>Ga0307291_1000007_pt1 | contig 106155 bp, 99 predicted proteins | sample ER_DNA_148_FD_194474 | JGI IMG/M metagenome (GOLD analysis project Ga0307291, IMG submission 194474) | Bulk soil microbial communities from the East River watershed near Crested Butte, Colorado, United States - ER_DNA_148 | ecosystem: Environmental > Terrestrial > Soil > Floodplain | place...
GCTGCAGCTGCCGGCGCCGGGCGCCTCCCACTCATAGACGTCCCAGGTGCCGTTGGTATCGCGCGGCACCAGCGCCTCGTGGCTTTCGAAGAAGAGGCGACTGCCGTCCTCTGAGAGCACTCGCGGGGCGTGCATCAGGGCTTCCCAGCCCTGGATGCGGGCGGCGGCCCAGACAACGGAGAATTCGGCACCTAGGTCCTCCCCCGCGGGTCGCGCCCCCGTCGCGTTGCACGAGGCGCAGATCAGCTGGTGGCGGCTGGCGTCATAGAGGTAGACCTCCTGGTCTGCCTCCCCGCTCACCGCGTCACGGTTGTCGAAACCTCCCGGGGTCGGGCTCGCCACCGAGCTGAAGGCCGCGTGCAGGCCGTCGTGGCTGACAGCCGCCGAGCGCTGCGTCGGCACTTCGTCGATCGGCGCCCGCACGAAGAGCGAGCCGCCGACGTCCGTGCCCGGCAGCGCCATGATGAAGCTGAAGGCGCCCGGTCCACCTTCTTCGGCTTCGTGGAGGTAGAGGTTGTTGGCGCCTTTGGCCGCCGGGCCGCTGCCGTCGAGGTCTTCGGTCGAGGCGAAGTAGATGCGCGAGGCGTCCTCGCTTGCCCCCATTGGGCCCTCGACGCCTTTGGCGATCAGCCGCGGCGTTCCCGTGTCAACGTCGACTTCGTAGAGCTCTCCCGCCCGCGCGGTGCCTTTGGCGAACTCGAAGACCGCCTTGGAGCCGTCCTCTGAAGCGGTCCAGTACCAGGCCGGTTCGGTCGAGACCGTGCCCGAGACTTTGCGCGTTTCGCTGCCGTTTATGCGGACGTAGATCTGGCCTGGGGCGCCGGCGTCTTCGCCGAAGCCCGGATCGCCGCTGAACGCCGACCAGAATATCCGCGACCCGTCGGCCGAGATCGCGTTGCGGACGCTCGACTGGTTGCCCCCGACGGTACCTGCAGGCGTCCCCGCGGCGCACCCCAGTGGGCTGGGTTTGCCGTTCGGCAGGTAGCAGACGAAGCGCAGCCCCTCCGGCGTGCGCTCGTAGAGCAGCAGTTCGAAGTCGCCTTTCAGCGGCGGCGCGTCCGGGTCGATCGTGTCGTTGAGGGTGAAGATCGCATGCGTGCCGTCGGCCGAGGCGCCCTGCACCCGCATCCTGCCGTCATCCGGAGGCCGGTTCGGCGTTTTCACGATCGTCAGCGCCTCGTATTCCGGCGTCGGCGCACAGTTCGACCGCCGGTAGAGGTTGGGATATTTTTCGACCGCGTCTTCGGTCAGCCTCGCCGCCGAGTTGTGCCGCAGCCACGCCGTGCAGAGGTCCGTCGAGAAGCCCTGGAATTCGCCGCTGAAGGTATCGACGGGCAGCGGCGGTTCGCTTCTCGGCGGTGAGATCGACCGGCTCGACCATCCTTCCCCAGTGCGCTCCGCCAGGTACTGGGAGACATACGGAGCGGCCGCGGGATCGGCGAAGGCAGCTTTCGCGGTGAACGCGAACCGCCCTCCGGGGCCTGCGCTCTGGTTGAGTTCGACCAGCTGCGGTGCTCTCACGATCCACGGCGCCGCGTCCGCGTTCGCTTTGTCGAGCGGCGAGACCAGCTCATAGGCCCGGCAGTCGGGCAGCTTCCCCGCCGGGCCGCTGCGGAAGGCTTCGTTGCCGGGGCAGCTCTGCGGTCCGCCGGGTGGGCGCAGGGTCGTGAAGGTAGCCTCCAGACCCGCTGCGAAGCTGGCTTCCTGCGGCCCTTCAATGCCGTCGGGGTCGACCCCGAAGACCGGTCCCCCGCCGCCGCTTCTCGCCACGAAGCGGTAGTGGTAGGTGGTCTCGGGCAGCAGGCCGGTGAGTGCCACGGCGGCAGTCCTGACCGCCCGGTTTACCGCTTTGCTCGTCAGGGTCGCCCCCGGCAGCACCGGCGCCACCCGGTCACAGCCCCCTTCCGAGCACTTGCCGGTCCCGTATTCGACGTAGTAGCTCGTGTCTCTGAAGAAGCGTGGGTTGATCAGCGCCCGCACCGTCGCCTCTTCGCGGCCCACCGCGGTCGCGAACTGCTCGAGGATTTCCGGCGCCCGCGGTGGCGGCGGTTCGCATCCCACCGGTCCGGTGCCGTAGGCGTTGACGTAGCTGGCCTCTTCGGCGCCGCCACTGTTGAAGAAGCCGAGGTAGAGGTTGCCCGGCGGGTCGCTGCCGGTGCAGATGTTGGTCGCCACCGCGGTCAGGATCGGCCCGTGGAAGGGGATGTATGGGAAGGGTTCCTCGCCTTGTTCTTCCCTTTCTTCTTCTTCTCGTGTCGGCACCAGCTTGGTGCCTGCCGTGTCGAACTTGACCACCCTGTCGGAGAACCCTCCTCCTGGCCTGTCGATCGCATAGACGCTTCCTTCCACGTCGACCGCCACTCCCGCCGGACGCCCCACTTCGAACTTCGAGGCTCCCGGTTTGCCTGGCTCCAGCGGCACGCCCGCCGGGCTCAGCTTGTATACGTCTTCTTCGCCGCCGAGGGTGAGGTAGATGTTGCCGTCAGCGTCGACGTCGAGGCCGTTGACCGCTTTGCCGGCGAAGCTGCCAAGCGGGCCTTCGAAGGGGATTTCTTCCTTGAAGGCGCCGTTCAGCTCGAAGATCTGGATCCGGTCTTTGTCGCCGACCACGATCGCATCGGCCGTGGGGCTGTAGGCGATGTAGTCGCCTAGGGTGGGATCTAGGAAGCTTGGGGCTTCGCCCGGTTTGCCGGCCTGACATACGTCGGTGGGATCGACCGGGCAGACGTTCTGCTGGGCCGCCGGGGCGCCTTCGGTGACCTTGGTCTGGTTCACTTCACCGCCCAGCATCAGCAGGAAGGCGCCAGTCGGGCTGAACTTCTGGATGCGATGGTTTCCCAAGTCGCCGACCCAGACGTTGTCGTCTCCGTCGACGGCGATCCCGCCTTCGAGTAGGGCCATCTGACCCTTCCCTTCGCCCGGAACGCCTTTCTGGCAAAGCGTTGGCGGCGGTTCGGATTGCGGCTGCGCCGGCCCGCAGCTCTGTAGTTCGGGCGCGCCGTTGGCCACCCCCCAGCCCCAGGCCCTTACGAAGAGGCCCCAGGCGGTGTACTCGCTGATGCGGGCGTTGCCGCGGTCGGCGATGTAGACATGTCCGGTGTCGGGGTTGCCGGCTACGCCCCTGGGGTTATCGAGCTCGCCCGCGCCGCTGCCTGAGACAGCCGTGCCTTCGGGCATGCGCAGGACGAAGTCCGGTGGTGCGGCGGAGGCCTGCGACGCCAGCGATAGCGCTGCCGATAGGACCATCGCCACGAATACCGCAATGTATGGACTTCTCCCTGCTGATCCCATCCCCAGCCTCCGGTGGCCCGTACCGGGCCCTTGCCTGCCCTATATCCAATCGCGAACTTGAGAATAAACATATCGGAACGTGTAGAGACCTGTCAAGGATCCCAAACAGGGCCTCAAAAAGTCCAGGGCCGAGATCAACCTCGGCCCCGGACTTTGTCTCAACTCAACAGATCCATCGTCAGTTCAATGGCCACTGAGCTTGGTCACTAGGAACTTATGTGGCTGTGACGCTTACCGGTTCGCCAGCTGTGTTGGACCCTTTGACTGTCACCGAGCCTTTCAGTGTGCCGGTGTGGCTTGTGCCAAGGAAGACACAGATGCCACCCTCGAACTGCGTGTTGAACGTCGGGTTCGAGTCGAGTGTTACCCAGTCAGGTTTTCCGACTTCTTCGACCCTTGTGTATGTGACGCCGGTTAGAACTTTCTGCGCCGGGATTTTGATCGTGCAGTTGGGGTGGATGACTTCAATCGAGCTACCGGCCGGACAGAGCACGTCAACTGTCTGCTCCGTGGCATTGGTGGTTCCTTTAGCGACTGTGAATGTGTAGGTGCATCCGTTTGGTTTGACCGTTACTTTCGTTTCGGGATGCTGTGTTGTGTAGCATTCCGCGTAGGTCGGCGTAACGGTTAGGTCATTTTCTGTCAGGTTCGTCGTTGTAGCCGTGTAGGTGGTTTTGTTGCAACCGATTTCTTCGCCTTCGCCGAAACCATGCACGATGAGATCGAGATGGTGGGCGCCTTCTTCGGTGCCTTTGATTTCGGTATGCGCCACAGACGAGACGAAATGGCCTTCGCCGTTCGCCGACGCATTCATGACGGCGACAGCGCCCATCGCCATCATGGCGAAGAGGCCGAGGCCGAGTGCCTTGAGCTTGTTGCTCATCCCTGTTCCTTTCTATCGATGAAGCGCCCCCTTCCCGAGGTGGGCGCCCTATCCCGCCTTTCGGGATGAGCCATCAGTAGCGACTGCTGAGGCGTTAATCAATAAATACTGAGCTATTTTTGCAGTACTAACACTGATATCCATCGGACGAATTCGAGATTCCCTGCATTCTGCGCATGCGGTCCCTGCGCGTGTGCAGATTCGTGCGCTGCGCGGATTGGTTCCCTCCCGCGCCCAGGCGGCTAATGGAAGTCGCGCGTGAGAATCAAGGAACGCCCAAGTCGGTTTGTGAGCCGACTTGGGCGTTAAACATAGCTTTCTCCTCAGGACGATCGTGCCCGATGAAGAGACCCGCGGTCAGATCAGCCGGTGACCGCCCAGGTCCCGAAGGCGAAGCCTTCATATCCAAGCTGATCCAAGACCGCACCCGCCGTCGCAGCACCTATCGCCGGGAAACCGGACTCAACGGCTCCCGTGTTGTGGATAGACGGGCTGGGCTCGCTTATGAGGAAATTTTTCTCGTAGACGCAGAGGTGGCCACCGGCTGCCGTCGGGGCGGCCGGGGTCCCGCCGCAATTAGCCTTGACCGCTTCCGCCGCCGCTTCGCAGTCTTCCAATTCCGTACCGGATTTGCCATCGCAGGCTTCTCCCGCTCCCGCCCCGAATTTTTCTTCCTGGATCGCTTTGGTCACGAAGTGGACGTTGGCGGCGGCCAGCGGCGCGGCAAGCGGAATGTTGAAGGGCAGAGGCACGACGACATCGCCAGTGAGCAGCATCCAGGATCCCGTCTCGGTGGAGCCTGCAGGCAGCGTGCCACCGGCCGTCCAAGGCGAGCCGTCTTTACCTGCTTTACCTTGAATCCCCTGAATTCCCTGCGGTCCCTGCGGTCCCTGAGGCCCTGCTGACCCCTGCGCACCCGCGTCGCCCTTCGGCCCCGCGTCGCCCTTCGGCCCCTGCGCTCCGGCCGGTCCGGGCTTGCCGGCGCAGCATTTCTTCGCAATCTTTTCAACCTGTTTTTTTTGCTTCGCGGAGAGGCCGCCGCCGCCCTTCGCCAGTGCGGCACCTCCCCCAATTGCCAAAACCAGCGCCAGGAAGGCGATGATTCCCGGGGCGCTGATTCGGCGCCCTCTCATTCTCTCCACGATGGATGCGAACATACGTTCTCGATCTCCTTGTCCCTGTCGAAAGTGGCTCGGTCCGAATACCCAATCCAGACCGCATTAGATCTTTGAGTGTACCCGTTGAACACATCCAGAACCACTTCCGAGCGGTCGGGGGGAGGCCCCGTGCCGGGCGCTGGGCTATGCGACAGCTGCGCGCATCAGCAGCTGGTCCCCAACTCGAGGGGATCGGTCTTCAGCCTCTGCCGGCGGTCGCGCGAGGACCCGGCCTACCCGCGCTATCCGCGGGTGCCGGTCCTCCGTTGTGCGGGGTACGGGCCCCGCGGTACGGGTTAAGCCGCCATCGGATCCGGCTCGCCCAGCTTGCTGATCCCCGGGGCGTCGTAGACGCCACCCGGCTTGCCGCCGATGACGAGCAGGCGGATCCCGTCCGAACCCGGCCAGACCTTGCGCATCGTCCCCGAGGCGACGCGGGCGACGTGGTCGGCGTCGAGTGGGAAGCGCTCGCCGGCAATCTCGATCTCCCCATCGCCGCGCAGCGCTATGAAGACCTCCTCCTGCCCGTCTTCGGCGTGATCGTGCTCGGGGTAGCCCTCGAAGTTGGGTGGCAGGTCGATGATCTGCATGCCGAACGACTCGACTCCAAGCTCGGCGCGGGCGCGCTTGAAGGCACCGCCGTAGACGGCCTCCATCTCGTCGATCCTCTTCACCGTGTGAGTGCTCATGTGCCTGACCTCCCGATTTGCGGCCCCGGTTGGGCCGGACCGGGTCATCTTGTCGTACTTTGTATTTCCAAGCAAGTCTCTTTGAAAGAGCGGCGCCCAGACCGCCTCGTCTCCGGCTAGCTTTGATCTGTGAGCGACACCGCCACCCTCTTCGACGCGGACGCCGCCGCCTACAGCGGCACGATCGAGGTGCTCGGCGTCATCTTCAGCGCCGAGGACGACGGCTATGCGGTGCTCGAGGTGCAGGACGCCGAGTCGGGCGAGGGGTTCGCCCTCGTCGGTCCCGTCGCCCACCTGAGCGCCGGCGCCCGTGCCGAAGTAAGCGGCGACTGGCAGACGCACTCACGCTACGGACGGCAGCTGAAGGCGCGCGGGGCGCTGCCGCTCGACCCAGCCGACCGCGAGGGGCAGATCGCCTACCTGACGACGCTGCGCCACATCGGCCCGGCGCGCGCGGAGCGCTTGGTCGACGAGCACGGCGAGGGAGTGCTGGGCGCGATCGCCGCCGATCCGGCCGGCGTCTTCGGCTCCCTGCGGGGCGTGAGCGCCACCCAGGCGGCCGCGGCGAGCGACTCCTGGCATGCCTCGCGGGCGATCCGCGACCTGCACGTGCAGCTTGCTCCGCACGGCCTCGCGCACCTCGCCGCGCCGATCCACGGCCGCTTCGGCGAGCGCTCGATGGTCGTCCTGCACGAGGATCCCTACCGGCTCACCGAGGTCGCCGGAGTCGGCTTTGCCCGCGCCGACCGGATCGCCCTCGCCGCCGACGTGCCGCCCGAGTCGGCGCGGCGGGCGCAGGCCGCGGCGGCCTTCGCGCTTGGCGAGGCCGAGCAGCAGGGCAACACCTACCTGCCGCTCGACGAGCTGACCCGGCGCACGGCGAAGCTGATCGGACTGCGGCCCGACCCCGACGCGCTGGCGACGGCGCCGGGGCTGCTGCTTGACGAGGGCCGCGTCTACCGCGAGCCGACCCACGCCAGCGAGCTCGCGGTCGCCGCGACGCTCGCCGCCCGGGCCGCCGCGCCGCCCCACCTCGACCACGATCCCGGCGAGTCGCCGCCCGAGGACGTCGAGGAGGAGGCCAAGCTGACCGACGAGCAGTGGGCGGCGGTGCGCGGCGCCTTCGCGGCGCGGATCTCGGTGCTGACCGGCGGTCCCGGGGTCGGCAAGACCGCCTGCACGCGGGCGATCGTCGCCGAGGCGTCGCGGGCCGACGTCACGGTCGCGCTCTGCGCGCCGACCGGCCGCGCGGCGCGGCGGCTGGAGGAAGCGACCGGCCACGAGGCGCAGACGATCCACCGGCTGCTCGAGTGGATGCCCGGGCGCGAGCCCGGCTTCAGGCCCGGCCACCCGCTGCCGACGGCTCTGGTCATCGTCGACGAGGCTTCGATGCTGAACCTGCGGCTGGTCGAGGTGCTGCTCGGCGGCCTCGCCGAGTCGACCCACGTCGTCTTCGTCGGCGACGCCGACCAGCTGCCGCCGATCGGGGCCGGCAAGCCCTTCGAGGACCTGATCGCTTCCGGCGTCGCACCGGTCGTCCGCCTCACCCAGATCTTCCGCCAGGCGGCGCGCTCGATGATCACCACCGCGGCACACGAGATCAACCAGGGGCGCCCGCCCCACCTGCAGCCGCAGGGCGACCAGGACCACGACTTCTTCTTCGTCGACCGGCCGAGCCCGGAGCGGGCGTTGGAGACCGTGGTCGAGGTGGTCGCCGAGCGGGCGCCGGCGAGCTTCGGCGTCGACCCGATCCGCGAGGTCCAGGTGCTGGCACCGATGTACAGGGGGGCGGTCGGGATCGACGCGCTGAACGAGCGGCTGCAGGCCCGGCTCAACCCAGACGGCCGGGCGGCGGTGAGCGAGCGCTTCCGGATCGGCGACCGACTGATCCAGACCCGCAACTCCCACGAGCTCGGCTTGATGAACGGCTCGATCGTCTTCCTGCGCGCCGACGACCCCGAGGAGGAGTCGATCGTCGTCGAGACCGACGAGGGCGGCTCGCTGGTCATCCCCTACGGCGAGACGGCGACCCTGCGCCTCGCCTACGCGATATCGGTCCACAAGGCGCAGGGCTGCGAGGTGCCGGTTGTGGTCGGCGTCTGCCACCGCTCCCACGCCCGCATGCTGACCCGCCCCCTCCTCTACACGGCGATCACCCGGGCCCGCCGCAGCTGCGTGCTGATCGGCGATTCCGCCGCGCTCGAAATGGCGGTGCGCCGCGACGACAGCGGCAGCCGCCACTCGGCCCTGGCCGAGCGGTTGCGCGGCGCGGTCGCGCAGCGCTAGAGAACCCGCCCGGACCGAACTTGAAGCTTTTGGGCGCCTATGGGGACCACAATGCTTCAACCGATGGACTCGCCCCGCCCCTCGCTTGCCGCCGTCGTGGTCACGCTGGCCGGCCTCGCCTTGCTTACCTTGCTCGTCCTCTCCGTCCCGGAGCTGCGCGAAGCCTTCGAAGCGGCGGTGCGCGGAGATACCGCCGATGTGCGGAGCCGGGCCCAAGATCTAGGCGTCGCCGGGCCGCTGCTCCTCCTCGGCCTGGCGCTGATCCACTCGGTCGTCTTCTATCCGGCCGAGATCGTCGACGCGGCGGCCGGCTTCGTCTACGGCTTCTTCCCGGCGCTGGCTCTGATGATGCTCGGCTGGCTGCTCTCCGGGCTGGTCTGCTTCGCGGTCGGCCGCTCGGTCGCCCGCCCGCTGCTCGACCGCTGGTTCGGGGTGGAGCGCTTCGAGCGCACCGAGGCGGCGATCGAGCGTGGCGGCGCCACCCTGCTGCTCGCCGTCAGGCTGATCCCGGTCCTGCCCTTCAGCCTCGTTTCGTATGCCGCCGGCGCCGCCCGCGTGCCGCTCTGGCGCTTCGTCTGGACCACGTTGGTCGCCTACCTGCCGATCACCGCCCTCGCCGTCTACTTCGGCACCCGCCTCGAGGGCCTCAGCCTCACCGATCCGCTCGTCTGGGGCAGCGCCGCGGCGCTGCTGGCGCTGCTGCTGCTCGGCCACCGGATCGCTCGTCGGGGCGGCGAAGTGGCCAAGGTTGCAGAGTCGCGCGACTGATGCGGCAGAAGATTTCGATTCTGCACTCACTTGTATGATGTTGGCCTTCATACTCTCCAGCATGCCCTTGTCCAAGACGATGCCCCGCAGAACCATTCACATGCCCGAGGACGTCGAGGAGACCGTGCGCGACCACGCCCGGGAGGGCGAGTCGTTCTCCGCGACCATCGTCCGTCTCGTGGAGCTCGGTGCACGCGAGGACGAGGTCCATGTGCCGCTCGACTACATCGGCGCGGGCAGCAGCGGGCTGCCCGACCTCGGTATCAACGCCGAGAAATATCTCGGCCTGAAGCCGTGGGGCCCAGACGAGGGACCGGGCGATGAAGGTTCTGATTGATACCGGTCCCCTGGTCTCCGCCCTCGATAAGGACGACCCCGCGCACACGATCGCGTCCAACGTCCTGGATCGACTGCGTCGTTCCGCAATCGTGCCATCGCCGGTGATGGTCGAGGTCGATCACCTGGCCCGCAAACGAGTCGGGGACGAAGCGGCCCGCAGGTTCCTGAAGGCGGTGGCCCGGGGCGCTCACGAAGTCGCCTACATGACGTCAGGGCTGATGCGACGGGCGGTGGAAATGGACGCCAAGTACGCCGACCTGAGCCTCGGCCTTGTCGATGCAAGCGTGATGGCGATTGCCGAGCGCCACCAGATGCCGATCTTCACCTTCGATTTCACCGACTTCCGAGCCACCGAGTCGGCCGACGGCCCGTGGCGCCTGGCGATCGACGAGCACGCGTATCAGCGCCTGGTCCGGCGTAACTCGGCAGCCAGCCGGCCCGCTTAAGTCAGCCGCCGGCTTAACTCAGCCGGCCCGCTTGACGCGGAAGCGGAAGACGGCCGGTGTTTGATCTGCGATGCCGTTCGTATTTCTGGCCCTGATGCGGAGCGCGTGGAAGCCGAGGCCAAAGCGGCGCACGATCTTCGCCGGACAGATGCGGGTCCCGGTTCGGTCGAATCTGCAAAGGAAGGCGACGCCTTCCTCATCGGAGCCGAGGCGGAAGGTCGCGGTCGCTGTACGCCCCCTGGTGCGGATCACCTTCGGCGGATGGTGGAGGAAGAAGGTTTGCGGCGATGGGAGCGCCGGTGGCGTGGGAATCTTGGGGGCGGGTTCTGGGTTGGGAATTTCGCCGTCTGGCGCCACCGGGACGAAGACCGGTTCGATGGTTTCCTGCCCCAGCACCACCCAGGCCCGAGTGCAAGCTGGCGGTTCTCCGCTGCCGGGGGCAAGCAGCTCTTCGATCGCCCCGACGGCGTTGACCAGGCCCGCCCCGACGGCGCATGGAAGTGATCCGCCGATCGGACTGGCGCTGCGCTTCAGGGCAAGCCGAACGTCTTCGGGTTCGGCGCCGGCGGATTTGTCGAGCATCAGCGCGGCAACGCCAGCCGCATGCGGCGCCGCGGCCGACGTTCCGCAGAACCTCCAGTGTCCGATGGCGAAGAAGGCGAAGAACGTCGTTGCGACGCAATCGCTCGCCGTCACATCAGGCTTGGAAAGGACTTCCGGTTGGGGCAGGGACGAGGCCGCGATCACGCCGTTCACCGGGCCGAAGTAGTGGGTCACCGGGCCCCGAGAGGAGTAGCTCTCGGGCGCTCCGCTGGCGTTGAAGCGAATCGCTGCCATGCTGATCGCGTCCTTCGCCCCGTTGTGGCCGAAGATGGTCGGGCCGATAGTGTCGTCCGCGATCGATTCCGGGTACTCCGTTTCCGTGACGCCACCGCCGTTTTGAAGCAGGGCGAGCTTCAACCGCGGCGTGCCGGCGTCGCCGCCACCGGTGCAGCCCGCCGCCAGGACGCAGCGGTCGACCACGAAGCGGACAGTCTGCGCCGTGCCCGTGGTGTTTTCCCAGGAGACGAACTCGAACGGCCTTTGCGTGCTGACCACGTTGAATTCTTCGGACTTGGCGACGACGGCGTCCGCGGCGCTCAGCAGGTAGGCGTCGAGGTCGGTGCTGACGCCGCTCCAGGGCTGGGCCCACTGCAGGTCGACGTCGAGCGCTGCCCCAGGGGACACCCTGATCCCGAAGGTCGGGTCGACCCCCGCGCCAGGATCGAAGTCCATGCATTGTTTGGCGAAACTCGGCAGCCCAGCCGGACAGCTGCCGACGTTGCGAAAGGCCGGCGCTTCCCACGAGGCGATGTCCCTCCCGAAGGCGTCGATCAGGTTGTTGTTCCCCGCCGAGGAGAAGTAGCTGACGCCGTCTTCGCTCACTTCGGTGACGGCCACTCCCACCGGGCCTTCCTGGAAGAAGGGCTCTTCGAAGTAGGAGACGTCGTCGACGATCACCCCGGCGCCGGCGGCAGCCAACGCTCTGACGTTGCTCGCGAATGCGGTCAGCCCGCTGAAGGCGGAGGCGAACGCGAGGTCGGCGCGGGGCGCGACGTCGTGGACGATCTGGGCCATCGCCCGTCCCTCGTCCTCGCCTTCGGCATCGGAGTCGTCGAGGACGTCCACCGGCGTCGCCTGACCGGCGCAGGTATTGCCGGCCCCCGGCAAATCGCCGCTTTCGACGTCGTCGGCTTCGTGCGTCGCCACGGGATCGCCGCTTTCGTCGGCGGCTTCGGTCGCCTGGTCGAAGGAGTCGGAGAGGACGCCGACCGTGACGCCGCTCCCATCGACCCCGAAGGCGCTCCGAGCTTCAGCGGCGCGGAGCTGGACGTTTCCCTCCGAGACGGCAATCCCGGCGGGGCAGGTCGAAGCGGATGCGATCGGGGTCAAGACCGGGGAGACGCCGGCGACGCCAGGCACTTCGGCGAGCGCCCGTAGGTCGCCGGGCCCTGCCGATGCCGTGACGGTCCCGTAGCGCTGGCTGACGTCGACGATCTGCGCCCCGGCGGCGCGGAGCCCCTCGAGCCCGGCCGCGCCGCGGTCGAGGCGGACTTCGACCAGCACCCGGCCTTCGTCGCGCAGCAGGCTGCCCGGGCCGCTCGGCGGAAGGTCGAGCGCCTCCGCCTGCGTCGCCGCAGGCGCCGAGCGGATCGAGGGCTTCGCCAGCTCGGCCAGCCTCGGGGAGAGCTCTCCGGCGGCTGAGCGGCTCGCCACAGCCGGGGCCGACGCCGGCGTCAGCGCCAGGGCAAGCAGGAGAGCGGCGAGAGCGGGCGCCCCGACCTGGCGACGGGGCGATTTGCGCAGCTGCATCACTGCCCAACCTATCGGCCGACAAGGCCGCCGCCTGAAGCAGGCTGTGGGGTGCCCTCAAGGGCCCGACCCTGCTACGGTCCTCGCGTTAGGCCGGAAAGACCGGCAGAAAAGTTGTGTCTAGCGCTCGCGTCGTTGCTTCACCGCATGTGCCGCGTTCGCAGCACATGAAGTGGAGGCAATTGCATGCCAACTGGAACTGTCAAGTGGTTCAGCGACGACAAGGGCTACGGCTTCATCACGCCCGACGACGGCTCGAAGGACGTCTTCGTACATCACAGCGCGATCCTGGGTGAGGGCTTCAAGTCCCTGACCGAGGGATCCAAAGTGAGCTACGAGTCCGAGGAAGGCCCCAAGGGCCCGGCCGCGGCGAGCGTCCAGCAGACCTCGTAACAGCGCACCGCTCTTAGCTGCACCAGAGGCCCGCCTCCGGCGGGCCTCTTCTTTGCCCTCCCAACCCCGCCACAGCGAGATGACCACCCGAGACGACCTGAGGAACATCGCGATCATTGCCCACGTCGACCACGGCAAGACGACCCTGGTCGACGCGATGCTGTGGCAGAGCGGCGCCTTCCGCAAGGGCCAGGACGTGGCCGAGCGGGTGATGGACTCGATGGACCTCGAGCGCGAGAAGGGCATCACGATCCTCGCCAAGAACACGACCGTCAACTACGGCGGCGTCAAGCTCAACATCATCGACACGCCCGGACACGCCGACTTCGGCGGCGAGGTCGAGCGCGGGCTGACGATGGTCGACGGCGTGCTGCTGCTGGTCGACGCCTCCGAGGGGCCTCTCCCCCAAACTCGCTTCGTGCTGCGCAAGGCGCTGGAGGCGAAGCTGCCGGTGATCCTCGTCGTCAACAAGGTCGACCGCCCGGACGCCCGTATCGCCGAGGTGGTCGACGAGGTCTACGAGCTCTTCCTCGACCTCGACGCCGACGACGAGCAGGTCGACTTCCCGATCGTCTACACCAACGCCAAAGCCGGCTGGGCGGCGCTCGAGGAAGGCGCCGAGGGAACCGATCTGACGCCGCTGATGGACCTGATGCTGGAGCGCATCCCGGCGCCGGAGCATGACCCCGAGCACCCCTTCCAGGCCCACGTCACCAATCTCGACGCCGATCCCTACGTCGGCCGCCTCGCCCTCTGCCGGATCCGCCACGGCACCGTGCGCGCCGGCAGCCCGATCGCCTGGTGCCGGGCGAACGGCAGCGTCGAGCGGGCCGCGATCAGCGAGCTGTACGTGACCGAGGCGCTCGACCGGGTCGCCGCCAAGGAAGCCGGCCCCGGCGAAATCATCGCCGTCGCCGGCCTGCCGGAGGTGACGATCGGCGAGACGCTGGCCGACCCCGAGGACCCGCGACCGCTGCCGGTGATCACCGTCGATGAGCCATCGCTCTCGATGGTCGTCGGGATCAACACCTCGCCGCTGGCCGGCACCGAGGGCAAGAAGCTGACCGCGCGCCAGGTCCGCGACCGGCTCGACGCCGAGCTGGTCGGCAACGTTTCGATCCGGGTCACCGACACCGAACGGCCGGACGCCTGGGAGGTGCAGGGACGCGGCGAGCTGCAGCTGGTCGTCCTGCTGGAGATGATGCGGCGCGAGGGCTTCGAGCTGACCGCCGGCCAGCCCCGCGTCCTCACCCGCGAGATCGACGGCGAGCTCTGCGAGCCGGTCGAACGGCTGGCGATCGACGTTCCCGAGGAGCACGTCGGCGCCGTCACCCAGCTGCTGGCGGCGCGCAAGGGCCGCCTCGACCACATGGTCAACCACTCGACCGGCTGGGTGCGGATGGACTACCTGGTCCCGGCCCGCGGCCTGATCGGCCTGCGCACCGAGTTCCTCACCGAGACCCGCGGCGCCGGCCTCATGCACCACGTCTTCGACCGCTGGGAGCCATGGGCGGGGGAGCTGCGCACCCGCTCCACCGGCTCGCTGGTGGCGGACCGGCGCGGCTCCAGCGCCGCCTACGCGCTGATGAGCCTGCAGGACCGCGGCACGCTCTTCGTCGGGCCCGGCGAGGAGGTCTACGAAGGCATGATCGTCGGCGAGAACGCCCGCGCCGACGACCTCGACGTCAACGCGATCAAGGAAAAGCAGCAGACCAACATGCGCGCCGCCAATGCCGAGGTGCTGGTGCGGCTATCGCCTGCCAAACGCCTTTCGCTCGAAGCCGCCCTCGAGTTCCTCCGCGACGACGAGTGCGTCGAAGTGACCCCGGACTCGATCCGCCTGCGCAAGGTCGAGCTGGACAAGAACAGGCGCCAAAAGGCGGCGCGCCAGGGCGCGCGCGCCGCCTCTCGTGCCTAGTACCTAGACCGTCGCCGCGGCCTGCTCGGCCTGGCTGTCGCGGGCGGCGTCGGCCTTCTTCGCCTCGGCCTCGGGCGTCGGCTCGTCGACCTGGCGCGGCAGCAGCACTTCTTTGGCGATGACCAGGCGCTGGATCTGGCTGGTCCCCTCGTAGAGCTGCATTATCTTGGCGTCGCGCATCAATTTCTCGACCGGGTACTCCTTGATGAAGCCGTAGCCGCCGTAGACCTGCACGGCGTCGACGGTGATCTCCATCGCCGAGTCGGCGGCGAAGCGCTTGGCCTCCGAGGAGACGAGCGTGTTGCGCTTGCCCTGGTCGAGCAGCACCGCGGAGTTCCAGACGAGCAGCCGGGCCGCGTCGACCTTGGTCGCCATGTCGGCGATCATGAATTGGATCGCCTGATGCATCGCGATCGGCACGCCGAACTGGACCCTTTCCTTGGAGTACTCGACGGCGTACTCGAACGCCGCGCGGCCGATGCCGACGGCCATCGCCGAGACGCCGGGCCGGGTGCGGTCGAGCGTCATCATCGCCAGCTTGAAGCCCTTGTTTTCCTCGCCGATCAGGTTCTCGGCGGGGATCTCGACTTCGTCGAAGGAGATGGTCGCGGTGTTGGACGCCCGCTGACCCATCTTGTCCTCCTTCTTGTCGACCGTGACCCCGGGGAGGTCGGCGTCGACGACGAAGGCGCTGATGCCGCGGTGGCCGGCCTCCGGGTCGGTCTTGGCGTAGACCGTGAAGTAGTCGGCGTAGCTGCCGTTGGTGATGAAGCACTTGGAGCCGGTGATGACGTACTTGTCGCCCTTCTTGACGGCGCGGGTCTTCATCCCGGAGACGTCGGAGCCGGCGTCCGGCTCGGTCAGGCAGAAGGAGGCGAGCTTCTTGTCTTCGGTCAGCATCCCGAGGTACTTCTTCTTGGTCTCCTCGGAGCCACCGAGGGTGATCGGCGCCGAGGCGAGGCCGTTGGCCATCAGCGAGGTGCCGATGCCGGAGCAGCCCCAGCCCATCTCCTCCTCGATCAGGCAGCCGGAGAGGTAGTCGAGGCCGGGCCCGCCGTAGGCCTCGGGGATGTGGGTGTTCATCAACCCGACCTCCCAGGCCTTGTCGATGATCTCCTGGGGCCAGGTTCCCTCTTTGTCGTACTCCCAGGCGACCTTGCGGATCTCTTTCTCCGCGAAGTTGTGCGCCAGCTCGCGCAGATCCTTCTGCTCGTCGGTCAGGGTGAAGTCAACCACTGCTCGAAGCTCCTTTATCTCGGTGGGAGTGGGCGCCCCGCCTCACGCGGCCGGCCCGATTGACTGGTCAGTCAACCAGCGCAAAGGGTAGCGGATGGCCCGACGGCGGCTAGTCTGGAGAGGCCATGGCTCCGGTAGGCGATCTGATCGACATCCAGGCCGGCTACGTGCTCACCCTGATCACGCTGATCGCCCTGCCGATCGCGCTGATCGCCTTCGCCCGCAGCGGCCCGCTCTGGCACAGCGTCGGCAAAGGCCCCTTCGCAATCGAGCAGGAGCCGCCGCCAAGCCGGCTCTCCCAGCCGGAACCGCCCGTCGACCGCCGCCTGCAGGAGGCCGAGGCGCGGCAGATGCTCGAGGCCAAGTCCTACCGGCGCCAGCTGCGCGGCGAGTCCCCGCTCGACGTCGAGACGGAGCTGACCCGCCTGCTCGATTCTCCGGGCGCCGCCGGCCCGGCGATCGACGAGAAGCTGCGCGACGAGGTGCGCCAGCTGGTCGTCGCCCGCAACGAACGGCGCATGCGCCGCGGCGAGGAGCCGCTCGACGTCGAGGCCGAGCTGGAGCGGCAGCTCGCGGATTTGTAGGATCGGATCGATGGCCGCCGACCGCGACAACCTCTACGAGGTCGAGGAGCTGCTGAACCAGCCGGGGACCTATTTCAACCCCCAGACCGAGGTGCTCGTCGTGGTCGACGACTCGACCTCGCTAGACCAGGAGGTCTTCAACCTCGAGGACTACGAGGGCTCGGACTGGGTGCGGATCTCCGACGACGTGCCGGTCGACGAGGACCGCCGCGACGAGGCGCTGGAGCGCTTCCAGACCCACTACCACCCGGGCTCGGGCGGCTCGGTCTCCGAGACGGCGCTCGAACAGGGCGACGAGGAGCTGGACGGGGACGAGGACGGCCAGGACCCCGGCCGCGAGGACTAGGGCGGCCGATGCTGGAAGCGGGCGAGGCGGCTCCGGACTTCACCCTGCCCGACCAGGACGGCGAGGAGCTGACGCTCTCCGATCTGCGCGGCGCGCCGGTCGTCCTCTACTTCTACCCACGCGCCGACACGCCGGGATGCACGACGCAGGCCTGCGGCGTCCGCGACCACGGCGCCGATTACGCCAAGGCGGGCGCCCGGGTGATCGGCGTCTCGCCCGACGAGGTGGACGCCGTGAAGAAGTTCGCCGACAAGTTCGGGCTCGACTTCACGCTGCTCGCCGACGCCGACCATGCCGTCGCCGAGCGCTACGGGACTTGGGGCGAGAAGTCGATGTACGGGAGGAAGTACACGGGCGTGGAGCGGGCGACCTTCCTGATCGACCCGGCCGGCAAGATCGCCAAGGTCTTCCCCAAGGTCTCGCCGAAGACGCACGACGAGATCGTGTTCGAGGCGCTCGCCGAGCTCGCCTCCGCCTGAGCAGACAGATAAAGATTCGTCCTGGTTATTTGCGCCGGGCGGCGATCCGGGCTAGGTTGTTCGGGAGCAGGAGGACCATTACACGACTCAGGAGTATTTGGATGAGTCTTGACGTTTACCTGCATGGGGAGCGGATCGGTGGGTTGTTCCCGGCCGGGGAGCAGGGCTACCGCTTCGCCTACAGCGCGGAGACGGTCGAGCGCGCGGGAACCGGCGCGGTGCTGCTCAGCAACTCGCTGCCGGTGCGCTCGGAGCCCTTCAGCGCCGAGGCGACGCGCGCCTACGTCGAGGGCCTGCTGCCGCAGGGACACCGGCGGCGCACGATCGCCCGCGAGCTGGGCTTCGATCCCGGCGACGGCTACGAGCTGATCGCCGCGCTGGGCCGCGACTGCCTCGGCGCCGTCGCCTTTCTCGCCAGGGACGACGCCGCGGAGCTTCGTGAGGAGTCCGAGCCGGCCTGGCTCGGGGAGGACGAGCTGGAGGAGGTGATCGACTCGCCACCCGGACGGCTCTTCGATCCCGAGCGCCCCGAGCGGATGCGCTTCGCCCTGCCCGGCGAGCGCCACAAGCTGGCGCTCGTTCGCGACGAGGAGAGCGGCCGCTGGGCATGGCCGACCGCCGCCGTGCCGAGCACCCACATCGTCAAGCCCGAGCCGGCCGACCGCCCGGGCCTGGCCGCCAACGAGCAGGCCTGCACGCTCGCCTACCGCGAACTGGGCCTGCCCGTCGCGCACACCTCGGTCGAGACGATCGCCGGGCGACCCTGCCTCGTCTCGAGGCGCTTCGACCGCTGGGGAGACGGCCCGCGCGCCGAGCGCCTGCACCAGGAGAGCTTCGCCCAGGCGCTCGGGATCCCGCCGGACTCCTCGGAGAGGCGCCTCGCCCCCGGCGCGCCGAGCCTGCGCGAGGCGAGCGGGCTGCTGCGAGCGATCGGCGAAGAAGGCGCGGTGCAGACCCTGATGAGGACCGTCTTCTGCGACATCCTCCTGGGCTGCACGAGGCTGCGCTGCGCCAACGCGGCTCTGCTGCTCCTGGACGAGCAGCCGATGCTCGCCCCCTTCTACGGCATCGCCTCGACCGAGATCTACGGGGAGAGCCGCCCCCGACCCATCGTCATCGGCGCCCCGCCGGCGCCGCTCCTGGTCGATCTCCGCGTAACGATCGATCTCTGCGACCTGGAGTTCCAGCCCTCGATCATCGAGTCGGTGAGGCTGATGGGCAGCCTCTGCGAGGCGCTCAGCGGGGCCGTCGACGATGCCGAGGCGCAGGGCTGGTACCGACCGGCGATCGACGAAGCGATCCAGCTCGCCACCTCCAGGGCGCTCGGCTTCCGCGACGAATCGCAATACCTGCGGCCCCCCGGCGCCTGAGCCGCCGCTCGGCTCGAGTCGCCTCGCCGAACGGTCACCCGCGCACCACGACGATCGCGATGAAGGCGGCGTAGAGCGCGAACCAGGTGACGACGGCGGGCAGCCCGAAGCGGCCGCGGCGGTGCAGCGCCTCGTAAGCGAGCAGGCCGCCGGCGAGGCCGAGCACCACCGAGAGGGCGGCGTTCAGGCCGAGCTCCCAGTCGGTGAAGAGGAGGCCGATGCCGAAGGGGACGGTCGACTGGAAGACCATCGCCCCGGAGATGTTGCCGAGCGCCAGCGAGTCCTTGCCTTCGCGCACCCAGAAGAAGCTGTTGACCTTCTCCGGCAGCTCGGTCGCCAGCGGGGCCAGGACCAGGGCGAGGACGACGGCGTCGACGCCGAGGTCGGCGGCGATCTCCAGCAGCTCGTCGACGAAGAGGTGGGCGCCGCCCACCATCGCCCCCAGGCCGACGAGCAGCTGGACCGTGCAGAGGAGCAGGCTCGGGCTCATGCGGCGGTCCTGGCGCCGCTCGAAGAGGAGCGGGTCGAGCGTGCCGTGCCCCTGCACCTCTCCCCCCTGCCTCAGGGTGCGGGCGATGTAGAGGGGGTAGGCGAGCAGGACGAGGATCCCGGCCGGGATCCGCAGCGCCGCCGGCGCCCCCCAGGCCAGCGCCAGCGAGAGCGCGAAGAAGGCGAGGAAGAAGAGCAGGTCGCGCTCCAGCGTCGGCCGGTGCGCCCTCAGCTCCAGCCCCTGCTCGCGCCGCTCCCTGTAGAGGTAGGCGAAGAGCCCGACCAGCCCCATCGCCAGCGTGCCGAGCAGGAACGGGGCGCCGACGATCGCGCCGATCGCCACCTGGTCGGCGCCCTCCCTCGCCCCCAGCAGGGCGACGATCGCGACCAGCGTCTCCGGCATCGCCGTGCCGACCGCCGCGAGGACGCTGCCCACGGCCCCTTCGCCCACTTCGAGCCGGTGCCCGATCCACTCGACGGCGTTCGTGAACAGCAGCGCGCCGGCGAGGATGACCGCGAAGCTGACGAGCAGGAGGACGACGGCCACGCGCCGATCCTACGTCCCGGCTACGCGTAGTAGAAGGTGAGGCCCAGCACGGCGTAGACGGCGAGCAGCTGCACGCCCTCGAACCAGGTCGATTCGCCGTCCTGGGTGACGTAGTTGGCGATCAGCACCGCGAACAGCAGGGCGCCGAGCTCGAACCCGTTGAAGACGAGGGCGAGCGGGCCCGGGCCGACGAAGGTCGAGGCGAGGACGAGGACGGGGGCGACGAAGAGCGCCACCTGGGCGCTCGAGCCGATCGCGATGTTGACGGCGAGGTCCATCTTGTCCTTGCGGGCGACGAGGACCGCGACCCAGTGCTCGGCGGCGTTGCCGACGATGGCGACGACGATCACGCCGATGAAGAACTCCGAAAGGCCGGCCGACTGCGATGCCTCGGTGATCGAGCCGACCAGCACCTCCGACATCACCCCGACCAGGACGCCGGCGATCGCCAGGGCGAGAACCGAGGTGCGCATCGACCACCCCCAGCTGTCCTCGTCGGCGTACTCGGGATTGAAGAGGTCGCGGTGGGTCTTGAGCGAGAAGAGCAGACCAAGCCCGTAGGTGGCGATGAGGACGATCGCCACGGCAAGCGAGAGATGCTCGACCGTGGCGCCGTAGTCGACCAGCTCGGCTCCGGGCATGGGCAGCCCCTTGCCCTCGACCAGCTCGAAGATCGCCGGCATCATCAGCGCCGCGGCGGCCAGGAGCAGCATCGAGCTCTGCACGCTGGCTCCCGTCCTGCTGAAGGTCTGCCTCTCGCGGCCGAGCCCTCCGGCAAGCATCGAGGCTCCAAGCACCAGCAGGACGTTGCCGATGATCGAGCCGATGATCGAGGCTTTGACCACCTCGTGCAGGCCCTGGCCGAGCGCGAAGAGGGCGATGATCAGCTCGGGCGCGTTGCCGAAGGTGACGTTGAGCAGCCCGCCGATGCCGGGCCCCGAGCGGGCCGCCAGCTCCTCCGTGGCCCGGCCCATCAACGCGGCGGTGGGGACGATGCCGAGCGCCGAGGTCGCGAACACCAAGGTCGCCGGGGCACCGGCCAGATCCAGCGCCACGGCGACCGGGATAAGCGGGGTCAGCAGATACGGCCAGCCATCCGGCCCGCGCAGCCTGCCTAGCGCCAACGGACCGTCAGCGAAGCTTGGATGCGCCCAGCCCTTCGAATAGTTCGCCGAGCCCCTGAGTGCCTCCGCCTTCGAGCAGGCCGAGCAATTCGAGCGGATTGATGCCGAGCTTCACGAACAGGTCGTTGAGCGGCTTGGCGTTCTGCGGGGCGGAGATCTCCTGTTCCTCGTTGACGCCGGTCAGCTTCAGATCGACGTCCATGTCAACCGTCTTGGGACCGCTGCCGTCGTTTTCGGGCACGATCTTCAGCTGCGCCGAGATCTGGCGCACGATGTCGTCGTCGCCGACGTAGACGTCGACGTGGGCGGACTTGAGGTCCTGCGCAACTTCGCGCTTCGCCTTGTCCGCTTCGGACTTGGAGGGAAGCGGCCCGGCGGCGGACAGCTGGCTCTTGCAGGGCTTGCTTTCCGCCACTTCGAGCAGGGAGTCGATCGCCCGCGGCACGTTGAGGTCGCCGCTGATCTTGGTCGTGCTCGTGCCATCGACGTCGGCGCTGCCTTCGTTCTTGCCGCCTTCGATGAAGTCGGCGACCTTCAGCTTGCCGGCCTCTTCCCCGCACGCCGTGGGACCGCCGGATTGGCTTTCGACCCCGTTTTCGATTTGCACCGGGTTCAGCACCGATTCGAGGAAGCTGAAGCTGGTCGGGTCGACTTCGTACTCGGTCCCTTCGTAGTTGACGTAGGCGCTGTTGGGGAGCAGGACGACGCCGCCTTCGAAGTCGATGTCTTCGCCGTTCATCCGGCCCTTTGCCTTGGCGGACATGTCGAGCTGGGGAAGGCCACCCTTGCCTTCGCCCTGGAAGGGGCCGGAGAGGGTGACGTCGACGTTGCCGCCTTCGGGGCCCTGCGCGTCGATGCCGAGCGAGAGGTCGAGGTCGGCGCTTTCAACCCCTTGCAGCGTGGCTTCGTCGAGCACCGTGTCCGGGCTCTCGCCGCTCTTGTCGCTGCCGCCCCCGCAGGCGGCCAGCCCCGCCCCGGCGGCGACCAGCGCGGCCACGACGGCCAGGGCATAGAGGAAACGGGTTGGGCTCAAGAGACTGCCTCCTGAAGGGATCGACGCTGGTGTGGAACCGGTAAGGCTAAACGGTCCATCATCGGTTGCGCAGCTGGGGCGGCGTGCTCTCGGTGAGATTGAGCGCCAGGGGGAAGAGGAAGGCGCCGAGGAAGATCAGGACGACGCCGGCGGCGACCAGCCAGCGCGAGCCGCTGAGGTGTCCGGCAATGCCCACCGCGAAGCCGATCACCACCAGGGCCATGTAGGGGCCGGCGCTGTGCGGCAGCAGCGCGGCGAGGAGGAGGGCTAGGTCGGGCACGTTGGTGCGGCGGATTATCATCGCCGGGATGGCCGAGGCGCAGGCACCCGCATCCGTGGCCGAGACGAAGGAAGCGCTGGCGGCGGCGAGCTACCTCGCCGACGAGCCGGCCGCGCTGGTCTCCTTCCTCGCCCAGCGGCTGGGCAAGCCGATCCTGGTCGAGGGCCCGGCCGGGGTCGGCAAGACCGAGCTGGCCAAGGCCCTCTCCCGCGCCAGCGGCCGCGAGCTGATCCGCCTGCAGTGCTACGAGGGGCTCGACGAGGCCAAGGCGCTCTACGAGTGGAACTACCGCAAGCAGCTGCTGCGCATCCAGGCCGGCGGCGAGTCAGGCTGGGAGGAGGTCCACGGCGACATCTTCGGCGAGGAGTTCCTGCTGGCACGGCCGCTGATGCAGGCGATCGCCAGCGCGGAGCCGGTGGTCCTGTTGATCGACGAGATCGACAAGACCGACCAGGAGTTCGAGGCGATGCTGCTGGAGCTGCTCTCCGACTTCCAGATCACCATCCCGGAGCTGGGGCAGGTGTCGGCCAGCTCGATGCCGATCGTCGTCCTCACCTCCAACAACTCCCGCGAGCTGACCGAGGCGCTGAAGCGGCGCTGCCTCTACCTCTGGCTCGACTACCCCGAGCTGGAGCGGGAGATGGCGATCGTCCGCCTGCACGCCCCCGACCTCCCGGAGAGCCTGACGCGGCGGCTGGTCGAGGTGGTGCGGATGGTGCGGGCGCTCGACCTGAAGAAGCCGCCCTCGATCGCCGAGACGATCGACTGGGCGCGGACCCTGCTGCTGATGGGCTCCGAGGACATCGACCGGGAGACCTTCGAGCAGTCGATGTCGATCATCGTCAAGCACCGCACCGACATCGATCTGGTCGCCGAGCGGGTGGGGATGAAGCTCTCGGCGCCCGCCGAGGCGGGGTGAGCCCGACGGGGTCGCCCTACGGGCCGCCCGTCGACGCCGGGCCGCCGGGGCTGGCGGCGAAGCTGCTCGGCTTTTGCGAGGAGCTGCGGGGCGAGGGCGTCGCGGTCGGCACCTCGGAGATCCTCGACGCCTTCGCCGCCCTCGACGAGGTGCCCTGGCAGTCGCGGGATGACTTCCGCGAGGCGCTGGCGGCGACGATCGCCAAGTCGCAGGAGGACCGGCGCCTGTTCGAGCTGCTGTTCGAGCGCTGGTTCTTCCGCGCCGCCGAGGCCGAGGCGATCGCGCACGAGGTCGGCGAGCAGGGGCTGCGCCACGAGGGCGCCGAGCGGCTCGACATCGAGGAGCTGCGCGAGCAGATCCGGCGGGCGATCGTCGAGGGAGATGACGGCGAGATGCGCGACCTGGCACGGCTGGCGATCGCCGCCTTCGGCCGCCAGGGCGAGGGCTCGGGCGTGGTCGGGGTGGACGTGCAGCGGATCCGCCGCACCCTCGAGCTCTCCGCCGGGACCCAGCCGCGGGACGATGGCGCCGCCGAGCTGCCGCCGATCGACCGCGACCAGCTCAACCGCTTCGAGCGCCACCTGCGACGTGAGCTCGAACGGGACCTGATCGAGCGCACCGAGACCCTTCCGCCCTCGCGACCGCTCGCTGAGCTCGACCGCGCCCTGCCGACCAGCCCAACCCAGGACCTGGCGGCGGTCCACCGCGCCGTCTCGCAGATGAAGCGGCGCCTGGCGACGCTCGGCCAGGAGCAGCGCGGGCGGCGGCGCGGCCATGCGGTCGACGTACGGCGCACGATGCGGGCCTCGCTGGAGACCGGCGGCGTGCCGATGCACCTGCGCTACCGGCCGAAGCGGCCGCGGCGGCCGGAGATCTACGTCCTCTGCGACGTCTCGACCTCGGTCACCTCGGCCAGCGTCTTCTTCCTCTCCGTCCTCCACGCCCTGCACGACTCCTTTCGCAAACTTCGCAGCTTCGTCTTCATCGAGCGGATCTCCGAGGTGACCGAGATCTTCGAGCACGAGCGCGACTTCCGCGAGATCGCCCGTCGGGTCTCCAGCGAGGGCGGCGTCGCCGACGTCTCCGGCTACACCGACTACGGCCGGGTCTGGCTCGAGTTCCTGACCGAGATCTCCGACGACCTCGATCCGCGCTCGACCGTGATCGTGCTCGGCGACGCCCGCACCAACGGCCGCGAGCCCCACGCCGAGGTCTTCGCCCAGGTCGCCGAGCGCGCCGGCCGCCTCTTCTGGCTCAACCCCGAGCCGAAGCTCTACTGGAACTACGGCGACTCGGTGATGGCCGCCTACGAGCGCTACTGCGACGGCGCCTTCGAGTGCTGGACCACCAGGCACCTGGAGAACTTCGTCAACGTCGTCGCGGGCGGCGTGCCGGCGGGCGACTGAGGCGCGGCCGACCGGCGCGGTGGGGGCGCCTTTTGGCAGATGGACGATTTTTCTTTAGCATAAAGCGCTCAATGTGCTCGTCTGGGGTCCGGGCATGAGCTGGAGGCGAGGCGTGACGTCAACGAAAGGACGTACGACATGACTCGCAAGACCAAGGCCCTCCTGACCATGGTGGCGACGGCTCTTGCCCTCACCGCGGTGGCCGTCAGCGGCGTCTGGGCCGAAGAAGAACTGCCGAAGCGGTTCGAAACGCCCGAAACGGCGCCCACCATCGAGACAGGCGAAAACGGCACGTTCACCTTCAAGGCCGAAAAAGAAGCTGAAGGCGTGGCCAAATGCACCGCCCATTACGAAGGCGAAATGCCCACGACCTGGACGACCGAACTCACAATCAGGCCGACCTATACCGCCTGCAGCGCGTTCGGTTTCGCGAAAGCCGACGTGAACACCGAAGAATGCCACTACCAATTCACACTCGAACCGGGCATCTTCAAAACCACAGGCGGCGGCGAAACGCATACAAAAGGGCCCTTCCACATCGAATGCCCAACTGGGAAAGAAATTCGCATAACGACGACACAGTTCGGCTTTCCGATCTGCTCCGTGACGATTCCCCCACAGACGCCGACCACGCCGACGGTGGATACCAAGAACGAAGGTCTTGGAAGCACCAGGTTCGTCCTCTTCACGTGGACAACGACCGGCGTCACCTACATCGTGCAGAACGGTGGCGGCGCCTGCGGGGTAGAAGGGAAACACCTCGGCGGCTCGTTTGAAGGCCAGATCAAAGTCCTGGCCTATGTCGACGAAGCAGGCAAAAAAGGCAAACAGACCGGCCTCCGGATAGCCGGCAACTAGCGGTCTAAGGGAATGACGGTGGGGCCGGGATCAAGTCCCGGTCCCTGCTCCCACGCAATCGGGTCCATCGCTCTTCCGCCGCCGCATAGACGAAGATCGTTCGGTAATCTGCGCGAAAGGGGAGCAAGATGGAGACGAGCGGCATCGAGCAGCGCCCGAGCGGCTACCCGGTCACCTTCTCGGTTGACTATCCGGAGCGGCAGCTAAACCGCCTGACCACCTTCTTCCGGGTCTTCACCGTGATCCCGATCGCGATCGTGGCGGCGCTCATCGAGGGCTCCAACTTCAACCTCCACGGCACCGAAGCGGCGATCGGCGGGGCCGGCGGCCTCGTCGTGCTGCCCACCGTGCTGCTGATCCTCTTCCGCAAGAAGTACCCGCGCTGGTGGTTCGACTGGAACCTGGAACTGACGCGGTTCCTCAACCGGATCGGCGTCTACCTGGCGCTGATGGACGACGAATACCCCTCGACCGACGAGCGACAATCGGTCCACCTCGACTTCCCCTACCCCGACGCCGAGCGCCTCGAGCGGGGCCTGCCGCTCGTCAAGTGGCTGCTGGCGCTTCCGCACTACTTCGTGCTCTTCTTCCTCTACATCGGCGTCTTCTTCGCCGTGATAGGCGCCTGGTTCGCGATCCTCTTCACCGGGCGCTACCCGCGCGGCATCTTCAACTTCGTCGAGGGCACGATCCGCTGGCACAACCGTGTCACCGGCTACGCCTTCACCCTGGTCACCGATCAGTACCCGCCGTTCCGGTTGAAGCCCTGAACTCCCTAGCGGCCGGGCGGCCGCCGCTCACCCCGCACGGGCGAGCGATTGTCACCGGCCCTCATGCCGGCCGGTCGATCGGTCGTGCGGCCTCTTTTCCCGCTCCCGCTTTTGGACCGGATCGTCGAAGACATGGAGAAACGTGAAAGACACGATCCAGGCGAGCACCAGCATTGCCTGCTGATCGCTGCTCGAATCCGGAAACAGAATCGCTCCGGCACCCACGATGCAGATGAAAATCAGTAGTGAGAGATAGATATATCGAGTCATCACGAACATTCCTCTACCTCACAAGCAGATCGTAGCACAGACAAAAGATTCCTATCACGCTGCCTATGAACCCATTTCTCAACGCATCGCTTTCCAGGTCGCGGCGAGAGCGCCGTAATTACGAAACCGTGGGCTGCCGCAACAAAACTCGCGACTGCAATTCCGCATCCGATCGACGTCGCCAACGCCTCGAGTGCGCTTGTCAATCCACCGATCGCGGCAGGGAGAAACATGACGCGATCGTGACCGGCGGGGTCCGCCGCGTGGTGCGCGGAGTCGAAAATATTTGTGTCTACTGTGAAGCCAAAAGCGATCTGGAGGACAAGCGCCAGCGCTGCCGTGCACCGGGCGGGTGCCCGTCGCGGTCTCGCCGTCGCTCAGCGCGCCGGCCGGCGTAAAGACTCCGGCCGGCGCAGCGACTCGCCGAGGATGAGCCGGGCCCGGTAGTAGATCGCCTCGTCGACGCCGTCGCGGTCTCCGGCGGCGTCGGCGAGGGCACCGATGCGGCCGCCGAGGCGCTCGCTCCTCAGCACTCCGCTCAGCCGTCCCCTCGAGACGACGGTGGTCCTCCCCGTTGCTCCACTCATCGATGTCTCCTTTCTGGGGTTTGTTGAGTTAGAAAGTCGACAATAGCATGTCTGGCAAGCTGGGGTATGGACGGGGCGATTCGGGGAAGGGAGAGGTGCATGGGTAAATTGCTGTTGGGGCCGCTGCTCCGCTACGTCTCGGAAACCGAGGCGACGATCTGGGTCGAGACCAGCGAGCGCTGCGAGGTCGAGATCCTCGGCCGCCGCGAGCCCACCTTCGGCGTTGCCGGGCACCACTACGCCCTCGTCCGCATCGACGGTCTGGAGCCGGCCGGCTTCTACGAGTACACAGTGCAGCTCGACGGCGAGCGCTGCTGGCCGCCCAGCGACAGCGACCTGCCGCCAAGCGTGATCCGCACCTTCAGCCCCGGCAAGGCGGTCGACATCTGCTTCGGCTCGTGTCGCGTCGCCCTCCCCCACGAGGAGCCCTACACGAAGACCCAGGACGAAGATGAAGAGGGCCACGAGCTCGACGCGCTCCACGTCCTGGCGGAGCAGATGACCCGCGACGACCGCGACAACTGGCCCGAGCTGCTCTTCCTGCTCGGCGACCAGGTCTACGTCGACGAGGGCTCGCCGGCGGTGCGGGAGCGCATCCGCGCAAGGCGCGACACGACCCACGCCCCGGGTGAGGAGGTGATCGACTTCGAGGAGTACACCTGGCTCTACCACGAGTCCTGGCAGGACCCGCTGATCCGCTGGCTCTTCTCGACCGTCTCCACCTCGATGGTCTGGGACGACCACGACATGAGCGACGACTGGAACATCTCGCGCTCCTGGCACGACGAGATGGACCAGAAGCAGTGGTGGCACGAGCGCGCGGTCGGCGGCATCATGAGCTACTGGATCTATCAGCACATCGGCAACCTCTCGCCACGCGACCTCGACGACGAGAACGAGATCTACGCGAAGGTGAGGGGCAATCCCGACGCCACCGAGGCGCTGCGCGAGTGGGCGCGGAGCATCGACTCGACCGCGGCCGGGACCCGCTGGAGCTTCTGCCGCGACATCGACGGCGTGCGGGCGATCTTCATGGACTCGCGCGCCGCCCGCGTGCTGACCCGGGAGCGGCGCTCGATGTTCGACGACGAGGTCTGGGACTGGATCGTCGGCCACACGAACGGCGACTTCGATCATCTGCTGATCAGCACCACTGTCCCCTACCTCCTCTCCCCCGGTTTCCACTACCTGGAGGCCTGGAACGAGCGGCTCTGTGACGGCGCCTGGGGCGGTCCGGTCGCCAGGGCAAGCGAGAAGCTGCGGAGGGCGGTCGACTTCGACCACTGGGCCGCCTTCCAGTTCTCCTTCGACCGCTTCCGCAGGCTGCTGGAGGAGGTCGGCTCCGGTAAGCGGGGGACGCCCCCGGCCTCGATCTTCATCCTCTCAGGCGACGTCCACCACGCCTACCTCTGCGACGTCGCCTTCAGGCCGGACGTGGAGATGAAGAGCAGGGTGATGCAGGCCGTCTGCTCGCCCTATCGCAACCCGCTGGACGAGCGCGAGCGGCAGGTGGTCCGCGCCGGCTTCTCGCGCCCCTTCGGCGCGCTGGCGCGCGGCCTGGCCCATGCCGCCGGCGCCCCTGACCCGGGGATCCGCTGGCGCCTGCTCGAGGGGCCCTACTTCGACAACCAGGTCGCCACCGTGCGGCTCGACGGGCGCGAGGCGATCGTGCGCCTCGACAAGACGGTCGCCGGCGAGGAGCGGGAGCGGAAGCTCGAGAAGACCTTCGAGCGTCCCGTGACTTGAGTGGCGAGATGGGACGGGGCGCCACCCGGCAAGCGCGCCCCGCCCCGTCGCCTCTTCAGGCGGCTGCAGTTACCTCTGCGTCGTCGTCATCCGGCAGGTCGCGGGGAGTCGAGGCCCCGAGGCCGTCGGACAGCGACATATCACCGCTGAAGCTCTTGATCCGGTCGGGCCGCAGGTAGACGATCTGCCCCTCGCGCAGCTCGAGCTTCTGCAGCTCGGCCCGGGTCAGCTGCGCCCAGACCTCGGTGCCGTCGGCGACCACCAGCTCGACCCGGATCTCGAAGCCGAGGGCGACGATGCGCTGCACCAAAGCCTCCACGGCGCGGTCGTCGGGATCGTGGGTGACCTGGATGTCGTGCGGCCGGACGAAATGATCGCCCAGCTGGTTGACCTCGCCGACGAAGCTCATCACGAACTCGTTGGCCGGATGGTCGTAGAGGTCGTCGGCACTGCCGGACTGCTCGACCCGTCCCTGGTTCATGACGACCAGCTGCTCGGCGACGTCCATCGCCTCCTCCTGGTCGTGGGTGACGAAGATCGTCGTTACCCCCGTCTCGTCGTGAAGGCGCCGCAGCCAGGTGCGGAGATCCTTGCGGACCTTGGCGTCGAGCGCGCCGAAGGGCTCGTCGAGCAGCAGCACCTGGGGCTGCACCGCCAAGGCCCGGGCCAGCGCCATGCGCTGGCGCTGGCCGCCGGAGAGCTGGTCGGGGTAGCGCTCGGCGAGCCCGTCGAGCTGGACCAGGCGCAGCAGCTCGTGCACCCGCTCGCTTATCTGGGCCTTCGACCACTTGCGGATCTTCAGGCCGAAGCCGACGTTGCCGAACACGGTCATGTGCTTGAAGGCGGCGTAGTGCTGGAAGACGAAGCCGACCTCGCGCTTCTGCGCCGGCGTCGCCGTCGCGTCCTGCCCGTTGATCACCACCTGGCCGGCGTCGAGCCTCTCCAATCCCGCGATCGCCCGCAGCAGCGTCGACTTGCCGCTGCCGCTCGGCCCCAGCAGGGCCGTGAGCGAGCCGTCGGGGACGTCTATGGAGACGTCGTCAAGAGCCTGAAAGTCACCGAAGCGCTTGCGCGCTCCCTCGACTGCGATTCCCATCAGGAACCCTCCTTGGTTGCGTGCGCTTTGCGGCCGCCGACGCTCATCAGCAGCAGCGTGGTCAAGGCCAGCAAGGCGAGGACGATCGCGCCGGCGTAGGCGGCCTGCTCGTTGAACTGCTCGAACGACTTGGCGACGAAGAGCGGCAGGGTCTGGGTCTGGCCGGAGATCGAGCCCGAGACGATCGTCACCGCGCCGAACTCGCCGAGCACGCGGGCGACCGTCAGCACGACCCCGTAGGCGACGCCCCAGCGGATCGCCGGCAGGGTGATCCGCCAGAAGGTCTGCCAGGCGTTGGCGCCGAGGGTCGAGGCGGCCTGCTCCTGCTCGGTGCCGATCTCCTGCAGCACCGGCACCGTCTCGCGCACCACGAAGGGCAGCGAGACGAAGATGCTGGCGAGGATCATCCCGGGGACGGAGAAGAGGACCTCGATCCCCCATTCGGCCAGGGTCGGGCCGAACCAGCCCTGGTCGCCGTAGAGGAGGAACAGGGAGAGCCCGATCACGATCGGCGAGATCGCGAAGGGCAGGTTGATGACCGCGTCGATGATCGCGTTTCCCTTCCACCGGTGGCGGACCAGCAGCAGCGCGCAGCCGACACCGAAGACCGTGTTGAGCGGCACCGCTACGGCGACCATCAGCAGCGTCAGCCAGATCGCGTGCAGCGCGTCGGGCGAGGTCATCGCGTCGAGCGGCGGCCCGATGCCGTGCTCGAAGGTCTTGTAGAAGATCATTCCGACGGGGGCGATCAGGAGCAGGCCGAGGTAGCCGAAGGCGAGGCTGCGCAGGCCCCACTTGGCGGTCATCCGCGTGCCCCCGCTCGGGCGAAGAGGCTGACCGCGACCAGCAGCGCCAGCGAGATCGCCAAGAGGACCACCGAGACGGCGGAGGCGCCGGAGACGTTGCCGGACTCGATCTGGCTGCGGATGAAGACCGAGGAAACCTCGGTCTTGAAGGGGATGTTGCCGGAGATCAGGATCAGCGAGCCGTACTCGCCGAGCGCCCGGGCGAAGGCGAGCAGCACGCCGGCGAGGATGCCGGGCAAGAGGTTGGGGAAGATGATCCGCCGGAAGACGGTGAAGCCGCCGGCGCCGAGCGAGGTCGCCGCCTCCTCCATCTCCGTGTCCATCTCCATCAGCAGCGGCTGCACGGCGCGCGTCACGAAGGGCAGGGTGATGAAGCAGAGGGCGACGATGATAGCGACCCTGGTGAAGGCGACATCGAGGCCGATCGGGCTTTCGGACCCGTACAGCGTCAGCAGGGTCAGCCCGGCGACGATCGTCGGCAGCGCGAACGGCAGGTCGATCAACGCGTTGACGGCCCCCTTGCCGGGGAACTCGTCGCGGACCAGCACCCAGGCGATGATCGTGCCGAAGAAGGCGTTGATGGCGACGACGATCAGCGAGCTGATCACGGTCAGCTTCAGCGCCGCCACCGACTCGGCGCCGCTGACCGAGCTCCAGAAGGCGCCGAGGCCACCGCTGAGCGATTCGTCGACAACCGCTGCCAGCGGCAGCAGCACGATCAGCGACAGGTAGAGGACGACCGTCCCCCTGCCGAGCCCGACGCCCATCCCGGGCAGGCGGATGCCGCCCGCCCGGGATGGCGCCGCTGAGATGGTTGCCGGGTGACCCTCCATGCTCCGTCGCGGCTAGCCGCTGGTCGAAACCCCGAGTTCCTTCTCGATCGCCGCGACCTTGCCGGTTTCGTCGTCGAAGAAGTCGTCGTTGACGGTGCTCCAACCGCCGAACTCGTCGATCTTGAAGAGGTCCTTGGGGGTCGGGAACTGCTTCGGGTCGACCAGCTTCGGGTTGACCGGGCGGTAGCCGTGTTCCGCCCAGATTTCCTGACCCGCGTCCGACCAGACGTAGTCGAGGAAGTCCTGGGCAGCGGCCGGAGCGTCCTTGGTGACGGCGATCGGCGTTTCGATTTGGATCGTGCTGGGCGGGATCACGTATTCGACGTCCTCGCCTTCCTCCTGCGCCTTGATCGCCTCGTTCTCATAGCTGAGCAGCACGCCGCCCTCGCCCTGGGTGAAAGCGGCGAGCGCGTCGCGGCCGCTGCCCGGCTGGACGACGGTCTTTTCGAGCAGCGCCTTCACCCCTTCGAGCGCCTGCGCTTCCGATTTGCCCTCGTGGATCAGGCTGCCGTAGACGGCCATGATGTTCCAGCGGGCGGAGCCGGAGCTGAACGGGTTGGGCGTGATCACCTCGACGTCCTTGTCGAGCAGGTCGTCGAAGGACTCGATTCCCTCCGGGTTGCCCTTGCGGGTGACGATCACGACGACCGAGTCCTCCGCGATGCCGCCGTACTTCTGCTTGCTCCAGTCCTTGGCGACGAGTTCGCCTTCTTCGACGAGGCGTTCCATGTCGCCGGCCTGGGAGAAGTGGACGACGGACGCCGGCTGGCCGGCGACGACCGCGCGGCTCTGGTCGCCGGAGGCGCCGAAGGAATTGCTGAAGCTGGCGCCGCTGCCGGCCGAGGTCGCTTCGAAGCCCGGCTCGAGGGCTTCCTCGTAGACGGATTCGGGGGTCGAGTAGCCGACGACGTCGAGCTTGCCGCCCGAGGAGCTCGCGCTCGATTCGCTGCTGCTTCCGCAGCCGGTCGCCACGAGGGCGGCCAGCGCCAGCAGAGCGGCCACCAGGCCCAGTCCGATCGTCCTCGTGCCCTTGCCAGGCTTCGTCATCTAACCCGTTCCCTTCTTTCTTGATGAAGTTAATTAGGAATGAGGGCGGGCACCTTAGCAGAAAGTCGATCGGGAAAGTAAAGAATGCGTTTCAACGGCAGCAAACGTCCACCAGGCGCCCACGGCGCGGGTCCTGTCACGGCGGCGGGAGGAAGGCTTAGCGGGGTGCCCAGGCGTCGGGCTGCGCGGCGAGCTCCTCGATGAAGCTCGGCAGCTCGCCGCTGACCAGGTCGGCCAGGGTGACATGCTCCAGGACCGCGCGGAGGTTGGCGCGGACGGCGATCCAGACCTCCTGCAGGTGCTCGGCGTTGCCCTTGTACTCGATCGCCTCCGGGGGCGATGACTGCACGTGCGCGATCGGGCCCTCGACGGCGCGGACGACGTCGGCGACGGTCACCTCCTCGGCCGGCTTGGCGAGCCAGTACCCCCCCTTCGCGCCGCGGCGGGCGCGGACGATGCCGTGGTGCTTGAGCTCGAGCAGGATGTGCTCGAGGAACTGCAGGGGGATGTCCTGCGCCTCCGCCAGCCGCTCGCCCTTGACGGGTTCGTCCTTGACGGCGGCGAGCTCGGCCGCCGCCCGCACGGCGTAGTCGGCCTTCGCGGATACGCGCATGCAGCTAGTTAATCAGTCAGGCGAGGGTGTCCGGCGCCAAGCGTCGCGAGCGGTCGAGCGCCTGCTGGGCTTCGCGCTCGCGGCGCCTGTGGAGGATGCGGGGGGCCGCAAGGATGGCTCCGAGCCCGATCGCCGCGACGAGAGCCGCGATCGGCCAGACGGCCGGATCGCCCTTCTGGATCGTGACTATCCCCGAGCCGACGAGGACGAGGCCGAGGGCCGTCCGGATGAAGCCCTGCGGCGCCCTGCTGGAGAGCGCGGCGCCGATGATCACGCCCGGCACGGAGCCGATCAGGATGTTGCCGGCGAGGGTGAAGTCGACGTTGCCGCCGACCCAGTGGGCGATGCCCGCCGCCCAGAGCAGCACCGCGGCGTGGAAGACGTCGGTGCCGACCACCTTCTTCGGCGCCAGGCGGTAGACGGCGATCAGCAGGATCGCGATCACCGTGCCCGAGCCAGCCGAGGTGATGCCGATAACGAAGCCGGTCGTCGCGCCGATCACGACCGCGGCAACCTTGTGGCGGCGCTCGACCTCGAAGCGGTCGCGCTCGTCGACGAGGCTGCGCAGGATCAGGGCCCGGGCGAGGGTGATCACCCCGACGGTCAGCAGGGTGCCGCCGAGCACCGCGTAGACGAGCGAGTCGAGCCTGTCTTCGCCGACCTGGCGCTCGATCACCGAGACGAGGGCGACACCGCCGATCGCGGCCGGGACGCTGCCGAGCGCCAGCCACTTGACCAGCTCCAGGTTCACGGTCTTCATGCGCAGGTGGCGCCAGCCGCCGACCGTCTTGGTGACCGCCGAGTAGAAGATGTCGGTGCCGATCGCGGTGGTCGGCTGGATCCCGAAGATCAGGATCAGCAGCGGCGTCATCAGGGATCCCCCGCCCATGCCCGTCATGCCGACGAGCACGCCGATGCCTAAGCCGAAGAAGATGATTGCCGGGTCCATCATGTGCCCCCGAGGGTGGTTATCGACTTTCCTGACCTTTTTAGTCAGAAGGGGGGAGTGCGCCAGGATACCAGTGTGAGCGTGGAAACCGAGCAATTCGCCGTCGCCGGCCCAGGCCCTGCCGAGACGGCTCCGGGTGCCGCGGTTTCGATCCGCCGCCTCGGCCACTCCTACGCGAAGCTGCGGGCGATCGACCGGCTCGAGCTCGAGGTACCGGCGCACGGGGTCCTCGGCCTGGTCGGACCCTCTGGCTGCGGAAAGTCGACGCTGCTGGAGCTGATCGCGGGCCTGCAGGAGCCGAGCGAGGGAGAGATCGACGTGGAGGGGGCGAGGGACGGCGCGGGGCGGCTCTCGCGCTGCGCGCTGATGCCTCAGCGGGACATGCTGCTGCCCTGGCTCAGCGCCCTCGACAACGCGGCGCTGGCGCTTCGCAACCGCGGCGTCCGCCGCCGCGACGCACGGGACCGCGCCGGACGCCTCTTCGAGCGCTTCGGCCTGGCCGGCTTCGAGCGCACCAAGCCGGCGGCGCTATCGGGCGGGATGCGCCAGCGCGTCGCCTTCCTGCGCACGCTCGTCTCCGGCAAGCCGGTCCTTGCCCTGGACGAGCCCTTCGCCTCGCTGGACGCGATCACCCGTGCCGAGATGCAGGGCTGGCTGGCCGAGGCCCTGGCCGCCGACCCGCGCACCGTGGTCATGGTCAGCCACGACGTCGAGGAGGCGCTGTACCTCTCCGACCGCGTCGCCGTGCTCTCCGGCCGCCCAGCCCGGGTGGTCGAGGAGCTGAGTGCCCCGGCGCCGCGCAGCGCCGACCGCGACGCCGCCGTCACCGACCCGGCGTTCGTCGCCGTCCGCGAGCGAGCGCTGACCGCCCTCAAGAAGGGAGCCCGGTGAACGTTTGGCGAGTTGACGACCCTATAGGGGCCAAAAGTCGCCAAAGGGTGCGGCGATGAGGCGCTGGGCGCTGCCCCTCCTGGCCCTCGCGGCGCTGGTCGCCCTCTGGCAGATCGCCGCCAGCAGCGGCTTGCTCGCCAGTGCGCTCAACGTCGAATCCCTCCTCTTCCCCTCCCCCTCAGAAATCGCCTCCTCCCTTCGGGAGAACCGCTCGCTGCTCGCCGAAGAGGCCTGGGTAACCCTGCGCGAGGTCCTGCTCGGCTTTCTCTGTGGGCTCGCGGTCGGGCTCGCCTTCGGCTTCCTGCTGCGCCCGTTCGAGACGCTGCGACTGACCTTCTACCCGCTGATAGTCGCCTCGCAGGCGATCCCGATCCTCGTCTTCGCGCCAATCCTCGTAGTCTGGTTCGGCTTCGGCATCTGGCCAAAGCTGGCGATCGTGGCGCTCGTCTGCTTCTTCCCGATCGCGGTCGCCACCGCCGACGGCCTGCGCTCGACCGACCCCGAGGCGATCAAGATGATGCGGACGCTGGACGCCTCACGCGGGCAGCTGCTCTGGCGCCTGGAAGCGCCGACCGCGCTTCCCTTCACCTTCAGCGGCGCCAAGATCGCCGTCACCTTCGCGCCGATCGCCGCGGTCTTCGGCGAGTGGGCCGGCGCCAACTCCGGGCTCGGGGTCCTGATCCGCCAAGACGGCGCGCAGCTGGAGACGGCTCGGCTCTTCGCCGCGGCGCTCATCCTCTCCGCGATGGCCGTCGCCCTGTACGGGCTGCTGACACTCGCAGAGCGTCACGTCGTCACTTGGCGATAGAACCCAGCCCCGCAACCGACCGAAGGCAGGAATGAGCAACAGCCAGGCAGTCAGGACCCATCGCCGCCCGCGATTCGCCGCTCTCGCGGCCCTAGCCCTCGCGGCAGCGGTGCTTCTGGCCGCCTGCGGTGAGAAGAGCGAGGACACGACCGGCGCCGCCACGGAATCGCTCGGCCTGACGCTCGACTTCTACCCCAACCCCGACCACGCCGGCATCTACATGGCGCAGAAGCTCGGCTACTTCGCCGACGCCGGCCTCGATGTCTCGATCGAGACGCCCTCCGACCCGGCGGCGCCGATCAAGCAGGTCGCCGCCGGCGAGACCGACCTGGCGATCTCCTACGAGCCCGAGGTCCTGCTGGCCCGCGAACAGGGCCTCGACGTGGTCGCCGTCGGCGCCGTCGTCGATCGCCCGCTCACCTCGCTGATCTGGCTGAAGAAGTCCGGCATCGGCGGCGTCGGCGGCCTGCGCGGCAAGACGATCGCCACCGCCGGCATCCCCTACCAGGACGCCTATCTGAAGACGATCCTCGCCCGAACCAAGCTGAGTCCCTCCGACGTCAACACGGTCAACGTCGGCTACGGGCTGCTGCCGGCGCTGGTCGGCGGCCGCGCCCAGGCGATGCTGGGCGGCTTCAGCAACGTCGAGGGGGTCGACCTGCGCCTGCGCGGCAAAGCTCCGGTCGTCACCCCGGTCGATCAGCTCGGCGTGCCGACCTACGACGAGCTGGTCCTGGTCGCCAGGCGCGACAAGCTCGAAGAGGACCCGCAGGCGATCCGGCTCTTCCTCGGGGCGCTGGCCCGCGGCACGGCGGCGGCCGTCAAGAGCCCCGGCGCGACGACCAAGGCTCTGCTGGAAGCCAATTCCAGCCTCGACCCGAAGCTGACCAGGGCGGAGGTCGAAGCGACCCTGCCGCTGCTCTCCAAGCGCGGCGAGATGGACCCCGCCGAGTGGAAGGCGTTCATCGCCTGGATGCACGAGAACGGGCTGATCTCCGGCCAGCCGGAGACCGCCGAAGTCCTCAGCGACGAGTACCTAGCGGGCCAGATCCCCGATTAGCTCGAAGCCGCCCTCGCGCAGCAGGCTTGTCACCTTCTGGGGGGCCAGTGGGCGCGAGAAGAGGTGGCCCTGGGCGAAGTCGCAGCCGAGCCGGCGCAGCTCCGAGAGCTGGGCCTCGTTCTCGACCCCCTCGGCGATCGCGTCGAGCGAGAGCGCCCGGGCCATGCCGAGAACGGCCTCGACGATCGCGGTGCGCTCCTGCTCGACGCCGAGCCCATCGACGAAGGAGCGGTCGATCTTCAGCGCGTCGAAGGGGAAGCGGTTGAGGTAGGCGAGCGAGGAGTAACCGGTGCCGAAGTCGTCGAGGACGAGGCGGACGCCGATCTCGCTGAGCGCTTCCAGCGTCGCGGTGGCGCTCGCCGACTCCTCGACGAGGACGCTCTCGGTCACCTCGAGGCGGAGGTTGACCGGGTCGAGGCCGGTGCGGGCGAGGATCTCGCGCACCGAGTCAGCCAGGCCCCGGTGGGCCACCTGCCGTGCCGAGAGGTTGACCGCGACGTCGAGCGGGCGCTGATCGGGGCGCAGGTCGTGCCAGCCGAGCGCCTGGCGGCAGGCCGTCTCCTGCACCCAGCGCCCGATCGGCTCGATCAGACCGCTGTCCTCGGCGATCGAGACGAAATCGCCAGGATCGAGCAGGCCGCGCTCGGGGTGCTTCCAGCGGACCAGCGCCTCGAGGCCGACGATCTCACCGCTGCCGAGCGCGACCACCGGCTGGTAGTGAAGCTTCAGCTCATCGCGGTCGAGCGCATGACGCAGCTCGCGCTCGGTCTGCAGGCGGCGCACCGCCCGCGCCCGCATCTCGGCGTCGAAAACCTCGCAGCGACCTCGCCCACGTTCCTTCGCCCTGTACATGGCCGCGTCGGCGTCGCGGATCAGCAGCTCCGCGTCGACCGGCTCGCGTCCGGTCGGCCGGGCGACGGCGATCCCGACGCTGGCGGTGACGAAGTGGTCGGCGCCGCCCATCGAGTACGGCTCGGCGAAAGCTCCCGCGACGCGGTCGGCGATCGCCATCGCCTCCTCCTCGTCGGTGAGGCGGTCGACCAGGATGCCGAACTCGTCGCCGCCGAAGCGGGCGACGATGTCGCCGGGCCGCAGGTGGGCACGCAGCCGCGGCGCGACGGCCTGCAGCAGGTCGTCGCCGGCGTGGTGGCCGATGCTGTCGTTGATCAGCTTGAAGTGGTCGAGGTCGAGGAAGAGAATGCCGACCGGAGAGCCCGAGGCGACGCTGCGGCGCAGGGCGTCGCGCAGCGAGTCGACGAAGCTGAGCCGGTTGGGAAGCCCGGTCAGCGAGTCGTGCAGCACGCGGTGGCGCAGGGCCTCGTCGGCGCTGTGGCGCTCCAGCGCGTCGGCGAGGACGTTCGCCGAGGCCTGGGCGAAGTGCACGTCCTGGGGGGTGAAGCGACTCGGCTCGGTGGAATGGATGTCGAGCACGCCGAACGGCCGCTCCTTGCCGGCGATCGGCACGGCCAGGCTGCTGCGCACCCCAAGGACCCGCAGGACCGGGGGCATCGTGTAGCGCCGCTCGCTGGACCAGTCGTCGACGATCACGTGCAGGCCGGACTCGAGCGCGGCGCCGGCGTGGGAGTCGCGGGCGGCCGAGGCGCGTCGCTCCAGGCCGCCGCCCCGCTCCTCGAGCCCGGCGCGCAGGTGGAGGCGGCGGCCCTCCCGCCCGGCCTCCCAGACACAGGCCGACTCGACCCCGTCGATCTCGGTCATCAGCGGAACCGCCAGCTTGGCAAGCTTGGTCGGATCGCCGTCCTGAAGCGCATAGCGGCCGAGGCGGGCGACCGCCGCCTGCTGGGTCGCCGCGCGGCGCAGCTCCTGCTCGGCGTTCTTGCGCTCGGTGATGTCGTAGAGGACGCCGTGCCAGACCGGGGTGCCGTCGGCGTCGGGCTCGAGCACGGCCTCGTCGAGAATCCAGACGAGGTCGCCGCCGCGGGTGATCATGCGGTAGTCGACCGGTGGGGCGGCAGACCCGCCGGCAACCTTCCTGTCCTGCTCGAGCGTCCGCTCGCGGTCGTCCGGGTGCAGCCGTTCGACCCAGAGGCCGGGATCCGCCATCCATTCCTCCGGGCTGTAGCCGAGGATCTCCTCCACCTGCGGGCTGACGTAGCGCCAGCGACCCCGTTCGCCCATCTCGCACGAGTAGACGATTGCCGGCAGGCGCTCGACCAGGCGGCGGTAGTCGTCCCCCGCCGAGGAGATCTCGTCGAGGAACTCCGTTACGCGCTCTTCTGGCCAGCCCTCGCCATTAGGACCACCCGTACGCTCCATGCGGGCGTATCGGCAAGCGGCCGCTTTCCTTGAAGCCTGTCTCTATCTGTACAGGGCGATCGTCCAAAGGCCGGCGAGCCCCCGGAAGGGCTCGTACGGCGCATAGAACTCCTCGACCTCCTCGACGGTGGCGCGACGGCCGAGCCGGGCGAGACGGCCGACCAGCTTCAGGTAGATCAGGTCGCCGGCGGGAAGCGAGTCGGGGTCGCCGCGGCCGAACAGGCCGAGGCACTGGACGGTCCAGGGCCCGATCTCCGGAATCGCCAGCAGGCGGGCGTCGCCGGCGGAGTCGCCCGGGACGACGCGTCCCCGGGCGATTTCCCGGGCGACGGCGCGGAGGGCGATCGAGCGCCCCGGCGAGAGGTCCATCGAGGCGAGCTCGGCCGGCGCGCGGCCGGCGATCGTCTCCGGCCCGGGCACGTCGCGAAGCGCCCCCCGCTCGCCGCCCAGCCGCGCACCCCAGCGACCGACGATGCGGCGCTGGATGCGAGCCGCCCGCTCGGTCTCGATCAGCTGCTTGACCACGGCCCAGGCGAGCGCCTCCCAGGCAAAGGGGCGGCGGCGCGGCCGCAGCCAGGGGCGCCGCCGCAGCTGCGGCCCGAGCAGCGGGTCACGGCGGAAGCGGCGGTAGAGCTCGGTCAGGTCATCATCGACGCCGAGCGCGAAGCGCATCCGCTCGAGGGCGAGGCGCAGCTGCGCGGAGCCGGCGGGGCGGAGCGCCGGGGGCGGCATCGAGCGGGGCGCCGCGAGGGCTCGCGGGTCGACCGGCTCGGCGCGCAGGGCGACTCGATCGCGCCCCGGCTGCCAGGCCCGCACCAGAACCGGGCTGTCGTCGACCCGCATCAGCCGCGAGAGGACGCCATCCCGCACCCGCATCGTCCGGTCCTCGCTGCTGTAGGAAGGCAGCCGGAACGGCGAAGGCGGCCGGACTTCCACGTCGATGGACCCAACGGGGGACGCATGGTCCCGTTTCAGGCCCGTCGGCCGGTGGCTCACCTGCCGAGCAGGTGCACGTCTACGAGGAAGGAGCGGCTGGCGACGACCTTCGGCTGCGCCTTGCGGCGCGGCAGCAGCCTGCCCGGCGAGCCCTTCGCCGCCGCCCCCACGGCGCGGATCGCCGCCACCGTGGCCGCCCCCGCGAGGATCCCGCCGACCGCGGCGACCACGGCGGTTCTGGCCTCGTCGCGCAGGGCAAGGCCCCCGGGGGCCTCGTGCGGCAGCACCCGTACGCGGACCGGCTCCAGCTCGAACTCGCTCACCGACCCGACTGTAGCGATGCGACCGGCTCCGGCCCCGCTCAACCCCGGAACTTCCGCCTTTAAGCGGCCTCCAGCGCCTTCTCGTAGATCCTGTACTTCTTGACGATCTCGGCGCTCATCGCTTCCAGGCCGCGGTTCATCGCCTCGTTGGTCTCGAGGATCCACCCCGCCTCGCCACGCTTCTGCCGGCTGCGTTCCGCCGTGTTGAAATGCTCGACGTAGAGGGAGGCGGCGACGCCGGTGTGCTGGTGCTCGGGCTTGACGCCGAGGAAGCCGACCCGCACCCGGTCGCAGACCCGATTGCGATTGAGGAAGTGCCACCAGCCGAGCGGCAGCACCCGACCCTTCATCTTCTTCAGCACCTGGTTGAGGTCGATCAGCGTGATCGCCACGGCGATCGTCTCACCGTCCTTCTCGGCCACCATGAACCACTCGCGCGAGAAGACGAGGTGCATGTCCAGCGTGTAGGCGTCGAGGTCCTCCTTCGAGTAGGGGACGAAGCCCCAGTTGTCCGCCCAGGCCGCGTTGTAGATCTCGGCGAAGCCGTCCATCTCCTTGCGCAGGCGGCGCCGTGACATCTTGCGGATCGTCACGCCGTGCTCCTCGCGGGCCCGCTCGTCGAGCTCGAAGAGGACCGGCAGCATGTCCGCGCGGTCGCCGATCTCCAGCGCCCACGAGTAGAGGTCCATCGCCTTGCTCAGGCCCGCCCGCTCGCAGAGGCGCTGGTAGTACGGAGGGTGCCACGCCTGGCGCAGCAGCGGCTCCAGCTCGAAGCCCTCGATCAGCACGCCGCTCTCCTCGTTGACCGAGAAGTCCATCGGCCCGACCATGCGCTCGCAGCCCCGCTCGCGCAGCCAACTCTCGGCCGCGGTCAGGAGCGCCTCAATCGCCTCCTCGTCGTCCTCTAGCTCGAGGAAGCCGAACATTCCCCAGCGGCTGTCGTGGAACTCGTTGAAGGCATGGTCGATCTGCGCGGTGATCCGGCCGACGACGCGGTCGCCGCGAAGGGCGAGGAAGTACTCGGCCTCGCCGTGCTTGAAGTAGGGGTTGAGGCGCCGGTTGAGGAAGAGCCGGCGCTCCAGCCTCAGCGGAGGCACCCAGGGTGTGCCGGCGTGCAGGCGGTAGGGGAGCTCGATGAAGCGCTTCAGCTCGCGGCGCGAGCGAACCGGGCCTATTTCGAGGCTTGCCACGGGGCCGGAACCTACACTCTGCCGATGAGCGAAACCGCCAGGACCCCCGCCGACGTCTTCGAGAAGGTGCGCAGCCACGAGCGGCTCGAGCAGCTGGAAGCGGCGAGACAGCACGACCTGCTCCCCTACTTCCGCCTGATCGAGTCAGAGGCCGGCCCGATCATGGAGGTCGAGGGCCATGAGGTGGTGATGCTCGGCTCCAATAACTACCTGGGGCTGACCGGGGACGCACGGGTCAGAGAGGGAGCGCGCGAAGCGCTCGACCGCTACGGGACCGCACTGACCGGCTCACGCTTCATGAACGGCACGACGCCGCTGCACATCGAGCTCGAGCACGAGATCGCGGACTGGATGAACACCGAGGACGCGATCGCCTTCACCACCGGGTACCAGGCGAACGTCGGCTGCCTCGGCGCGATCCTCGGGCCGGCCGACACGGTGATCTGCGACTCCGCCAACCACGCCTCGATCCTCGACGGCTGCAAGCTCTCCGGCGCCAAGCTGCGTCCTTTCCGCCACAACCGCATGGACAAGCTGGAGAGGATGCTGCGGCGGGCGGGCGAGGACGGCGGCGGAGTGCTGGTCGTCGTCGACGGCGTCTTCTCGATGGAGGGCGACGTCTGCGACCTGCCGCGCATCGTCGAGCTCTGCCGGGCCCATGGCGCACGGCTGATGGTCGACGAGGCGCACGGCGCCGGTGTGCTGGGAGCGCGCGGCGCGGGCGCCAGCGAGCTGTTCGGCCTCGAGGACGAGGTCGACCTGAGGATGGGGACCTTCTCCAAGAGCCTCGCCTCCTGCGGCGGCTTCATCGCCGGGCCAGCGGACGTCATCGAGTACCTGCGGATCTCCTCGCGCTCGTTCATCTTCAGCGCCTCGGCGGTGCCGGCGGCGGTCGGCGCGGCGCTGGCGGCGCTGCGGGTGATCCGCGCCGAGGGGCCGCGGCTGTTCGAGGCGCTGCTGGGCAACGCCGAGTACCTGCGCGAGGGCCTGCGCCAGCTCGGCCTGAAGGTGATCGAGCCAGGGACGCTGGCGGACGGATCTGTGGCGACGACGCCGGTGGTCCCGGTGATGGTCGGCGATGACTGGCAGGCCGTGCTGCTCTGGAAGGCGCTCTTCGAGGCCGGCGTCTACACCAACGTCGCGATCCACCCCGCGGTCCCGCCGGGCGGGGCGCTGCTGCGGACCAGCCTGATGGCCACCCACCGCCGCGAGCACCTGGACCGTGCGCTGGAGACGATTTCGCGCACCGTTCAAGATTTCCCGGACCTGCCGAGCGCCTGAGCCGCCGAGCCGCGGAAGTCGCCGTTTATCCCTACCCCCGCTGGGGTAGTTTCGGCCTTGTCCAATTCCGGACAAGTCGTTCGCCGCGGAGAAAAAGGTGCTCTTAGCGAACGGGCTGGCGATTGTTCGGTCGTCCCGGGTTGACGCTCGGGCGCCCCAGCGCGTAGCTTGCCCCCTCGCCGCGCATCCGGGTCAGGAGGAAGCGGCGCGGGCAGCTCAACTCACCGGGCCGGGCCGTTTTCGGCCGGTGGAAGCAACCAGTCAACAAACCTCTAAGGGAGGACTCTCAGTGGAAGCTGTATCGATCGCCCCTGCTTCGACGACCGTAAGCGCCGCTCAGACACCGCAGCACATGCAGGCGCTGGCGCGTGCCAATCGCGTGCGGCTCGCCAGGGCGGAGCTGAAGCGATCGATCGGGCGGGGAGAGGTGGACGTCGCGGAGATCATCAGCGACTGCCCCTGGGAGACCGAGAGCATGACCCTTGCCGAGCTGCTGACCAGCCAGCGGCGCTGGGGCCGGACCCGGGCCCGCAAGCTGCTGCAGGCGCTTGCGCTCAGCGAGAACAAGCAGCTGGGGACGCTCACGCCGCGTCAGCGGGCGCTGCTCAAGTCTGCCCTTGCGCCCAGGTCCCGAGACGCCGTTCTGGTTTAGCGCCCGAAGCCGCCGGCCTTGAACGAGAGGCCTCCGGAGGCCTTCTGGAAGGCGCGGCGCAGGGCATAGAAGGAAAGGGCAAAGACCATGGCGCCGGCGGCCAGGCAGATGGCGAGGATGAGGCCGGCCAGGTAGAAGAGCGAGGCGGTCACCAGCACGAAGAGGGTGCCCGCCAGCAGGGTGGTGTGAGAGCGGTAGCCGGCGAAGTGCTCGCGGGCTGATACCTCGAGCCCGCCGAGGGCAGCGAGGACGACGCCGAGGCCGATCGCGGTCGGGCTCTTACCCGCAACCCCGACGACGAGGGCGATGATTCCCGCGAGGACGGTCAGCTCGGCCAGTGGGAACGACCCCCACGGTGCAGGCGGGCGCTCGTCGGCCACCCGCGGGCGGGCTCTCCGGTCTCGATCGGTCAACGGCCGCAAGCCGCCCGGGTAACGGGCATCCAGAGGAGATTCTGACCCGCCACCAGCCCATCAGCATGCCGATCGGGCCAAGCCGAGGGCGGGAGTGCCAGTGGCCGCAGCCCGGCTCGCCGACGTCGGCGCGGGAGATCCGCAGCCACTTGTGCTCCGCGGGCGCAGCGAGCATCTCCTCGAGCAGCTCGCGGTTGCGGGTCTCGAGCTCCGCGCGGCCGTCCAAGCGGCGCCGCGCGGCCCCGATCCGCGTGGCGAGCAAGTCGCGAATTGCCTCCAGGTCGCCGAGGCCGAGCACCCGTGCCTCACCGGATACAGCTCTGACGCCCGTCTCGAGCTCCAGCCGTGGAAATGCGTCGGCGACGAGGGAGCCAAGCTCTGCTTCGAGGCGACCGATCTGCCGGCGCAGCTCCACCCGCGCAGGCCGCTCGTCGCCACCCAGGCGAATCGCAGTGCGAGTCTCTCGGTCGAGCAGATCCGGCATAGGCCACCAGCGAGTGTAAATCACCCCCCGCCCCGCCCCGCAAGCCTCCGGTTAAGCCGCCGAGGAGCTAGGCCAGGGTGGTGGCGACCATCCACAGCGCCTCGTCGACGGCGATCTGGGGGACGCCATCGACCTGGATCGCGGCGATCGCGATGCGGCGGGTGGCGCGGCCGACCTCGCGGCCGCCGCCAGTGGCACCGAAGAGCAGCGCCGCCGGCGCCCGCTCGTCGGCGATCACGAGGGTGCCGTGGGAGAGCTCTCCCGGCCGTCCCTGCAGCGACTCTCCGGGCGCCGAGTCGCGGATGCACAGGGCCCCATCGAGCTCTGCCGCATCGAAGGCGCGCAGGGCGACCCCGGTCTCCACGGTCGCGATCGTCAGCGCGTCGGCGGGCAGGCCGCGGGTCTCGAAACCGCCCGCCTGGAGCCGGTCGAGGGCAAGCTGCTCGACCGGCGTGCGCGTGCGGTCGGGGTCGAGGCCGATCTGCCGGAAGAAGACGCGGTAGGCCCAGGGGATCGGCCGTTCGCGCATGTGGATCGCGTGGGCGCCGTAGAAGCGGTCGGAGGTCTCGCGCAGGCGCCGCTCGACCGGCTCAGGGCTCCGTCCGGGGCGGCCGTCCAGCTCGATCCAGGAGATGCCGAGGCCGGGGAACTCCGCCGCCAGGTGCGGAGCCACCCAACCAGTCGTCGGCGACGGCTCCCAGCCGCGGTCGGACCCGATCGGCTCCGCGCCCATCAGCTCGACTCCGCGGCTCGGCTGGCGCGCAGCAGGCGGTCGATGCGGTCGCTCAACGCAGCGGCATCGAGGTGGCCGATGCTGGCGCTCTCCAGCGTCCCGCCGGGATAGACGTAGGCGAAGGTCGGACAGCCGCCGACGTGGTAGAGGCTCGCCACGGCGCCGTCGCGGTCGTAGCCGACGGGCATCTGCCAGCGCCGCTGGCGGATCAGGTCCCGAACCGTGTCCCGATCGTCGCGGATGTCCAGCGAGAGGAAGCCCACGCGTCCACGGTAGCGCGAGTAAACCCGGCTGAGAACGTCCTGCTGGTCGACGCAATCGCCCCCCTTGCTGAACCAGAAAGAGATCAGCGATGGACGGCCGAAGAAGTCGCAAATCCTTATCGCCCCCGGGGTGCGGATCTGACATGCGGGCAGGCGACGCCGGTCCGACGGACACGGCAGCGCCGCCGCCGCGCAGTCGTCCTGCGAAACGTTCGCATCGCCTTCCAGGCCGCCGGCCGCGGCGGGAACGGCGAACTCGGGCAGAGCCCAGCGCGGCGGCTGCCCTTCGAGCCCGAGCGTGTCCCCCCCACCCGGGACTCCGTGGATCAACGCCACGGCGACGATCGCGACGAAGATCAGCCCGACGACGATCGAGTAGCGGTCCCTCACGGCGCGGGCTCCTTGCCGCCGAGGCGCTCGGCGAGAACGAGCGCCGCCGGCAGCGCGACCATCACGCCGATGAGGGCGACGACGAGGTCGATCACCGTGACGAAGCCGAACTCGCGCAGCATCCGCACGTCGCTGGCGATCAGCACGGCGAAGCCGGCGATCGCGGTGACGCCGGAGGCCAGGACCGCCGCCCCGGTTCGCGAGTAAGCGGCCCGGAGCGCCGGCCCCAGCTCCCGCCCCGCCCGCCGCTCCTGCCGAAAGCGCGCGGCGAGGAGAACGCTGAACTCGGTGGCGATGGCGATCGTCAGCGCCCCGAGCGCCGCCGACATCGGATTCAGCGGAACGCGCGTAAGCCAGAGAACCAACGCCGACCAGCCGGTGGCCATCACCACCGGCACGAGAGGCACCAGAGCGCGGCTCAGCGACTGGTAGACCAGCAGCAGGACGAGGCCAACGGCGACAAGCCCGGCAAGGGTGAGCAGGTAGCGACTGCTCGACAGATCGGATGCGGCCGAGGCAGCGATCACCGGCAGCCCGCCCAGCTGGACCTCGACACCGGCCGGCGGCCCGCCCTTCTCGCGGGGCGTCCCAATCTCATCCCCGATGCGATCGATCAGCGCCTGCTGATCCTCCAACGACTGGGCCCGGATGCCGAAGCCGAGCAGCGCCGTTCCCGCGGGCAGGCCGGTCTTGGGATCCACCGTTGCCACCTGCCGTAGGACGTAGCCGGGGATCTGCTGAACGCCGGCACGGATGCTCTTCCGAGTGAGCGCAGGCGCCGCGCCGGTGAGGCTGCCGCCGGTGACGAAGTCGGACAGGGAAGGCCCAGGACAGATTTCAGCTTCCTGACAGCTAGGTTCGGCACCGGAGAACCCCCCTGCCCGCAGTGCTCGTCGCTTGAAGTCGGCCATCCACCGAATGGTCGCCGGATCGGTCAGATCCGGAGCCCTGACGCTGACGTCCAGCTCACCAGACACGCCGGTGGCGTCTTGAAGCTCATTCAGTTCCCGCACGGCTTCGACGTTCTGCGGCGCCAGCTTCCGGATGTCGGTCTGGACATCGATCTGAGTCCCCAGCCCCCAGCCGACGACAGCCAGGACCAGGCCGACCGCCAGGACCCTCCCAGGATGCGCCTGTCCAACCGCAAGAACCCTCTGCAGCAGAGGCGGGAGTGACGGGTCTCCCGGAGACGCGCGGCGTCCTGTTCTTCGCCCCGCCAGCTCAGCGAGAGGCGGAAGCCGCCCGGCGAAAAACCCAGCGCGCGGAGGGAGACCCGTCGCTCCCGCCTCCCGGCGCAGAGCAAGCGCGGCGAAGCCCGCGACGAATGCCAGGGAGAACGCGATGGCGACCCCGACGACCAACAGCAGCCCGAAGCTGCGCACCATGGGAGTTGGAGAAAGCTGGAGAGCGAGAAAGCCGGCGCCGGTCGCGAGGCACGCCGTAGCGATGGTTGGGCCACCGCCCGCGGCCGCAAGCCGAGTCGCATCGACGCCCGGGCTTGCGCCGAGCGCGATCGCCTCGTCATAGCGCGCCTGAAGCTGGATCGCATAGTCCACGGCGAGGCCGATGAGGATCGGCAGCACGGCGATCGAGGCCATCGTCAGCGAGCCGCCGGCCAGCCCGAAGAGTCCGAAGGTGAGCGCCGACGCGGCAAGCGCGATCGCCAGAGGAAGCACCCGCCAGCGCGAGCGGAAGACGAGCAGCAGGGCGAGCGCCATGACGACGACCGCCACGCCGAGCAGCACCAGGATGGCGTCCTTCAGCGCCCGCGTCACACCATCGACGACCACCGGGACGCCGGAGATGACGTAGCGGCCACCGTGCAGCTGGAAGCAGCGCTCCGGCCTTCCTTTGAATTTGCACTGGGGGCGGATGACCGAATCCCGAACGACGGCCCTGATCGTCTCTATGGCCCGACGGCGCTCGGATTCGCCGAGGTCTGAGCGCAGCCGCAGGACGATCTGGGCCGAGTGCCCGTTGGGGAAGAGGTAGGCGAGACGTGCCTTGGGAGTGCCCCGCTTCTTGCGCAGGTCGAAGACGACCGCCGCGAGGAAATCGGGGTTGGAGAGAGACGGCGCGCTCGTGATGCCGTAGCGAGCCGCAACTTCGAGCAGCAGCTCACGGAGCTGGGCCGGCGACATCGTCGCGGAGAGGCGTTCCAGCTGGCGGTCGATCTGGATCACCGCCTCGTTGAGGAAGGTGGCGGGGCCGGCCACCTCGCGAACCGGGTCCTCTTCGGCCAGCTCGGCGCAGGGGCCGGGGATCGGCTCCGCCCCCCTTGGGACCTTGCCCGAGAGGCAGCCCTCGAGGCGCAGCAGCCGCCCCAAATTCGAGGTCAGAACGAGCCGCTGCAGGTCTCCCTTTGCCAGGACGACCACGGGTTCTTCGCCGAAGTCCCGCTTGACCTGCTGGGTCGCCCGGTAGCTGGCGCTGTCGGAATCGACCAGCGTGTTCGTCGCGGCGTCGGTGGACAGCTGCATCGCGGCCAGGGCGGCACCGACGGCGAGAACGCAGCAGACAGCCAGCACCGCCCGCGCACGGCGGGCCGCCCAGGCCGCGACTGCGCTCAATCCATCGAGAGCGGGCCGGTTACGTCAGCGTTGAGGAACTGGTGGACGAACTGGTTTTCGGAGTCGAACAGTTCCTCTTTGGGCCCCGACTCGACGATTTTGCCGTTCCAGAGGACGGCAATGAAGTCGGAGATCCGCCGCGCCGTGTTGAGGTCGTGGCTGATCACCAGGTAGCAGCCGCCGTTCTCGGCGTGCACCTCGCGGATCAGCTCGCAGAGCAGCGCCGTGCGCACCGGGTCGAGCCCGGAGTCCGGCTCGTCGAACATCACGATCGCCGGTTCGAGCACCAGCGCCCGAGCGAAGCCGGCGCGCTTGCGCATCCCGCCCGAGAGCTCGTTCGGCATCTTGTAGATCGCCTCGATCAGGCCGACCTCCTTGAGCCGGCGATTGACGATCTCGCCGATCTCCTCCTCGCTTTTGTCGGTGTGCTGGCGGAGCGGGAAGGCCGTGTTGTCGTAGATGTTCATCGAGCCGAAGAGGGCGCCGTCCTGGAAGAGAAGGCCGAACTTCTTGCGCACGTCGAAGAGTTCGTCGTCGGTCATCGCCGGGATCGATTCGCCGTGCACCAGGACATCGCCGGAGTCCGGGTAGAGCAGGCCGACGATGTGCTTGATCAGCACGCTCTTGCCGGTGCCCGAGGGTCCCAGCACCATCGAGACCTGGTCTTCGGGCAGGCCGAGGTTGAGGCCGTTGAGGATGCGGGCGCGGCCGAACTGCTTGACCAGGTTGATGATCTCGATCGCATCGGTGCCGCCGTGGTCGCGCTTTCGCCCCGTGTGGAAGCGGTAGGGATCCGACTCGGCGGGGTCGACGCCCGGGATGACGAAGTCGCGGCCCATCGTCGCCCCGTCCTCGCTTATGTAGGGGCCGGACGAGCTCCGCTCCGAGGCGATCTCCGGGGGCGCTTCGGCGCTTGAGGCAGCCTCGTCCTGCAGCGCTTCTTCTTCTTCGCGTCTTTCGTCGTCGATCGCCACGGTCTCTCAGCCTCCTATCGGCGCCCTCGGGTTGGCACCCCAGAAGACCAGCGTGCCGAGCATCCCGATGATGTGAACTAGAACGATGTTGAGGACCATCGACTTGGCGGTCGCGGTGCCCACCCCGACCGGCCCGCCCGAGGCCGTGTAGCCGTAGTAGCAGCCCACCATCACGATCGCCGTCGCCATGAACATCCCCTTGATCAGGCTGAAGATCAGGTCGGGCGGGTTCTGGAACATCCAGAAGATCAGCAGGTAGCCGCCGGAGGACACGTCGCCGATCTGTTCGACCACGGCGAGGTAGGAGGCGAAGTACATGATCCCGATCCCGGCCAGGTACATGAAGGGGAAGGCGATCCAGGCGGCGAGCAGGCGGGTGGCGGCGAGGAAGGTGACGGGCGGCACCCCCATCACCTCGAGCGCGTCGATCTCATCGGAGATCCTCATCGCCCCCAGCTCGGCGACGATCCCGGTCCCCACCTTCGCCGCCAGCATGTAGCCGAAGGCGTAGGGCATGATCTCGCGCAGGTCGCACCAGGCCGAGAAGACGCCGGCGTAGGCGGGGGCGCCGTTGGCGCGCAGCAGGTATGCACCCTCGATCCCGCACTGGAGGCCGAGGATGAAGACGAGGCCCCAGATGATCACCGCCGAGCCGAGGATCAGGATGCCCGCCTGGCGCAGGCTCTCGCCGAAGAAGCGCAGCACGCGGCCGGAGTAGACGAGGCCGGCGACCCGGGAGCCGAAGCGGGCGATCTCGCCGAAGGAGTCGAGCCAACCGCGCGGAACGTCGAGCCAGGCGTTCATCGAATCGTCTGCAGGTCGGGGTTGGTCGCCAGCAGGGTCTGGGTGAAGACGTAGTTGAAGGCGAAGACGCCCATGAATGAGATCACGACCGCCTGGTTGACGGCACGGCCCACCCCGGCGGCCCCGCCGGACGCGGTCATTCCCTTGTAGCAGCAGACCACGGAGATGATCGCGCCGAACAGGGTGCACTTGATCACCGAGCCCCAGAGGTCGGTGATAGAGGCGTTGGTGAAGAGGGTCGCGAAGAAACCGCCGAGCGGCTGGTTGTAGAGCATCTCGGTGAGGATGCCGCCACTGATGCCGAAGATCAGGGCATAGATGTCGAGCAGGCCGGTGATCAGCATCAGCGCCAGGAAGCGAGGCACGACCAGGTTCTTGATCGGATCGACGCCGAGCACCTGCAGGGCGTCGAGCTCCTCGCGGATCTTGCGGGCTCCGAGGTCGGCGGTGATCGCCGTGCCGGCGACGCCGGCGACGACCACGGCGGTGACGAAGGGGGCGAACTCGCGGATCGAGGCGAGCACGAAGAAGCCGCCGAGGCGGTCGAGCGAGCCGAAGAGGGTGAGGAAGTTGGCCGCCTGCAGCCCCGGGGCGCCGAAGCCGAAGGCGACGGTCGAGACCAGCAGCGGGAACCAGCAGAGCTGCAGGGCGAAGAGGAACTGGCCGATGAACTCCTCGCCGTAGGGATAGGGCGGCCGGACCGCCGAGGCGAGCGTGCGCGCGGTGAGGATCATCATGTCCCCCACCTGCTCGAAGAACGACCTGGCGGGGGCGATCCTCCTGCCTATCGATGCGGCTGCTTCCATCTCTCCTCCGGCAAAGCCGACCGCATCCCGGCGGCCAGCGGCTCCGTGACTGAGTCTATGGGATGCGCCAGCGGCGTCGGTTAGCCGAGTGTTGAGATCGGGCTAACCTCCTCGCCGTCCCCTCCACCCCTTCTGAGCGGCCGAATCCCCGTGCTATGTTCCGGCCGACTTGGGGGGGTTGCGCCGATACCGACTGCTTTCTCACCGGCACGCATTCGCCGCCGGTGTCGCGGCCGGAGCGCTGAGCGTCTCGATCGCCGCCTGCGGTGGCGGCGGCGAACCCTCCGCCGACTCGAACGAGGCACCGGGCAAGTACCCGGTCAAGATCGTCAGGGCGGAGTTCCCGACCGACCAGCGGCTCGGGGAGACGACGCTGCTGCGCCTCGCGGTGCGAAACAGCGGCCGCCGGACCGTGCCGGCGCTGACCGTGGGGATCACGGTCGGCGGCGAAGACGGCCGCAACTCCTCACTGCCCTTCGGCTACCGCGACCCCTCGCCGGGCCTGGCGCAGCCCGACCGCCCGGTCTGGGCGCTTGCGGCCGGGTACCCGAAGGTCAACGGCTCCTCCGAGACGGCGGGTGCCGGAACCTCGAGCTCGAAGACCTTCGACTTCGGGCCGCTGAAGCGCGGCGCGATGACGGAAGCGGTCTGGAAGCTGAGCGCGGTCAAAGCGGGTAGCTACGAGCTTCTGTACGAAGTCGGAGCCGGCCTCGGCGGCACGGCGAAGGCCGAGACCACTCCGGGAACGCAGGCCGGGGGCTCTTTCTCGGTGAAGGTCAGCGACGAACCACCGGAAACGGAAGTGACCGACAGTGGCGAAGTGGTTGAGATCAAGGGGAAGAAGGACAGCGGCAAGTAGCCTGCCGGCGGCGCTGCTCGCCCTCGCCCTGCCGGCCTGCGGGTCGGCCCACACGAACGGCGGCCCCGCCAGATCCACGGCGCAGGTCCCCGCGGCGCCTTCCGCTCGGAGCGTGGGCCTGAAGCAGGTTGGCCGCTTCGAAAGCCCGGTCTACGTCACCGGAGCCCCGGGCTTCCCCAAGCTGCTCTTCGTGGTCGAGCAGGGGGGCGCGGTCCAGGTGCTGAGGGATGGGCGGCGGCTGGGGAGACCGTTCCTCGACATCGCCGACCTGATCTCCAGCGGCGGCGAGCGAGGCCTGCTCTCGATCGCCTTTCCTCCCGACTACCGGCAGAGCCGGCGCTTCTACGTCTACTACACGGACAGGCGCGGAGCGATCAGCATCGACGAGTTCAAGCGCAGGAACGCGACGCGGGCCGCGCGGGGCTCACGTCACGCGGTGGTGCGGATACCGCACCCGGTCAACGCAAATCACAACGGCGGCCAGCTGCAGTTTCTCGGCGATCTTCTCTACTTCGGCACCGGCGACGGCGGTTCGGGTGGAGATCCGCCGAACAACGCGCAGAACCGGCACAGCCGGCTCGGCAAGCTGCTTCGCATCGACCCCCGTAGAGCCGGGGCCAAGCCGCGGGTGTACAGCTACGGCCTGCGCAACCCCTTCCGCTTCTCCTTCGACACGGTGAGCGCCAAGCAGCCGCGGATCGCGATCGGCGACGTCGGCCAGAACCGCTTCGAGGAGCTCGACTACACGACCGTGGCGGCCGCCCATGGCGCGAACTTCGGCTGGGACGCCTTCGAGGGGTTCGCTCCCTACGAAGACGAAAACAGCGGCACGCCGGATCCGGGCGGGACGGTGAAGCCGATCTTCGCCTACCCGCACAGCCGCGGCGGCAGCTGCTCGATCATCGGCGGCTACGTGGTGGCCGACAGGCATCTTCCCTCCCTCTACAGGCGCTACGTCTACGCAGACCTCTGCGAGGGGGAGCTGCGCAGCCTCGTTCCCCATCTGCGCCACGCCGGCGGCGACCGCAAGCTCGGCCTCAGCGTCCCCGATCCGACTTCCTTCGGCGAAGACGACCGCCACCGCCTCTACGTCTGCTCGCTGGCGGGTCCGGTCTACCGGCTGGTCGCACGAGAAGCAAGCTGGTAAGGCCCCTGCAGCGCCACGGCTGTGCCGAATTACTAGCGAGGAGTCGTCGTAGCCGACAACTCGAACAGGGGCTCACCAGAGGTCGCATGCTCCTCCAAGCTGACGCGGACCCCTCCGGGCCCTACCTGAGAATCGCCGCGGAGAAGAACGCCTGACGTCCCACCACCGATGACATGGGCCACGATAGGCTCCCACCTGGATGTCTGCCACGGTACGGTCGTGGTCTGCGTACGGCAAGCATTTTTCGCTGGTTGTTTCATTCCGTCCGACGGCAACATTAACGTCATTGGATTTGCGAGTAAAGGCTGGGGCAAACGGATTGGCATGGCTCGTGCAACGCGAAAAAAGATCCTAGAAGACCTCCAGGCGGAACTTGGGATGCCCGTGCTCGCGTGGGTGACTGGTGACCGCCAAAACCTTCATACCCAGGTGGGCGTCGATCAAGTGGTTCGCTTCCCAAGGCATCTCGAGGCCGTTGGAGAGCGCGATTCGGTCGCCCTCCTCCTCTACACCCGGGGTGGCGACACCAATGTGCCGTGGTCGGTGGTCAATTTCATCCGGGCATACGCGAAGGAGATGGTCGTACTCGTCCCTTTTTGCGCTCATAGCGCTGGCACCTTGGTATGTCTCGGTGCCAACAGAATTGTGATGTCAAAAATCGCGACCCTGAGCCCCATTGATCCGAGCGTCGCCAACGCCTTCAATCCTCAAGATCCGACGAACGAGGCGAATCGCATCCCGATTGCCGTAGAGGACGTCATGGCGTACTTCGAGCTTGCGAAGAGTCAGGGCGTCAAGCGGGATGAGGATCTTGCCGCTGCGTTTGGGCGACTTGCCGATTCGGTCCACCCGCTCGCACTCGGCAATGTCCACCGCAGCATCGAGCAAATCCGGCAACTCGCCGAGAAGCTGATCCGCCTTCATTCCCCGGAGGACGGCAAGGAGGATGTAGAAGAGCGCATCAGGCGGTTGACCACGGCTTTTTACACGCACAGCCATCTCATCAACCGACAGGAGGCCAAGGAACTCGGCTTACCGGTCGAAGACGCGAATAGCGGACTCGAGCCCAAGATGCTCGCCTATTACGAGCAGCTCATTGAGGATTTGGAGCTGCTCTCCAAGTTCGACCCCTCCGCTCTCCTGATGGGGGAAGCCGACGGGGATGGGTCGCCGCAGCAGATCAAATTGGAGCGCGCCTATATCGAGACTGCTTCGACGGCAGACGTGTTCATAACCGAGGGAACAATCTCAATGCAACCGCAGCAAGGCCTGCCCGTTCAGGTTCCTGCGGGGCCGCCACAGCTCCCACTCCCTCAACTGCCTGCTGTTCCGACGCTCGAGATCACTGCGGAAGAGTGGCGACAGACGGAATAGCGAAGGACATGCCCGCTAAGGTTTGGCTCCAGCCAACTGCAAGGGGGCGATCGGGTGGAGAGCGGAACGGCAGCGAAAGCAACCGACGACGCGAGTTCCAACGGAACCACCGTGGAGCGAATCGAGGTTCTAAACCCGGCAACCGACGGGACGGTGGGCAGCGTCACGGTCTCCTCGCCCAAGCAGGTTGCCGAAACGGTCGGCCGCGTGCGCGCCAACCAGGCCGAGTGGGAGGCGCTCGGGGTCGAGGGCCGCTACCGCTGGCTCGGCAGGCTGCGCGACTGGCTGCTCGACAACCAGGAGCAGGTGCTCGACACGATGCAGGCGGAGACCGGCAAGGTCCGCGGCGACACCACGGCCGAGACGATCTACCTCGCCGACCTGATCAACTTCTACGGGACCAAGGCGGCGAAGTTCATCGGTGGCGAAACCGTCCGTCCGCACTCGCCCCTGGCGGCCTCGAAGAAGCTGATGGTCCAGTACCGGCCCTACCCCGTGGTCGGCGTGATCAGCCCCTGGAACTTCCCGCTCGCGCTGGCGCTCGGCGACGCGATCCCGGCGCTGCAGGCCGGCGCCGCGGTGGTCGTCAAGCCGTCGGAGTTCACTCCCCTGGGCCTGGCCGAGATCGTCGCGGCCTGGAAGCGGGAGATCGGCGGTCCGGATGTGTTCGACTGCGTGCACGGAACCGGCGAGGCCGGCGGCGCCCTGGTCGACAACGTCGACTTCGTCCAGTTCACCGGCTCCGACCGCACCGGCCGCAAGGTGATGGCGCGCGCCGCCGAGACGCTGACCCCGGTCAGCCTCGAGCTCGGCGGCAAGGACCCGATGATCGTCCTCTCGGACGCCGACATCGACCGCGCCGCCAACGCCGCCACCTGGGGCGGGATGTTCAACTCGGGTCAGGTCTGCCTCTCGGTGGAGCGGATCTACGTCGAGGAGCCCGTCTACGACGAGTTCGTCGCCAAGCTGACCAGGGAGGTCAGCGCGCTGCGCCAGGGCGCCGACGGCAAGACCCCGGCCAAGGACGTCGGCGCGATGACCTCGCCCAACCAGCGGGCGGTGGTCGAAGCGCAGGTCGAGGAGGCGATCTCCAGGGGCGCCAAGGCGACCACCGGCGGCCGGCGGGTCGAGGGCCCGGGCGACTACTTCGAACCGACCGTCCTGATCGACGTCGACCACTCGATGACGGTGATGCGCGACGAGACCTTCGGCCCGGTCGTCGGGGTGATGAAGGTGCGCGACGCCGAGGAGGCGCTGCGCCTCGCCAACGACACCCGCTACGGCCTCGCCGCCTCGGTCTTCGGAGAGAAGCAGCGCGCGGAGCGGATCGCCCGCCGGATCGAGGCCGGCGCGGTCAACGTCAACGACGTGATCGTCAACTACGTCCTGATGGACGTGCCGATGGGCGGCTGGAAGGAGTCCGGCATCGGCTTCCGCCACGGCGAGTACGGCATCAAGAAGTACTGCCGGCCAGAGTCGGTGATCGTCGCCCGCTTCGGCGGCAAGCGCGAGCCGACCTGGTACCCGTACACGAAGGCGCGCCGCGGCCTCGTTGCCCGGGTGGCGCGGGCATTCAACGCGCGGGACTGGCGTAGGCGCCTCGGCCTCCGCCGCGCCCCCTGAAGGATTTGGGGGCCAATAGCGCCCCAAATCCTTCAATGAGCGAATAGCCTCCCGCGGCGATGCCTGACTTCGCCGACTACTACCGGGAGATCTACGCGCGGGGGCTCGGTGGCGATACGCCCTCGATCCCGGTTGCGGTGGAGGAGCAGGAGCGCCGCGCCCACGAGGCGATGGACGAGCGCGCCGCCAACTACGTCTTCGCCGGCGCCGGCGCCGAGCACACGATGCGCGCCAACCGCGACGCCTTCGAGCGCCACCGCATCGTGCCGAGGATGCTGCGCGACGTCGCCGCGCGCGACCTCTCGATCGAGCTGTTGGGGACGGCGATGCCGGCGCCGCTGATGCTGGCCCCGATCGGCGTCCAGAAGGTCGTCCATGACGACGGCGAGCTGGCCACGGCGCGGGCGGCCGCTGCCGTCGGCGTGCCGCTGATCGCCAGCACCAACTCGCATTTCACGCTGGAGGAGATCGCCGGGGCGGGCGGCGCCTCGCCGCGCTGGTTCCAGCTCTACTGGCCGAACGATAGAGCCCTGGCGACGAGCTTCGTGAAGCGCGCCGAGGCTGCCGGCTACGGCGCGATCGTGCTCACCGTCGACACCTTCGTCCCGGGCTGGAAGTCCCGCGACCTCCAGCAGGCATGGCTGCCGTTCCTCAACGGCATGGGGGTCGCCAACTACTTCCAGGACCCGGTCTTCCGGGGCGGCCTGGAGAAGGCGCCGGAGGAAGACCAGGGCGCCGCCACGGGTCACTTCCTCGGCGTGCAGGCCAACCCGTCGCTGACCTGGGACGACCTCGCCTGGCTGCGCGATCAGACCGCGCTGCCAATCGTGGTCAAGGGAATCCAGCACGTCGAGGACGCCCGCGAGGCGGTGCGCCGCGGCATCGACGGGATCGTCGTCTCCAACCACGGCGGCCGCCAGGTCGACGGCGCGATCGCCTCGCTCGACGCCCTGCCGCCGATCGCCGCGGAGGTGGGCGGCGAGCTGGCGATCCTCTTCGACAGCGGCATCCGCGGCGGCGCCGACGTGCTCAAGGCGCTCGCCCTCGGCGCCGACGCCGTCCTGCTCGGCCGTCCCTATGTATGGGGCCTGGCGCTGGGCGGCCAGGCCGGCGTCGAGACCGTGATCAAGATGGTCCTCGCCGAGCTCGACCTGACGATGGCGCTGTGCGGCTACACGCGGCCCGACCAGCTCGGGCGAGAGTCGCTGGCCGACATCTAGGGCCGCCGCGTCAACTGCCGCTCTGCGGTCGAAAGCTGAGCTCGAATGCGTACGTTCGGGTAGGTGCGTACACACCGAAGACGGTCACCCTGCCAGCGACGTTCACACAAGTGTCGCGGTCGAGCGCAGTCAGCCTGCACTCGAACGGGTAGCGCGGCGTTCGCGCCGCCCTCGGACATGCGACCCGCAGCTCTTTGAGCTCGGGAGTCCCTGCCCGGACCAGCTTCTCGAGATTCGCCCCGGGATCCTCGGGCCCCGTCGCGGGAATGGTGGTGACGATCCCCCGGGTGGGCGCCGTGGAGAGCGAGGTCGCCTTTTGCGGCGGCGTTTCACGCTCGCCGCAGGCGGAGAGAAGGCATGCCACGACCAGGCAGGAGGCAACCGTAGGGCAACTAGAGGGCACTGGATGACAACGATACCCCTCCCGCTTTTAGGAAACATTGTGGTAGCGTCCGGAAAATTCCGAAACGTGAGCATGAGAGGAAATTAATGAACCGTCTGTACCTGGTGTCGATTTCAGTACTCGCACTTGTCGTTTTCGCGGCGGCTCTTGCCGGCGGAGGGAGTGCCCTCGCGGCAGGGGGCAAAGTGGTCTGCAAGTCGATCCCGAGCAACGGGAAGAATCGGGTGAGCTGCCCGAAGCGAGGATTGCACGGGAAGCAGGGTGCGCCGGGTGCGCCGGGGCCGACGGGACCTGCCGGCCCGCAGGGGCCCGCGGGACCGGCCGGTGCGCCAGGAGCCTCGGGCGCAGGTTCGGGCCTGACCCTGAACTTCAATGGAAAATTGAACGCGGCGGAAGTCAGGCAGCTGGTGATCGGAAACTTCACCATCAGGGCAGCCGCCCAGGCAAGTGGGGCCTGTGAAGACATCAAGTTGCTCACGTCGGGTGGCCTGAACAGCCGCCTCTCGATCGGCCCAGCCGGAGCCTTCGCTAGCCTGCCCGGGAATTCGGTAGCCGACCTTCAGAGCGGCGACACGTCGAACATGTTCACTTCCGTCACCGAGAACGGAGGGAGCACGGTCTCGGGAATCGTCGGCCGGGCGAGCGTGGGTGGCTTCTGTCTGGTGTCCGGCTACGTGACGGGGATTTAACCGTTCGATCGAGGTGCCGGTCGCTTCAGGCCGGCGCCTCGATCTTCGGGAAGAGCGGCGGGACGCGTTCGACCTTCTGACCGCCGCGCCGCGAGCCGAGCTCACTCAACTCGCGCGACTCCTCGTCCAGCGCCGCGAGCAGCTGCTCGCTCGCTCGCGGCAGATAGGGAACCAGCAGCAGCGTCGTCACCCGCAGGCCCTCGGCGAGGTTGTAGAGAACCTCGTCGAGGCGCTCGGGATCGGCCTCGTCCTTGGCCAGCTCCCAGGGACGGGTCTCCTCGACGTAGCGGTTGAGGCGCCGGACCAGCTTCCACGCCTCCTCCAGCGCCTGGGTCAGCTCGGCCCTGTCGAGCAGCTCGCTGAACCGCGGCACGACGCCTTCGAAGTCCTCGGCCAGCACGGCGTCGACCTGGGCCGGAGGGACGACGCCGTCGCGGTAGCGCTCGACCATCGCCAGCACCCGGCTCGCCAGGTTGCCGAAGTCGTTGGCGAGCTCGGTCTCGTAGCGGGCCTCGAAGCCGGCGGTCGAGACCGAGCCGTCCTGGCCGAAGCTGATCTCGCGGAAGCAGTAGAAGCGCAGGGCGTCGGCGCCGAAGCGTTCGATCGCCTCGAAGGGGTCGAGCACGTTGCCGAGCGACTTCGACATCTTCTTCTCGCCCATCAGCAGGTAGCCGTGGATCGCCATCCGCCGCGGCGGCTCGAGGTCGGCGGCCCAGAGCAGCGCCGGCCAGATCACGGCGTGGAACTTGAGGATGTCCTTGGCCATCAGGTGCAGGTCGGCCGGCCAGAAGCGCTCGGTGAGGTCCTCCCCCTCGCGGGCGAAGGTGAGGGCGGTGACGTAATTGAGCAGCGCGTCGAACCAGACGTACATGCGCTGCTCGGGGTCCCAGGGGAGGCGCATCCCCCACTTCAGCTTCGGCCGTGAGAGCGAGACGTCCTCGAGCCCACTCTCGATGAAGGAGACCGCCTCGTTGCGGCGGAACTCGGGGACGACGAAGTCCGGCCGTTCCTCGTAGAGCCCTTCGAGCTGCCCCTGGAAGGCGGAGAGGCGGAAGAACCAGTTCTCCTCGCGTTCGCGCTCCAGCGGGATCTCGTGGATCGGGCAGGTCTGTCCCGGCCCCAGCTCACGCTCGGTCTTGAAGTCGGCGCAGCGCGGGCAGTACCAGCCCTCGTAGACGCCCTTGCTGACCCAGCCGTTGTCGTAGACGCGCTGCATGATCTCGGCGACCTTCTCGGCGTGGCGCGGGTCCGAGGTGCGGATGAAGAAGTCGTTGGTGGCGTCGATGATCGGCATCAGCTCTTCGAACTTGGCGGCGTTGCGATCGGCCAGCTCCTGCGGCGTCACCCCCTCGCGCTCGGCGGCGGTCTCGATCGGCTCGCCGTGCTCGTCGGTGCCGGTGAGGAAGAAGACCTCCTCGCCGCGCTGGCGCATGTGGCGGGCGAGGACGTCCGCGGCGAGCGCCGAGTAGGCGTGGCCGAGGTGCGGCTCGGCGTTGACGTAATAGATCGGGGTGGTGACGTAGTAGCTCATGACTTACTCGATCATCAGGCTATTCGAGACGAACGCCCTGAAAACCGAGGCCAGCTGCCAACGTCGAAACCGCTACCCCGCAGTCAAGCAGCTCTATTGCGCCGCCGACGAGCCACCTCATCGACTCCGCCTACCGGCTGACTCAGCTCTCTGACCTCGAGCTCTGCTTCGTCTGACGGACGTTTTGCGAGCAGGTGGCCCCACTTCGGATCGTCAGGAAAGACGAGACGAGATCCGTGCAATCGGCTTAGCGTCCGGCCGGAGTCCTCATCGAACTCGAAACGTATGCCCTTCTCACCCTCCACGGAACTGAGAATGAACATCAGGTCGGACAGAAGCTCCATCGGCAGCTCCGAGCCGCGGCCGACGACCAGATAGACGTATGCCTCCGCCAGCACCTCATTGACTTGGACACGGAGAGCTTCAGTGGGATTGTCAGAGCCATACTCGTGATGACGGAGGTGCTTGGCGATCGAGGACGGCAGGTCTTCTAGGAGCGCGGCGCGGGGATTGGCCAGACTCATGGTGAGAGCGTGCCCCAGCTCGTGCAAGACGACGCGCTCCAGATCGCGAGCGACGTAATGCGTCGGAAGCACCAGGAGGTTCAGACTTGGATCGAAAATCGCCGCGGTACCCGACTCGGGCGAATACTTGGTCCTCAGTTGCAGCCGCTCGTTTGCCGTGAGCTCTCGGCCACGGCGTTCAGTCGCGGCCGAAGAAAGAAGGGCATGCGGAATAGTCGGCGCGAATACGATCCGGGTCCCCCGCCGCCGTAAAAGGTCGAGATGTTCGGGCGGAGCAAGCGCCAGGACATCCAGATAGCGATCGATAATGGGGGCTTCATCCCCGACCAGAATCGCAACATTTCGGGCGAATAGCCGCGACCTTGCCGAGAACCTGGTGCCAGGACTCGATTCGGTCAGCAGTGAGAACGGGTCACGCTGTGGCCGAACAAGATCCATGTGCGCCCCCACCCCAGTCAACAGACATGGGGTGATCGTAGTCTCCTATACGGCGGCAAATCGCTCGGCTGCCACCGTCTTTATGCGAATCATCTGCGCGGCTCGCGGCCGGTCAGCGCCCGGTAGAGGTCGTTGGCGCGGGTGCCGGTGAGCGCGGCGACGACGCTGGCCGCCGCCCTCGGCCGGGCGCCCGACTGCACCAGGTGACGAAGCGCGTCGACGGCGAAGCCGACGTCTTTGTCGTGATCCTCGGAAGAGGCAGGCGCGATCACCAGCACGATCTCTCCCTTGACGTCGCCGCGGAAGCGGCGGGCCAGCTCGGCCAGGCTGCCGCGGGCGACCTCCTCGTGCATCTTGGTCAGCTCGCGGCAGACCGCGGCGGGGCGGTCGGGGGCGATCGCCGCGAGGGCGGCGAGCGAGTCTCCGATCCGCCGCGGCGACTCGAAGGCGACCACCGTCTCGGTCGATCGCAGTACCCGCTCCATCTCACCGGCGCGCTTCGGCAGGAAGCCCTCGAAGCGCCAGCGGTCACTGGGCAGGCCGGAGGCGACCAGGGCGGCCGGCACCACCGAGGGCCCCGGCAGCACGGTGACGTCGAGGTTGCGGTCGATGCAGCGGCGGATCAGCCGGAAGCCGGGATCGGAGATCGCCGGCATGCCGGCGTCGGAGACGAGCACGACCACCTCGCCGCGTTCGATCCGCTGCGCAAGCTCGATCGCGCGGGGCGCTTCATTGCCCTCGTGGATGGAGATCAGCGGCGGGGCCGGGCGGATGCCCAGCTTGTCGAGCAGGCCGCCGGTGCGGCGCGTGTCCTCGCAGGCGATGTAGTCAGCCCCGACCAGCGCGTCGCGGGCGCGGATCGTGATGTCGTCGAGGTTTCCGATCGGCGTAGGGCAGACGATCAGCGAGCCAGGCATCAGCCTTGCCGCTCCAGTTCGATCCGCGCCATCGCGGCGGCGCCGATCATGCCGGCGTCCGCCCCCAGCTCGGCGGCGACGACCGGGGTGCGGTTCATCGGGCGCAGCGCTCGCGCCTCGAGCTCGCGGCGCGCTGGCCCGAGCAGCAGCTCTCCGGCGGCCATTACTCCGCCGCCGACCACGATCACTTCGGGCTCGAAGATGTTGGCGTAGCTGGCGAGGGCGACGCCGAGCCGGCCGCCGATCAGCTCGAAGACGCCGAGCGCCGTCTGGTCGCCCTCCTGCGCGGCGACGGTGACGGCCTTGCCGTCGACCGGCTGATCTTCGGCGAGGAGCTTGCCGAGAGCCGAATCCGGGTTGCCTTCCGCCGCCGCCAGGCCTTCGCGGCCGAGCGCCGTGCCGGAGGCGAGCGCCTCGACGCAGCCCCGGTTCGGGCAGTTCCCCTGGCAACCGGGACCGTCCATCTGTATCGCCATGTGGCCCAGCTCGGCGCCGGCGCCGATCGAGCCGCGGTAGATCTCGCCGCCGAGGATCAGGCCGCCGCCGATTCCGGTGCCGATCGTCAGCATCACCGCATTGCGGGTTCCACGTGCCGCGCCGAAGAGGTGCTCGGCGAGGGCGGCGACGTTGGCGTCGTTGTCCACGAAGGTGGGCAGCCCGGTCCGCTCGACGACCAGATCGCGGATCGGCAGGTTCTCGATCGGCAGGTTGACGGCGGCCACCGCCAGTCCCTTCTCGTGATCGATCGTCGCCGGGATTCCCATCCCGACCGTCTCGACGCCGGAGCGCTGCGTCCTCGCCTCGCCGATCTCGCGCAGGAGCAGCTTCACGAGCTCGTCCTCGGTCTCGCCGGCCGACCGCTCGCGGCTCTCCCAAACCGTCTTCGAGTCGCCGTCGAGGACCCCTAGCAGCATCTTCGTGCCGCCCAGATCGATGCCGATCGCTTCGGCTTTGCTCATGGCTGGGGGCGGGCGACCGCGGGCATCGGCATGATGCCGGAGTCTTTCATGGGCAACGATGAAGAGCAGCGGCCCGACGGGCCGCCCGACTACAAGGTCTACCGAGCCCGGCGGGGACTCGTCTCGCGCTTTCGCAAGCCCGATCTCTCCGGCCTGCGCGAACACGACTGGCGGGCGTCGAAGCTGCCGGGAAGGCCCGGTGGGCCGAAGCGCGAGCGAGGGGCGAAGCCGGAGCGGCCCTGGCGGCGGGGCGTCCTCAAATGGGTGGGGATCGCGGCACTCGGCTGGATCCTGCTCAGCTTCCTCGCCTTCGCCGTCTCGGCGCAGCTGCAGTCCTTCAAGCTCTCCGGCGAAGCGAAGTCGAAGCTGCAGGGCAACCCGTTCCTGCTTCCCAGCGCGCAGACGATCCTCGTCCTCGGCACCGACGCTCGCCCGCCCGACACCAAGGAGCCCGGCGCCCCTCACTCGCAGAAGTGCTTCGAACAGCAGTCGCACGGCGACGCCCCCCACGACGGCTGCGAAGCCGGCGAATACCGGGCTGACACGCTGATGCTGATTCGCGCTGGCGGCGGCGCCTTCCGCAAACTCTCGATCCCGCGCGACAGCTACGCCGAAATTCCCGGCCAGAGCCCGCAGAAGATCAACGCCGCCTACGCCTTCGGCGGCGCCCCCGCTCAGATCGAAGCGGTCGAAGACTTCCTCGATGTCGAAATCGACCATGTTGCGATCGTCGACTTCACCGGCTTCGAAGACCTGATCGACGCGGTCGGCGGCGTGAAGGTCGACGTGCCGCAGAAGATCTGCGCCGACATCTCCGGCGGGGCGGGCGGCGGACAGGGCGGCTTCACCCTGCGGCTGGGCAAGGGCGAGAACACGCTCGACGGGGAAGAGGCGCTGATCTACTCGCGCATCCGCGAGCCCAGCGAATGCCCCGGCCCCGGCAGGAGCGCCTACACCCTCGGCTACGACGACCTCGACCGCGAGAGGGCACAACAGGCGGTGATCAGCGGCATCAAGGGCCGCCTCACCGACCCCCTCCGCCTCCCCTACAACTTCGTCAAGGGCCCGATCATCGGCTGGGACGCGCCGAAGGCCTTCGTCAGCGACATGGGCTTCCTGACGATGCCGCAGCTGATCCTCGCGGCGGCGATCGGCGGCGACGGCAAGGCGGACGTTCTCTGCAGCGGCGCCAACTCCGGCTGCGACCCGGGGCCTGACGGGTCAATCGAAGTGCCGGACAGCGAGCGACGGCGGGCGGTCAAGAAGTTACTGGGCTGAACCAGCCGAATGGCGAATTGACAACCCACGGGATAGAGAACTCGTCAGTCGCTGGTGGCAGCAGCCGGCTTGGACTCCGAGGACTTCGACTCAGAGCTGCCCGAGTCGCTCGTCTCCTTCGAGCCTGAGGAGCTTCCCTCGGATGGGCCGCCGTTGGCGCCGGTCTTCTTCTTGCCGTAGTCGGTGTTGTGGAAGCCGGAGCCCTTGAAGTGGATCGCCACCGGGTGCAGGACGCGCTCGGCCGGGGCGCCGCACTCCTGGCACTCGCTCAGCGCCTCGTCGCTCATCCGCTGGATCACGTCGAAGACGTGGCCATTGGCGCACTTGTACTCGTAGATCGGCATGGCGGGCGCAATTATCGCAGCCGGCAGAGCCACCGCCGAGCCCGCCATCCCGGTCGCCTCCTCACCGGCCGCCAGGGCCGTATACGTTTCGTGCGTGGCCACCCAGCCCGAGATTCGCCCCGACCTCGCCTCGATGGAGGAGATCGTCGCGCTCTGCAAGCGGCGCGGCTTCGTCTTCCCCTCCTCGGAGATCTACGGTGGCCTCGGCTCGACCTACGACTACGGCCACTACGGCGTGCTGCTGAAGAGCAACGTCAAAGCCGAGTGGTGGCGGGCGATGCTGCAGGATCGCGACGACATCGTCGCGCTCGACTCGGCGATCCTCCAGCACCCGCGCGTGTGGGAGGCATCGGGCCACCTCGAGGGCTTCACCGACCCGCTCGTCCAGTGCCTGGGCAAGTGCAAGAAGCGCTGGCGTGAGGACCATCTCCGCGAGGATCTGGAAAGGGAGGGCAAGGACGCGAGCGGCGAGCTGCGCTGCCCCGAGTGCGGCGGTGAGCTCTCCGAGCCACGCCAGTTCAACCTGATGTTCGAGACCCACGTCGGGCCCGTGGCGGGCGAGGGCTCGGAGGTCTACCTGCGACCCGAGACCGCGCAGGGCATCTTCATCAACTTCAAGAACGTGCTGGGCTTCGCCCGCAAGAAGCCGCCGTTCGGGATTGCCCAGATCGGCAAGTCCTTCCGCAACGAGATCACGCCGGGCAACTTCATCTTCCGCACGCGGGAGTTCGAGCAGATGGAGATGGAGTTCTTCGTGCCGCCGGCCGACGCGGACAAATGGCACCGGACCTGGATCGAGCAGCGCGAGCGCTGGTACACCGAGCTCGGCATCCGCCCCGAGCTGCTGCGGGTGCGCCCGCACGGCGCCGACGAGCTATCCCACTACTCCTCGGCGACGAGCGACATCGAGTACCTCTTTCCAATCGGCTGGTCGGAGCTGGAGGGGATCGCGAACCGTGGCGACTTCGACCTCACCCAGCACGCCAAGTTCAGCGGCGAGAAGCTCGAGTACTTCGATCAGCAGGCGAAAGAGCGCTACGTGCCCTACGTGATCGAGCCGGCGGCCGGCGCCGACCGCGCCACCCTCGCCTTCCTGGTCGACTCCTACGACGTCGAGGAGGTAGAGGGGCGGCAGCGAACGGTGCTGCGCCTGCATCCGCGCCTGGCGCCGGTCAAGGTCGCGGTCCTGCCGCTCGTCTCGAAGGACGGCCTGCCGGGGAGGGCGCGCGAGGTCTTCGAGCAGGTCCGCCGCCGCATACCGGCCGAGTTCGACGAGGGCGGCTCGATTGGCAAGCGCTACCGACGACAAGACGAGATCGGCACCCCGTGGGGGATAACCGTCGACCACCAGACGATGGAGGACGACACCGTCACCCTGCGTGACCGCGACTCTCTGGAGCAGACCCGGGTCCCGATCGAGGGCCTCGCCGACGACCTCGCCGGCCGCCTCGCCCAGGCCTGGCGCAGCCCGAAGCTGGGAAAGACGCTCCGTTAGTGGAGAGCGACCAGATCGATCACGTATACAAGGGCATCCGCAGGCCTGCTTTCGGGCGGCGCCCCGCTTTGGAAAAGCAGGTCAGGGGGAACTATCAGCTCACGCCGGCCTCCCAGCCTCATGCCGGGTATTCCCTTTTCCCAGCCGGGATTGACCATAGGGGAGTTAGCTCCGAGCTTCAGGTGAAATGGCTTGCGGCGTTCCCAGGAGTTCGTGAACGGCGCACCGTTGTAGTGCACGCCTACATACTCGACGGTCAGCTCGTCTCCTTTTTTGGCCACTGGCCCACTGCCTTCGACTAAGTCCTTCACCACGAGGTCTTGCGGCGGCGGCCCTTTTGGGGGAAGCAGTTTCGGTTCGCCGCGCCTGACGGCCTGTCTAGCTGACTGCACGGGGATGGGCTTCGTCGACGTCGGCGCGTCGGTCGAGGATCCCCCTTCGGCGCAGCCACCGAACAAAGCCACCGTGCAGACGACCGGTGCGACCACAGCCTGCCTGCTCAATGCGATCGAAGCAGATCGACGACGTAGATCAGCGCGTGATCGGGGTAGTTTTGACCCGGGGGGATCGGAAGGCGAGAGGTCATCTCCGTAGGGACGATCAGCTCCCGACGACCACCGACTCGCATTCCCGGCAATCCCTGTACCCAGCCGGGACTGACGTCCTTAGCGCTGAGCTCGAACTCGAACGGTTTGTCCCAGATCGATTCGAAGAATTCGCCGTCGAAGCGGATGGAGGTGAAGTGGACAGCCAGGTCGTCTCCCTTCTCGACCGGTCTGCCGCTGCCTTTGATCAGGTCTTCGACGATCAGCTCTCTCGGCGGGCGAATTCGGGGTGGCGTCACCTTGGGTTCCGGCCGCCTCGCTGCCTGCTTGGCCGACTCGGACCTCAGAGGACCGGGCGGCTTGGCCGGCGGACCACCCTTCGACGCGTCCGATGCTTCGCTCGCCGACGAGGCGCCCCCACAGCCGGCGAGCACCAAGGTGCCACAGGCAAGAACCGCGGCGATCAGAGCCTTCATTCGATCCCAACTAGATCGACGACGTAAACGATCGTTTCACCTGGCTGCATCTCCAGCGGGGCGTGTCCCTTGGTGGCCGGGAAGATCAGCTCACGCCGCCCGCCAACCCGCATTCCCGGCATTCCATGGACCCACCCCGGCAGAACGCCGGCAGGCGTCAGCAGTAAGCCCAATGGATGGTTGGGATGCCAGGCCGATTCAAATTCATCCCCGGTTTCGTAGTTGCCGCCGACGTAATGGACTTCGACAGAGTCGCCCCTATGAACCACGGGTCCGGTCCCCTTCTTCAGGTCTTTGACGATGAGCTTGTTCGTGTGCGGACCCGTCGGGATCTTCGGCTTGGGGCCCAGGACCTCCTTGCCTTCTGAGGAAGCGGAGCCGGTAGCGGAGTCGCTCTCGCCACATCCGGCGACAGCCAAGCTCGCGCAGACGGCGATCATCACCAGTAGCCCCCTCATGGCGGGGATTCTAAGCAATCAAAAAGACTTAAGCAAGATACTCAACCGACGCTAAGCAGGTCGATCACAAAGACGAGCGTTTCGCTCGGACCTATCGCGGGCGGCGCTCCGGCTTCGCCGTAGGCAAGTTCCGGCGGGATGATCAGCTCGCGCCGGCCGCCGATCTTCATCCCTTCGACACCCTGGTCCCAGCCGGGGATCACTTCGCCGGCACCGAGCGTGAAGCTGAACGGTTCGCTGCGGCTCCAGGACGAGTCGAATTCCTGGCCGTTCTCGTAGTTGACCCCCACGTACTGGACGGTTACCTGGTCACCGGCTTTCGCTTCAGCGCCGGCGCCTTCTTCCAGGTCCTTCACCTCGAGCTTCTTCGGCGGAGCGCCCTTGGGCACGTTCACCTTCGGCTTGGTCTTCTCGCCGCCCGGTTCGGCGGGGCTGGCTTCGGTCGTGGCGCCAGCCGTCGATTCGCTCGAGCCGGTCGAGGAATCGCCCCCTCCACAGCCCGCGACGACGAGCAGGGCCGCGCACACCGCGATCGTCGAGATCAGCGCCTTCACCATGCGGGCATCCTAAAGACGTCCCGTTGCCTGCGTCCCCAGAGCGGCCCAAGCCCCCGCACGTCTCTCCGGGCGGGGCTAGACTCATCGCCGGGATGGGGACGAACCTCGCATCGCTGTTGACGGAGAGCGCCGAGCGCTCGCCGGAGGCGCCGGCGATCCGGCTCGGCGAGATCGAGATGACCTACGGCGAGCTCGACGAGCGCAGCGCCCGCCTGGTTGCGCTGCTGCGCGAGAAGGGCATCCAGCCGGGTGACCGGGTCGGCGTGATGCTGCCCAACGTGCCGGAGTTCCCGGTCGCCTACTACGGCGTGCTGCGCGCCGGCGGAATCGTCGTGCCGATGAACGTCCTGCTGAAGCGGCGCGAGATCGCCTTCTACCTCGAGGACTCGGGCGCGAAGCTGCTTCTGGCCTGGCAGGGCTTCTGCGCCGAGGCGCGCGACGGCGCCGCCGACGCGGGCGCCGAGCTGATCGAGGTCGAGCCAGCTGGCTTTGCCGAGATGCTCGCCGATCGGGAGCCGACGCCCGGCCTCGCCGAGACCGCGGCGGACGACACCGCGGTGATCCTCTACACCTCCGGCACGACCGGCAAGCCGAAGGGCGCCGAGCTGACCCACGCCAACCTCTCGCGCAATGCCGAGGTCTCATCCCGGACCACCAGCGAGATCAGCGCCGGCGACGTCGTCCTCGGCGCTCTCCCCCTCTTCCATTCCTTCGGCCAGACGGTCGCGATGAACGCCTCGCTCGGCGTCGGCGCCTGCCTCACCCTGGTGCCGAAATTCGACCCCGGCGAGGCGCTGGCGACGATCCAGCGCGACCGCGTCACTCATTTCTACGGCGTGCCGACGATGTTCGGTGCCCTCCTGCACCACCCTGAGCGAGAGAGCTTCGACACCTCATCCCTGCGGATCTGCATAACCGGCGGGGCCTCGATGCCGGTCGAGGTGCTGCGCGGCTTCGAAGCGGCCTTCGGCGCCAAGGTGATGGAGGGGTACGGCCTTTCGGAGACCTCACCGGTCGCCTGCTCCAACCACCCCGACAGAGAGCGGAAGGCGGGCTCGATCGGAACGCCGATCGAGGGCGTGGAGATGAGGATCGTCGACGAGAACGACGAGCCGGTCGCCCGCGGCGAGGTCGGCGAGATCGTCATTCGCGGCCACAACATCATGAAGGGCTACTGGCAGCGCCCCGACGCGACCGAGGAGGCCATGCGCAACGGCTGGTTCCACAGCGGCGACATGGCGCGCGTCGATGAGGACGGGTACTTCTTCATCGTCGATCGCAAGAAGGACCTGATCATCCGCGGCGGCTACAACGTCTACCCCCGTGAGGTCGAGGAGGTCCTCTACGAGCACCCCAAGATCCGCGAAGCGGCCGTCGTCGGCATCCCCCACGACGAGTGGGGCGAGGAGATCGGCGCCGCCGTAGTCCTCCACGAGGGCGAGGAGCTGAGCGCCGAGGAGGTCAGCTCCTACGTGAAGGACCGGATCGCCGCCTACAAGTACCCCCGGCTGGTCTGGTTCCTCGAGGAGCTGCCGAAGGGCCCGACCGGCAAGATCCTCAAGCGGGAGATCGAGACTCCCGCGAGCGTCTAGCCGCCCGTTTCGGTCAGCTCGGCCAGCAGCGGCTCGGGCGGCGCCTTCTTGCGTTGATCAGAAGTTTTTGATTATCTTGACATCAATCAATGCACAGGCGGGGGCTCAGGGCGCGTTGCAGGGGTGTGCACCCTCCGCAAGACAAGGGAGGCCAGATGGTCAGGAAGAAGCTCACGGCGTTCGCCTCGGCGATCGCTATCTGCATCGTCGGAGCGGCGTTCTCGCCGGCCGGCGCGTCGGCGATGGACCCGATCCTGTTCGTTCACGGTTGGTCGGAGAGCGCGTCGCTGTGGAACACGATGATCGGACGGTTCGAAAAAGACGGCTATCCGAAATCGTATCTGCGTGCCTACAGCTACAACACCTCGCAGTCCAACAAGACCGACGCCGAAACGATCGTCAAGAGCGAAGTCGAAAAACTGAAGAAAGAAACCGGCGCCGCGAAGGTCGACATCATCGCCCACTCGATGGGCAGCTTGAACACCCGCTGGTACATCAAGTTCGTCTCCGGTGGGGAAGCGAACGTCGACGACTGGGTCTCGCTGGGAGGCCCCAATCACGGCACCGAAACCGCGAATATCTGCTTCAGCGTTGCCTGTGAAGAGATGCGGGTCGGCTCCAAATTCCTCAGCGAACTGAACGCGGGGGACGAGACGCCCGGCGTCGTCAACTACGGCACCTGGTGGTCGCCGTGCGACGAAATCATCAACCCGGACTCGAGCGTTGCCCTTTCCGGCGCGACGAACACCAAAACCGCATGCATGTCGCATACGGCCTTGACGACGGATGAAACCGTCTACAAAGGCGTGCGCGAATTCATCAAATAGGGAAGGCCCTCGGCAACGCGGCGCCGGGCTCGCCGGCGCCGCGTTGCTTCGGGGCAAACTGGCTGCGCAGCCAGGATCGCGATAACCTGCTGCGCAGCCAGTAATCCCCTGGAAGGAGAACGATGAGCGTCGCGTCCCAGAGCCTGATGGACAACATCACCTACGAGGATCTCTACAAGCGCTGGGAGCAGGGCAACTGGAGCGCCTACGACATCGACTTCTCCGAGGACCGCAAGGGGTGGCATGCCCTGACCGACATCCAGCGCCGCTCGGCGATGTGGATCTACTCGATGTTCTACTACGGCGAGGATCGGGTCGCCGACACCCTCGCCCCCTACGTCACCGCCGCGCCGACCGAGGAGCAGTCCTACTTCCTCGCCACTCAGCAGGTCGACGAGGTCCGCCACTCGATCTTCTTCCACCGCTTCTTCAAGGAGGTGATCGGGGTCGGCGGGGACTCGATCCAGCAGACGCTCTCAGCCACCATGCCGCAGCTCAACTGGGGCTACCGCGGCATCTTCGACCGGCTCGACCAAATGGCCGAGGAACTCCGCAAGGACCGCTCGCTGCCCAAGTACGCGCAGGCGATCACGCTCTACCACCTGATCGTCGAGGGCAGCCTGGCGCAACCGGGCCAGCACTTCATCGAGGACTTCTTCGCCTCGGAGGAAACGATGCCCGGCTTCAGCGAAGGCATGGGGAACGTGTCCCGCGACGAGCAGCGCCACATCGGCTTCGGCGTCAAGGTTCTCTCCGAGCTGCTGGACCCGGCCAGCCCGGGGGCCGAGGAGTGCCGGGCCGCCGTCGTCGAGCTGCTGCGCGAAACGCTGCCCTACGGGCCGGCCGTCTTCTATCCCCCGGGGATGGACCGCGAGTACACCGAGTGCTACGGCTTCTCGCTCGAGGACATCTTCGCCTTCGGGCTGAAACTGATCCGCCAGCGCTGGCGCACGATCGGCTATCCGACCGAGGAGATGCCGCCCGGGGTCTTCCCCTTCGACCCCGAAGCCTCCGCCGAGGAAGTCGCGGCGCGGCAGGTGAAGCTGATGGAGGCCGGCGTGCTCGGGCCGCCGAACGGGCCGACGCCCGATGCCTCACCGGAGACTCAGCGCCTCTACTTCGACGTGGTCAAGCGGGCCGCCGACCCGAATGCGGCAAACGGCTCGCCTCTCGTCTACCAGTACCGCTTCAGCGACGCCGCTCCGTGGCACCTGATCCTCGACAACGGCTCGACCCGGGCCGAGCCGGGTGAGGTTCCGGACCCGACCGTGACCCTCGAGGCGAGCTGGGCCGACTTCGTCGCCATGGGCAAGCCGGAAGCGAGCCCGCTGAAGATGATCGTTCAGCGGCGGATCCGACCGCGCGGCAAGATCCGCGAGATCGCCCGCCTGCGCAAGGTCTTCCGCTAGCCGCCGCTCAGGAGATCGGCGGGCGCCTGTCCGCCCACGGCCGCTCGACCTCCAGCTGAGCGGCCAGGGAGAGGAGCGTCGCCTCGTCCCCAGGGGGGCCGATCAGCTGAACGGCGAGCGGCATGCCGTCGGTGCCGAAGCCGGCCGGCACGGAGATCGCCGGGTTGCCGAGGTGGTTCCAGGGGACGCAGTAGGGATAGAAGCGGCTCATGCCGAGCACGGTGCGGAGGGCGCCACGGCCCTCCCAGCGCCGCACCGGCAGCGCCGTGCCGCCCATCACCGGCGTCATCAGGACGTCGTGCGAGTCGAAGAGGGCGTTGACCCGCGCCGCGTCGGCGCGCTCGGCTCGGCGAGCAGCCTCGAAGAGCCGGTCCGGGATCAGCCGGCCGAGGCGGGCGAAGCCGTGGGTCCGGCGTTCGAGACGCTCGGGATGCGAAACGCGGGCGAAGTCTTCAGCGCTGCCCCGCAGGTAGCGAGCCGAGATGTTGTTGCCGATGCCGCCCCAGTCGGGGTCATGACGCGTCGCCTGGTGGCCGAGCGAGGCCAGCAGCTCGGCGGTGTCCGCGACCGTCCTCTTGACCTCCTCGGAGACGGTCGGCGGGGCGACCGCGCGAGGGGCAGCCGTCGACCAGGCGATCCGCAGCTTCCCCGGCGGCGTCCGTGCCGCCTCGACGAACGGGCGCGCGGGGGGCGACGGAGCACCCGGCTCCCTCGAGCCGCCGCTGACCAGGTCGAGCCAGAGGGCGGTGTCCGCGACGGTGCGGCTGACGCAGTTGTAGACGGAGAGGCCGTTCCAGTGCTCGAGGTCCGGGGCGAGCGAGACGCGCCCGCGCTGTGGCTTCAGCCCCACCAGGCCGCAGGAGGCCGCCGGGATGCGGATCGAGCCGGCCCCGTCGGTGGCAAGCGCGATCGGCACCAGGCCCGCGGCCACGGCGGCGGCGCTGCCGCCGCTGGATCCCCCGGGGGTGCGCTGCGGATCCCACGGGTTCCGCGTCACCCCCCAGGTCGCCGACTCGGTGAAGCCGCAGATCGCCAGCTCGGGCAGCAGGGTCTTGCCGACCAGGATGGCCCCGGCCTCGCGCAGGCGGCGGACGATCTCGCTGTCGGCCGGGGCTGGCTCGCTGAAGCCGTCGGTTCCATAGGTGGTGACGTCGCCGGCGACGTCGACGCAGTCCTTGATCGCCACCGGCACTCCCAGCAGCGGCCGCTCGTCCCCTCCCCGCAGCCGCGCCTCCGCCTGCTCGGCCTCGAGCAGCGCACGTTCGGCGTAGACGAGGCGGAAGGAGTTGAGGGTCGAATCGAGCCGCCCGATCCGCTCGAGGCAAAGCTGCACCAGCTCACGCGGCGAGACCTTCCCGGCCCGCACCATCTCCGCCTGCCTAGCCGCCCCCGCAAACGCAACGTCCGCATCCACGCCGCAATCCTAAGACGTGCCGGTGGAAAGGTGCCCATATGGACCCCTTAGCACCGGCACGTCCCGCCTGGCCTAAGCCTTGGCGGGCTGAGGCGCGTGCGAGCCGCCCTCGAAGGCGAAGTCGGGCAGCAGGCGGTCGAGCCAGGAGGGCATCCACCAGTTCCAGTCGCCGAGCAGCTTCATCGCCGCCGGCACGAGGATCAGCCGCACCAGGGTCGCGTCGAGGGCGATCGCCACCGCGCAGCCGAGTCCCAGCTCCTTGATCGAGGGGACGCCGGTGAGGACGAAGACGGCAAAGACGCAGCTCATTATCAGCGCCGCCGAGGAGATCGTCCGGGCGCTCGAGGCGAGGCCCTCGGCGACCGCGCGCTCGTTGTCGCCGTGCTCCATGTAGCGCTCGCGGATGCGCGACATCAGGAAGACCTCGTAATCCATCGAGAGGCCGAAGACGACGGCGAAGATCAGCGGCACGTTGATCGTGTCGAGGGCGCCCTGGCTTTCGAAGCCGAGCACGCTGTCGAACCACCCCCACTGGAAGATCGCCACCAGAACACCGAAGGCGGCCCCGATCGAGAGCAGGTTCATCAGCACCGCCTTCAGCGGCAGCAGCAGCGAGCGCAGCATCGCCATCAGGACCAGGAAGCTGAGGGCGAGGACGAAGAGGACGATCTTCCACATCGAGCCGCTGATCAGGCGGCGGACGTCGTGACTGCGCGCCGTCTCGCCACCGACGTTCACGGTGGCGGCCGCGGCGAGGCCGGTGGCGGGTACGACCGAGTCACGCAGCCGTTGGACCAGGGCAACCGCCGCGTCGGACTCGCTCGGGGCGCTCGGGGTGGCCTGGATCAGGACATCGCTGCCGGCGAACTGGGGCGGCATCACCGAGGCGACGCCAGGCGTCGCCTCGAGACGGCGGACGAAGGAACCCACGACCGCCTGCTTCTCGGCGCCTCCCCGGTCCGAGTCGAAGCTGGCGACGATCTGCACCGGGTCGGTTCCGCCACCGAGCTGCTGCGAGGCGAGTTCGCTGCCCACCCGCACGTCGCTGTGCTTCGGGAACTGCTCGATCGCCTGCGTCCCAGTGGTCAGCGAGAGGACGGGAACGGCGAGGAGGAGCAGAACCGCGCCCACCCCTACCACGGCGGTCCAGGGTCGGGCCATGACCCGTGCGGTCCAGGCCTTCCAGAACGCCGACTCGCTCGTCGCCGGCCGGTCGGGTCGGCGGAAGACCCGGTGCTTGAAGAAGCGCAGGGCCCTGGCCACGACGCCGCCGGGCAGCACCCGGTCGCCGAGCATCGCGATCAGCGCCGGCAGCAGCGTCGTCGCGGCGAGAATCGAGATCGCGACGACGGTCATCGCGCCAAGCGCCATCGAACGCAGCGCCTGGTTGTCGACCATCCACAGACCGGCCAGCGAGGCGATCACCGCGAGCCCGGAGAAGGTCACCGCAAGGCCCGACGTCGAGAGCGCCTCGGCGCGGGCGTCATCTGGGGTGCGCCCCGCCGCCCGCTCCTCGCGATAGCGGGCGAGGATGAAGAGCGAGTAGTCGATCGCCACCCCGATCCCGATCATCGACGCCATGTTGGTGACGAATACCGAGGTGCTCATCTGCAGCGAGATGAAGTAGATCAGGGCGCCGGTGACGATCACGCTGACGAAGCCGAGCGCCAGCGGCAGCGCCGCGGCCGCCAGCGAGCCGAAGACGACGAGCAGGATCAGGGCCACGATTGGGAATCCGCCCGACTCGGCCTTGGCGAGGTCTTCCTTGGAGAGCTCCTGCATCCCGGCCCAGATCGTCGGCTGTCCGGCGAGATACGTCGTGACGCCCGCCTTCGCGGTGCCCGGATCGAGCTCTTCGCGAAGCGTCGCCGCCTGATCGATCAGCTGGTCTGAGCTGAGCCCGCTGCGCAGCGGCAGCATCGCGGTGCCGTCGCGTCCCAGCCGCGCCGCGGCCGCATGTGCGGTGCTTGGCCGCAGGGTGACGTCGTCGAGCCCGGCGACCGCACGCCGCACCCGGTCGACGGCTGCCGCTCGCGCGGCGGCCCCGGCGGCCGGCTCTGCCTCGAGCAGTACCGCAATGCCGTTCGACTCCCCGCCAAAGTCCTTTTTCAGCGAGTCGCTGACCGCCTTCGACTGGCTGCCGGGAACGTCGAAGCCGCCGCCCGTGAGGTGTTCGGTCTGGCGCGAGGCGAGCGGCAGTGCGAGACCGAGGACGACGATCCAGCCGGCCAGGACCCAGCGGCGTCGCCGTCCCAGGAAGCCCGCCAGTCTGTTCATCGGCTCACGCATTGGCTGGTCAGCCAGCCTCGCCGACGAAGACTCAGAAGTCTGTGAGGAGGATCACTCCCCGGCGAGCAGGAAACGCGCCGAAGCGGCACCGGCCGTGAGCGCCGCGTCGATGTCGCGACTCGGCTCCGAGAGGGCCTGCAGAGCGAAGCCGTCGCCGACCGCGAAGAGGTAGGCGACGATCGCCTCCGCGCCGTAGCGCAGCTTGAGCACGCCCTCGCGCTCCTTCGCCTCGAGGATCTCGGCGACGTGGGAGCGGGTGCGGTCGAACAGCTGACCGACCTCGTGCTGGATTTCGGGATTGCGGCGACCGGCGCTGAAGAGCTCGTAGAGCAGCAGGAAGAAGGCGGGTTCGTTCTCGATCAGGTCGGTGAGGTTGGCGACCAGGATGTCGATCACGTCGTCGACGCTCTCGGCCCTCGCCAGCGGCTCGTCGAGGCGCGCGACGCGGATCTCCGAGTCGCGGCGGACTACCTCGACCAGCAGCCGCTCCTTGGTGCCGAAGTAGTAATGGAGCAGGCCCCGGCTCACCCCGGCCTCCCGAGCGACCTGCTCGAAGGTGGAGCCGGCGGCGCCGCGCTTGGCGACGCTCTCGCGCATCGCGTCGATGATGCGCTGCGCCTTTTCCCCGCTCAGCTCGCGCTCTTTGGTCGCAGCCTCCATAGGGAGATCAGTCTAGTGGCGCCTGACGGCGCCCGGCCTTCGTCAGGCGCCGTTGATGCTGGTGGTGCTCGTGTACTCGAACTCCTCCTCGGCGCCGAAGAGGGCATCGAGCACCGTCTTGCGGGCGTCCTCGCTGACCACGAGGGCGATCGCGCCGCCGATCATGCTGAGCAGGATGAGGCGCCCGAGCCGGCTCTTCTTGCGCTTCCTCTTCTTCGTCTTCAGCTGCTCGGAGGCGTCACGCAGGCTCTCGGCGGCGGCGCGCAGATCCTTCTGGACCTTCTTGTCGCTGGTCACTGCCTTGACCGTGCCCTTGCCGTTGCCGGTCGCCCGGTTGTAGGCGCCGCGAGCGGATTCGAAGGCGTCGCGAAGGCTGTCGCGCAGCTCTTCGTCTTCGATCAGCCGCTGCACGTACGGGTTTTCACGGGCGGTCGAATAGAGGTCCGCGGCCTGGTTCGCCTTCGCCTTCGTCTTGGTCATGCCATCTCCTCGCTGGTTCTGCTGGGGACGCTCAGGATAACCCCAATTCACTTCCCGATATCAACCCGGTCCAATCCCGTCCAAGAGCACCCCGTTGCTGCGGAAGTTGAGATCCGCGTCGCGCAACCGGCGCAGTCGCAGGTGCGCGAGGTCGGGGCCCGGCAGCGCGTAGCGCCTCACGTAGAGGCGGCCGACCGGTTCGTAGCCGACCTGGCGAAAGCGCGGACCGAGCAGAGAGGGCGGGGCGGGCGGGGCGGGGCCGTCGGAGACGAAGTCGATCTCATGCACGCTCCAGGCGTAGCCGTCGGCTGGCTGGACCTGGAAGGAGCCGGTCGAGAGGTAGTAGCGCAGCGAGGCCGCGCCGAGGGTCCAGAGCACGATCGCCCGCGGGGCGGCGGGCTCCCCGAGGCGCGCCGCGACCGCCTTCCAGTCGGGGCGCTGCCAGCACGGCGAGGCGGCGACCCAGACGCAGAAGCCGAGCGAGTAGGCGACCAGGATCGCTGCCAGCACGGCGCCCGGCCGCCGCGCTCGGCGCAGTGTCATCCCGATCGCGGCGGCGGCCAGGAGCGGCACGAGCGCCGGCAGGAGGTTGCGCGCCAGCACGTAGTCCTTGCCGGGCACGCTCAACGCCAGGAGCAGAGGCCCGGCGATGGTCGCCGCCGCCAGCGCCAGCGCCAGCCGTCCGGCTCGCCGCTCCGACGGCTCGCCACGGAGCATGAGCAGGACCAGGCCCGCGACCAGGACGAGCATCGGCACGACGGCAGGCAGGGCGAGCTCGGGACGGGCGACTATGTCGCCGGTCTCCCCCGCCACGAAGGTGACGCCGGCCTCCCAGACCCGGTGCCCGAGGCTGCGGTCGCCGATCCACTCGGCATGGCCGAGCGACATCTGGTGAATCGCCAGCGGCGCCAGCGCGAGCCCGGCGAGGAGAACGATCCAGAGGCCGGCGACAGCGGCGCGGCCCCGCCGCCAGGTCAACCAGACGGCCTCCACCGCGATCGGGAAGACCGCGAAGTAGTGCGTGGCGATCGCGAGGGCCGAGAAGACGCCCCAACGCCTCAAATCGGCGCGCTCCACGTCCTCCAGGGCGCGGACGAAGTAGAGCGCCGACGTCGACGTGAGCAGGGCCAGCAGCGCGTAGCCCCGCGCCTCTTGCGAATACCACAGCAGCATCGGGTTCACCGCGACGAAGGCAGCCGCCAAGACTCCAGCACGGCGGCTACGCAGCTGGAGGCCGAGCAGGTAGGCGACCGGCACCGTCGCCACCCCAGCCAGCGCCGAGAGAGAGCGCAGGCCGAGCTCGCCGGTGCCGGTCAGCTGGGTCCACGCCCAGGCGAGCGCGTAGTAGAGCGGTGGCGCCGACTCGCTGAAGCCGACCGCTTCCATCGCGTGCCAGAAGCCGTCGCGCAGAACCCGGCTGGCAGTGACGATCTCATCGTGGTGGTAGGCCTGCGCGCCGAGGGTGGCGAAGCGCAGAGCGGCGGCGACGAGAGTCAGGCCGGCGACGATCCAGAAGGCACGGGACCGCGCCCGCACGGCCTCGCGGGTCACCTCCAAGAACGCCGCCAGATCGCCCCTGCCGAGGGCCTCGGCCGCCTCCATCGTCAGGACCGGGCAAGCGCGGCGTCGACGGCCTTCGCGACCTCGTCGACGTAGACGAACTCGAGCTCGCTGCGCTCGTGCTCGGGAATCTCGGCGACGTCGCCCTGATTGCGCTCGGGCACGATCACCCGCTTGATCCCGGCCCTCTGCGCGGCCAGTGACTTCTCCTTCAGGCCGCCGATCGGCAGCACCTGGCCGGTCAGGGTGACCTCGCCGGTCATCGCGACGTCGTTGCGGACCGCCCGCCCGGAGACCAGGGAGGCAAGCGCGACCGTCATCGCGACGCCCGCCGAGGGGCCGTCCTTGGGGACCGCCCCCGCCGGAACGTGGATGTGGATGTCGTTCTCGGCGAACCAGCCCTCGTCGAGATCGGCCGCCACCTCCCGCCAGTGCCCCCGCACGTAGGAGAGAGCCGCCTGCGCCGACTCTTTCATCACGTCGCCGAGCTGGCCGGTGATCGTCAGCTTGCCCGAGCCGGGCATCGCGGTGGCCTCGATGAAGAGCACGTCGCCCCCGGTCGGCGTCCAGGCGAGGCCCGTCGCCACCCCGGGGACCTTGGTGCGGCGGCGCTGCTCGGCGAAGAAGCGGCGCCGGCCGAGCAGCTCGCGCGCCCGTTTCGCCGAGATCTTCACCTTGCCGTTGCCCTTGCCCTCGGCGACGTCGCGGGCGACCTTGCGACAGACCGTGCCGATCTGGCGCTCCAGGTTGCGCACTCCCGCCTCGCGGGTGTACTCCTCGATGATCGCGGTCAGGGCCGAGTCGGCGAACTCGATTTGCGAAGGTTTCAGCCCGTTGGCCTCGATCTGGCGCGGCACCAGGTAGCGGCGCGCGATGTGCCGCTTCTCCTCCAGCGTGTAGCCGGCCAGCTCGATCGTCTCCATCCGGTCCTGCAGCGGTCCGGGCACGGTGTCGAGGATGTTCGCGGTGGCGATGAACATCACCTCGGAGAGATCGAACTCGAGATCGATGTAGTGGTCGCGGAAGCTGTCGTTCTGGGCGGGATCGAGCACCTCCAGCATCGCCGAGGAGGGGTCGCCGCGGAAGTCGGCACCCATCTTGTCGATCTCGTCGATCATGAAGACGGGGTTGCGCGAGCCGGCGTCCCGCAGAGCGCGGATGATCGTCCCGGGGAGGGCGCCGATATAGGTGCGGCGGTGGCCGCGGATCTCGGCCTCGTCGCGCACGCCGCCGACCGAGATGCGCTCGAACTCGCGGCCAAGCGCCTTGGCGATCGAGCGACCGAGGCTGGTCTTTCCGACGCCGGGCGGGCCGACGAAGCAGAGAATCGGCCCGGGCGAGTCCGGCTTCAGCTTGCGCACCGCCAGATACTCGAGGATGCGGTCCTTGACTTTCTCGAGGTCGTAGTGGTCGGCGTCGAGGACCTCACGGGCGTGGGCGATGTCGAGGTTGTCCTCGGTCTGCTGCGACCAGGGGAGCTCCACCAGCCACTCCACGTACGTGCGGATGACGCCGTGCTCGGCGGCCGCCGGCGGCAGTTTCTCCAGCCGCGAGAGCTCGCGCTCGGCGGCTTTCAGCGCGTGCTCGGGCAGGTTGGCCTCCTCCACACGCTGGCGCAGCTCGTTCACCTCGGCTTGCTGCTCATCTCCCTCCCCCAGCTCGTCCTGGATCGCTTTCAGCTGTTGGCGCAGGAAGAACTCCCGCTGGCCTTTGTCGACTTCGGACTGAACCTGGGACTGGATCTGGCTGCCGAGCTGGACCACCTCGAGCTCGCGGGCGAGGATCTGCGAGAGGCGGCGCAATCGCGCCGCGACGTCCACCTCCTCGAGCAGCGCCTGCTTCTCCTCGGTGGAGATGCGAAGCGCGCCGGCGATCAGGTGGCCGAGGGCCGCGGGATCCTCGATGTTCGCCACCGCCATCTGCAGCTCCTCGGGCAGGTAGGGAATGTGCTCGACGATCTCCGAGAAGGTGCGCTGCACGTTGCGGCTCAGGGCCTCCAGCTCAGGGCCCTCGACGACCACGTCGGGCAGCTCGGCGATCCGCGCCACGAGGTAGGGCTCCTCGGCGACGTAGGGGCCGAGTCGCACGCGCTGGGCGCCCTGGACGAGGATCCGCAGCGTCCCGTCCGGGACTTTCAGCATGCGGGCGACGATGCCGACCACGCCGACCTCGTAGAGCCCGTCTGGGCCCGGCTCCTCGTCCTCCGGATCGCGGGAGGCGACCATGACCAGCATCCGGCTGGCGCCGAGCACGTCGTCGACCAGCCTGATCGAGCGCTCCTGGCCGACCGCGAGCGGGGTCAGGGTTTCGGGAAAGGTGACGGTCTCGCGCAGCGGCAGGACCGGCAGGGCGTCGGGCAGGGGCTGACTGGCGCGGATCGCATCCTCGGCGTCGAGCTCCGACTCGACCACCTCGAGAACGGGCGTGCCCTCCATCATTCGCGCCCGATCGGCACGCGGCGGGTGGTCTGCGCCGGATCCCGCAGCGGTAGGTCGATCCGCAGCACGCCGTCCTCATATGTGGCCTTGGCGCTGTCGGCATCGACGTCGACCTGCAGCTCGACCACTCGGCGGAAGGGCCCGGAGGGAATCTCAACCTGCTGGTAGACCCGCCCTTCGGTCTCCTGGACGTGCCGTTCGCCGACGATCGCCAGTTGCCGCCCACTGACCTCGATCCCAACCTGCTCGAGGTCGACTCCCGCGAGATCGACCTTGACCACAGCACGCTGCGGATCGCCGCAGTAGTAGACGTCGACGTTGGGCGAGAACCCGGTGCTGCGCCTGCTCACGTAGGTGGTCCGCCCCCAGCCCCCGCCGAGCATCTGATCCATCTCCCGCCTCATTCGGGCGAAATTCGCGAAAACGTCCCGTTCGGGCATGGGGGAAACATAGCCATCGCGAGGCGTGGCGGCATCGCCTCGCCGGGCCTAGGCGACGTTGGCTTGGGTCGCCCAGCGGGGCGGACGCATGAGCAAGACCGGCTGCCTGGGAGGCACGAGGCCCTCCGGGCGGTTGGGGCGAAAGGTCGTGCAGGGCTCCTCGAGCTCGAGGGCACACAGGAGGTTCCTCCGGAAGTAGCAGTCGTCGCAGGTCGGTGGCTTGGGCTTGCGGGGCACGGCGGGCATGTTGGCACCGTCGTGACACTCCCGTGACGCCTGATTCCGCAAAGCGCAACCTTCTTGACACAAGGGGTTCACATCTTCCCCGCGTCTTGCGAGAGTCGGCTTTGGCCATCGCTACCATTGGGCGCCAGTGGAGGCTCACAATCGAACCGACAAGCTCGCGGCCTCGCCGCCGCTCTTCGAGAGCGACTTCCTCAACTTCTTCTCCCGCGTCCACCCCGCCATCCCGGCGATCGCTTTCGTGCCGGTGATCGCCGCCATGGAGTGGCTCGGCGCCAACCGCGGGGAGGCGGCGTGGCAGCTTGCCCTGCTGACTCTCGCCGGTGTCGCGATCTGGACGCTGACCGAGTACTGGCTGCACCGGCTCGTCTTCCACTGGGAGCCCGACAACGCCTTCGGCCGTCGCATGCACTTCATCATCCACGGCATCCACCACGACCACCCCAACGACAAGCTGCGCTTGGTGATGCCGCCGGCCGTCTCGATCCCGCTCGCCGCGCTCTTCCTCCTCGCCTTCACGCTGCTCTTCGGCACCCCGGCCGCCTACCCGCTCTTCGGCGGCTTCATCGCCGGCTACCTCTTCTACGACTACACGCACTACTACGTGCACCACTTCGTGCCGAAGTCGGACCTCGGCAAGCGGCTGCGCGAGCAGCACATGCGCCATCACTTCCAGGACCACCGCTTCGGCTACGGCGTCTCCTCGCCGCTCTGGGACGTGGTCTTCCGCACCTTGCCCAAGCAGCGCCGCTAGCAGACGACGACGCCGTCCAGGCAGGGTTCACTGGACACAGGAGAGGCGGGCTTCGACCGACAGAAGGCGCTTTGACACCCGCGATCGCTCTACCAACGTGTTCTGGCTGGCACTGCTGACCACAACCTCTGTCCAATAGTCAGTGTGCGGTTGGCCAATACCGCCATGACGCCTTTTTAGTGACAGTGTCTTTTTCCCGCATCGAGTGGACTGTGCAACACTGCGGTTCGCCAATGACTTGCTGACCAGTATTCGGCCGCGCATCAAGCGACCGGACGAAAGGAACGAGATGCCAAGCACCACTCACGTACTCGATGAGGCCCGTGACCTGGTCATGAAGCGCCTTGCCGAGCTGGACGACGAGCGCAAGCGCCTCGAGCGCGCCCTCGCGGAGCTGGGCGGGAAAGCGGCCAGCCGCGCCGGTCGCCGTCCGGGCCGCCCGCGCAGTTCGGCCACGAAAGCGTCCGGCCCGAAAAAACGGCGGCGACGCAGTGGTACCAGGGCCGATCAGGCGGTCTCGCTGGTCGAGGGGAACCCGGGCATCAGCGCTTCGGAGATCGCCAAATCGATGAAAATCAAGCCGAACTACCTCTACCGGGTCCTCGGGGATCTCGAGAAAGAGGGGCGCGTGAAGAAGAAAGGGCGGCAGTACTTCCCGTCTAAATAACGCACCCGGCAGAGCCGACTCCGGTAGGGCCCCCTCCACTTGGACAGGAGGTTCCGGCCCTACCGGAGTCGACTTAGATCAGGCCGAGATCGCTGACGGCCTGCCGCTCTTCCTGCAGCTCGGAGATGCTGGCGTCTATCCGGGCGCGGGAGAAGTCCGGCACCTCCAGCCCCTCGACCACCTTCCACTCGCCGCCGGAACAGCTGCACGGGTGGCCGGCTACGACGCCCTCCTCGATTCCGTAGGAGCCGTTCGAGGGGACGCCCATCGAGACCCAGTCCCCCTCCGGGGTGCCGAGCACCCAGTCTCGGACGTGGTCGACCGCCGCGTTGGCGGCCGAGGCCGCGCTGGAGGCGCCGCGGGCATCGATGATCGCGGCTCCCCGCTTCGCCACCCGGGGAATGAACTCCTCGCCGATCCAGGCCTCGTCGTCGATCGCGTCCCAGGCGCTGGCGCCGTCGACCCTGGCATTGACGAGGTCGGGGTACTGGCTGGTCGAGTGGTTTCCCCAAACGGTCATGTTGGTGACGCTTGAAACGGGCTTGCCGAGCTTGTCGGCCAGCTGGGCGATCGCACGATTGTGATCGAGGCGCATCATCGCGGTGAAGCGCTCGCGCGGCACTCCGTCGGCGTTGGAGAGCGCGATCAGGCAGTTGGTGTTGGCCGGGTTGCCGACGACCAGGATGCGGACGTCGCTGGCGGCTCCGGCCGCGATCGCTTCCCCCTGCGGCTTGAAGATGCCTCCATTGGCCTCGAGCAGATCGGCGCGCTCCATGCCGGGACCGCGAGGACGGGCACCGACGAGGAGACCGACGTTGCAGCCCTCGAAGGCCGGCTTGGGGTCGTCGAAGATGTCGATGCCGTGCAGCAGCGGGAAGGCGCAGTCGTCGAGCTCCATCGCCGTTCCCTCGGCGGCCGTGATCGCATCTGGGATCTCGAGCAGGCTCAGCTCGACCGGGGTGTCCGGGCCGAGCATCTGCCCGCTTGCGATACGGAAGAGCAGCGCATAGCCGATCTGGCCGGCGGCGCCGGTGACGGTGACTTTGACGGGGGTGCTCACGTGATCGTCTCCTGAAGTCGTGGTTTTCGGTTAGGCCATGGCGCGCTGAAGGCGCTCGTCGATGGCGGCGAGGAACTCCTGGGTGGTGAGGAACTGCTGGTCGGGCCCGACGAGCAGCGCCAGGTCCTTGGTCATCTTGCCGCTCTCGACGGTCTCGACGCAGACCTGCTCGAGCGTGGCGGCGAACCGCGACACCTCGGGCGTGTCGTCGAGGCGACCCCGGGCGGCGAGGCCGCGGGTCCAGGCGAAGATCGATGCGATCGGGTTGGTGGAGGTGGGCTTGCCCTGCTGGTGCTGGCGGTAGTGGCGAGTGACGGTGCCGTGCGCCGCCTCAGCCTCGACCGTGCCGCCGTCGGGGCTCATCAGCACGCTGGTCATCAGGCCGAGCGAGCCGAACCCCTGCGCGACCGTGTCGGACTGCACGTCGCCGTCGTAGTTCTTGCAGGCCCACACGTACCCACCTTCCCACTTCAGCGCGGCGGCGACCATGTCGTCGATCAGCCGGTGTTCGTAGGAGATTCCCTTCGCCTCGAACTCGCGTTTGAACTCGCTCTCGTACACCTCCGCGAAGAGGTCCTTGAAGCGGCCGTCGTAGCGCTTGAGGATCGTGTTCTTGGTCGAGAGGTAGACCGGGTAGCCGCGATCGAGCCCATAGCGCATCGAGGCGCGGGCGAAGTCGCGGATCGAGTCGTCGAGGTTGTACATCGCCATCGCGATGCCGCTGCCGGAAAAGTCGTACACCTCGAGCTCGACCGGCTCGGAGCCGTCCTTCGGGGTGTAGGTGAGGGTCAGTTTCCCCTCGCCGGGGACGACCATGTCGGTGGCGCGGTACTGGTCGCCGAACGCGTGGCGGCCGATCACGATCGGCTTGGTCCAACCCGGGACCAGGCGCGGGATGTTCGAGATCACGATCGGCTCGCGGAAGATGACGCCGCCGAGGATGTTGCGAATCGTGCCGTTCGGCGAGCGGTACATCTCCTTCAAGCCGAACTCCTCGACCCTCGCCTCGTCCGGAGTGATCGTCGCGCACTTGACGCCGACGCCGTGGCGCTTGATCGCTTCCGCGGCTTCGACCGTGATCCGGTCGTCGGTCTCGTCGCGCCGCTCGATGCCGAGGTCGAAGTAGACGAGGTCGACGTCGAGGTATGGCAGGACCAGCTGCTCTTTGATGAACGACCAGATGATCCGCGTCATCTCGTCGCCGTCGAGCTCGACGATCGGATTCTTGACTTCGATCTTGGTGGGCTTCTCCGCCATCGGCGCGGCGATGCTATCGATGCGACAATCAGCTCGATGGCCACCGCCGAGCGCAGGAGTACCCAGACGCATGAGGTCTTCAACCAGCCGCCGCCGCTGGAGGACTACAACTCCTTCGACGCCGATCGTGTCCTGAACGAGGCGCTGCACCGCGAGGGCGCCGGCTGGGCCGAGGAGAGGGCGCGTGAGCTTGGGGCTATCTGCGGCTCCTCGCAGACGATCCGCTGGGGCTTCGAGGCGAACGAGAAGAAGCCGCAGCTTCGAACCCACGACCGCTTCGGCCACCGCATCGACGAGGTCGAGTTCGACAGCTCCTGGCATGAACTGATGCGGGTCGGCATCGACCATGGGCTCCATGCGCAGCCGTGGCGCGAGCCGGGGCCCGGCGCTCATGTCGCCCGCGCCGCGATGTTCACCCTGCTGATGCAGGCCGAGAGCGGCGTCGGCTGCCCGCTCTCGATGACCTACTCGGCGATTCCCGCGCTCCGCCGCCAGCCGGAGCTGGCCGCGGAGTGGGAGCCGCGCTTTCTCTCCCTCGACTACGACGAGCGCTCCCTGCCGGCCAATCGCAAGCGCGGCTCGCTCTGCGGGATGGCGATGACCGAGAAGCAGGGCGGCTCGGACGTGCGCGCCAACACGACCACCGCGACCCCGCTCAACGGCGGCGGCCCGGGCGCCGAGTACGAGCTGGTCGGCCACAAGTGGTTTTGCTCGGCGCCGATGTGCGATGCCTTCCTCGTCCTCGCCCAGACCGACGCCGGCGTCTCCTGCTTCCTGATGCCGCGCTGGACCCCGGACGGCGAGCGCAACGGCTTCCAGATCCAGCGCCTCAAGGACAAGCTCGGCAACCGCTCCAACGCCTCCAGCGAGCTCGAGTTCCGAGGCGCCTGGGCCCGCATGGTCGGCGAGGAGGGGCGCGGCGTGCCGACGATCATCGAGATGGTCAACCACACCAGGCTCGACTGCGTGATCGGCGCCGCGACCGGCTATCGCGCCGGCGTCGTGCAGGCGCTCAACCACACCGCCCATCGGTCGGCCTTCAGCAAGGAGCTGATCGAGCAGCCGCTGATGCGCAACGTGCTCGCCGACCTCTGCGTCGAGTCCGAGGCGGCGACGATCGCCGCGATGCGCCTCGCCCGCTCCTACGACGAGGTCGCCGCCGGCGACCCCGAGGCGGTCGAGTTCCGCCGTCTGGCCAATGCCGTGCTCAAGTACTGGATGTGCAAGCGCGCTCCCTGGCACGCGGTCGAGTGCCTCGAGTGCCTCGGCGGCAACGGCTACGTCGAGGAGTCCGGCATGCCGCGCCTCTACCGCGAGGCGCCGCTGGCCTCGATCTGGGAGGGCTCTGGCAACGTCCAGTGCCTCGACGTGCTGCGCGCCATGGTCAAGAACCCGGCCTCGGTCGAGGCCTTCTTCGCCGAGGTGCTGGAGGGGGCCGGCGCCGAACCGAGGCTGGACGACTACGTCGCCAGCCTGCGCGCCGAGATCCCCGGCGACATCGAGACGATCGAGTCGCGCGCCCGTCGCGTCGTCGAGCGGATGGCGCTCGCCCTGCAGGCCTCGCTGCTGGTGCGCTACGGCGAGCCGGCGGTGGCCGACGCGTTCTGTGCATCGCGGCTGGCCGGGGATTGGGGCAACGCGTTCGGGACGCTTCCGGCCGGAACCGACTTCGGGCGCATCATCGAGCGCCACAAAGTGGCCTGAGCCGTCCGGGGGTCCCCGGACGGCTCATGACCCCGCGTCTTTAAGGGCGCGACCGACCTGCTCCGCGGTGATCACGCCGGAGAGGCGACCGTCGGCGTCCACCGCCATCACCGCCCCGAACCGGCGCAGGGCGCGGTTGGCGAGGAGGGTGTCGAGGGGGGCGTCGTCGCGGACCTGAAAGGTGCCATCGTCGCGCTCGAGCAGGTCGGCGACGTGCGAGGTCGTCCGCGAGGTCTCCGGCACCTCGTCGGCCTTGTCGCGCACGACCAGGCCAAGGAAGCGGTGGGCTGCGTCGACGACCGGGAACCAGGGCCAGCGGTAGCGCAGGAAGTACTCGTCGAGAGCCCGCTCGACGCTCAGCTCGTCGGGGATCGCAACCGGTTCGCGGTCCATCACGTCGGAGACGAGGAGCTTGCTGATCTTGCCCGTGATCGCCGTCTGCGCGGTGGCCGCCCGCGCCGATCCGTTGACGACGAAGCCGATCAGGGCGAGCCATACGCCGCTGAACGCGTAGCCCTCGAAGATCAAAAGCAGTCCCGCCCCGATGAAGAGGTAGGCGAAGACACGGCCGAGGTTGGCGGCGAAACGGGTCGCCGAGCTGCGGTCTCCGGTCCGCCACCAGGCAACCGCCCTGACGATCCGGCCGCCATCCATCGGGAAGGCCGGCAGCAGGTTGAAGACGAGGACGAGGAAGTTGATCATCGTCAGCCAGCCCACCACGGCGAGCAGGCCCGAGACGCCCGAGCCGCTCTCGATCAGGACCGCGTCCTTGAAGCCGTCGAAGCCGGCGGCGAGGAGGCCGACCACGGCAAGAGTTGCGACGATCGCAAGCGTCACCAGCGGGCCGGCGATCGCGACCTCGAACTCGGTCCTGGGCGAATCGGATTCGCGGTTCATCCGCGCCATGCCACCGAAGATCCACAGCTGGATGCTGGAGATACCGATTCCGTTTCGGAGCGCGACCATCGCGTGGCCGAGCTCGTGCAGCACGATCGAGCCGAAGAACCCGATGGCGCTCAGCAGGGCCAAGAGGAAGGGAGTCGAGGAGGAGCTCGTCTCCCCCAGCACGTCGCCGTAGAACTGGGAGAGCCAGAGGATGACGAGGAAGAGGACGAAGAACCACGACCAGTCGACGGCGATGCGGATGCCGCGGACGTGGAAAAGGGTGATCGGTTTGCCGCCGAACATGAGCCCCCATGGTACGTGGCCCCTATATAAGGTCGCGACAATGTCGGTGGACAAGGATCGGCTGAGGAGGTGGCTGGAGGAGCTGGAGCGGATCGAGAGGCCTTCCGCGTCCGAGGGGGAGCGGCGGGCCGCTGAGTGGGTGGTGGAGCGCTTCGGTGAGCTGGGCGCCGAGGCGCGGATCGAGGCGGAGACCGCGCACGGGACCTTTTGGTGGCCGCTGGGGATCGGCGCGGTGCTGGGTGCGCTGGGGGGAATCGCGGCCTTGAGAGGCCGGCGCCCGCTTGGCGGCGCGATCGCCGCCGGCGGGGCCGCCGGAATGGCCTCGGACTTCCCCCCGGGCAAGCGCCTGCTGCGCCGCGCGCTGCCCCGCCGCACCACCTACAACGTGGTCTGCGAGCTGGGCCCGGCAGAGGCCGAGCGGACCCTCGTCCTGATCGCCCACCACGACGCCGCCCACTCGGGCCTCGTCTTCCATCCCGCTCTGCCGCGGATCGCAGACCGGCTGGGCCTGATCGAGCGCAGCGACACCAGCCCGCCGCTGATGGCGCCGGTCCTCGGCGGGCCTGTCCTGGCGGCGCTCGGGGCGCTCACCGGCAGGCGCCCCCTGGCCAAGCTGGGCGTGCTGCTCGGGCTCGGCTCCGCAGCCGCCATGGCCGAGATCGGCCTGCGCGGCGTCGTCCCCGGCGCGAACGACAACGGCACCGCCGTCGTCGCCCTGCTGGCGCTGGCGGAACGGCTGCTCGAGGAGCCCCCCGCCGAGCTGCGGGTGATCCTGCTCTCGGTGGGCTCCGAGGAGTCCTTCAGCGAGGGGATCAAGGCCTTCGGCGAGCGCCACTTCGGCGAGCTGCCCCGCGAGAGCACCTTCTTCCTCTGCCTCGAGACGCTCGGCTCGCCCCACCTGCTGGTGCTGCGCGGCGAGGGCTTCCTGAAGATGCGCGAGTACCCGGTCAGGGCCCTGGCGCTAATGGACGGCCTCGCCGACGAGCTCGGCATCTATCTCTTCCCGAACCTGCGGCTGCGCAACGGCACCGACGCCCTCGAGCCGCTCGCGGCCGGCTACGAGACGGCGGCGCTCTGCAGCTGCACCGACCTCAAGCAGCCGGCCAACTACCACTGGTGGCACGACCTGGCGGAGAACGTCGACTTCGACACCGTCGCCGAAGCGATCCGCCTCTCCGAGGCCGCAATCCGCCGCCTCGACGAGCGCTGGCTCTAACCCGCCGACGTGGGAAATCCGAGTGCGAGGTCGGATTTGGGCTCTATAGAGTGCGCGCTCGTGCCTACGCATGACGTATTGGTGATCGGCGCCGGGCTGGCCGGACAGCGGGCCGCCCTGGCCGCCGCCGAGCAGGGGGTCTCGGTCGGGATCCTGAGCAAGGTCCATCCCGTTCGCTCGCACTCCAACGCCGCCCAGGGCGGCATCAACGCGGCGCTCAACCCCGGCGACTCCTGGGAGTCGCACGCCTACGACACGGTCAAGGGCTCCGACTACCTGGGCGACCAGGACGCGATCTCGATCATGTGCGAAGAGGCGCCGGAGGAGATCCTCCACCTCGAGCACCTCGGCGTCACCTTCCACCGCAACGAGGAGGGCAAGCTCGGCACCCGCGCCTTCGGCGGTGCCTCGGCGGCCCGCACCTACTACGTCGCCGACATCACCGGCCAGGCGATCATGCACGTGCTCTACGAGCAGCTGATGAAGCACTCCGGCCAGGTGGCCCGCTACGAGGAGTGGTTCTGCACCGCCCTGGCGATGGACGAGAACGGCGAGTGCTGCGGTGTCGTCACCCGCAACGTCGCCGACGGCTCGATGCAGCTCTTCACCGCGAAGGCCGTGATCCTCGCCTGCGGCGGCAACGGCCAGGTCTGGAAGCCCACCACCAACGCGCTGATCTGCACCGGCGACGGGATCGCGATGGCCTACCGGGTCGGCGCGAAGCTGATGGACATGGAGATGATCCAGTACCACCCGACGACGCTGGCCGGCAAGGGCTTCCTGATCACCGAGGGGGCCCGCGGCGAGGGTGCCCACCTGCTCAACGCCAAGGGCGAGCGCTTCATGGAGCGCTACGCGCCGAACAAGATGGAGCTGGCCTCGCGCGACGTCGTCTCGCGCGCCGAGCAGACCGAGATCAACGAGGGTCGCGGCTTCCCGGATGGCACCGTCGCGCTCGACATCACCGTGGTGCCGAAGAAGCGCGTGCACGAGGCGCTGCGCGAGATCGTCCTCGTCGGCCGCGACTTCGCCGGGGTCGACATCACCCGCGAACCGATCCACATCAAGCCCGGCAACCACTACACGATGGGCGGCGTCAAGACCGACGTCGACGGGCGCACCGACATACCCGGCCTCTACGCCGCCGGCGAGGTCGCCTGCGTCTCCGTGCACGGTGGCAACCGGCTCGGCGCCAACTCGCTGCTCGACACGCTGATCTTCGGCCGCCGCTCCGGCGCCGACGCCGCCGCCCGCGCCAAGCGGATCGAGGGCTCACGGCCCTCGCGCGGCGTGCTCGAGGCCGAGCAGGCCTCGATCGACGCGATCGCCGCCCGCGAAAAGGGCTCGGGACGGCGCGTCTCGGAGATCAAGCTGGAGCTGGGGCAGGCGATGGACAAGCACGTCGCCGTCTTCCGCGACGAGGCCGGGATCCAGGAGGCGCTGGAGACGGTCCGCCGGCTCAAGGAGGAGGCCCAGTCCGCCTACGTCGACGACAAGGGCAGCATCTTCAACCAGGACCTGCTGGCGGCGATCGAGCTCGGCTACATGCTCGACAACGCGGAGTGCACCTGCCTCGCCGCGCTGGAGCGCAAGGAGAGCCGCGGCGCCCAGTACAGAACCGACTTCCCGGAGCGCAACGACGAGGAGTGGCTCAAGCACATCGACCTGCAGCTGGGAGCCGACGGACCGGAGCTCTCATACTCAGAGGTGACGATCACCCAGTGGGAACCCGAAGAGAGGAAGTACTGAGCAGATGGCCACCTACACGCTGAAAGTCCGCCGGTATCTGCCCGAGAGCGGCGCGGGGCCCTACTGGGAGGAATTCAACGTCGACCTCGATCCCTCGCTCTCCGTCCTCGATGGCATCCTCCAGGCCAAGGACCGCGACGACGGCTCGCTCTCGGTCCGCTGCTCCTGCCGGGCGGCGATCTGCGGCTCCTGCGGAATGAAGGTCAACGGCTCCTCGACCCTCGCCTGCAAGACGCAGATCGGCGAGGCGCACGAGCAGGCGAACCGGCGCCAGGCGAATGACGTCCCGCCGCCGCTGGGCGCTGACGAGCAGCCCCCGCCGGGCTCGAGCGGCCCCCGGACGGGAGCGGAGGAGGCCGCGCCCGGCCAGAACCCGATCGTCGTCGAGCCGATGGGGAACATGCCCGTGATCAAGGACCTGATCACTGACATGGAGTCGACGCACTGGAAGAAGATCCGCCGCGTCACCCCCTGGCTCCTCCCGCACGGCGAGGCGCCGGAGCGGGAGTACGTGGTCGAGCCGGAGTCGATGATCGACATCACCCAGTCGATGGCCTGCATCCAGTGCGGCGCCTGCGTCTCCTCCTGCCTCTCGATGGAGGCAGATCCGGACTTCATCGGCCCGGCGGCGCTGGCCAAGGCCTACCGCTTCGTCGGCGACCCCCGCGACGCGGAGACGAAGGAGCGCCTCCACGACCTGGCCGAGGACCCGCACGGGATCTACGACTGCACCCACTGCTTCAGCTGCATCGACGCCTGCCCCAAGGGCGTCGCGCCAATGGACCAGATCATGCGCCTGCGCCGCAGGGCCGGCGAGGAGGGGATCGACGATCCCCACAACGGGCATAACCACGAGGCGGCGTTCGTCAAGATCATCGAGAAGAAGGGCACCCTCGACGAGGCGTTGCTCCAGCAGGAGTCCTACGCGCCCGGGGTCAAAGGCAAGCTGAAACCCACCAAGGGGGCGATCGAAGGCCTGGGCAAGTCACTGCCCACCGTTCTGCGCGCGATCAGGAGCGGCAAGGCCCGCTCACTCGCGAAGCTGATCCCAGGCGTCCACCCCAAGCTGCCCGGCAACGCCCAGGACGAGGTCAAGGCGATCTACGAGCACGCCGAGGAGCACCGTGAGGAATTCAACCTGTACATCAAGGGCGAGGAGGGCGACGAGCAGGCCGCCGTCGAGGAGGGCCTCGAGCCACCGCAGTCCAGAGAGGAGGCGGTGCAGTGAGCGGAGACATCAAGGTTGCCTACTGGCCGGGCTGCGTCTCGCGCGGCTTCACCTCCGAGCTGCACGGCTCGATGGCGTTCACCGCCGAGCGGCTGGGGATCGAGCTGGTCGAACTCGACCGCGCCAACTGCTGCGGCGCCGGCGTGATCGCCGAGCACAACCAGGAGCTCGCCGACACGCTCAACGCCCGCACGTTCGCGCTCGCCCAGCAGACCGGGCTGGCGATGATGAACATCTGCTCGACCTGCCAGGGCGCCCAGTCCGAGTGCCAGCAGCGCCTCGACGCCGACTCCTCCTACCGCGCCCACATCAACGAGGTGCTGAGCGGCCAGGGCCTTTCCTACGAGAAGGACAAGGACGGCTTCACGAACAAGAACTTCCTCTGGCTGCTGGTCGAGGACTACGGTCTGGACAGGCTGGCGGAGAAGGTAGTGCGCCCGCTCTCCGGCCTGCGAGTCGGCCCCTTCTACGGCTGCTACGTCGTGCGACCGAAGGAGCGGCTCGACTACGACGAGTTCCCCGAGCGGGACCTCTACCTGGAGAAGGTGATCGAGGCGCTCGGCGGCGAGGTGGTCGAGTACGACGGCGCCCGCAAGTGCTGCGGCTTCCCGGTTATCACGATGAACCGCGAGACCTCGCTGCGCCAGGCCGGCACCCACGTCGGCGACGCGATCGACGCCGGCGCCGACTGCCTGGTCACCCCCTGCCCACTCTGCCACCTCAACCTCGACATGCAGCAGCCGGAGGCGGCGAAGGCCGTCAACCGCGACCTCGGTCTCGCCGTCCTGCATCTTCCCCAGCTGGTCGGCCTGGCGCTCGGCGCCGAGCCCAAGCAGCTGGGCATGGGCAAGCACATCGCCTCGACCGGCTGGGTCGAGGAGCGCCTCTCCGGCGCCGCCGCGACCGCCTAGCGCTTCGCCAGGCCGACTCGGCGGGCAAGCCAGCGGGCGCCGAGGGTGTCGGTGAGGCCGTGGGCGACGATCGAGCAGATGATCGTCACCGCCGCCACGTCGAAGATCAGCTCACCCTCCGCCACGTTCGATTTGAGGACGAAGAGCGCGAACAGCATCGAGGCGACGCCCTTCGGGCCGAACCAGGCCATGAACGTCTTCTCCGCCCGCCGGATGCCGGTGCGCACGAAGGAGAGCTGCACGGCGAGGGGTCGAGCGACCAGCAGCGCGAAGACGACGAAGAGGACCAGGGGCGGAACGCTGTGGTCGAAGCCCGTGGCGACGATCAGGGCGCCGAAGACGAAGAAGGTCAGGACCTGGAAGATCGCGCTGGCGTTCTCGGCGAACTCGGCGAAGCCCGGCGGGACTTCGCGCTCGCTCGCCGCCATCGCGATGCCGCAGACGAAGGCGGCGATCAGGCCGTTGCCGATCGTCACGTCGGCGAGGCCGAAGGCGAAGAGGGCAAAGCCCAGCGAGTAGATCCCCTCGTAGCGGGCGGTTAGCCCGCCCCCCGGCAGGTGGTGGTGAAGGCGGCCGCCGAGGGCGCCGAGGGCGACGCCAACCGCGCCGCCGAAGAGCGCCTCGCCGACCAGCTTCGCCGCTTCCCCGCCCGGGTCGCCGCCCGGCGTCGCGAGGACGAGGAAGAAGAGCACGAAGGGGAGCGCCAGGCCGTCGTTCAGGCCCGACTCGAGGTTGAGCGTGTGTCGTACGCCGCTCGGCACGAGGCGCGAGGTCACGACCGCCGAGGTGACGACGGGGTCGGTCGGCGAGAGCACCGCGGCGAGCAGAAACGCCTCCGCCCAGCTGAGATCTGGAAACAGCGCCTTGCCGGCCAGCGCCAGCAGCCCCATCGTGATCGGCATCGCGATCACCAGCGCCCTCGCGACCGGGCTCCAGTGGCGGCGCAGCAGCTCGCGCTCGACGAACATCCCGTCGGAGAAGAGGGTGAGGATCAGGGCCAGCTCGACCAGCTCGACGATCGACTCGTCGGTGGCGTCGACGCTGACGACGTCGGTGGCGGCAAGCGCGATCCCCAGCGCCACGGAGAGAACCGAGGCCGAGAGCGCGGTCCCGCGGATCACCCCGGAGAGAGCCGCGACCAGCGCAAGCAGCCCACCGAAGAGCAGCACCGCGTCGCCGAAGCCGATGTCCATCCGGGGCTTATATGGCTTTGGACCGGGAGGCGTCCGCCGGGCCGAGCAAGCCCCGCTCGATCAGCAGCTCGGCGACCTGGACGGCGTTGGTCGCGGCGCCCTTGCGCAGGTTGTCGCCGGCGACCCAGAGGTTGAGGGCGCGCTCCTGGCCCGGGTCGCGACGGATGCGGCCGACGAGGACGTCGTCCCTGCCGGCGGCGTCGATGGCAAGCGGGTAGCGGCCCGCCTCGGGGTCGTCGATGACCGTCACGCCCGGAGCCTCGCCGAGTAGCTGCCGGCAGGCCTCGGGTGAGAGGTCCTCGCGCGTCTGGACGTTGACCGACTCCGAGTGGCCGGTGAAGACCGGGACGCGGGCGCAGGTGGCCGAGATGCCGACCTCCTCGCCGAGGCCGAGGATCTTGCGGGTCTCCGCCATCACCTTGCGCTCCTCGGTGGTGTAGTCGTCGCCATCCTTGAAGACCTCCACCTGCGGCAGCACGTTGAATGCGATCCGGTGCGGATAGACCGAAGCGGGAGGATCCTCCTCCCCCTCGAGCACCGCTTTCGACTGGGCACGCAGCTCTTCGATCGCCCGCTGACCGGTACCCGAGACCGCCTGGTAGCTGGAGACGACGAGCCGCTCGAGGCCCACGGCGCGGTGGATCGGGCCGAGCGCCATCATCGCCACCATCGTCGTGCAGTTTGGATTGGCGACGATCCCCTTGTGGGCGTCGGCCGCCTCGGAGTTGATCCCGGCTACCACCAGCGGCACGTCCTCGTGCATCCGCCAGTAGCTGGTGTTGTCGACGACGACGGCGCCGGCGTCGACCAGCTTCGGCGCCCACTCGGCGCTGACGGTTCCGCCGGCCGAGGAGAGGACGACGTCGAGCCCGGCGATCTCCTCCTCGCCGAGCGCACGCACCTCGAGCTCCATCCCGCCCCACTCGATCGAGCGGCCGGCGGAGCGCTCAGAGGCGAAGGGCACCAGCTCGGCGGCGGGGAACTCACGCTCGGCGAGCACCTCGAGGATGGTCGATCCGACCGCTCCGGTCGCGCCCAGGACCCCGACTCTGTAGCCGTTCTCGCTCATCTCGCCTGAGTATGACCTGGCAGCTCAGCCGCTGACCGTGGGCCGGTGCCGGGTGCCCATCGGGTCCTCGGCGCGGACCGCGTCGGCGCCCAGGTCGAAGGCCTGGTGCAGCGCCCTGACCGCGTCCGGCACCCGGTCGGCGGAGATGACGCACGAGATCTTGATCGGCGAGGTCGAGATCATCTCGATGTTGATCCCCTCGCCGCCGAGCACCTCGAAGACCTTTGCCGCCACGCCGGGGTGCGAGCGCATGCCGGCGCCGACGATCGAGACCTTGCCGATCCGCTCTTCGCTGCGGACGCCCTGGCTGACCTCGAGGGCGCCCACCGTATCGGTCGCCGCCGTCAGGTCGGCGCGGTCGACGGTGAACGAGAGGTCGGCGAGCGCGTCGTCGCCGACCGGCTCGTTCTGGATGATCACGTCGACGTTGATGCCGGCCTCGGCCAGCGCGGTGAAGATGCGGCCGGCCACGCCCGGCTCGTCGCGGACGCCGGTCAGCGTTACCCGCGCCTCGCCGTCGGAGTGGGTCACTGCGGTTACGAAAGGCTGCTCCACGGTCTCCTTCTCGCTCTCCTCTTCGCTGACCACGAGGGTACCGGGGCCGTCCTCGAAGCTGCTGCGGCAGTGGATGCGCACGCCGTTGTTGCGGGCGTACTCGACCGAGCGCAGCTGCAGCACCTTGGCGCCCGAGGCCGACATCTCGAGCATCTCCTCGTAGGAGGTGACGGGGAGCTTGCGGGCGTCCGGGACGATCCGTGGGTCGGCGCTGAAGACACCGGCGACGTCGGTGTAGATCTCGCAGACGCTTGCCGCGAGCGCGGCGGCGAGGGCGACCGCGGTCGTGTCGGAGCCGCCCCGCCCCAGCGTGGTCACGTCCTGGCTGTCGGTCGAGACCCCCTGGAAACCGGCGACGAGGACGATCCGGTCCTGCTCGAGGGTCTCGCGGATGCGGTCGGCGCGGACGTCGATGATCTTCGCCCGGGTGTGGGAGGAGTCGGTGACGATGCCCGCCTGGGAGCCGGTCAGCGAGATCGCCTCGTGTCCCATGTCGTGGATCGCCATCGCGCAGAGCGCGCAGGAGATCCGCTCGCCGGTGGAGAGCAGCATGTCCATCTCGCGCGCCACCGGGCGCTTGGATATCTCGAGCGCCTGGGCGACCAGCTCGTCGGTGGTCTTGCCCCGCGCCGAGAGCACCGCGACGACCCGGTTGCCGGCCTCGCGGGCGGCGACTATCCGCCGGGCGGCGCGCTTGATCTCCTCGGCGCCGGCCACCGAGGTCCCGCCGAACTTCATCACGACTATGTCCGAATTCCCCTCTTGCATGGAGAACGGCTGAGGATAGTGCGCGCCGCCGCACCTCCGGGCCTGAGCGAATCGCCGACTCGCCCCGCTGGGCGCGTCACGTGCGGGAGATCACACACCAAGATATATCGAGTAGATATATCTTCAGGGGATGGAGCTCAGCTCGACCGCCTACGTCATCCTCGGCATGGTCAGCCGGGAGCCACGCACCGGCTACGAGATCAAGTCTTTGGTCGACAACTCGACCCGCTTCTTCTGGGCAGCCAGCTATGGCCAGATCTATCCGGAGCTGAAACGGCTCTCCGAGACAGGCCTGGTGGACGGCGTGGACGCCCCGCGGGGCGATCGCAAGCGCACCGTCTACGCGATCACCGCCGATGGCGAAGCGGAGCTGAAGGACTGGCTGCGCAGGCCGCCGGAGGTATCGGAGATGCGCGAAGAAGGGCTGCTGAAACTGTTTTTCGCCGGCGCGCTGAAGCCGGCCGAGGCGGTCGAGACGCTGCGCTCCATGCGGCGGCGACGAGTCGAGCTGAGCGAGCGCCTGCGCTCACTGGAGCCGCAGAAAACGGAGCTGAAGGACCCCTACCCGCTGATCGTGCTGCGGGCGGGCATCGAGTTCAACGAGTGGTTCGCCGGGTGGTGCGAGCGGATGGAATCCCAGCTGCTCGAGCCCGCACGAGAGAAAAGGAGCAGCTGATGTTCGACTCACTGGCCCACCTCGCCAACGGCAATGCCCGCCGGATCGGCATCCTCGCGATCGGTTTCTTCCTGCTCGCCGGCGCCCTCGGCGGCTCGGTCGCCTCCAAGCTCGACCCCTACGGTGCCGACGATCCCGCCACCGAGGCAGTGAAGGCGAGAAAGCAGCTCGAGGACGCGGGGCTGCGCATACCGGCTGTGCTCGTCGTGGTCGAGGACTCTCCAGTGGCCGCTCCGGCCAGCCGCAGGCGGGTCGAGGCGCTGGAGGCGATCGTCCGCCGCCGCGCTGACGTCGACTCGGTCAGCGGCTACTACGACACCCGCTCCCCCGTCTTCCTCTCCCGCGACCGCCGCTCGACCTACTTCGCGGTGACCCTGAAGCCGACCGAGGACAAGATCTGGCAGGAAGCCGGCGCCGACATAGCCGACCGCCTCTCGAACGAGCCAGGCGTCGTGGTCGGCGGGGCGGCCGTCGCCCAGGAGCAGGTCAACAAGCAGGTCGAGACGGACCTCCGCATGGCCGAGCTGCTTGCCTTCCCGCTGCTCTTCCTGCTCTCGCTGCTGTTCTTCCGCAGCCTCGTCGCGGCCGCGCTGCCCCTGATGATCGGCGCCCTGGCAATCGTCGGCACGTTCCTGATCCTTCGAATCGCCAGCGAGGTGGGCTCGATCTCGATCTTCGCCCTCAACCTGACCACGGCGCTGGGGCTGGGGCTGGCGATCGACTACAGCCTCTTCGTCGTCTCCCGCTACCGCGAGGAGATCGCCAAGGACGGGCCCGGCCTGGCGGCGATGAGGCGGGTCCTGGCCACCGCGGGACGCACCGTCTTCTTCTCCTCGCTGACCGTCTCCGCGGCGCTCGCCTCGCTGCTCGTCTTCCCGCAGCGGTTCCTCTACTCGATGGGCCTCGGAGGCGCCCTGGTGGCCCTGTTCGCGGCGCTGATCTCCCTCACCGTGCTGCCGGCTGTGCTGACCCTGCTCGGCACCCGTGTGAACGCCCTCTCACCCGGCTTCCTGCAGCGTCGGGCCGAGGCCGACACCCGGCCGGACGAAAAGGGCTTTTGGTACCGGCTCTCCCGCTTCGTCATGCGCCGGCCGGTGCCGATCGCCACGATCAGCGCCCTCTTCCTGATCGTCCTCGGCCTTCCCTTCCTCGGGATCAAGTTCAACACGGTGGACCCGTCGGTCCTGCCCGAGTCGGCGAGCGCCCGGCAGGCCTACGACACCGTCAGCGCGGAATTCCCGCCCTTCCGCGAGTCCCCGATCTGGGTCGATGTCCAAGGAGGCGGCCCGGGGGCGGCAACCGCGGTCGCCAGGCAGGTGCGCCGGGTCGACGGCGTCGCTGAAGTCGCTTCCCCCCGCCCGCTTTCCCACGGGGTCACCGCGATCCAGGCGATCTCGACCAATCCCTTCGCTTCCGAGGCCAGCCAGGCGACCGTGAAGCGAATCCGCACCCTTGATCCACCGCCGGGAGCGACCGTGCTCGTCGGTGGCGCCAGCGCCGACTTCGTCGACTTCCAGGGCAGCCTCGGCAGGCATCTGCCGATCGCGCTGGCGATCGTCGTCCTCTCGACCCTTACGATCCTCTTCCTGATGACCGGCTCGGTGGTGCTGCCGGTCAAGTCGCTGATCATGAACTTCCTCAACCTCAGCGCCGTCTTCGGCCTGCTGGTGCTGATCTTCCAGGACGGCAGGCTGGAGGGGCCGCTCGGCTACTCGAGCTCGGGAGCGCTGGAGCAGACGATGCCGATCCTGCTCTTCGCCGTCGCCTTCGGCCTCTCCACCGACTACGCCGTCTTCCTGCTCTCGCGGATCAAGGAGGCGCGCGACAACGGCGCCTCGGACTCCGAGAGCGTCGCGATCGGGCTCGAGCGGACCGGCCGCATAGTCACCGCGGCGGCCCTGCTGTTCGCCGTCGCGATGGGCGCCTTCGCCACCTCGCAGATCATCTTCATCAAGGAGAACGGCATCGGCACGGCGCTGGCCGTGCTGATCGACGCCAGCATCATCCGCGCCCTGCTCGTCCCCTCGCTGATGGAGCTGCTCGGCAGATGGAACTGGTGGGCCCCGGCGCCGCTGCGACGCCTGCACGAGCGCTTCGGGATCGCCGAGGGAGCGCTGCCGGAAACCACGCGCTAAGCGGCGCGCCGCTTAGCGGAATGCCGCGTCGGTCAGGCGAAGGCCTGGCTGGCGCGGCGGCGCAGGTCCGCGTTGAGCAGACCCGTGACCTGGCTCGGGCTCTCGCCGGCCGTGGGGATCGCGTCACCGATCAGGCCGCTGGCGCGGAAGCCGTAGAGCGGCGCTTCGAAGCCGGCGGCGCGAATCTTGCGCACCAGCCGCACGGCGGAAGGCGTGTCGGCACCGGGGCCGCAGAGGACGATCGCGGTCGGGTCGAGCGCGCTCAGCGCCCGCTCCATCCGCGCCTCGCCGAGCTCGTCGGAGAGCATCAGCACGCGGAAGCCGGCACGACGCAGGGCAAGGTCGAGCGCCTGCGAGTGGACGGCCTCGGCCTCGGAGCCGCGGCTCGAGTCGAGCAGCAGGATCCCGGCCGGACGGGAAGCGGCGGAGGCGAGACGGCGGGCGCCGTGGAGCCAACCGGTCGCCCAGCGGGCGGCGAACTCCAGCTCCGCCTCGCGCTCGGGGTCGGCGGCGAGCCCGTCGATCGCGGGAAGCAGCATCTCCTCCACGGTGCGCTCCAGCGGCCGCACCGCGAGGCTCTCCTCCACCGCTCGGTCGGCGGCGTCCTCGTCGAAGGCCTCGAAGGCGGCACGCAGGCTGTCGCCGCTGGCCGGCGCCTCCTGGCGCTGGCGAGCCAGCTCGATCGCCGAGGAGATGTTGCCGGTGCTGGCCAGCGCGTCGCGCAGCGTCTGCAGCTCGACCAGCTCGTAGTTGCGGTGGTTGCCGACGGTCCGCTTCGGCACCGGGTAGCCGTAGCGGCGCTCCCAGCTGCGCAGGGTGTTGGGGCTGACGCCCAGGACCTCGGCGGCGGCATTGGTGCGGATTCCCGGCATGCGCAGCATTCTGGCACCGGTTTTCGAGGTTTACACCAGTTATGGACAGATTTCGGGAATCTGTCAGCGATCTTGCAAGCGCTGCTCCAGGGCCCCGACGCCGACCGGCTGGCCCAGCGCGCGGGCCCGCCACATCGCCTCGTCGGCCTTGTGCAGCAGCTGATCGGCGTCCCCGCCGTGCTCCGGACAGGCGACGACGCCGGCCGAGATCCCGATCCGCAGGCCCCCCGCCTGCTCCAGCTCGTCGAGCTGGCGCAGCAGGCGCTCGGCCATCTGCACACCGCCGACCGTGCTCTGGCCGGGAGCGAGCACGCAGAGGGCGTCCTCCTCGAGCCGGAAGGTCTCGTCGACCAGGCGCACGCTCTCGCTCAGCGCCGCGCCGACCACGGCGAGAGCGGTCTCGCGACCGCCGCCGTTCTCGCGCGTCCCGGGACCCTCGACGTCGAAGACGACCAGCGCAAAGGGCTGCTCGTAACGGCGATGGCATTCGAGCAGCTGGTCCAGCCGGCGCCGCATCTGTCCCGGCCGGTAGAGGCTCGCGTGCTCGTCGCTGACCGCGGCGCCGCCGGCGCCGTCCCAGAGGGTGCCCACCGCCGTCGCGGTGACCGAGCCGAACTCCTCCGCCAGCTTCTGCGCGGCCGCCGCGAACAGAGCCGCGTCTCCACCGGCCATCTCCTCGTGCAGTTTGCCGAGCAGCGAAGCCTGCAACGCCGACACCTCGCGAGCCAGTTGGCCGGCGCTGGATCTCGAGGGCGCGCCAATGCCGCTGAAGGTCTCGGTGGCCACGCCCCGGACCTTGGCGATTCGGCCGGACAACAGAGCGCCAGAAACTCGCAATTTGCGGGTTGACACCTGTCTAGTCGAAATTGCCTACTGGCCGTCGAGCCTCCATGCGAGAAAGCTCGGCCGCACCTACTTGGTGTAGGTGATCGCCAGTTCGGCGAGGTCGTGCCGGCTCTTCCCGGCGGTGCTCCGGTTGACGTAGAGCTTGATCGAGATCGCGTTCGCCGCGGCCACGCTGGTCACCTCGGGCAGGGCGACGCTGTCCGTCTGCCAGACGGTGCTCGAGGAGGTGCAGGAGACCGGGGCCGCCGCGGTGCCGTGGGTGCCGATCAGGCTGGCGCCGGAGTAGACCTCGAAGTAGTAACAGACACTGGCGCCGGCGTTGGCGGAGCGGTAGGAGTGCTTGAAGGTGGCTCCGTTGAGCGCGGCGGCAGCCGGCACGTAGCTCGGGAAGGAGAGCTTCAGGTATCTGGTCGACGCGAAGGCGGTGGCCCAGCTGCCGGCGCTCGCGTAGAAGGCGCTGTCGGAGCCCGACAGGCTCCACGGAACCGCGGCCGCGGCAGTGCCGGTGGCCGAGTCGACGAAGCTCGTCTCGTAGAGGCCGAAGGCCTGGCCGGAGCTGGTGCCGGAGACGGTGGCAAGGTCGACGTTGAGGGGGTGGGCGCCCGAGCTGGTTGCGTAGACACGCACCTGGAGGTCGTTCGCGACTTCGCCTTTCACCACCTCCGGCAGGCTCGTGCTAGTTGCTTTGAAGCTCGTCGCCGTGGTGCAGTCGACCGGCGCCGCGGCGCTGCCGTGGGTGCCGATCACCGTTCCGGTGGAGGCGCGGCGCACGTCGAAGTAGAAGCAGGTCGTCTCGCCCGCGACCGTCCCGGCGAAGTTGAGGTTGAAGGCGACGGACGAGGTGGCGCTTTCCGCGGCAAGCGGCCCGTTGAACGTGTACTGGACGTAGCGGCTGGTGCTGAAGCTGCTGGCGAAGGCGCCGCTGGTGGCGGCCCTGCTGTCGTTGGCGAAGGCGCTGGTATCGGACTGAACGACCTCGCCGGCGCCGCCCGAGGCGTCGCGCACATCCCAGGCCGAGGCGCCGATCGTGCTGGTGACCGGCGCCGAGACCGTCACCGCGGCGCTCGCCACGTCGCCAGCCGACCCGATCGCGTACACCGTGTGGGCGCCGTTCGCCGTCCCGGCGGGAATCGTCACGGAGACGCTCGACGTGCCGCTGCTGGGGACCGGGGTCGGCGTGATGCTGCCGGTCAGGACCGTGCCGGTGGTGGCGTTGTCGAGGCGGAAGCTCACGGTCTGGCCGCTGAGGAACGCGGCGATCTGCCCGGTGAGAGTCGACGGCAAGCTGGTCACGGTGGATGGCGACAGGGTCATGGAGGGGGAGGCGACGGTGACGGCCGTGCTCTGCCCGCTCTCGGCCCCCCGCCAGTTGTTGTTCAGCGGCGTGACCGTGTAGCGCCACTGCCCGCCGGGAACCGCCTGCTCGGTGCAGGTCAGCGCCGCGATCGTTCCGGAGCAGCCCGAGCCGACCATCTGCGAGATGCCGTTGGTGTCGTAGCGCTTGACGGCGTATCCAGCGACCGGCACGGAGCCACCGCTAGCGGTCCAGCTGACCGTCACGCTGCGCACTGACGCGGTTGCGGTGGGAACACTTCCAGACGACAGGGCCTGCGCCTTGGAGTAGCCCCTCCCGCTTCCAAGGCTGCTCCAGCTCGCCGCCGCGGCAGCGGGCAGCCACGCCGCGAGGGCGAAGGCCAAGACGGCGATCCGCGCGCCACGGCGCATCTAGGGCGTCACCCGAGCGCGGTAGGCGAGCGGGAAGCGGGCGCGCTGACAGGCATCCGCCGCGTCGGAGCGCATCGAGATCGTCAAGGCCACCCAGCGGCGACCGTGCGGCTGGAGGCGAAAGGCGCCACGGTGGGCGCTGACGCTGAGGTCGTCGGCTGGGCAGCGACGGGCGGGCGGGTCGCCCACCACCGCCCCGACCGAGCGCACGGTGAGCGGCCGCTCGCCGAGGTTGTCGACGTGCACCCGCAGGCGCCGCGCGCTGCCCGGGTACAGACCGGCGGCGTGCCCGCCGAGCCGAACGTCTTCAGAAGCCCGCCTTGCCGCCGCCGCGCCGCTCCGGCCAGGCGAGCGCCTCGTGTGAACCCCGCTCGCGTAGGCCGCAAGCCCGCACAGCAGCAGCGCCGCCAGCAGCAGAGGCGCGACCAGAGATCCCCGCCGGGCACGCATGAAGCCGAGGCGGAGCCATCCGGCGCCGCTGGGGGCGCCGGATGGCTCTCTGGAGGCAGGAGGCATGGCCTGGCCCGATTGGCTGAAGCGCCTGTCGGTGGCTCCTGGCTAGGGAGCGTTGCTGGCGCCGGTGAGGCTGACCGGAATCGTGAAGGTCGCGCCCTGGCAGCCGTTGTCAGAGGCGTTGGTCATTTTCGCCGCTCCGGTGAGAGTCACCTGAGTCTGGCCGCTGGCGGCGATTTCGATCGTTTTGCTGTGCTGGTCGACGAAGCTGACTCCCGTGGTGACGCAGGCGGCGTGACCGCTGTCGGCGGTGATCGTGCCGTTGGCGGTCACGTCGGTGACGCGGACCGGATAGCTGTTCGGATTGTTGACTTTCAGCAGGACGTCGCCGGTCGCGCCGGGGTAGAGGGTGGCGGTGGTGCTTGCCGATACGTCGACGGTGGTGAGCACCTGCGCCGTGCCGGCTTTCGCGTAGCCCGAGCCGCTGCCGTTGGTGGTCCACGCCGCGTAGACGAGCCCGGCGACGCCGAGCACGAGCACGGCCACGATGCCGCCGATGAAGTTCCGCTTCCGGATCCAGTTGAACATCTTGCGCTCCCTTGCCTCGATTCGGACGCCGGCGGCGCACGCCCAGATCATCGGCCGCCTCCCCCGCGCGCGTTCTGTATTGCACACTTATCGTCGGGACGACTTGAGAACTTAAACGCTTGTACTAGTGGGATAACGAGGGCATCCGGCCATGGCCTGAACGGCCAGCGCTTGTGCGAGCCAAGGCGAGCGAGTCAGTCGAGGGTGCGCCGACCCGCGAAGGCGTTACCCAGGGTGACCTCGTCGGCGTGCTCGAGGTCGGCGCCGATCGGCAGGCCGCTGGCGAGGCGGGTCACCGTGACCTGGCCGCGCAGGCGTTCGGCGATGTGGAGCGCGGTCGCCTCGCCCGTGGTGGTCGGGTTGGTGGCGAGGATCACCTCGCGCGCGTCGCCGCCGCCGACCCGGCGCAGCAGCTCGGCGATCTTCAGGTCGTCGGCATCGACGCCGTCGATCGGCGAGAGGGCGCCGCCGAGCACGTGGTAGAGCCCGCGGTACTCGTGGGTGCGCTCGATCGGGATCACGTCTGCCGGCTCCTCGACGACGCAGATCGTCGCCTGGTCGCGGTTGGGGTCGGAGCAGATGCGGCACAGCGGGCCCTCCGAGAGGTTGAAGCAGCGCTCGCAGAGGCCGACCTTCTCCTTCACCTCGCCGATCGCCGCGGCCAGCGCCGCCGCCTCCTCGTCGGGGGCGCGAAGGATGTGAAAGGCGAGCCGCTGGGCGGTGCGCTGGCCGATCCCCGGCAGCCGCGAGAGCTCGGCGACGAGGCGGGAGAGCGGCGCGGGGCCCTCGCTGCTCACATCCCCGGGAGGCCCATGCCTCCCATGCCGCCGGTGATCCCGCCCATCTTCGAGCCGGCGAGGTCCTGCGCGGCGCGCAGCGCCTCGTTCACCGCGGCCTGAACCATGTCGGCGAGGATCTCGGCCTCCTCCGGGTCGATCGCCTCGGGATCGATCGTGATCTCGCGCAGGGTCATGTCCCCACCCATCTTCACCTTGACCATGCCGCCGCCGGCGCTCGCCTCGACCACCTCGTCCTTGAGCGCCTCCTGCGCCTCCAGCACCTGCTGCTGCATCTGCTGCGCCTGCTTCATCAGCGCGTTCACGTCGAAGCCTCCCGGACCGCCCCTTGCCATCAACCGACCTCCTCGGCGTCGAATTCGCTCTTGATCTTCTCCACCAGCGCCGCGTGGTCGAGACCGCCCTGCCCGCTTTCCTCGCCAGAGGGCGACTCCTCACCGTCGAGGACCGCGTAGGCGGGCCTCAGCTTCTCGCCCAGCACGGTCTCCAGCGCCGCGGCCATCTGATCGCGCTTGTCGGGCGCCTCGGCCTTGCGCTTGTTGAAGATGTGGTCCGCCGGGAAGCCGATCGTCACGGTTCGCTCCCCCTCGTCGACCTCGACCGGTCGCGCGCCCTCGAAGGTCGCAGCCAGCGCCGGCGCCGTCTGCAGCAGCTGATCCAGCACCGCTGGCCAGACTCGAGCAATCTGCTCCAAGTCGAGTTGGCCCGCGGGTCCTGCCGCGGGAGGGTCGACAGCTTCAGACGCGGGCTCGGCCATCTCGCTGGCACCCTCAGAGACTTCGGGGTTCGAGGAGTCGACCGCAGGCGCCTCTGCCGCGGGTGGCACGGCAGGGGGGACCACCCCCGAGGAAGCTTCAGCTACCGCAGGGGGTGGTGGGTCCCCTGCCGTGACAGGGCCCACGGCCCGGAGGGCATCCGTCCCTCGCTGCTCGAGCTTCTCTATGCGTCGAAGGAGTCCCTCGGTCGACGGGTCGAGGTCGGGCCGGGCCGCTTTGAGCAGAGCTATCTCGACGGCCATGCGGGCATCGTCGCCCTCGCGCACGGCGGTGAGCGCCTGCGCCAGCTCATCGATCGTCCGCACCAGCGTCGTGGCGCCGATCGCCTTGGCCTGTGCCGCCATCCGCCCTTCGTCGGTGGCGGTGACGACGAAGGTGTTGGGGACCTCACCGAGGGTCTGGGTGACCAGCAGGTGGCGCAGGTGGCCGAGCAGGTCCCGGGCGAACTGGGACGGATCGCGCCCCGAGCGCGCCATCTCCTCGACCCCGAGCAAAACCGCCTTCGGGTCCTCGGCGATCACCGCGTCGACCGCACCGAAGAGCAGCTCCGCGTCGACGGCGCCGAGCAGCTGCAGGACGTCTTCGAGACCGACCTGGCTGCCGCTGAAGGCAACCAGCTGGTCGAGCGTGCCGAGCGCGTCGCGGAAGCTGCCCGAGGCGGAGCGGGCGATCGTCGCCACGGCGCCGGCCTCGGCCTCGATCCCCTCCTTCGCCGCGACCCGCTCGAGGACCTCGGAGATCTGCTCCAGCGACGGTCGCTGGAAGTCGAAGCGCTGACAGCGATCGGCGATCGTCGCCATCACCTTGTGCGACTCGGTCGTCGCCAGGACGAAGACCGTGTTCGGCGGCGGCTCCTCCAGCGTCTTGAGGAAGGCGTTCCAGGCCTCCTTGGTCAGCATGTGCGCCTCGTCGAGGATGTAGACCTTCCAGCGCCCGCCGGCCGGCGCGTAGGCGACCCGCTCGCGCAGGTCGCGGACGTCGTCGACGGAGCGGTTCGAGGCGGCGTCCATCTCGATC
>Ga0307291_1000008_pt1 | contig 105071 bp, 110 predicted proteins | sample ER_DNA_148_FD_194474 | JGI IMG/M metagenome (GOLD analysis project Ga0307291, IMG submission 194474) | Bulk soil microbial communities from the East River watershed near Crested Butte, Colorado, United States - ER_DNA_148 | ecosystem: Environmental > Terrestrial > Soil > Floodplain | place...
CATCACCTTGTGCGACTCGGTCGTGGCGAGCACGAAGACGGTGTTCGGCGGCGGCTCCTCGAGCGTCTTCAGGAAGGCGTTCCAGGCCTCCTTGGTGAGCATGTGCGCCTCGTCGAGGATGTAGACCTTCCAGCGGCCGCCGGCGGGGGCGTAGGCGACCCGCTCGCGCAGGTCGCGGACGTCGTCCACCGAGCGGTTCGAGGCGGCGTCCATCTCGATCACGTCGACCGAGGTCCCGGCGGCGATCGTCAGGCATGACTCGCACTCGCCGCAGGGGTCGACGGTCGGGCCGCCGCGCTCGCAGTTGAGCGAGCGGGCGAGGATCTTCGCCATCGAGGTCTTGCCGGTTCCGCGCGAGCCGACGAAGAGATAGGCGTGGTGGACCTTGCCCTGCTCGACCGCGTTGCGCAGGGTCCGGACGACGTGCTGCTGGCCGACCACCTCGTCGAAGGAGCCGGGCCGGTGACGCCGGTAGAGGGAGGTCGAGTCGCTGGGCGAGGGCACCGCAGCCAGTGTATCTGCGCCTATACCGTGCCCCGGTGCTCCGCCACCGGCTCACCCCCGCCGCCTGGGTCGCTGCCGTGGCGGCGCTCCTGCTGCTGGTCTTCCCGCTCGGCTTTCCGAACTACGACACGATCTACGCGCTCGTCTGGGGACGCGAACTGGCTCATGGGGTGAGCCCCGACTACGGCGCCGCCCTGCCCCCCACGCCGCATCCGCTAGCGGATCTGCTGGGACTGGTCACGACGCCGCTTGGCGACGGGGCGGTCGACGTGACGATGGTCATCGCGTACCTCTCGCTCGGCCTGATCGGCTACCTCGTCTACCGGCTCGGCTCGCTCTGGTTCGACCGGCCGATCGGCGCCCTCGCGGCGGTCATCGTCCTCACCCGCGCTCCCTACCTGTCCAACGGCCTGCGCGCCTACGTCGACCTCCCCTACATCGCCCTGGTGCTGGGCGCTCTCGTCATAGAGACCCGCCGCCCCAGAGCCGGCTGGCCGGTCCTCGCCCTGCTGGCCGCAGCCGGCCTGCTCCGCCCCGAGGCCTGGCTCTTCTCCCTCGCATACCTGGCGTACCTGCTGCTTGATCTCGGCCGGTTCCGTCAGGCCTCTGGTGAGCCAGGCACCCCCGCCCGCTCCACCGTCACGCTCATCGCCCTCGCCTTGGCAGCCCCGATTCTCTGGGCCCTGTTCGACTGGATCACCGCCGGCAGCCCCACCTACTCCTTCACCGGCACGCGCGAGACGGTGGACACCCTGGCCCGCCACACCGGACCGCTCGACCTCGTCCTCTACGGACCGCGCGCGCTGGGCGAAGTCCTCCAGTGGCCAGGCATGATCGGCGCGCTGGGCGGCGTCGTCCTCGGCTTCGCCTGCCTGTGCCGCCGCTCGGGGGTCGGCCTCGCCGCGGCCGTGCTGGCCCTCGCTGCCTTCGCCTCCCTGGCCTGCGCCGGGCTCGCGATCATCGCCCGCTACACGATGCTTGCCGCGGCGGTGCTGGCCGTCTTCGCCGCGCTCGGGCTGCTCGGCTGGCGCCTGCTCGGAGATGACCACGCCTGGCGCCGGCCCTGGCAAATCTTCGCGACGGTGGTCGCGCTGATGTTCGTCCTCTGGATTCCCAACCAGTACGACCTGCTCTCCCAGGTCGACACGGACCTGACCAACCAGGGCGAGATCGAGTCAGACCTCGGCGAGCTGGCCGACTCGAGCGCTTTCGAGCCGCTGTGCCTGCCGATCTCGGTGCCCAACCACCGCGCCGTGCCTCGCCTCGCCTTCGACCTCGACATTCGGCCCTCGCGGATCCTCAGCTCCTCCGAGCAGCGCCAGCCGCGACACGGCTACTTCCTCGACCCTGCCGGCCCCTTCGTCATCCACAACTTCGTCCTCGACCCCAACGACCCCTCCCGCTTCAACACCACCGTGCCCCCCGGCTTCCACGGCGTGGCCCACAACGAATCCTGGCGCCTCTACCGCCGCTGCTGAGCCTCCAGTGGCGAATTGATGACCCTATAGGGGTCAAAAAACGTCACTCAGCCTCGACCTGCTCGATCGCGGCGTGGGTGGAGGCGGCAAGGTCGGGGTCGGCCAGGTCGATTGCCGGGGGCAGCTCCACATGAAGCTCGCTGGAGGGATCGAGGCGGGCGCGCAACCCTTCCGAGCGTGAACCGAGGACGTGGCCGCCCCTGCTGCGGTCCGCGGAGATGAAGTGCAGGTGGTAGCCGCTGACCTCGATTCCCTCGACGTAGTCGGAGAAGCGGAAGCCGAGCATCGTCCCCTCGACGTCGGCCAGCCCCGTGGTCGAGCGCGCTCTCGATCGGCCGGTCGATGACCGGCTCGAAGGGCGTAACCACGGCGAAGGGCGTGCGCGCCTCCGCCGGCACCTCGCCGACGAGGCCGTCGACGTCGGCTCGGTAGAAGCGGCCGTCGATCGCGATCATCTCGCCGTCGAGGCCGTTCAGCGTGCCGAGGCCGAGGTCGCCGTGCTCGGCAAGCTCGGCGAAGCGGAGGTCGCCGTCGTAGGCGCCGTCGAGCAGCGCCGCGATCGTCGATGCCTGGAAGAGCACATGGCGCTCCCGCCCGGCGTGCAGATCCTCCTCGTGCATCGTCTCCACGTGCAGGGCCCTGATCCAGCGCTCGTCCAGCACGCGGGCCAGTCTCGCATGCGAGCATCAGGCCATGGCGGCGATCGAACTGCGCGGCGTGGTGAAGAGGTTCGGACCGATCACGGCGGTCGACGGGCTCGACCTCGACGTGCCCGAGGGCATCTGCCTCGGCCTGCTCGGCCCCAACGGCGCGGGCAAGTCGACGACGATGCGGCTGCTGACCGGGCAGGCCCTGCCGGACGCCGGCGAGCTGCGGGCGCTCGGCCACGAGCTGCCCGGCGACGCCAAGGCGGCCCGGGCAGAGATGGGCGTCGTGCCGCAGCTCGACAACCTCGACGTCGACGTCACGGTCGAAGACAACCTTGCGGTGTTCGCCCGCCTCTACCGGGTTCCCGACGTCGGCGCCGCCGTCGACCGCGCGCTCGACCTGGCCCGCCTGCGCGAGCGCCGCCGCGACGCGGTCGACGAGCTCTCCGGCGGCATGCGGCGCCGCCTCCTGCTCGCCCGCGGCCTCGTCCACGAACCACGGCTGATCTTGCTCGACGAGCCGACGGTGGGGCTCGATCCCCAGATCCGCACCCAGCTCTGGACGCTGATCGACGACCTGCGCTCGCACGGGACGACGATCTTGATGTCGACCCACTACATCGAGGAGGCCGAGCGGCTCGCCGACGAAGTCGCGGTGATGACGCATGGAAAGGTGATCAGCCGCGGCCGCCCGGCCGAGCTGATCGCAGAGCATGCGGGCCGCGAGACCGCGGAAATCTACGCTCCGCCCGAACGGCTGGCCGAGGCGCGGGCGATCGCCGAAACCGACGGCCTGCGGGTGCGGCCGGCGGGACCGGCGATCGCGATCGTCGGCTCCGAGCGAGCCGGCAACGGCGCGGTGCCCGAGGACGCCGTGCGCCGCGCCGCCTCGCTCGAGGACGTCTTCGTCCTCCTGACCGGAGAGGAGGCTGAGTGAGCGAGCGCGGGACGCGGCTGCGGCGACTGGAACCGGCGGCGATCGGCGGCGTGATGAGCCGCGAGGTCGCCAACTTCCGCACCTACTGGAAGGGGACGACGTTCTCCAGCGTGCTGGAACCGATCGTCTACCTGCTTGCCTTCGGCCTCGGCCTCAGCGCGACCCTGGTCGACGAAGTCCACGGCATCCCCTACGTGCAGTTCGTCGGCACCGGCATGGTCGCCACCGCGGTGATCTTCTCCAGCGCCCTGCCGGCGATGTTCGGCACCTTCGTCAAGCACCGTTTCCAGAACACCTACGACGCGATCCTCGCCGCCCCGGTCGACGTCGAGGAGCTGGTCAGCGCCGAGATGCTCTGGATCGGCCTCCGTGCCAGCGTCTACGGCTGCGTGCCGCTGCTGGTCACGATCGCCTTCGGCCTCGACCCGGCGCCGGGCATGCTGCTGGTGCCGCTGTTCTGCCTCGCCACGGCGCTGGGCTTCGCCGGCTTCGGCGTCGCGATGGCGGCGACCGTCGCAAAGATCGACCAGTTCAACTACGTGACGGCGCTCTTCGTCACGCCGCTCTTCCTCGTCTCCGGCGCCTTCTTCCCGATCGACGAACTGCCCGAGGGCGTGCAGGTGGTCGCCCAGCTGAATCCACTGCACCAGCTGGTCGAACTGGTCCGCGGCGGCGCCTTCGGCTATGAGGCCGTCGACATCCTCCGCTTCGCCGGCCTGGCCGCGTTCGCCCTGGTTATGTGGCGAGTCGCCGTGAAGCGGATGTCCGCGCGGCTGATCGACTGATCGTCGATGGGCCTAAAACAGGCCTATGCGTCCCGTTTTAGGCCCATCGAGCGGATAAGTGGACCGTGCACCCGCCTTCGAAGCGAGGTCCCCGGGCGTATCCGGCGGGGTTGGCTCGAGTCGGGCTCACCTGCGGCACCCGCGGCTTCCGCTTAAGGCTGCTTCCTTCCGGACCTGACCTGATTCACGTGCCCACGTCGCGCAGGACCCGGCCGTCAACGCCGCCCCCGGCGGACCGGTCCCGAAGGCCAGCCCCTAAGAACGGTTTTCGGCCCCGCTAGAGCGGATTGCGGGTTACAGGGCACCGCTGATTCCCCGCCTAGCACGGTCCACCCCAGATCCTACCCGGCCGCCGCCGTAGGATCGTCCCCGCTTGATCCACGTCGATACCGAGTCCTTCTTCGTCATCGTGCTTTCGGCGGCCGTCGCCGCCGTGGCCGTGGCGGCGCTGCCGGGGCGGTTCGTGCCGCCGGTGGTCGTCGTCGAGCTGCTGCTCGGCATCCTCGTCGGCCCGCAGGTGCTCGACATCGCCGGAACCGACGGCTTCATCGAGTTCTTCTCCAACCTCGGCCTGGGGATGCTCTTCTTCTTCGCCGGCTATGAGATCGACTTCGAGCGAATCAGGGGCAGGCCACTCGAGCTCGGCGCCCTCGGCTGGCTTCTCTCGATCGCCCTCGCCTACGGGATCGGCGGCGCCCTGGCGGCGGCCGGCGTCGTCGTCTCCTTCCTCTACACCGGCTCGGCGATGGCGACCACGGCGATCGGCACTTTGATCCCGATCCTGCGTGACGGGGGCGAGCTGAAGACGAGGTTCGGCACCTACCTGCTCGCAGCCGGAGGGATCGGCGAGTTCGGACCGATCCTCCTGGTCACCCTGGTCCTCTCGACCGGCCATCCCCTGCACGAGGCGGCGATCCTGATCGCCTTCGTCGTCCTCGCCCTCGCCATGGCGCTGGTCTCGGTGCGGCTCGCCTGGCGCGGCTGGCCGGCGCTCGAGCGCACCTTCGAGTCGAGCAGCCAGCTCGCCGTGCGGGTCACCGTGGTGCTCGTCTTCGGCCTCGTCCTGCTCGCGGGCAAGCTGGGGCTCGACGTGCTGCTCGGCGGCTTCGTCGCCGGGATGATCGTGCGGCTGGCACTGAAGGGCCACGAGCTGCAGGTCTTCGAGTCGAAGCTGACCGCGGTCGGCTTCGGCTTCTTCGTGCCCTTCTTCTTCATAACCAGCGGCATCGAGTTCGACCTCGACGCGCTCGGCTCAGCCACGGCGCTGCTCAAGCTGGCGATGTTCTTCGGCCTCTTCCTGATCGTGCGCGGCGCGCCAGCGATGCTGCTCTACCGCAACGTGCTGCAGGCGCGCCAGCGCGCCGCCCTCGCCTTCTACTCGGCGACGGAGCTGCCGCTGGTCGTCGCGATCACCACGATCGCGATCGAAACCGGCCACATGGAGACCTCGACGGCGGCAGGCCTGGTCGGCGCCGCGATGCTCTCGACCCTCGTCTTCCCCTTCGTCGGCCGCGCCTTCCAGGAGGGGGCGGTCGCGGCGGGCGAGACCGGCCCACCCGGCGGCCCTCTCCCAGCCGGCGACCCGGCAACCGCCTAACATTCCCAGCCCCTCCCGGGCGCGTAGCTCAGTGGGAGAGCGCTCGCCTCACACGCGAGAGGTCGCTGGTTCGAACCCAGCCGCGCCCATTACGCACTCATTGTCGTTCTTAGTGGAACCTGGGAGACGGATCTTGAGATCGGGGTTCCAGACTTCCAACTAGGCCCTCTCCTTCGACCCAGCGGTTTGTGAACCCGCGTGTCTTTGCTTGAGAACCGCGAAAACGCTTAGAGTCGTCGTCGTGAACCCCCGAGCGCTCAAAATCCATGGTTAAGCGGAAGACTGCGAACTACGTCGCCCTTGTCGTCTTTGTCGTGCTGTTGATTGCCGGGATCAACCTAATCATCGCGGTCGGTCCGTCCTTCAATCCGCCCGAAAAGACCACCAACGTGGTCGAAATCGGCAGCGGGACCGGGAGGGGAAAAACGACGAAATCCTTTGAAAAGAAAGGTCGCTCCAAGAAAAGAGCAGGGAATCGGGCGATTACCGTGGAAAGGCCAACCGGGAAGCCCGTAGGAAAGAGGACGACTACCGTCGAAGAGGGGTCGCGTTCGTTCTTTGAACGGGCGCTCGGCGAAAGCGGCCTGATCGGGTTGCAGGCGGCGATTGTCGTCCTGGCCGCCTTCCTTGGCGCAGCACTCACGCAGCGAGCCCTGGTCGGCGACTTCTCGGTCAAAGTCGGAAATCTCCTCGAACTCGCAGCGACCCAAGACCACGTTGACGATAGCGCGACCGCGCTGGCCGCGAAAGTGTCCAACCTGGAAGACGCGGTGAGCAAGCGCAGCGAAAAGCAGGATGCAATGGCGGCTGTTGCCGAACGTACGATGATCGACCTGGCGACCGTCGCCCGCGCCGTGGCAAAGGTCAACCACAGGGTCGACGAGGTGGAGCAGCGGATCGCTATCCTCCAGAAAGCAGCCAGTAAAGGTCAAGCGCCGCCGCCAGGAGCAACTGAGGCAGAATAGGTCAAGAGTGAACCAGACCTCAATCGACATAGACTCGCTTGTCGCGAAACTCGACAAGCAGGTCGATGAAGCGAAAGAACTCGCGAAAGAGGTACTGGAGGCCCCGGCTCCGGTGCCCGGCGAGAGCGAGCAACTCATCAAAAGCATCTCCGAGAACCTAGCGGCGATGCGCGAGGCAGCCGGGCTGCCAACGAAAAGCGTCGGCCACTACGAAGAGCAGATCCGACTCAAGCAGCGGCAAGCGGGCCGGAGGTAGCCTGGCGCCACTCGACCCGGCCGGAGTTCAAGTGCCGAGACCCCGCAGGCGATAGCGACCTCGCTCGATCCGCTCGACCATCCGTGATGTGCTCAGTGCCTCTCGTGAGAGACAGGATTTGATGGAAGAAGCAGGGACGGGCTCGCCGAGCCGGGCTCCTACGGCGGCAACTATGTCTCGCATCCGCAGGCCGTCCTCATGCTCGACACGGACGGCAATGATCGCCTCCTGAATTAGACCAGCCCAGCGACGCCGGAACCGCGGAGGCGAATGGCTGGCTGGCGGCTCTTCAAAAGCTGCCTGGCGGGCGACCTGCTCATGGATACGCTGGAGCCGGAGCCGGATGTCCCTGTTCCAAAGACTTCCAACTAGGCCCATGCCGCTACCGCGGCTGCTGCAGGACCGAGAGGATGTTGCCGGCGGGGTCCTTGAACCAGGCGATGGCCGGGCCGGGACCGCCGCGGGCGATGCCCTTCTCGTCCTGGTCGAAGCCGTCGTAGCGCTCCGTGCTCACGCCGCGGGAGGCGAGCTCGTCGACGGCGGCGTCGGCGTCGTCGACCTCGAAGTTGAGGATCGTGTAGGTGGCCGGGGTGAAGTCCTCTTTGCGGTAGATCAGGGTGTTGCGGCCGCCGGCGAGCTCGAGCGAGAGCAGGCCGTTCTCCTCGTCGAGGAGGGTGACCTTCAGGCCGAGCGTCTCGCCGTAGAAGCGCTTCGCCTCCTCCAGGTCGTCCACCGCGAATCCACTGGTTGCTTTTGCGTCCGCGAGCATCGTCTGCTCCTTTCGTCGCTTGCCTTGCGACCTTACCCCGAAAGCTCCGGGATGAAGCGGTCGACGTGCTCGGCGATCGTGCGGCGCACCCACTCCTGGGTCGCGGCGTCGGCCATTCGGTAGCGGCCGAGCAGCATCTTCTGGTCCTCCAGCGGCAGGCCGGCGATCTCCCAGCGCACCGCGAGGCGCTCGAAGAGCAGCTCGGCTCGCCTTCGCCAGGCATCGTCCTGCGAGGTCGCCGCCGTCGCCGGGCCGTCGCCGAGCTTGGCGATCGTGGCCGCGCTGAGCGCCTGCCGCAGGGTCAGGACGTTGCCCTCGGCGTCCCGGTAATCGATCGTCGGCGCCTTCTGCCGCGGCCGCCGCCGCTTCCGCTTTGCCATCGCCCCAGTTTGACGGTCAGTCCTCGTCCGCAGGCGGCCGCCGGCGGGCCCGCTTGCGCTCGCTCAGCTGACGCTTTACCTCGAGGCGCCGCCGCCTCGCCGCCCGGCTCGGCCTGGTCGGCCGCCGCCTGCGCGGCACGACGAGGCCAGCGGCGATCTTCTCCGCCAGCCGCTGAAGCGCCAGCTCCCTGTTGCGCGCCTGGCCGCGCGACTCCTGAGCGACGGCGGTCAAGACCGGCCCGGCTCGCCCGATCAACAGAGCTCGCTGCGAGTCGTCGAGCGCCGCCGAAGCGCGCACGTCGAAGACGGCTTCCACCCGCGAAGCGGTGACGTTGGCGTGCTGCCCACCGGGTCCAGACGACCGGCTGGTCCGCAGCTCGATCTCGGCCAGTGGGATCGCAAGCCGCTCGTCGACTCTCAGCTCGTCTGCCACGCGACCACCGTAGCGGCCGGCCGACTCACCCCAGGGCGTCGATCTTGGCGGCCAGCTCGAAGTCGGCCGCGGTGATTCCGCCGTCGGAATGGGTCGAGAGCGAGACGGTCACCGTGTCCCAGGAGATCTCGAGATCGGGGTGATGGTTCATCGCCTCGGCCGGCTCAGCCAGGCTGCGCACGAAGTTGACCGAGCCGACGAAGTCGCCCCGCTTGAAGCTCTTCCGAATCGCCGATCCGTGCCGCTCCCAGCCGGGATGCTCCGTTAGCCTTGCCTCTATCTCCGAATCTTCCATTGGTGCCATGAGCCTATGCTGCCACAAACCGGAGTGATCAAACAATGAGCGACGCGATTCCAACCCTCTGGCAGATCAACGTCTCGCACTACAGCGAGAAGGCCCGCTGGGCCCTCGCCTGGAAGGGCGTCGAGCACAGGCGTCGCTCGCCGATGCCGGGCGCGCACATGGCCGTCGCCCTCTGGCTCACCCGCGGTGCCCACTACACGTTCCCGGTGCTGAGCCTCGACGGCCGACGGATCGGCGATTCGACCGCGATCATCGCCGCGCTCGAGGAGCGCTACCCCGAGCCGCCGCTGTACCCGGCCGACGTCGCCCAGCGGCGCCGCGCGCTCGCCCTGGAGGAGTTCTTCGACGAGGAGCTCGGCCCGCCGATCCGCCAGCTCGTCTGGCACGAGCTGAGCGGCGACGAAGACCGCTTCGCCTCGGTGCTGGAGCGCACGGCGCCGGGCCCGCTCGCCCGCTTCAGCACCGCGGCGGTGGGCTTCGGACGGGTGTTCACCGGCCTGCGCTTCAAGGCGCGCGATGCCGAGCTGGCCGAGCGCTCCCGCGCCAAGGTGCTGGCCGCCCTCGACCGGCTCGATAGCGAGCTGGAGGCGGCGGGTGGCGACTACCTCGCCGGCGACGCCTTCTCGGTCGCCGACCTCACCGCCGCCTCGCTCTTCTACCCGCTGGTCGGTCCCGAGGGTGCGCCTCTCCCACCCGACCAGCCGATGCCAGAGTCGTTCGAGCGCTTCCGCGAGCCGCTGCGCGAGCGCCGCGGCTTCAAGTGGGTTGCCGAGATGTTCCGGCGTCATCGCAGGCCGGCGAAGGCGCCGGCGAGCGGCGCGACCTCGACCTAGCGAGCCTCAGCCGCCGATCGGCGCCCGTGGGTTGGCGCCGTAGAAGACCAGCGTGCCGAGCATGCCGACGATGTGGACCATGATGATGTTGACGACCATCGACTTCGCGGTCGCGGTTCCCACTCCCACGGGACCCCCGGAGGCGGTGTAGCCGTAGTAGCAGCCGACCAGCACGATGATCGTCGTCATCACCATCCCCTTGGCGAGGCTGAAGACGACGTCGACGAAATCCTGGTAGGTCCAGAAGATCAGCAGGTAGCCGCCCGAGGAGACGTCGCCGATCTGGTCGACCACGGCGATGTAGCTGGCGAGGTAGGCGACCGCCACCCCGACCAGGTAGAGGAACGGGATCGCGATCCAGGCGCCGAGCAGACGGGTGGCGGCGAGGAAGGTGACCGGCTCGATGCCCATCACCTCGAGCGCGTCGATCTCGTCGGAGATCCGCATCGCCCCCAGCTCGGCGACGATCCCCGTGCCCACCTTGGCGGAGAGGATGTACCCGAAGGCATACGGCAGGCCCTCGCGCAGGTCGCAGTAGGCCGAGAAGAGTCCGGCCAGCGACGGCGCGCCGATCGAGCGGTTGAAATAGGCGCCGATCACCCCGCACTGCAGGCCGAGGATGAAGACGAAGGCCCAGATGATCACCGCCGAGCCGAGGATCAGGATGCCGGCCTGGCGCAGGCTCTCGCCGAAGAACTTCAGGACCCTGCCCGAGTAGACGAGGCCGGCGACACGCGAGCCGAAGCGGGCGATCTCGCCAAAGGCCTCCAGCCAGCCGCGCGGAACGTCGAGCCAGCCGGTCACCGAATCGACTGTAGTTCGGGGTTGGAGGCGAGCAGGACGGTGGTGAACAGGTAGAGGAAGGCGAAGACCCCCATGAAGGCGATGACCACCGCCTGGTTGACCGCCCGCCCGACTCCCGCCGGACCCCCCGAGGCGGTCATTCCCTTGTAGCAGCAGACGACGGCGATGATCGCGCCGAACATCGAGCACATCGCCACCGATGCCGCCAGGTCGGTGATCAGGGCGTTGGCGAACAGCGTCGCGAAGAAGCCGCCGAGCGGCTGGCGGTAGAGGAGCTCCGCGGCGATCCCCGCGCTCATGCCGAAGACCACGGCGAAGATGTCGAGCAGGCCGGTGATCACGATCAGCGCCAAGAAGCGGGGCACGACCAGGTTCTTGATCGGATCGACCCCCAGCACCTGCAGGGCGTCGAGCTCCTCGCGGATCTTGCGGGCGCCGAGGTCGGCGGTGATCGCCGTGCCGGCGACGCCGGCGACGACCGCCGCGGTGACGATCGGTCCGATGAAGCGAACCGCCGTCACCACGAAGAAACCGCCGAGCCGGTCCAGATTGCCGAAGAGCGAGAGGATCCCCGCCGCCTGCAGCCCCGGGGCGCCAAGGCAGAGGGCGAAGGTGGAGATCGTCATCGGAAACCAGGAGAGCTTGAGCACGAAGAGGAACTGGCCGACCAGCTCCTCGCCGTAGGGGTAGGGCGGCCTGACGGCGGAGACCAGCGTCCGCGCGGTGAGGATCATCATCTCCCCGGTCTGCTCGAAGAACGACCTGGCGGGCAGCAGCACCCGCGCTACAGCTTGTGCCGCCACCAGCTCATCGCCTGCTCGAGGGGACTGGCTCCCTGAATCCGTTCACGTCCCGCCTGGCGAGCACGTCGCTCGGCCGCCCGCTGCGCCTCGGAGAGCTGCGCGATCAGGATGTCGCGCGTCTGCTCCAGCTCCTCGACGCCGGCCACGTGGCCGCTGGCCCGCCGCGGCGCCGTCGGCAGGTCGCGTGGGAGGTCGCGCGGATATGCGGCCAGCTCGGCCTCCAGCCTGGCGATCTGGCGCCGCAGCTCCTGCCGGACCTCGATCGCCTCGCTCTCCCCGGCGAGGTCGGGAAGGTCGGCGGCCGGCTCGGCCGGGCCGTCCTCCAAGACCCCCGGCATGCTTGCGCAGGCCGAGGCGACCATCGCCAGCTCGCGCGGGCTGAGGCCGGCCTCCCGGGCCCGGCGCAGGGCGTCGGTCGCGATCTCCTCGAGCTGGGCGGCCGGCTCGATTCCCTCGGCGACGAAAGTGCCCTGGCCCTGCCGGGTGACAACTAGACCCTCCCGCTCGAGACCGGCATAGACGGCTCGGACGGTGTTGACGTTGACCCCCGCCCAATTCGAGAGCCGGCGGAAGCTCGGCATCCGCTCGCCCGCTGAGAGGCGGCCGGTGGCGATCAGCGCCCGCAGGCGCCAGCTGAGCTGCAGGCCGATGGGCAGCTCGTCGTCGGGGTCGATCGCGAAGGGGCTTGGTCCGCGGGCTTCCTCTAGCTGCGCCATCCAGATAGCACAGTAATGGGTCCTTCTGTGTCAGTCAACTGGCACAGCTAGACGACGCCCCAGCGTCCCGTGAAGCGTATGGACCGAGCCGCGAAACTCGCCAAAGGCGCTTCGGATCGATCATGCCGCAGAGCCCGCCGGACCAACGGGCCTGCTCGTCCCGGGCCAGGAATAGCCCGGTCGGCCGGTCCTGACGTTGAGGCAGGCCGCACGCCGCCGCTTGCAGGGCGCTGCGGACGGAGATCACCTGGCCGCGTCGCAGGTCTCCACCTCCTTTGTAGACACGGCGTATCCGGTAGCGGTAGTCGGCGCGCAGCTCGCCGCGGCGGACGATTCCGGTCAAGCGCGCGACGATCGCCGCATCCGCCGCACGCAGCGCCTCGGCCGGATCCTGGGCGACGCACGAGCAGGCCTGGGCGCCCGTGGCCGGGACCAGGGCGCCCAAGGCGACGATTGCCGCCACCGTCGAGAGGCGCCTCCTCGCTCCCACTCCTCAACTGTAGGGAGAAACGGGGGATTTCACAAACGATCGAGCGGTTAAGGCGTGAGGACGATCTTGAGCGCCTGGCGGTCGTCGTACAGGGCGTAGGCCTCGGCGGCCTGGTCCAGGGCCATGTGATGGGTCACGAGAGGCGAGGGATCGAGCTTGCCCGCCTCCAGCAGCCCGAGCACTCGATCGACATGGGCGATCACGTTGGCGAGGCCGAGTCGCAGGGTCAGGCCCTTGAGCCAGGCGAGGCCCAGCGGCACCTCGCCCTTGCCGGCGTAGGCGCCGATTCCGGAGACGGTGCCGGCGTCGCGGGCGAGGCTGACCGCCATCGCCAATGGCCCCGGGTCGCCGACCGCGTCGACGACGACGTCGACGCCGCGGCCTTCGGTGGCAGCTCGCACGGCCCGCTTCGGCTCGTCTTCCTCGAGATGGAGCGGGATCGCGCCAAACCGCTCGGCCATCTCCAGCCGTGCCTCGACCGCGTCGATCGCGAAGACCCTGGCTGCCCCCGCGGCCTGGGCGGCCTGAACGGCGCAGAGGCCGACCGGACCGAGGCCGAGCACGGCGACGGTGTCTCCAGAACGCATGCCGGCGTGGGCGATCGCGTGGTAGCCGGTGCCCATCACGTCGCCGGCGAAAAGCGCCACCTCGTCGGACATCCCCTCGGGAACCAGGCGCAGGGTCAGGTTGGCGCGAGGGACGAGCAGCTGCTCCGCCTGGGCGCCCTGCAGGTCACCGAGCTTGGAGCCGTGGCCGAAGGTCTGCCCGTGCTCGCAGCGGTGGTAGTCGCCGCGCAGGCAGGAGGAGCAGGTCGCGCAGGCGGTGTGGAAACAGCCGAGCACGCGGTCTCCGACGGCGACCCGCTCGACGTCGGCCCCCGCCGCCAGCACAGTGCCGACGAACTCGTGGCCGATCGTGAAGCCGGGCTCGACCGGCACCCGCCCGTGGTAGATGTGGAGGTCCGAGCCGCAGATCCCGCTCGCCTCGACCCGGACCAGCGCGTCGTCGGCCGCGACGATCTGGGGGGGCTCCTTCTCGTCGATCCGAACCTCGCCTGGGGTCTGAAAGGTCACCGCGCGCATCGGCGCGAACCGTATCGCTCCGGCGCGCTCAGCCGACGCTGACGCCGGGAACCTGGAAGCGGCCGACGCCGACGCCGGGGCTGGCGGTCTCGGCGATCCGCGCTTCCAGCGCCAGCTCGCGCTCGAAGTCGGCCTCCTCGCCGTGGCGGAAGGAGACGTCCTGGTCCTCGAGCAGCTCGATGAAGACCTTGACGAAGCGGGCGTCGAGCTGCTTGCCGGCGACCCGCCGCAGCTCCTGGATCGCCTCGTAGCTGGAGGTCGGCGTACGGTAGGAGTCGCGGGCGGTCATCACGTCGTAGGTGTCGGCGACGGAGATGATCCGCGCCAGCTCAGGGATCGCGTCGCCTTCGAGCCCACGTGGATACCCCTTGCCGTCGATCCGCTCGTGGTGGGCGAGGATGATCTCCGCCACCGGGCCGTAGCCGTCCAGCGAGGAGACCACGCGGGCGCCCTGCTGCGGATGGCGGCGGATCAGCATCCAGTCTTCGTCGGTCAGCGGCACGTTGGCCTTCAGGATCCGGTCGGGGAGGATGAACTTGCCGATGTCGTGGAGCAGGGCGGCGATGTGCACCAGCTCCTCCTCGCGGCGCGAGAGGCCCGCGTGCTGGGCGATCGCCCGCGAGTAGCGGGCGACGGCGGCGCTGTGCCGGGCGGTCATCTGGTCCCGCAGGTCGAGCGTGCGCAGCAGCGCGCTCAACATCCCGACCTGGAAGCTGGCCAGCTGGTTGGTCCGCTGCTCGAGCTCGTGGGCGCGCTCCTGTGACTTGAGCAGGGCGCCGAGCAGATACTGGAAGGTAACGAGCACGATGCCGAAGAGGGCGACCCCGGCGAGCCCGATCTGGACGTAGATGAAGGCCACGCCCACCGCCATCAACGCCGCCGCGAGCTCCGAGGGGAGCAACGGGATCAGGGCGATGCGGACCTTGTCGAGGAAGGAGCTGCGGGCGAGGTAGCAGCTGTAGCTGGCGATCATCGAGAAGTTGATCGCCAGGGCCGAGAGGAAGGCGGCGAAGACGAGGACGTAGAACACAGGATCCGCCGAGGTGATCCCGGTAGCCAGGAGAACCTCGTGAAAGCTGATCCCGACTACCAGCGGGAAGGTTATGTAGGTCAGCAGGTTGACCAGCAGGAAGTTCCAGCCCTCGCGGAAGCGCACCCAGCCGGCCAGGATCGATATCCCGCCGATCAGCGCCGCCGGCGTTCCGCCGAGGAAGACCATCGCCAGGACGTGGGCGAGGAAGCTGCCTGAGATCTTCAGGCGGGACTCGGTTTCGATCGAGGTGAGGTCGCTGAAGGCCGAGAAGCCGAGCAGGATGCCGAACAGCGCCATGTTCCAGTTGGCGACCGGCGCCCGCAGGATCGCGACGGCGATCGCCACGGCAAGCGCCAGCAGGAGGAAGACGTAACTCAGGCGTGTGGGCCGCTGCTTTTCCATCGATTTTCGCCGGGCCATAGCCGCAAGCAAGCCTCGGTCACTGGAAATTTCTCGTTGACCCGCCGGTTCCTGCGACTGGTTGCAAAGTTTGCGACGACCGCAAGCTGCGATATCAAGGTAGAGGGTCGCCGCGGCCCCGGCAACCAAGCCCAACCACCTGGCCAATACCTTGCACTTACGCAGAAACCCCGAGAAGTGCCGCTGAAAAAGCAGAAAGGCACCCCCGGGGCGCCCCTCTACTGCATGCGAGACGCCGGTGAGGGCGCTCGCTTCACGTCTCAAGTCTTGGAAATCTTAGAACTTGTAGCCCATGCTGTTCATCCCTTCAGTCGAAGCCCGGACGGGGTAACTCGCATAAGTTCACGCGAGAAACTTTTTAGTTGCTGGCAAGTTTGTAGCACAAGCTGGCGGAAACTTGTGCATCTGCAACGAAACTTGTGCATAAACGTGCGGGGGTTCCAGTCGAATAATGAGTAGCCCAAGCCTGCGAGCCCCCCTGAGACGGCCGGCCTTCCGGCGCCTGGCGCTCTCCTACGCGGTGAACGAGCTGGGCGACTGGCTCGGCATCGTCGCCCTCTCGATCCTCGTCTTCGACCTGACCGGCAGTCCGCTGGCCACGGCGGTTCTCTTCATCGGGACCGGCTTCCTGCCGGCCCTGCTGACCCCGGTCCTGGTCGCGCGCCTCGAGCAGCCGCAGCCGCGCTTCGTCCTGCCGACGATCTACGCGGGCGAGGCGGCGGCCTTTGGCGCTCTGGCGCTGCTGGCCGGCCGCTTCTCCCTCGCCGCCGTGGTCGTCGTGGCGACGATCGACGGCGCCCTGGCGCTGACGGCGAGGACGCTGACGCGTGCCGTCTCCGCCGCGATGCTCGAGCCCGAGGGCGAGCTGCGGGCCGGCAACGCGGTGCTCAACGTCGCCTTCACCAGCGGCGCCGCCCTGGGCCCGGCCATCGCCGGCGGCGTCGTCGCCGGGCTCGGGGTTCAATCGGCGCTGCTGCTCAACGCCGCCTCCTTCTATGCGATCGCCTGCATCCTGCTGACGGCCCGGCCCCTGCCCCGACCCGAGCCGGAACCGGGCGCCCGCATCCTGGAGCGGGTGCGCGCCGGCCTCGGCTACATCCGCCGGCAGCGCACGCTGCGGCGGCTGCTCGGTGCTCAGGCGGCGGCGCTCGTCTTCTTCTCGGCGGTGATCCCGATCGAGGTCGTCTACGCGAAGGAGACGCTGAGCGTGGGCGACACCGGTTACGGCGTGATGCTCGGCAGCTGGGGTGCAGGCATGGTGCTGGGCAGCGTCATCTTCGCCGCCCTGCGCCGCGCCTCGCTGCCGCCGCTGCTCTTCTTCAGCACCGTCGCGATCGGCGCCGGTTACCTGGGCATCGCCGGCGCCCAGACGCTGACGATCGCCTGCGTCGCGTCGGCGGTTGGGGGCACCGGCAACGGCGTCCAGTGGGTCGCCGTGGTCAGCGCGGTCCAGGAGCTGACCGTGGCCACGATGCAGGCGCGGGTCCTCGGCACGCTCGAATCGATGGCGAGGGCGACCCCCGGGATCGGCTACCTGCTCGGCGGGGTGATCGCGTCCGCATGGAGCCCACGTGCGACGTTCGTCGTCGCCGGGATCGGCGTGATGGCGATCGTCGTCGCCTCGGCAATGCTGCTGGGGAGGAATTGGCCTCTGCAACGCGGAAAAGAACGTCCAGAGGGCGTTGACGCCGCCGACGAGCTTATGGTGGAGTTAATTCCCGCAGAGGCCGGGTCCAGTCCGAATCGGAGGTCGTGACGTGAGGAGATCGCAAGCAGCGCTGGCATTTTTGGGGATTGCGGCGGTGGCGCTGGGCTTGGCCTCGTGCGGCAGCTCGAGCGGAAGCACGAGCGGCAAAGAAGGCGGCACCCTGCACGGCACCTATGCCGCGTTCCCCGATGCGCTGGATCCCGCGCTCGCCCGCACGGTCGAAGCCTGGACGGCGATGTACGACACCTACCTGCCGCTGCTGACCTATGCCCATGAAAATGGCCAGGCCGGCAGCAAGGTCGTCCCGGCCCTTGCCGAGAGCCTGCCCAAGATCAGCGGCGACGGCAAGACCTACACGCTGACCCTGCGCAAGGGCCTCAAGTACTCCGACGGGACGCCGGTCAAGGCCTCCGACTTCGCCGCCTCGGTCGAAAGGATGTTCAAGCTCAACTCAGGCGGCTCGCCCTTCTACACCGGGATCGTCGGCGCCGAAAAGTTCGCCGAAACCAAGTCTGGCGGCATTCCCGGAATCAAGACCAACGACAAGACGGGCCAGATCGCGATCCAGCTGACCCGACCCCGCGGCACCTTCACCAGCGAGCTGGCCTTGATGTACGTCGCCCTCCTGCCCGCCGATACGCCGGCGAAGAACCTGACCGCGGATCCGCCCCCGGCGACGGGCCCCTACGAGATCGTCAAGTCCGAACCGGGCCGAGGCTGGTCATACGACCGCAACCCGCAGTGGGACAAGGCCAACGGGAACCTGATCGAAAGCGTGCCCGGCGGCCATCTCGACAAGATCGACATCAAGGTCGTCAGCAACCCGTCCACCCAGGTCAACGAAGTCGAACGTGGCAGCTCCGACTGGATGCAGACGACGTTACCCACCGACCTCTACAACGGAGTGAAGGAAAAGTACGAAGGCAGCCAGTTCAGGGTCGAGCCAACGATCAGCAACTACTTCTTCTGGATGAACACGACGAAGCCGCCCTTCGACGATCTGAAGGTGCGCCAGGCGGTCAACTACGCGCTCAACGGGGCCGCGATGGAACGGATCTACGCAGGCACGCTGAAAGCCAACCAGCAGGTCCTCCCGCCCGGGATGCCGGGCTTCGAGAAGTTCGAGCTCTACCCCCACGACATGACGAAGGCGAAGAAGCTGATCGCCGAAGCGAACCCCTCAGACCGCGACGTCACCGTCTGGGTCGACGATGAAAACCCCAACAACGAAGCGGCCGCCTACTACCAGGGGGTCCTGAAGAAACTCGGCTTCAATGCCAAGCTGAAGGAAATCGCCGCCGAAGACTTCTTCCCGCTGATCGGCAACCAGTCGACGCCTGACCTCGATACCGGCTGGCTCGATTGGTACGAGGACTACCCGCACCCGAACGACTTCTTCCAGCCGCTGCTCTCCGGCGAAAGCATCCTGCCGCAGGAAAACAGCAACTTCGCCCAGATCGACGACCCGAAGCTGAACGCGAAGATCGCACAGCTCGAGGAAGAACCGCTCGGCCCCAAGCAGGAAGCCGAATACGCGGACCTCGACCGCGAATACATGGAACAGGCGCCGTGGGCGCCCTACGGCTCTCGGACGGTCTCGACCTTCGTCTCTGACGCGGTCGACCTGGAAGACGTCGTCTTCAACCCGACCTTCGGGCAGGACCTGGCCAGCTTCCAGCTCAAGTAGCCGCCGCTCGCTTCACAATAGGCGGGTGGACGAAGGGTCCCAGCCCTCGGCAGCGGGCACGGCGCAGGGGGGCGCCGGCCCGTGGAGCGTTGCCCTGCGGCGCCTGCGGCGCAACAGGCTCGCGCTCGCCTCGCTGGCGCTCTTCGGCCTGATCGTCCTGCTCAGCCTGGTGGCGCCGCTGTGGGCGGTCCACGTCGCCCACACCGGGCCGAACACGACCCACACGCTGGCGAAAGTCGTGGTGAACGGCGAGAAGCGGGAAGTCGTCGACCCGACCGGCAAGCCGACCGGGCCGCTCTGGCTGGGGGCCGGGGGCAGGTTCCTCCTGGGGGCGGACGGCAGCCTCGGGCGTGACGAGATGGTGCGCCTGATGTACGGCGGACGGGCCTCCCTCTTCATCGGCCTGATCGCCGCCCTGCTCACCACCTCGATGGGAGCAGTGCTGGGCCTGCTGGCCGGGTACTTCCGCGGCTGGCCGGACACGCTGATCTCGCGCACGCTCGACGTGATCTGGGCTTTCCCCGTCCTGCTGCTCGCGATCGCCCTCGGCCTCGTCCTCGCGGTCGGTGGCCTGCAGATCGGTCCGGTGACGATCCCCAGCGGCTCGATCTGGATCCCGATCATGGTGATCAGCGTCGTCTTCGTGACCTACACGGCGCGCCCGCTGCGGGGTGAGGTGCTCTCCCTGCGGGAGAAGGAGTTCGTCGAGGCGGCGGTCGCCCAGGGCGCCGGCTCGGTTCGGGTGATGTTCAGGGAGCTGCTTCCCAACCTCTGGTCGACGATCATCGTCTTCTTCACGATCAACGTCGCCAACAGCATGCTGCTCGAGTCCGCTCTCTCCTTCCTCGGCGTCGGAGTGCAGCCGCCGGACGCGTCGTGGGGCACGATGATCGCCAGCGGCAGCAACCTGATCAAGAGCGCGCCGCTGCTGACGATCCTGCCGGGAGCGATGATCCTGCTGACGGTCCTTTCGCTGAACGTCCTCGGCGACGCGTTGCGCGACGCGCTGGACCCGAGGTCGAAGCTGCGACTCGAGGTTCACGCCGGCCTGGCCGAGCCCGAGGGGACGCCCGTCTGATGGGCCGGTTCCTCGTTCGCCGGCTGCTGGGCATGGTCGCCGTCCTCTTCGCCGTCTCGGTCCTCGCCTTCCTGATCTTCAACGTGATCCCCAGCTCGGACCCGGCGCAGCGGATGGCCGGCCGCAACGCGACGCCGCAGCTCGTCGCCGCCATCACCGCCGAATGGGGCTTCGACGACGCCCCGCCACAGCAGTATCTGACGATGATGGGCAACATCCTCAGCGGGGACGTCGTCTCCTACGCCAACCGGGAAAACGTCGACGACCGGATCGTCGAAGGGATTCCGGCCACCTTCTCCCTCTGCGCGGGCGCCGCCGTGCTCTGGCTTGCCTTCGGGATCCTCTTCGGCTACCTCTCGGCCGTGCGGGCGGGAGGCTGGCTGGACAAGACGCTGACGGTGGTGGCGGTGACCGGCATCTCGATCCCGGTCTTCTGGCTGGCGGCCCTCCTGCTCAACTACCTCGCCTACCAGACGGGGCTCTTCCCCTCCGGCGGCTATATCGGGCTGACCGAAGAACCCCTCGAATGGGCCTACCACCTGCTGCTGCCGTGGGTCACGCTGGCCGTCCTGCAAATCGGCTTCTACAGCCGTGTCCTGCGCTCGAACATGCTCGACGCGATGGACGAGGACTACGTCCGCACGGCGCGCGCCAAGGGACTGAGCGAGCGCCGCGTGATGACGCGCCACGTGCTGCGCAACTCGCTGGTCCCGATCGTCACGCTCTTCGGCCTCGATATCGGCGTCCTGCTCGGCGGCGCGATCCTGATCGAAGCCATCTTCAACCTCAACGGCATCGGCCAGTACGCCTTCGAATCGCTCAAGGGCCTCGACCTGCCGCCGATCATGGCGATCGTCCTCTTCGGCGCCTTCTTCGTCGTTCTCTTCAACGCCCTCGCCGACGTCGCATATGCCTTTCTCGACCCGCGCGTCAAGCTGGAGAGCGGGGCGCGCTGAAGTGTCCGCGATGAGCAAGCCGCTGCTCCACGTCGACGACCTGCGGGTCGGCTTCGCCACCGAAGAGGGGTGGGTGCAGGCGGTCGACGGAGTCTCCCTCGAGCTCGCCGCCGGCGAGGTCCTGGCGATCGTCGGCGAGTCGGGCTCGGGCAAGAGCGTCACCGCGCAGACGATCATGGGCCTGATCCGCTCCCGCAACGCGAGCATCGAGGGGTCGGTCCGGTTCCGCGATCGCGAGCTGATCGGCGGCGGCGAGGCGGCGCTGCAGCGGACCCGAGGTGCGGAGATCGCGATGGTCTTCCAGGACCCGATGACCTCGCTCAACCCGGTCTACCGCGTGGGCAGCCAGATCGTCGAGGCGATTCGCGCCCACGGCTCCGAGGTGAGCACGGGCGAGGCGAGGCGGCGGGCGGCTGAGCTGCTCGACTCGGTCGGCATTCCGGACGCGGGGCGCCGCGTCGGCGACTACCCGCACGAGCTCTCCGGCGGAATGCGCCAGCGGGCGATGATCGCGATGGCGCTGGCACTGGAGCCCGACGTGCTGATCGCCGACGAGCCGACGACTGCGCTCGACGTGACGATTCAGGCCCAGATCCTGCGCCTGCTCGAGCGGCTCAACCGCGAGCGCGGCCTGGCGACGATCCTGATCACCCACGACCTAGGCGTCGTCGCCGACGTCGCCGACCGGGTGCTGGTGATGTACGCCGGCAAGGTCGTGGAGGAGGGAACGCTCGAGCAGATCTTCTACGACCCCCAGCACCCCTACACCTGGGGCCTGCTCGGCTCGCTGACGCGGATCGACCGGCCGCGCCCCAGGCGGCTGCCGCAGATCCCGGGTGCGCCGCCTTCGCTGCTCGACCTGCCGGGGGGCTGCTCGTTCCGCCCCCGCTGCCCCCACGAGTTCGATCGCTGCCCGCGGCTGCCCGGGCTGGAGGGTCGCCTCGCCGAGGCCCCGGACCACCTCGACCGCTGCTGGCTCGCTCCCGAGGAGAAGCGGGAGTGCCGCCAGGTCGAGGGGCGGATCGGGCTCCAGGAGCAGGCGTGAGCGAGTCTCTGCTCGAGGTGAACGGTCTCGTCAAGCACTTCCCGGTCAAGCGCGGACTCTTGATCAGCCGTGAGGTCGACCGGGTGCGGGCGGTGGACGGCGTCAGCTTCAGCGTCGCGCCTGGCGAGACGCTCGGCCTGGTCGGGGAGTCGGGCAGCGGCAAGTCGACCCTGTGCCGGGCGGTCCTGCAGCTGACGGAGCCAACCAGCGGATCGGTTCGGTTCGAGGGCCGGGAGATCGCCGGCCTCTCGCGCCGTGCGATGCGGCCGCTGCGGCGAGAGATGCAGATGATCTTCCAAGACCCCTACGCCTCGCTCAACCCGCGCAGGCGGGTTGGCCAGATCGTCGGCGAGCCGCTGCGGCTGCAGAGGGTCGCCTCCGGGACCGAGCTTCGCCGGCAGGTGCAGGGGCTGTTGGAGCGGGTCGGCCTGGCCCCCGAGCACTACGACCGCTATCCCTACGAGTTCTCGGGGGGGCAGCGCCAGAGGATCGGCATCGCCCGAGCTCTGGCGCTGCGGCCGAAGCTGATCGTCGCCGACGAGCCCGTCTCCGCCCTTGACGTCTCGATCCGCGCCCAGATCGTCAACCTGCTCGACGACCTGCAGGACGAGTTCGGGCTGACCTACCTGTTCGTCGCCCACGACATCGGCGTCGTCCGCCACGTCTCCGACCGGATCGCGGTCATGCACGAGGGCAGGATCGTCGAGCAGGGCCCAGCCGACCGGGTCTGCGAGCAGCCGTCAGACGCCTACACCAAGCGGCTGCTCGCGGCGGTGCCGGTTCCCGACCCGCGCGAGAGCCGTGCCCGTCGGGCAGACTCCAGAGCGTGACGCTTCCGCTTCGCCCGCCGATCAAGCCGCAGCTGGCGCTGACCCGCAAGGAGCTGCCGGAAGGCGACGAGTGGGCGTACGAGCAGAAGCTCGACGGCTTCCGCGCGATCGTCTTCGTCGACGGCGATGACGCCTACATCCAATCGCGCGGCGGCAAGGACCTGACCCGCTACTTCCCCGAGCTGAGCTTCGCGCCGGGGCGGTACGTGCTGGACGGCGAGCTGGTGATCCGCGACGCCGAGGGCAACGTCGAATTCGACTCCCTGCAGGAACGCATCCACCCGGCCGCGTCCCGCATCGAGCTGCTCTCGAGGGAGATTCCGGCCCGCTACATCGCCTTCGACCTGCTCGCGGAGGAGGAAGAGGGACTGCTGGAGACGCCCCTTTTCGAGCGTCGCGGCCGGCTCGAGGCGCTCGCGGGGCGGACCGCCGTCGAGCTGAGCGAGCTGAGCACCGATCCGGCGCGGGCCGAGGAGTGGCTGCGCCACACCGAGGGGACGATGGCGAAGCAGCTCGGCGCCCCCTACCTGCCGGGCAAGCGCAGGGGGATGGCGAAGGTGAAGCGCGAGCGCGAGATCGACTGCGTCGTGCTCGGCTGGCGGCCGGGAAAGGAGGAGGGGACGGTCGGCTCGCTGATCCTCGGCCTCTACGACGGAGGCGAGCTGCGGCCGGTCGGCCACATCTCCGGCTTCAGCAGCGCCGCCAAACGCAGCATGCGCGAGCTGCTGGCGCCGCTGGAGACGGGCGAGAGCGGCACGGCCGAGCCCAGCCGCTGGACCGGCGGGCGCGACCTCGAGTGGGTCGCGCTGCGGCCGGAGCTGGTGATCGAAGTGGGCTACGACCACGCGGCTTCGGGGCGCATTCGGCACGGGGCTCGGTTTCGGCGGTTTCGGGACGACAAAGAGCCGCGCGAGTGCACGTTCGATTTGCTGGACGAAGGGTGAGTTAGAACAAACGCTCTTGGCCGGCGGGTCCTGTCGCGGCAGGGGACCCACCACCCCCTGCGGTAGCTAAAGCTTCCTCGGGGGTGGGCGTCTGCGAGCGACTTCGGCGATTGCTTCTTCCCCAGCCGCGGAGAGCACGGGCCGCCTGCTTGCGATCGTCAGGGCGCATGTAGGCGCGGCCGTTGGCGTAGAGCTGCTCGTAGCGGGGGAGGAGGTCGGGGCGCTTGGCCTCCAGCCAGGCGAAGAAGACGTCGCGGACCTCATCGCGCAGGTGGAGGGCCACGCCGCCGAGGAAGGTGGCGCCGGCCTCCTTGGCGCGGTCGACTATCGGCTGGACCTGCTCAGGCTCGTCGTTGATTCCCGGCATCAGCGGGGCGATCAGGACGCCGGAGTCGATACCGCGGCGGCGCAGCTCCGCCACTGCGTCGAGGCGGGCCGCCGGGCTGGGGGTGTGGGGCTCGGTCGCTCGCCAGGCGTCCTCGTCCAGGGTCGGTACCGAGAGGTTGACCGAGATCGGCAGGTGCTTCGCCATCCGCTCGTAGATCTCGATGTCTCGCAGCAGCAGCGGCGACTTGGTCAGCACCGAGACGGGGGTCTCGGCCTCCTCCAGGGCGGCGAGGATCTCCGGCATGAAGCGGTAGCGGCTCTCGACCCACTGGTAGGGATCCGTGTTCGTCCCCAGGGCGACCAGCTCGCGCTTCCAGCTCGGCCGCGCCAGCTCGGCCCGCAGCAGCTCCGGCACGTTGACCTTGACCACGATCTCACGCTCGAAGTCGCGGCCGGCGTCGAGATCGAGAAAGGTATGAGTTCTACGAGCAAAGCAATAGACACAGGCGTGACTGCATCCCCTGAACGAGTTGACCGTCCAGTTGAAGCCGTAGCGGCCGCCCGGCACGTGGTTCAGCGCCGAGCGGGCGCGAACCTCGTGGAAGTTGACCCCCATCGCCTCCGGGGCATCGAAGGTGCGCACGACAGTGCCGTCGCCGACCCCCGGCAGGCGCATGTCGTTCTCGACCCGTTGCTCATCCCAGCGCATGCGAACAGATGTTCGCACACCCGTCAGCTCGACTTTTGGGCCTCAACGCGGCGGCTTCCCCCACCCTGCAAGCGGGCGCCGGGTCAGGGAAGGCTGCCGGTGATCACGTAGCGGAGGACGTCCACCACCTGCTCCGGCGTGCGTGCGGTCGCTCGCGCGGCCCGGTCGACCTCCTTCAGCGCGTGGTCCAGCTCGGGATCGTGCAGGGTGATGCAGGGCTTGTCGAGGGCGGCGGCGTAGCCGGCGTCGAAGGCCGCGTTCCACTGGCGGTATTTGTCGCCGAAGCGGACCACGACCAGGTCGGCGGAGCGGATCAGGGTCTGGGTGCGGATCGCGTTGACGCCGGCCCCCATGTGGTCGCGCCAGAACGGCTCGGCCTCCTCGCCGAGAGTGCCGACGCCGGCGTCGTCGGAGGCGGCGTGGTCGGTAACCGGGGCGGAGAAGGAGACCGGCAGGCCCGCCTCTCGAACGCCGGCTTCGATCCGCTCGCGCCAATCCGAATGAATCTCCCCAGCCAGATACACCCGCCAGCACCGGTCGGGAGGGCCGGGCACCTCTCCCGAAACACTCAAGCGAGGCTCCCGCCGAGCGTTTCGGGAGACGTGTCCGGCCCTCCCCCACCAACCTGCTCCTCGAAGTGCTTGCTCAGCATCGTCACCTGGCCCTGATAGTTGGAGCCCAGATCGGCGCCGTACAGGCGCTCGGCCGGGGCGCTGGTGCGCTCGAGCGCGAGCTTGCAGACGGGCTGGCGGTGCTCGACCATGAACGAGACGTCGCGCGCCCGCACCTCGAGCGCCGCGCGGCTGCCGTGACGACCGCCAAGCGGGTCGTAGCCGAAGCCGGGGTCGAAGAAGCCGGCGTAGTGGGTTCGCAGCTCGCCCGCGGTCGGGTCGTAGGCCATCATCTCCGCCGCTATCTGAGGTGGGATGCAGACACCCTCCGCCGACAGCAGCAGGTAGAAGATCTCCGGCTCGAGCACGATGCGACCGCCGGCCTCGGGATAGACGGGGTCCCAGTAGTCGGTCCAGCGGTAGGCGCGGATGCGCGAGAGGTCGATCGGCAGGCTGTTCTTCTTCGCCCGGTAACCGACGATCCGGTCGCTCGGCCCGGACAGGTCGACGCTGAGGAACAGCCCCTCCGCCAGCGCCAGCTCGGACTCGCGCAGCGCATGGGAGTCGAGGTAGAGGAGCGGGAACTCGTCCTGCAGGGTGCGGATCTCGCCGTCGCTGAGGCGGACGTCGCCGCGGGCGAGCCGCAGCTGGTTGAGCGAAAGGCCGCTCTGCACCTGGATCGCAAAGGAGCGCGGCACCACCTCCAGGTAGAGGCGGCCGTGGTAGCCGGGGCGAATCTCGTCGAAGCGATGGTGGCGGTCGGTCAACACCCGGGTGAAGACGTCGAGCCGGCCGGTCGAGCTCTTCGGGTTGGCCTTCGCACGCACGTCGTCAGGCAGGGCAAGCTCCTCGATCAGCGGCACCAGGTAGGGACGGTCGCGCTCCAGCACCGCCCCGTCGCGCAGATCGACCCGCTGGAAGGCGAGCCCCTCGATCTTCTCCTCGACCGTCGAGTCGACGTCGGGCAGGAAGCTGCAGCGCAGCGCCCAGGCGAAGTCGCCGAGGCGCAGGTCGATGCTGGCGGGCTGGATCGCCTCCGGGCGGATCCGGTAGTCGCCGGAGCCGATCCACTCGGCGTCGATCGCCTCGCCGAGGGCCTGGGACGGCAGCACGCCATCCCGCGCGCACCGTGGCTCCGTTGCCGCACCACGGGCGGCGGCTGATCCGGCCTCGCTCATCTAGCTGAGATTATGCGGCGTGCCTCGGCGACACCGAGGTAGGGAGCCAGCGCAAACTCGGCAACTTCCGGGAAGAATCGATCCAGATGGCGCGTTTCGCCGGCCAGGACCCGGCGGGCCAGCAACGAGGCGATGCCGCCGACCACCGCCTCGTCGGTCGCCTCCGACGGGCCGCCCGCCGGGGCGCCCTGCGGGGCGCCGTCGCGCAGGCGGGGGACGAAGCTCTCGACCGCCGCCTGGAAGCGGCCGTAGACGCCGGGGCCGGCGCGCAGCCCCTCGACGAGCAGCAGGTTCGCCTGGGAAGGGTTGGCTGCCAGGCCCGACAGGGCGGCGGCAAGGCCGGCGCAGACGCCCTCGGCCCAGCCGGGACGCCCCTCACAGGCGTTGACCATTTCGGCTCGCAACCGCTCGACCGCCTCGTCGTAGGCGGCGAAGAAGCAGGCGTCCTTGCTCTCGAAGTGCCGGTAGAAGTCGCTCTTGGAGACCCCCGCCGCGGCGGCGATCGCGGCGACCGTGGTGCATTCGTAGCCGTTCGCGTCGAGCGAGCGGGCTATCGCCGCCAGCAGGCGCTCGCGCTGGTGCTCGGCGATGAACTCTCGTGAGAGGCCGTGGCGACCCCGGGGCAGTGGCTGCATGCAGTACTAAAGTCTGCCATCGCTCAGCGCTTCCTGCGTCATCGGCTGCGGTTACTCGGGCAGGCGCGCACCCAGGTAGGGCGCCACCATGAACTCAGTGAGCTCCGGCAGCAGGTCCTCGACCCGCTCCGTCTCTCCCCGGCGGATCTGCTGGTAGACGATCCAGGCGACGCCGCCGACCAGCGTCTCCGCGATCGTGTCCGGCAGCCCCTCGTCCCGCGGCAGTGTCCGCTTCGTCAGCTCGACGAACGTCTCGAGCGTGTCCTCGTATCGCTTGGTTGTCGCCGGTGTCGCCGAGAGGGCCTCGATCATGCACATGCGGGCGAGGGTGGGTTGCTCGGCGACGAAGCCGAGGAAGGCGGCCAGCCCGCCCTCGATCCGGTCCTGCCACTCCTCGTCGGCACCGGCGCTCCCTTCCTCGACCCGCCGCAGGACCTCGTCGCGGGCGGCGTCGAAGGCGGCGAGGAAGACCTCCTCCTTGCCCTCGAAGTTGTCGTAGAGCGTTTTGCGGGCGACGCCGGCGCGCTTGACGATGTCGGAGATCTTGGTCGCCTCATAGCCCTGTTCGGCGGTCAGCTCGGCCAAGGCATCCATGATGCGCCGCTGCTTGTGCAGCGCGATGAACTCCCGCGGCAGGGCAGGACGCATGGAGGTTGCGGGCGCCTTGCGCGCCTGCTCCTTGGTGGCCCCTTTCCCCCGTGGCGACATTCGGAGGCAAGAATACCGGGACCGCCAAAATCTGAACGCACTCCGGCAACTTTTCTGGTACCCTTGGAGGGCCTGCACAATTTCTAAAAGAAACGCGTAGGTTCCTATGCCACCGGAGAGGGTCATGTTGAGCACCGAGAAGTTGGCCCTTGCGGTCGGCGACCGCTGGTCGGATTCCGAGCTCGGCGAGGCCGTGGCACTGCTCACCCGGGCCGAAGGCCGCTTCCCGGCCGGCGTTCGAACCCTGCCGGCGGATCTGGTCAAGGCGATCCAGCGCGAGCGGCTGCTGGCGGCGATGATCGAGGTGGTCACGGAGATCGGCTACAGCAACCTCACCGTCCAGAACGTCCTCACCCGGGCGGGCATCTCGAGGCCGACGTTCTACGAGCAGTTCGAGGACAAGGAGGACTGCTTCCTCGCCGCCTTCGACGCGGCCGCGGGACGGATGCGAGCGCGAATCGAGACGGCCGCGGCCGAGGCCGGCCCAGGCTGGCGAGCGCAGCTGCGCGGCGGCATCTCGGAGCTGCTCGGCTTCATCGCCGACGAGCCCGCGGAGGCCCGCATGGTGATCGTCGAGGCGCGAGCGTCCAGCCCGCGCGGGCTGCTGCGGCGCGATCAGCTGCTCGACCACTTCGCCGGCTGCCTCGACCTCCTGGTCCGGGAGGACCTGGAGGAGGCACCCTCCGCAATCGCCGCCGCCGGCGTCGTGGGGGGAGTCGAATCGGTCCTCTACGCACGCCTGCAGAAAGGCGAGACCGAAGATCTTCGGACGCTCCTGCCCTCGCTGATGTACTTCGCCGTCCTCGCCTATGCCGGCCACGAGGCCGCCGCCGAGGAGCTGGACGACGCCGCGCTCGCCTAGGAGGAGGAAGGGCGCTTGCGTCGCTTGGCGGAACGCCTGCCGGAGCGGGCAGCGAGCCGCAGGGTCCGCTCGCTCTCCTTCTCGACGGCCTCCCCCATCGCGAGCTGGAAGGTGGCCTGAAGGGCGCCGGCGGCAAGCGGCCGCATCCGTTCCAGCGCCTCGCTCATGCGGGGCCAGTCGCGCTCCGGGCGGCCGGCCCGGTCGAACGGCTGCCAGACTTCCTTGACGAAGAGGTCGACGAAGGCGCGGGCCACCCCGTCGGCGTGGCGGCGCAGCTTTTCGGCCGTGACGAGAGCTCCCTCGATGCCGATCCCGAGCTTGGCCAGCTCGGCGGCGGCGCGCAGGAGGTGGGGGCTGATCACCTCGATCCGTCCGTCGGGGAGGGTGCGGAAGACCCCCAGCTTTTCGGCTCGCCGCGTCAGCCTGGCGTCGGCTGCCTCCCCCCAGATGGCGGCCAGCTCGTCGGCCTCGACGATCTCGGGCGCCTCGTCTTCGAAGGGTGCGCGCAGGGCACGGGTGAAGTCGAAGATCGCCTCGGCCGAGCCGTCGCCGCTGTCGAGGACGCGGCGGATCGCCTCGAGGTTGAGGCCGTCCGCCTGCATCTCGCGGGTCAGCTCGATCCTGGCGACGTGCTCCTCACCGTAGTAGCCGGTGCGCCCGCGGACGGTCGGCGGCGGCAGCAGTCCGCGGGTCTGATGGGCCCGGATGTTGCGAACCGTCATCCCGGTTCGCTCGGCCAGCTGCCGGATCGTCATCTCGCCGTCCGCGGACTTGGAGCCTTTCGAAGGCATCTCAGGGCATGGTAAGCGGCAGCCGCTGGCCGTTCATCTCCGCGGCGGCATCGGAGCAGAGGAAGGCGATCGCCTCGGCTAGGTGCTCGGCCGGAGTGAAGGAGGCGAAATCGCCCTCCGGCTCGCGCTCGCGCATCTGCCGGGTGAGGATCGCCTCGACGACGACGATGTTGGCCGTTGCCGTGGTGCCGGCGAAGCCATCGGCGAGGGCCAGCGTCCAGGCCTCGGCGGCCGCCTTCGCGGCGGCGTAGGCCGGATTGGAATTGGAGGGCGACTGCGCCTGCTTTGCAGAGACGAGGACGAAGCGGCCCTGCGCGGATTCGAGCAGCGAGTCGTGGAAGGCTCGGCTGGTGTGCTGGACGGTGCGGATCAGGAGGTCGTGAAGCAGCTCCCAATCCGAGAGCGGCGCCACGTGCAGCGGCTGCCCGCCGCGCCAACCGCCGACCAGGTGCAGGAGGCCGTCGACGCGGTCGAAGCGCTCGCGCAGCGCCGCGCACCAGCCCCGCGTCGCCTCCTCGTCGAGCAGGTCGACGACGCGACCGTCCCAGCGCTCCGCCGGCAGGTCGAGCTCCGCCCCGATCGCATCGATGCGACCCTGGTCGCGGTCGGTGCCGGCGACGGTCGCGCCCGCCGCCGCCAGTCGCCCGGCGACGACCGGCCCCAAGCCACCGCCGATGCCGGCGATGGCGAAGACGCGGCCCTCGAGGGTGCTCATATGGGGGAGACAGGATTCGAACCTGTGTAGGCAGAGCCAACTGGTTTACAGCCAGTCCCCTTTAACCACTCGGGCACTCCCCCGGGGCGACCGAGTTTATAGGGACGTGCCGTAGCTAATGCACCTATAGGGGCCTATAAGCCACGGCACGTCAGGCGTCGGCGGCGAGGTGGGCGGTCATCCGCTCGTTGAAGGCGTTGACCGCCGAGAGCGGGCGCATGAAGACGGTCAGCTCTGCGACCCTCCCCTCCTCGTCGAGCTCGAGAAAGTCGATCCCCTCCAGCTCGCGGTCGCCGACGCGGGCCTTGAAGCGCAGGACGACGGTGCTCTCCGAGGAGAGCTCGTCGGTGTAGCGGAAGTCCTCCAGCGTGGCGGCGACGTGGGTGAGCACACCGACGACGATCTCACGCCCCTCGAAGCCGCGAAAGAGGATCGGGCTGTGCAGGACGACGTCATCGCGCAGCGTCGCGGTCATCGCCTCGAGGTCCTTCGACTCGGCGGCGAGGCGGAACGGATGCGGGGCGGCCATTGCGCCCAACTCTACGTCAGCGCGGCTCGAGGACGAAGACGGCGATCTCGCGATCGGTCCGCGCCTCGTATTCGTCGAAGCCCGAGTACTGCTCGACGTGCTTGCGCCAGAGCTCGGCGCGCTCGTCCCCGGTCGCGACCCGGGCGCCAACCCGGCGCCGTTCCCGCCCGACCTCGATTTCTGCCTCGGGATTCGCCTTCAGGTTGAGCGACCATGCGGGCGTCCGGCTGTGGCCCGCGTTCGAGCCGATCACGACCAGCTTCTCGCCGTCGGCGAGGTAGACGACCGGCGCGGTGCGCCGCTGTCCCGACTTGCGCCCGGTGGTGGTGAGAAGCAGGACGGGTGCCCTGTTGACCTTGCCTCCGAGGCGTCCGCCGGAGAGCCTGTAGACGGGGACGTTGAGCTTGCCGATCAAGCGCAGGCCGCTCGCGCCGATCCGCTGCGAGAGGCGCGAGTAGAGCTTGTCCCCGGAAGGCACGGCGGAAGTATCTCAGTGCTGAGGGGCTGCGGAGGCCGTCAGCTCGCTTCGCGCAGCATCTGCGCCTCCGGCAGGTGCTGCAGTTTCTTCAGCGTGTTGTTCTCGATCTGGCGGATCCGCTCGCGGGTCACGCCGAAGGTGTTGCCGACCTCCTCGAGGGTGAGCGGCTCGACGCCGGTCAGGCCGTAGCGCAGCTCTATCACCTGCCGCTCGCGCTCCGGCAGCGCGGCCAGCGCCCTGCGCACGCCCTCCTTCTGCAGGTGTTCGCTCGCCTCTTCGAAGGGCTCGGCCACGGTGTCGTCGGCGACGAAATCGCCAAGCTCGGAGTCGTCCTCGTCGCCGACCGGTTTCTCCAGCGAGACAGGCAGCTGCGCGACACGGAGGATCTCCCGCACTTCGCCGAGCGGCCAGCGCAGCTCCTCGGCGATCTCGGCCGGCTCCGGCTCGCGGCCGAAGCGCTGGACCAGCTGGCGCTCGACGTGGGCGACGCGATTCAGCTTCTCGACCATGTGCACCGGGATGCGGATCGTGCGCGCCTTGTCGGCGATCGCCCTGGTCACCGCCTGGCGAATCCACCAGGTGGCGTAGGTGGAGAACTTGTAGCCGCGCCGGTAGTCGAACTTCTCCACCGCTCGGATCAAGCCCAAGGAGCCCTCCTGGATCAGGTCGAGGAAGCTCAGTCCACGCCCCAGATAGCCTTTCGCGATCGAGACGACGAGGCGCAGGTTCGCCTCGACCATCTGCCGCTTGGCGACCATGTCGCCGCGCTCGATCCGCTTCGCCAGTTCCACCTCCTGGCCCGCGGTGAGCAGGTCGACCCGGCCGATCGATCGCAGGTAGAGGCGCAGCGAGTCGAGGCTAGGTTCGATCGTCAGGTCGAGCTCCTGCTTGCGGGACGGGCCGTTGGCGGACTCGGCGCGCTGCTCTTTGTAAGCGCTGACGCCGTCCTCGGCGATCACTTCGACGCCGTTCTCCACCAGCTGGGCGTGGAGCCCAGCGACCTGCTCCTTGGTGACCTCGACCTCCTCGAGTGTCGAGGCGATCTGCTCGAAGGTCAGGTAGCCGTGCTCGCGGCCGAGGGCGACCAGCGCCTGGAGCTCCTGCGGCCCCGCCGGCTGCTCACTCGAATCCTGATTCAGGCCCTGAGGGACCGTCTCCAACGGCTCGATCTCACTGCCTCCGCTGCACCCTGTTCCCCACCCCGGGGGCCGGCCCCAACGCTCCGGCCTCGGGGAGTATACGGAGCAAATCGCCTAGGCTTCGTCTGCCCGTGGCAACCCGTTCAACCACTCAGCTCTCCCCCATCACGCCCGACGTGCAGTCCGGGGCGCCCGACACCCGAGTCAGCCTCTCGCGCGTCGGCATCACCGGGGTCGAGAAGGTGATCCGGGTCCAGGCGGACGGCGAGGAGAACCTCTACCACGCCGAGTTCGAGTGCTTCGTCGACCTCAATCCACGCCAGGCCGGGGTGCACATGTCGCGCTTCGAGGAAGTCGTCGGCGAGGCGATCGACCAGGTCGTGCTGGGCGAGGCGCTCAGGGCCGAGATGCTGGCCGCGCACATCGCCCAGCGGGTCCGCCAGAGCCAGGGCGGCCTGCGGGCCGAGGTGTCGGTCACGGCGCGCTACCCGCAGACGGTGACCACGCCGGCAAGCCGCCAGCTCACGCAGGAGATCTATGTGCTCTTCGGCACCGCGGTCGACTCGGTGCGGGGCACCAGGACGCTGACCGGAGTCCAGGCCCAGGGAATGACCGCCTGTCCCTGCGCGCAGGAGATGGTCGGCGGCCTCGCCCGTGAGCGGCTCGCCGAGCGCGGCTTCGACGCCGAGCAGATCGAGGCGGCGATCGAGTCGGTGCCGGTGGCGACGCACAACCAGCGCGGCATCGGCACCCTGCACATCGGCTGCCCCGAGGGCGGCCCGTCATGGATCGACGCGCCGGAGCTGCTGGCGATCGTCGAGCAGTCGATGAGCTCGGAGATCTACGAGCTGATGAAGCGCCCCGACGAGCTGGCGGTGGTCGCCAAGGCCCATGCGCAGCCGCGCTTCGTCGAGGACTGCGTACGCGAGATGGTCCGCCGCGTCACCGCCGACTACCCCGACCTGCCCGGCGAGGCCTTCGTCATGGCGCGCCAGGAGAACCTCGAGACGATCCACCGCCACAACGTGGTCGCCGAGCGCTACGGCAGGCTCGACGACCTGCGCACCGAGCTCGAGAGCGGCGAGCACGAGCGCCGCCACATGACTATGCGCGAGTGGCTGGAGGCGCCGGCGAGTTGAGGCGCCTGCGCAGGCCGAGGAAGTAGTCGGCGCCGCTGATCAGCGTCGCCGCCACCGCCAGATAGACCAGCACGTCGACCCAGGCGGGGGCCGGGTTGGTGGCGATAAGGGCGATGACCGCTGCGATCTGGAGCACGGTCTTGAGCTTGCCCATCCAGCTGGCGGAGATGACGATGCCGCGCTCGGCGGCGATCGCCCGCAGCCCCGTGACCGCGATCTCGCGGGCGATGATCACCATCGCGACCCAGGCCTGGAGCCGATCGAGGGAGACGAGCGAGACCAGCGCCGCGGTGATCAGCAGCTTGTCGGCCAGCGGGTCCATCAGCTTGCCGAAGGTGGTGATCGCGTCGCGGGAGCGGGCGAAGTAACCGTCCAGGCCGTCGGTCAGCGCCGCCAGGGCGAAGACGGCCGCGGCGAGCTCGTCGCCGTTGGGAGTCTCGCCGAGCAGCGCGACCACCACCACCGGCACGGCCAGAATCCGCAGCAGGGTGAGGGTGTTGGCGAGATTGAGCGGGAACAACGCTCACTCGGCCCCGGCCGGGGCCGGGGTGGCGTCTCGCCCGGCGAAGTAGTCCTCGCCCTCGATGCTGATCCGCGGCAGGATCCGGTCGAGCCAGGCTGGCAGCCACCACATGCGCTTGCCGAGCAGCACCATCACCGCCGGCACCAGCAGGCAGCGGACCAGGGTCGAGTCGATTGCGATCGCCACCGCTAGGCCGACGCCGAACTCCTTGACGATCGGGTTGCCGTTTAGCACGAAGCTGGTGAACACGCAGACCATGATCGCCGCCGCGGAGGTGATCACGCGGCCGGTGTTGGCGAGGCCTTCGGTCACCGCCCGCCGCGGGTCGCCGTGGGCCCTGTAGTGCTCGCGCATCTGGGTCAGCAGGAACACCTCGTAGTCCATCGAGAGGCCGAAGAGGATCGCGAACATCAGCAGGGGCACGAAGCTGACGATCGGGATCGAGTGATCCAGGCCGATCAGCGAGGCGCCCCAGCCCCACTGGAAGACGGCGGTGACGACGCCGTAGGAGGCGGCAACCGACAGCAGGTTCATCGCCCCGGCCTTGAGCGGGATCAGCAGCGAGCGGAAGGCAATCAGCAGGACGACGAAGCTGAGCGCGACGACGATCGCGATCATCAGCGGCAGCTTGTCGCCGATCTGGGTCCCGAGATCGATGTAGCCGGCCGTCTGGCCGCCGACGTAGGCCGAGGCATCGCTGCCCTTCAGCGCCGCCGGGATCGTCGTCTCGCGCAGATCTTCGACGAGCTCGACCGTTTCGTTGTCCCAGGGCGCCGATTCGGAGATCGCCGAGAAGACGGCGACGGTTCCCTTGCTGTCGAAGGTGGGGGGTGACACGCCGGCCACGTTGGCGGCGGCGCCGACTGATTTCTGCAGAGCCGGGATCAGCTTCTTCGCTTCGCCCGCGGAGGAGAATTCCGAGGCGATCAGCAGGGGGCCGATGGAGCCCTGGCCGAAGCCTTCGCGCAGCCCTTCGGCCGACTGGCGAACCGTCGTCGACTTCGGGAAGGCGCTGATGTCGTTCTGGCCGAGTTCGAGCGAAAGCAGCGGGATCGACAGAACCACCAGGACCAGCAGCGATGCGATCGTGGCCCGCCGGGGCTGCGCGGCGACGCCGTCGGCCCAGCGCAGCCAGCCATGCGGGCGGGCATCGTCCGGATGGTCGCGCCCGACCCGCACCCGCAGGGAGTCGATCCGGGGCCCGAGCGCACCGAGCAGCGCGGGCAGCAGCGTCACCGCCGCGCAGACCGCCGTGAGCACCGCGATCGCCGCGGTGTAGCCGAGCGTGGTGACCAGCGGGATGCCGGCGAAGGCGAGCGAGCAGAGCGCGATCACGACGGTGAAGCCGGCAAAGAGGACGGCGCCGCCCGCGGTCGCGGTCGCGCGGGCGATCGACTCCCGCATCTCCATCCCTTCGCGCAGCTGCAGTTTGTGGCGGGTGACGATGAACAGGGCGTAGTCGATGCCGACGCCGAGCCCGATCATCGTCGCCAGGGTCGACGCGACGCTAGGCACCTGCACGACGCCCTCGAGCAGGCGGACGATCGAGAGCGCGCAGGCGAGGCCGATCACCGCCGAGGCGATCGGCAGCATCATCGCCGTCGCGGTGCCGAAGGCGAGGAGCAGGATGATCACTGCCGCGGTCAGGCCGACCGCCTCGCTGATCTCGGTCGATGGCTTCGACAGCTGTTGGCCGACGTAGCCGCCGACCGAGGCTTCCAGGCCGACCGCTTCCGCCGGCGCCGCCGCGTCGAGCACTGCCTGGGCATCCGCTTCGCTCAGTTCCCCAGGTCCGATGCTGAGGTAGACGGGGATGTAGGCGATGCGGCGGTCCGGGCTGAGGAAGGCGGCGCCCTCGGGGCTCAGCGGGTCGACCGCCGAGTTGACCGACGGCATCGCTTCCAGCCGCTTCACCGTCTTGGCGATCGCATCGCTGTAGCGCGGTTCGGTCAGCCGCTCGCCGGTGGAGACGATGACCAGCGGATTGTTGCCGTAGGCCTGTTCGGGAAGGTTGTCTTCGAGCAGCTCGGTCGCTTCGGTCGAGCCGGTGCCCGGCAGGGTGAGGTTGTCGTTGGTCTTGCTGTCGGCGGCCTGGCCGGCAATGACCAGGATCGCGGCGAGAATCAGCCATGCGGCGATCGTCGGGTAGCGATGGCGCGAGCAGAAGCGCCCGATCGCATACAGGGGACGGGTCACGCCGGGATCATCCCTCACCCGCCGGACCGCGGCCGGGCGGGGGTACTTCGCCGCCATCGAATCCGGCCGGCACCGATTCGAGCGCGGATGCGCCGAGCGCCTCGCGCAGCACGACCAGATGCTGGGCATGGCCGGCGGCCAGCGCGGCGTCCAGCGTGCGTGGCGCCGCCGTGTGGAGACGAGCCGCAGCTTCTCCGTAGAAGGCCAGCGCGCCGCTTTCGAGCTCGTAGAGAAGCGAGAGGAATGCGCGCCGATCCTTCACCTGACCGAGATCGAGCTCTTCGGCTTCCGCTTCGGTGTCTCCGCCCAGTCCGCGGATCGCCTTGGTCAGCGCGTCGACGTATTCCTGCTCGTGCGCCCGCAGCTGTCGCCCGAGTCGGCGCTGCGCGTTCGGCAGCAGGCCACGGCCACGGGTGTAGGCGTCGAAGATCGTCAGCTCGCGCGAGAGGGCGTCGTTGAGGAGCGCGGCGTCGGCGCCCTTTTCGGGATCGGTCTCGGCGCCATGGCCGCTGCCGCCGCATCCGCTCCCACCAGCCGCGGCGAGGACCGACGCCAGGACCAACAGGAAGGCGGCGCGGCCAAAGCCGCGCCGCCTGCCATAGCCACGTTCGGATGAATCGGGGCCCACAGGCCGCCAAGCCTATGGGCTCTCAATCGCCGGAGCGTCTGAAGGGCTCGGCTACTTCCTCGCTTTTGCCTTCGACCTGCCTTTTGCTTTTTTGCTGGACGTTTTCGCTTTCCGCTTCGGCAATTTCTTGGCCGCACTGTCAGGCACCTCGTAGCCGATCATCGAGACCGACGCGGAAATTCCCTCCTCTTTCGATTTGGCCAAACGTTTCGCCGCTTCGGCGTTGAGCTTCAGCGCCTGCTTGAGCGTGTCGTCGAGGAGCTTCTGCAGCGCACTCCACGCCTGCTCGTCAAGCATCAGGGGCGTCCAGCTGAGATGACGGTCCGCGCGGTCGTCGAAGGTTTCGTCCTCCATCGAGGCGACAACGTCGTCGACGATCGCCTGGAACAGATCCGCGCTCATTCCTACACGGACCGACTCCGGCAGCTCGTGCCAGTCGCGATCGGTCAGGTAGGCACGTGAGGTGGCGCGGTAATAGTGCTCGACGGCGCCGCGCCGCGGCTCGGTTTTGACCAGGCGAATGACCTCGTAGTCCTTGAGGACTTTGACGTGGTAGCTGACCTGGCTCAGCCCTTCGCCCAGCTCCTTGGCCAGTTCGTTCGGGCTGGCCATCCGTTCGTTGAGTATCGCCAGGATCTCGGCGCGAAGTTCGTGCGCCAGCGATTTGACCAGCGCCTGGTTCACGCCTCTCTTGCTTTTGGCCCTTCCTTTTCCTCTTTTGCTGTTGCTCTTGGTTTTGCTCTTTACCGGCAAAGCGACTCCTCCGATCGGTGCTTGTGGCTTAACCACTCCATCGTATTGATCACAAAGGCGGTTTTCCAGCCCAAATGCAGACATTTGCTTCCTGACGGCGAAATAGTGGAACTTTCTCAAGTAATCGTCTGGTCGTCCCTATGCGCTGATGGCGCAGGGAGAGTCCGATCCGACGGAGGGGGTGAAGTAGATGAAGATCGCCACGTCAGAGGCAGTCGTTCCGATGCTCTCGGTCCACAAGTTCGGCTAAGCGCTCAGGCAGAGCACCTAGCTTTTTTGCGGGGTCCGTCAAGCGCTAGGCGGACCCCGCATGCTTCAGTTCGGAGCATGAGCGCCGACCACGCTGCCGAGCTCGCATGAGATCCGATTCATGGCAACGCCTCGAAGCCGAGGTTCACTCGTGCCGCCAATGCCCGCGGCTGGTCGAGTGGCGTGAGGCTGCCGCCGCCGCTCCACCCCGCCGCTTTCGAGGCCACGATTACTGGGCCAAGCCGGTTTTCGGCTTCGGCGACCGGGACGCGCGCGTCGTCCTCGTCGGCCTTGCGCCTGCGGCGCACGGCGCCAACCGCACCGGCCGCATGTTCACGGGAGACCGGTCCGGCGATTGGCTGTACGCCGCCCTCCACCGGGCCGGCTACGCGAACCAGCCGGGTGCCGTGCGACCAGGCGACGGCCTGCGCCTGCGCGACGCCTACGTGACCGCCACCGTCCGCTGCGCTCCGCCGGGCAACCGACCGACCCCCGCCGAGCGCGACGCCTGCCTGCCCTACTTGGCGCGCGAGCTGGCGCTGCTCGATCGCTGCCAGGTCATCGTCGCGCTGGGGGCCTTTGGCTGGGACGGTGCGCTGCGAGCGCTGCGAGACCTCGGCATCGAGCCGCCGAGGCCGAGACCCCGCTTCGGCCACGGCGCCGAGGCCGAGGTCGAGGGGATCAAGCTGCTCGGCTGCTACCACCCGAGCCAGCAGAACACCTTCACCGGCCGGCTGACCGAATCGATGCTCGACCAGATCTTCGAACGGGCTGGGAAGCTGAGTGCTGCCAAAGCGCTATAGCGAGTCTGTCTCGATCGTCGCACCGGCAGCGATACCGGCAACCGTCTCGAACGACGCCATCAGGAAGGAGACCGGGATGCCTGGCTCAGAAGACGATTTACAGCGCTCAGCACTGCGCTCCTGAATGGCCTGAATCCGTTCCAGGGCTCGCTGCACGGCACGCATCAGTTCCTTCCACCCCCGCTCGTCGACTGTCAACCAGGTTCTGCTCAGGTGCCGACTGCGGGCGTCGAAAGAGCCAGCGCTGAAGGCCTCGATCAGCTCCTCGATGATCTGGCGGAGAAGGTCGGCACTGAGAGTGGAACGCATCGAAGCCGGAATCTCCATCCATTGGAAATCGTCGAACTGCAGCGCAGGCATACACGGCTCGTAGAAGTGCTCATCGAAGCCCCGTCGCGGCACAGTCCGAGCCAAGCGGATTAGGTTCCGTCGCTTCAGTTCGCGGAAGTGATAGCTGACGTCCGAGACCTCCAGCTCGAGTTCCTCGGCGACTTCAGCGGGGCTGGCGATGCCCTTTTCGCAGACCGTCACCCACACATGTCCGCGGAGCGGATGGGTGAATGCTTTGGCGATTGTCGGATCGATGACCTGTTTGAGTTTCTTCCCGTGCAAGTTGGCCATGACCCACCTCCGTTGGTTGCTTGATCAAGTGGCCGCGCCAGGCTAGTACCGAGCGCGGACTCGACGCGGTGCCTGACGCAACCGGAGCCAGGGCCCGTGAAGCGACCTGCGCCATGCCGATTGCTGAAACCTATTAAAGCAATCGCTGGTCCCTCGACCATAATCAACCCCGGGGGCCACAGATGACCAGACCGAGGATCAAACGCACTACGGAGCAGATAGAAGCGCCAAACGGCGACCTCTACCTGCTGCGGCCGAGCGCTGGAACCGACATCCAGATCGAGAACCCCGACGCCGAGGGACGGCGCCTGCTGGCGGCGCTCGACGGCACCGCCACGCGCGAGCAGCTGGAGGACCGCTTCGGCAAGGAGGCAGTCGGCGACCTGCTGGCCCAGCTCGAGGAGCTGGGGCTGGTCGAGGACGCCGCCGACGACGACCTGATCCCAGCCCCGGTCGTGCGGCGATTCGATCGCCAGATCCGCTACTTCAGCGACATCACGACGGGGCCGGCGCCGTCGCTCTGCCAGGCACGGCTGGAAAGCGCCCGCGTCGTCGTCCTCGGCGTCGGTGGCCTCGGCGGCTGCTCAGCCCTTTCGCTGGCCTGCTGCGGCGTCGGGGAAATGCTGCTGATCGACGGCGATCGCGTCGAGGAGACCAACCTCAACCGCCAGATCCTCTACACCGAGCACGACATCGGCAGGCCCAAGGTAGACGCCGCCGCCGACCGGCTGGGCGCCTTCAACTCGCGGGTTCGCCTGCCGACGATCGACAAGCGGGTGGAGAGCAGGGACGAGATCGCGGAGTTGATCGATGGCTTCGACCTGGTCATCGACGCCGCCGACTGGCCCGCCCACGACATCGAGGAATGGGTCAACGAGGCCTGCTTCGCGGCTGAGATCCCCTACCTGACGATGAGCCACTTCCCACCCGTCGCCCGGGTCGGGCCCTTCTTCATACCGGGCGTGACCGGTTGCTTCGCCTGCCAGGTGGCGGCCTATCGCCGCAGCTATCCGATGTTCGACACCGTGGTCGAGCAGCGCCGCGCAAAGCAGGCGCCGGTGGCGACGATGGGGCCGGCGTGCAGCCTGATAGGCGGTCAGGCGGCGCTTGACGTGATGCACCACCTGACCGGCCTGGCGGAGCCCTCGACCCAGGGTGTCAGCCACATCTACGACCTTCGCACGATGGAGGTCGAACGCGAGCCGGTCGCGCCGGAGCTCGACTGCCCGGTCTGCGGCCACCTGCCGACGGCCACGCCGCGGGGCCAGGCGGAGACAAGGGCAAGTCGCAAGTAGGTTACGCGGGCATGTCGCCCGCTCGCCTGATCCTTCCGACTCTCGGCGCGCTGCTGCTGGCAACCGGCTGCGGATCCTCCGGCGAGCCGAGCTCCCAGCCCTCGAGCGGCCAAACCGCCACCGCGACGACTCCCGAGGCTCCGGCCGGCGCCGCCGTGCGACGCTGCCCGGGCAGCGTCGCGGGCACCGGAAAGGTGCGCGTGACCGGCGTCGCCTGCGATGTTGGCCGCGGGGTCGTCGCTGCGTGGGCCGGCAAGCCATCGTGCTCGGGCTCGTCCGGGGCCTCGCGATTCTCCTGCGGCGTAGGCCAGGGCTACCGCTGCCTCGGCGCCGCAACCGAGCGTGGCTTGGCGGTGTCCTGCGCCCGGCCCGGCAGCTCGGTCTCGTTCATCGCCAAAAGCGGTTGAGCAGCCGACCCTCGAGAGCCGGCAAGGCGAAACGGCGCCACCTAGAATGCATGCGAGCGCCGGCGTAGCTCAGTTGGTAGAGCACTTCATTCGTAATGAAGGGGTCCCCGGTTCAAGTCCGGGCGTCGGCTCTGGCGCTCTTCGCGCGAATCGCCGAGTCGACCGCCAGGAGACATGTCTAAGGGGGATACTCGTGACAGCGCAACGGATCGGCCCGTCACTACAAGCAACGTCCGGGGCGCTGCCGACGGCCAAGTCGCCGATCTACCTTCTCCCATGGCCCGCACTTCGTGGCGACCGGACGGTCCAGAACGACGCTGGGAATGGCGCCGAGCTCCGGGCACCCCTGATAGCCCGTAACGCTGGCAACGAGGTGAGAGATGCCGAACCAAGTCGGGACGATAGATGCCGGCCAGAGAGCGACTCGACCGGGTAACCGACGGGAAGCCATCGCGCCTGCGACGGCAAGAAAAGCGAAACCCGCCGCGGCGCGGGCTCGACGCGCCGGCTGACTCATCGGCTCGCCGCAGGCACTTGCGTCCGTTGGGTCGCTCGAGATACCGGCCATCGCAGACTTCCTTTCGGTGGTTGTCCCAATGGTCTACTACCTCAAGTAGGCTTTAAGTCAAGGGCAATGGCGGCCGGCGAAACTTGGTTGACGATTGGCGAAGCGGCGGAGCGCGCAAAAGTGCCGCCGTCGACGCTCCGCTACTGGGAGGCCGTTGGACTGCTGACCGCCCCAGCCAGAGTCGGCGGCAAGCGGCGTTACGACGCGGGGGCGCTGCGCCGGCTGGAGATGATCTCGCTGGCCAAGCGCTCCGGTTTCAGCCTGGCCGAGACGAAGATCCTTCTTGCCGGCTTCTCAGACGAGACGCCGCCGCCCGAGATTTGGCGATCGCTGGCAGGACACAAGCTTCCCGAGATAGAGAGAACGCTCGCCGAGGCGACCGCGATGAAGCGTTTGCTGGAAGAGGGACTCCGGTGCGATTGCCTGAGTCTCGACGACTGCCTGCGCAAGGCGGCGCCGACGCGCTAGCCGATGGGCGTTCCGGCGACCGTGGAGACCTTCCACTCGCCGCCTTCGTTCACCATCGGCATCGTGTACACCGTGCCATCGGGCACGGTGTAGATGACGAAGCCGCGTTCGCCTTCGAGGCGCAGCGAGCGCACGTCGGCATTTTCGGCTTCGGCCTTCATCGACGCTTTCGCCGCCGGGTTCGTCAGCTGTTCCAGCAGCACGGCGCAGCTGGCCCCGGGGTGCTTGGCCTCTTCGGCGAGTTTTTCGAAGGATTCGGTGACCGTCTTTGACAGGTGTTCGCAGGCGGCGGCCCAGTTCTGCTCCGCGCGGGCGTCGAGGAAATCGTGCAGCGCCGTAGCGGCCGCCTTGCGTTCCGCCGAGTCGCCCTCGGCGCCGAATTCCTGCACGCTGTTGTCGCCGCCCTTGGTCTTGAACTGGGTCGAGCCGCCGCCGGAGTCGTGGTGCGGCTTGGGCACGAATTCGCTCGCTTCGCCGCTGGCCCGGCTGCCACCGCCCGAATCGCCCTCGGCGCCCTTCTTGGCCTTCCGCTGCCGCGTGGCGCCATCGGTCGACTGCGGTGCGGCTGGGGAGGCCGCTTCAGTCGTCGTCGAGCTGGAGTCGTCGCCTCCGCCGCAGGCAGACACGCCCACTGAGAGCACGAGCACGGCGAGCGCGACGACAACCGTCTTCAGATCCCTGCGCACGAGCCGCATTCTAGAGAACCTGTCGTTTGTCCCGTCTCTCCTCCCGAGAGCCGGCGGTGCCGAGGCGCCCGGGTTAGGATCGATGACGATGGCGGAGGCGATCTCCATCGTTCTTGCCGACGACCACACCGTCGTGAGGAGAGCGCTGCGGTTGCTGCTCGAGGAGGAGGCGGATTTCGAGGTCGTCGCCGAGGCCGACGACGCCGAGGCGGCGATCCGTTACCTGCGCGGCCACAAGCCTGACGTGCTGATCCTCGACCTCAACATGCCCGGGCGGCCCAGCCTCGAGGCGATTCCCGACATGCGGGAGGCCTCTCCCGCCACCCGGATGGTCGTGCTGACGATGCAGAAAGAGCCGGCTTTCGCCAGGCAGGCGCTGCAGCTCGGCGTGCTCGGCTACGTGCTCAAGGAGGCGGCGGACGACGAGCTCGTGCAGGCGGTGCGCCGCGCGGCCGCCGGCGAGACCTACCTGCAGCCAGCGCTTGGCGCCAAGCTCGCCGCCGAACCGAGCGGCGGCCGCAGCGAACTGAGCGACCGCGAGACCGACGTCCTGCGGCTGATCGCCCTTGGCCACACCAACGCCGAGATCGCCGAGAAGCTCTACATCAGCGTCCGCACGGTCGAGACCCACCGCGCCCACGTCCAGCAGAAGCTCGGCGTCAGCAGCCGTGCCGAGCTGGTTCGCTGCGCGCTGTCCAGGGGCCTGATCGAGACCTGAGCCCCGATGGGCCCAGTGCCACCGTGCGCTCCCCGCGCCCGGCTTCGATGCCATTTTGCCGCATAGAGCGACGAAAATCGGGCCTGCACCTTTCGGGTCGGGGGATTGCTCTAAGGTCCCGCCGATCTGGGCTCGGGGAATAGCGACCCTCGCGCTGGCGATCACGCTGGTGCTCGCCCTCTGCTGCGCATCGGCCGCGCCGCAGGGGCGCGTCGTCCTGCGCGGCAACGACTCCGGCACCCACCTGGAGTTGAGCATGCAGGGGAACAAGCTCGTGGTCCAGGGCTGGCTGGCGAGCCGCGTCGGAGCCGGCTGCCATCTCCTCCGCGCCTACACCCTCACCGTCTGCGACCTGGACGGCGCCGGTGGGATCGAAGTCGACATGGGCCCGTCGGGCGATTTCGTCGAAGTGGTCGATGGCCTGCCGCTTCCGCTCACGGTCCACCTCGGCGACGGCTCGGACAAGTTCATCGGCAGCGACGAGCCCGACACCTGTTACTCGGAAGGGGCGAGGCGCAACCGCTGCATCGGCAACGGGGGCGACGACGTCTGCATCACCGGCGAGCAGAACAGCGACTGCGTCGGCGGCGAAGGCGACGACTACTGCCAGACCGGGGCGGGCAGCGACGGCTGCTGGGGCGGCCCGGGCAAGGACGTCTGCCGGATGGGTCCCGGCCACGACGGCTGTCACGGCGAAGGCGGCCGGGATCAGCTCTACGGCGGGCCAAGCACCGACCAGCTCTACGGCGGCGAAGGGTACGACGCCTGCGAGGGCCTGCCCGGCTGGGGCCGATCGCACGACTGCGAGACCGGCCTCGGCCGTTAGGGCCGCGCCTGGGCCGCCGTTCCGCAGCGCGTGAGCTGGGCGGCCTACGACGAGATGGGGATCGGCTACAGCGCCGTGCGACAGCCCGAGCCACGGATCGCGGCGAGAATCGAAGCGGCGCTGAGCGGCGCCGAAAGCGTGCTCAACGTCGGCGCGGGGACCGGCTCATACGAGCCGGCCGACCGTGAGGTGACCGCCGTGGAGCCATCCCGGACGATGATCGAGCAGCGTCCGTCAGGTTCGGCGCCCGTGATCCAGGCGTCCGCGGAGGACCTCCCCTTCGCAGATGCCGCCGATCGACGAGCTGGCCGCGATGCTTACCGGCGTCTCGGTGGAGACGGTCCCGATTCCGAGCGGCTGCGCCGACGGCTTCTTCGTCGCGCTGTGGGATCGACCCGAGATGCATCTCGACCCCGATGTGCGCCGCGCCAGCTCCTGCTGGCACCAGATGCCGGCCGCGGAGGCGGAGCATGGCCTGGCCAAGCTACGGGCCGATCTTGAGAGCGGCCGCTGGGACGAGCGCCACGGCCATCTGCGTGGCCTGCGCGAGCTGGACGTCGGCCTGCGCCTGATCACCGCCGAGCCAGGCTAGGGAGCGCCGAGTCCGCGGGGGCGATCTTCAGCCGCGGACGAAACGCCCGATGGCGCCCATCAGCTCGTCCGCCCTCTCCGAGCGCTCGGCCGCCGTTCCATTCATGCAGTTCCGAACGTGGTCGTCGAGGAGCCCGAGCGCCACGCCGTGCAGGGCCGCCTCGCTGGCCTGGATCTGAGTGAGGACGTCGATGCAGTAACGGTCCTCCTCGATCATCCGGGTGATTCCTCGAACCTGTCCCTCGACGCGCGAGAGCCGCTTCAGCAGCCGGTCCTTCGACGCCTTGTATCCGGGGCTCTCGGTCATCCTGCTAATATACCCCCCTGGGGTATGATTCGTCAATCCCTCCAGGAGAGCAAGGCGTGAGCGACGTCCTCAGCAAGATCGGCGAAGGCCTCGAACAGTCCTTCCTCATGGCCTATGAGGTCTGGTGGGCACTGGTGCTCGGCTTCGCGATCTCCGCGATCGTGCAGGCCTGGGTACCCCGGGAGCGGGTGGAAGCTGCGCTCTCCGGCGACGGCCCGAGGCCGGTCGCCTGGGCGACCGGCCTCGGCGCCGCCTCCTCCTCCTGCTCCTACGCGGCGATCGCGATCGCCAAGTCGCTGTTCCAGAAGGGCGCCTCCGCCGCCTCGGCCCTCGCCTTCCAGTTCGCCTCGACCAACCTGGTCTGGGAGCTGGGACTGGTGCTCTGGGTGCTGATCGGCTGGCAGTTCACGGTGGCCGAGTATGTCGGCGGCGTGGTGATGATCGTCCTGATGGCGGCGGCGCTGCGGCTCTTCGTCTCGCCGCGGCTCGAGGAGCAGGCGCGCCGGCACGCCCAGGAGGCGGATGTCGGCCACCAGCATCACGCGGCTGGCGAGCGGATGAGCTGGCGCCGGCGCCTGACGTCGGCGTCGGCCTGGTCGGACGTGGCCCACAACTTCCGCGGCGACTGGCAGATGCTCTGGAAGGAGATCACCGCCGGCTTCCTCCTCGCCGGCTTCATCGGCCTGCTCGGCGACGACTTCTTCAACGGGCTCTTCGTCAAAGACGCCCCGCCGCTCGTGGTGGCGATCGAGAACGTGATCGTCGGGCCGCTCATCGCCGTGCTCAGCTTCGTCTGCTCGGTCGGCAACATTCCCCTGGCGGCGGTGCTGTGGTCGGGCGGGATCAGCTTCGCCGGCGTGATGGCCTTCATCTTCGCCGACCTGATCGTGGTGCCGATCGTCCTCGCCTACCGCAAGTACTACGGCTGGCAGTTCGCCCTGCGGATCACCGCGCTGATGTTCGCGACGATGCTGATCGCCGCCCTGCTGGTCGACGGCCTCTTCAGCGCCGCCGACCTGATCCCGACCGACCGTCCCAGTCGCGAGGACATCTTCGGCTCCGTGCAGCTCGATTACAAGCTGCTCCTCAACGTGATCGGCCTCGTCGTCTTCGTCGCGCTCTTCCAGCTGACCATGCGCCGCGGCGCCACCGATCCGGTCTGCGGGATGACGGTCGACCGGTCGAAGGCGCTCCACACCGAGGTCGACGGGCGAATCCACTACTTCTGCAGCGAGCGCTGCCGGGGAGCGTTCGAGGCGGGCCCGAGCCATAAGGTGGGCCGAAGCGGGTAGGAGAGGGGCTTGTTCATCTTCTTCTCCAACCGGCTCGGCTGCGCCGGCTCGCTGCTGGTCTCGTTGGTGGTGACGGCGCTGCTCCTGCTGATCCTCGGCGTGATCGAACTCGGCTGAGCCCGAATCGGCGTGGAGGGTCGAGCGAACGGTAGAACTCGAAGAGAACTGGCGCCGAGCGCGAGCCGGTGGACCACTTCTGGAGATCGAGCCACTGCGATGAATGGCATAACTCCAGATATCACCGCTGTTGAAGTCGTCCGCCACGGCGTCAGCTCGGGTGCGTGGCCAGATTCCCGCGCGGCTGCTTGATCCGATCGTCTCCAATACCAAATGCCTGCTCACCACCGAACGCTGAGCCCGGCGATGAGCTTTCCGCGTCCCTTCACGACCCTTGCAGTCGTATAAGGCGCTTTGGCCAGGCGGCCATTGCTTGACGAGGGCCGTCCACCGAGAATCCGGCCATGACCGAACAAGCCGTGCGCCAAGCCCTCCCCGACGACGCTGAGGAGATCTGCGCGATCTACAACGCGGCGATCGCCGAGCGGAGCTCGACGTTCGAGACCGCGTTGCGATCCCCAGCGGACTTCGAAGCTCGCCTCGCGGATGCGCGCTTCCCGCTGCTGGTCAGCGATGGCGACAAGGGCGTCATCGGCTGGGCCGGTATCGCCTCCTATAGCGCCCGCCCCTGTTACGCGGGCATCGGCGAGTGCAGCGTCTACGTCCACGCTTCAGCCCGTGGACGCGGGGTCGGAACGGCGCTGACCGAGGCACTCGCCGCGGCAGCCGAGCAGAGAGGCTTCCACAAGATGATCGGCAAGCTCTTCACCGACAACCTCGCCAGCGTCCGCCTCGTCGAGCGTTGCGGCTTCGAGACGGTGGGGGTGCATTCGCGCCACGGTCAGCTAGAAGGCGCCTGGCGCGATGTCCTGGTTGTGGAGCGGCTGCTCGCCACGCCTTCCCAAGCCTCGTAACCGCATAGTGAAAGGATTCAGCGGCATGGAGGAGCGTCTGCCGCGCGAGGTCTCTAAGCCGTGGGGGAGCGAGCTGTGGTTCGCGCATACCGACCACTACGCCGGGAAGATCCTTCGGGTCCGCGCAGGATGTCGTCTCTCCATCCAGCTCCACGAGGAAAAGGACGAGACGTCATACGTCCTGGCAGGCCGGGTGATCGTTTCCCAAGGCGACTCTGCCGACCAGCTGACTAGCCGGGAACTTGGAGTCGGCGAGTCGTGGCGCAGTCGGCCACAAACCGTGCATACGCTCGAAGCGGTCGAGGACGCCGAGATCATCGAGGTTTCGACGCCACAGCTCGAGGACATCGTTCGCTTGGAGGCCAAATACGGGCGAGTCCCGCCCGTCGATCAGGCCCAGAGCTAGCGGCTGAAAGCTCCGCGATGCAGGATGGGAGTGCGTCCCACAGTCGCCATGCCGGATTGCGCTCTACCAAAGCGGAGGGGGTGGGATTCGAACCCACGAGCCGCCTTGCGACGGCCAACGGTTTTCGAGACCGCCCCGTTCAACCACTCCGGCACCCCTCCGGGGCACGACAGAGCCAAATCCTATAGACGCTGAATCTGGAAGGATGCCGGCAGCGGCAATCATCCATTCAGCTGGTCGCCGGAGATCATCACAACGCTCATGCTGACGATCCAGGCGAACAGCGTTCCCGGGATCGCGATCACCACCCCGCCCTCCAGGGAGAAGAAGCCGCTGGTGATGGCAAGCGAGGCGAGCAGCACGAGGTGGGCGACGGCGCCGAGCACGGCGATCCACCCGGTCCAGCTCGGGAGGCTGCGATCGCCGATGCCGAAGGCCAGGCCGGCATAAGAGCCGAGGGCCAGCGCCGTGGGCACACCTGAAAGGGCGAGGAGGCCGAAGGCGAGGTCGTAGAGCAGGCGTGGATCGGACGCTTCAGGCGCGCGATAGACGAGAACGAAGAACGACGTGAAGCCGGCGAGCAGAAGCGTGACGAAGCTGACGAGCCCGACGAGAAAGCAAGTCGAGAGGAAGCTCTCCCCTCCGGTCGCCTCCCGCAGCCACTGCCAGACACCCACGCCGAACACCAGCCAGAGCCCCACCGCAAGGGTGTTCAAGGTCGACGCGGCAAGCAGCGCCGGGCGATGCTGGTCGGCGAAGGCCGCGATTTCGGCCGCGGTGGAACCGGCCCCGGGAAACGTCCACATCTGATCGACGGCCAGGCCGATGATCCCAAGGGCGATGCTGAGCAGGCCAGCGAGCCCGGCGAGCCTGATCGCGCCGCGCCCGCTCACGCCGGCGCCTCGGCAGGCGAAGGCGGGCGCAGCATCAGCCACAGCGGTGGGCTGTCGCCGACCCGCAGCTCGCGCAGGGGCCTGAACCCAAGTCGCTCGTAGAGGGCGGCGCTGCGCTCGCTGGACGCCTCCAGGTAGGCGGACAGGTCCTGCCGGTCGCAGCGCTCGATCGTCGGGCCCATCAGAGCGCTGCCGAGGCCCAATCCCTGCATCTCGGGCAGCACCCCGACATCCCGGACGTAGTAATGCGGCCGACGCACCAGCCGCGCGTGGTGCCATTCCATCGCGAAGCCCAGCCTTGCGGCCCTCCCCAAGCGGGCGCCGAAGCAGCGGCCCTCCAGCAGAGTGGCGCGTGGCGGAACGCGCCAGCTTCCGGGCAGCAGGGTCATCGCGACCCCGGTCTGCTCAGCCGTCATCCAGACCTGGCCACGCGGCAGTGAGACATGGCGCAACTCCACCGCGAAGAAGCGCCGCAGGCGCGCCCGCCTACGGCGGGCGTCCGGGATCAGCCAGCTGAGAACGGGGTCCTCGTGGAAGGCCTCCGCGAGGACCTCCTCGAGGCGCCCAACGTCCTCGATAGTCGCCTGGCGCAGCTCTGCGTGCGGAATCGGGCCCAAGTCCGGACGAGGGGCGACAGCACCGTCAGTCATTCTCGGCCCGGCCCTCCGTCGTGCTCTCCCGCACGAGCGCTCCAAAGGCCCGGAAGACGATCGCCAGCATCTCGCCGAAGAGCTCGTCCGGGACGGCTTCCGGTTCGACCAGCTTCTGCAGGGCCACGCCGTTGCCGAGGGCGGTGATGAAGAGACCGAGGCGCTCGCCGATTTCGACGTCCGCCGGCATCCCCCAGCGCTCCGCGCTTTCGGAGGCCATGCGGGCACTGCCCAGACGAAGCGCCGCAAAGCGCCCACCGAGGCGCTCGCGGAGTCGCGGCTCGCGGATCGCGTAGGTCCAGAACTCGATCAGCAGGGGGAAGTAATGAGGGCGCTCGCGCAGGATCTGCATCCAGTGGTCCCCCACCCCGCGAGCCTGCTCTTCGAGGGTCGCACCCTCGGCAACGATCTCCGAGTAGTCACCCATGTCGGTGGCCGTCCGCTCCTCAAAGAGCGCCAGGAAGAGATCCTCCTTGCCGGCGAAGTTCGAGTACAGCGCCCCGGTCGTCGCCCCGGCCTCGCGCGCGATCTCCTCGACTGAGGCGCCGTGGAACCCGCTGCGGGCGAAGACCGATTCGGCGGCGTCGATCAGCCGTCGACGGGTTAGCGCTTTCTGCTCGTCGCGGAGGGAGGGACGGGACGCGCTCTCTGACATAGCGGTCAATTTGTCAGATAGCGAGCGCTATGTCAAGCTTCATCGTCGTCCTCTCGCTGCCTCTCAGCGGCGTCTTCGACGGTCGACCGCAGACAAAGGCGACTTGCGCGGCTCAAGGCGGGCTCGGGCCCAGCCGATGGGGGCGCATGGACGGCAGCGGGCAGACCCGAGTCGGGCGGTTCTTCGACCGCCACCCCGGGCCGCTGCGCGCCTTCGCCATCTGCGCGCTGCTCTGGGGCGTCGCCTATCTGATTTGGAGGATCGGCTGGAGCAGCGAAGGAGCGAGCCCCGTCGCCTACTCGATGCTGCTGCTGACCGAGATCTACGGCTTGTGGGCGCTTGGCTCGCTGGCCTGGTACTCCTGGTCCCGCCCGCCCGCGGTGCGGCCGCCCGCCACGGCGGGGCGCAAGATCGACGTCTACGTGTGCACCTACGACGAGCCGTTCGAGGTGGTCGCCGCGACGCTGGCCGGCTGCCGCGCCCTGACCTACCCGCATACGACCTACCTGCTCGACGACGGACGCCGGGCGGACATGGAGGAGCTGGCGAAGGTCGCCGGAGCCGAGTACCTGACCCGCCCGGACAATTCCCACGCCAAGGCCGGCAACATCAACGCCGCCCTGCCCCGCACCGACGGCGAGCTGGTGCTGATGCTCGACGCCGACCACGTGCCGATGCCCGACGCGCTCGACGCGATGATCGGCTACTTCGACGACGCGCGGGTCGCCCTGGTGCAGAGCCCGCACGACTTCTTCAACCACGACTCGGTCCAGCACTACGTCGTCGGCCGCCACGAGCAGTCGCTCTTCTACCGCGTCGTCTGCCCGGGCAAGGACCGCCACGGCGCCGCCTACTGGTGCGGCTCGGCGGCCCTGATGCGGCGCCAGGCGCTGCTCGAGATCGGCGGCGTCGCGACCGAGACGATCGCCGAGGACTTCCACACGACGATCCGCCTGTTGCGCCACGGCTGGAGCAGCCGCTACCACGACGAGGTCCTGGTCCAGGGCCTCGCCCCCCATGACCTCGACGGCTACCTGCTGCAGCGCGACCGCTGGGCACGGGGCAACCTGGCGGTCTTCACCCTGCCCGAGTCGCCGCTGCGGGCGCGGGAGCTGCTTCCGCTGCAGCGCCTCTCCTACTTCACCAGCCTCGCCGCCTACCTGGCGCCGCCGATGCGCCTGCTGCTGCTGGCGACCCTGGGCCTGGTGATGTGGACCGGCGAGCTGCCGATGAAGATCAGCGTGGTGGCCCTTGCGGCGCTCTGGCTTCCCTCGATATCGCTGAACCTGCTCGCCGGCTCGGCCCTCACCCGGGGCTACATGCGGATTGGCGAGACCGCCCACTACGAGCTGCTGACGATGGAGATCTACACCCGCGCCCTGCGCTGCATCTTCCGCCCCGGCCGCACCGCCTTCAAGGTGACCCCGAAGCAGGGCGCCGATGGGGGTGGGCTGAAGGCGGTGCGCAAGCTGCACCTGGTGGTCCTCGCCGCCGTGGTGCTGGGGGCGGGAACGGTGCTGCGGCTGCTCGACCTGGCCGGTGCCGGGCCGCTGCACGATCTGCCCGGGATCGCGGCCGTCGTCGTGCCGCTGCTCGGCCTGATCGAGCTGCGGCGTGTGCTCCGCACGCTGCTCGCCGTCGGTCGCCGCCAGCAGCGCCGCCAGGTCTACCGCTTCGAGGGCGAGGCATCGGCGCACTGCTTCGCCGCCGGCGGCCATGTCGGCGGCGATCTGGTAGACGCCAGCGCCGCCGGGGTCGGCCTCGTCCTCGACGCCCCGGTCGGCGTCGGCGAGCGGCCCGCCCTGCTGCTCGAGCTCGAGGACGCCGACGGAAACCCCCACGAGGTCGCCGCCCAGGTCGAAATCCGCTCCTGCCGCGAGGCCGAGGGGCGCTACCTGGTCGGGGCGACGATCGAGGAGATGGACCCCTCTTCCCGCATGCGCCTGATGGAGTGGTGCTACGTCGTCTGCAGCCACGAGCGCCTGCGCGGCCACCGGCCCGCCGCCCGGGCGCCGGTGGCGAGGGAGACGATCGTGCTGCCGCTCGAGCCGGCGCCGGCGCCCAAGCCAGCGCTCAGACAGGCTTCCGAAGCCGCTTAACCGGCTCCGGTGCCAGCGCAGCTCAGGTCCCTTACCGAGCCTCTAGGCTTGGGAGTCCCGGAGAGGTGTCCGAGTGGCTTAAGGAGCGCGACTGGAAATCGCGTGGGCGGGGTTAACCCGCCTCGTGGGTTCGAATCCCACCCTCTCCGCTGCGTCGCCCCGCGAAGAACTCACGGAGCAGCGCCGCGCACTCCTCCCCCCTCACGCCGCCAATCACCTCGGGGCGATGGTTGAGCGCCGGCTCGGCGAGCACGTCCAGGACGCTGCCGGCGGCACCGGCCTTGGGGTCGCGCGCGCCGTAGACGACCGTTGGGATGCGGGCGAGGACGATCGCGCCGGCGCACATCGCGCAGGGCTCGAGCGTCACGTAGAGAGTCGTCTCGGGCAGGCGCCAACCGCCGAGCACCTCGGCCGCCGCCCGGATCGCGAGCAGCTCCGCGTGGGCGGTGGGGTCGCGGCGCAGCTCGCGCTCGTTGCCGGCCGACGCGAGCGCCTCGTCGCCGCGCGCGATGACGGCGCCGATCGGCACGTCGCCGTGGGCCTCCGCTTGGCGGGCTCGCTCGAGCGCGAAGCCCATCAGGCGCTGCTGCAGCTCACTGGCGGCCGCCTCCGGCATCGATCCGAGAGTATGTCCCCCGACAACTTCGCGGGCAGGCCGGTGTTGAAGCGGTGACTCGCCGCGGCGGCAGGGACTCGTAGAGCGGCGACAAGACCATGACTCGAAGCGCTTCGACATTCGCGGCCGCATTGCTCCTGCTGCTGGCAACCGGCCCCACGGCGAGCGCCGGCGCGGCGACCGGACTTTCACCCGCACGGGGATTCGCGCCGCGGGAGGTGGTGCTGAAGCTCGAGGGCTCCCCCAGAGCAAGGACCGTTGAGCTGCCCCGCGGCCTCGGCGTGCGCCGTGCCACGGCGACGCTGCGCCGCTGGCCCCGCGTCGCCTACGCCGCGCCGAACTACCTCGCTACCGCGTCAGGCATTGCGGCGCCGTCGTCACTGGCGCTGCCGAACGACCCCGGCCCCCTCGCCATCCCGCCCGGACCACCGGGAGGCTGGGCCTCGCTGCAGTGGAGCTTCCTGCCCTGGTCGGGCCCCGCCACGGCACCGCTGCCGATATCGCCTGGCGGGATCGACGCGGTCGGCGCCTGGCGGAACCTGATCGCCGCCCATCGTCCCGGCGCCAGCGGCATAACGGTGGCCGTGCTCGACACCGGCATCGCCTACCGCAGCCTGGGAAGCCGCTTTCGGCGCAGCCCCGACTTCGCCTCCGGCCAGTTCGTCCCCGGCTACGACTTCGTCCAGAACGACCGCCTGCCGCTCGACGAAAACGGCCACGGCACCCACGTCGCCGGCACGATCGCCGAGCGGACCGACAACGGCATCGGCCTGACCGGGCTCGCCTACAACGCGAAGCTGATGCCGGTCCGCGTCCTCGACCGCAACGGCAGCGGCCAGGCCGACGACATCGCTCGCGGCATCCGGTTCGCCATCGCCCACGGCGCCGACGTGATCAACATGAGCTTCAACTTCGGCTGCGGCAAGGAGGTTCCAGGCGTCGACGAAGAGCTGCGCGACGCCTACCGCAAGGGAGTCGTGACGGTGGCCTCGATCGGCAACCTCGGCTCGGAGTCATGCATCTCCCCGCCCGCAACGTCGCCCCACACGATCGGTGTCGGCGGCACCACCGAGGGCGGCTGTCTCGGCAGCTACTCGCTGTTGCCGGGCAGGGGCGTCGACCTCCTCGCCCCGGGCGGAGGCTCGCCTGCCATCGGCTGCCCCTCGGTCTCGAGCCGCTCGATCTACCAGGTGACGCTGAAGGCTGGCAGCCCGCGCTACTTCGGCGAGCCGGGCAGCTACATCGGCACCTCGATGGCCGCGGCCCACGTCTCCGGGGTCGCCGCGATGGTGCTCGCCAGCGGCGTGCTGGGACCGCGCCTCTCGCCCCAGGCCAAGGTCGAGGCCATAGCCCGCCGACTTAGCAACACCGCTCGCGACCTCGCCCTGCCGCCGGCGCGGCAGGGCGCCGGCCTGATCGACGCGGCGCGAGCCACGGAACCACCCGCCTGAGGTCGCCTGACCAAGCAGATCAAGGACGCAGGGAGCGTGGCGTGCTCTGCACGCGAGCGACCGAGTATGCGCCGGTCAGGTGGCCTCAGGTAGTTCTAACGATGATCACGCTGCAAGGAGCGTGATGGGAGACGTTGTTGGGCACGCTGCCCAACAGGAAGCGTCGCGTGCCGGTCATGCCCTTGTTGCCGACGACGATCAGGTCGGCGTTGGTCTGCTCGGCGACGTTGAGGATGGCGTCGGCGGGGTCGCCCTCGACCGGGTGGGTCTGAACCTCAACGCCCTCCCGCTTGGCCGCCGCGGCGGCGGCGTCGAGCACCAGATTGACGTCCTCGCGCGGGCCGATCTCGTACTGGACGTCCGCCGGAACGCCCTGCTGCTCGCCTTCGAGGCGGCGCTTCGAGACCGGTTCGTAGGCACTGACGATGCTGAGCTGCGCGCCCGAGAGCTTGGCCAGGTCGACTGCCTGCCCGACGGCCTCGGCGGCGGTTTCCGATCCGTCGGTTCCAACCACGATGCGAGTGAACACGCCGCGATACTAACGCCCGCCATGGCGGGCTGGCAGCCCGCGGAAGCCGTCGCCGAGGATTTCGGTCGGCGTCGTCGCCAGCCGGACGATCGCGATCGCCATCGCCGCGACCAGGCAGACGATCAGCACGGCCATCCCCGCTCTCCACGACATCGGCATCGGCGCGGAGCCTAGCCCCGTGGGTACGCTGGGTGCATGGAGAAGGTCGCCGACGGCGTCTGGCTGCTGCAGGGGGACCTGCGCAAGTCGATGAACATCTACTTCCTCGAGGATGAGGGCGGCGGGGTCGTCCAGTTCGACGCCGGCTCCAGCGCGATGACGAAGAAGGCCCGTGCCGCGGCGGAGCGGCTCGGCGGCCTGAAGCGGATCGTGCTGGGCCACGCCCACGCCGACCATCGCGGCACCGCGGCCGGGCTCGGCGCTCCCGTCCACTGTCATCCCGACGAGGTCGCCGACGCCGAAAGCGATGCCTCGATCGCCCCCTACATGGACCTCGCCCAGCTGCCGGTGGCGCCGGTGCGCTGGATCTACCCGCTGCTGCTCCGCCGCTGGGACGGCGGCGCTGTGAAGATCGCCGGCACGGTTTCCGAGGGGGACACGGTGGCCGGATTCGAGGTCATCCACTTCCCGGGCCACGCCCCCGGGCTGATCGGCCTCTGGCGGAAGCGCGACCGCGTCGCCCTGGTCAGCGACGTCGTCTACTTCGTCGACTCGGCCCGGCTGAAGCCGTTGCCGCGAGGCGAGGCGAGCGTTCCGCACCCGGCCTGGGCCTGGGATCACGCAATGGCGAAGGAGTCGGTGCGGAAGCTGGCCGCACTGGAGCCGGCCGTGGTCGGCGCCGGCCACGCCGAGCCGCTGCGCGGGGGCAACCTGCGGGAGACCCTCGAACGGGCGGCCGAGAAGTACTGAGGGAGCGGCCGGGCTGGCGGCGCCGGGGACGGCGGCTGCCATAGGTTGCCCTCTCTGATGATCGGGACCTACGTCTCGGCGGCGCTGATCTGCGTCGCCTCGCTGCTCGTCGGGCGCGCCCTGATGCTGGTCGCCGATCGCGACTCGTGGTCCTGGCTCGAGCCGGCGGTCGGCTTCGGCGCCGTGCTGACCGTGACGGGCGCCCTGGCCCGCGCGCCGGGGCATGGCACCTCGGCCAGCGTCGGCCTGGTCCTGCTGCTGGCGGTCGCGGCGGCCCTCGTCTTCGCCAGGGCCGGGGACCGCGGCCCAACCGCCGGCCAGCCGGGAATCGCCTCCGCGGCTCCGCGGCGGGGAGACGCCCTGCGAAAGGGGGTGCCGGTGGCGCTCGTGATCACCATCGTCCTCTCGATCCCCTTCGCGGTGAGCGGGCGCTGGGGCCTGCTCGGCGTCGGCTTCAACAACGACCTCGGCCTGCACCTCGCCTGGGCCGAGTGGCTGCGCAGCGGCGCCGGACCGCTTCCCGACGCCGGCTACCCCCTCGGCCCCCACGGCCTCGCCGTGGCGACGGCGGCGGTGCCGGGGATCGGCCTCGGGCAGGCCTTCGTCGGCGAGATCCTCGCCATCGCCATCCTCACCGGCCTGACCGCCCTGGCCGCTCTCCCGGGCTTCGGCCCCGGCCGCCGGCTGCTCGCGGCGACGATGGTCGCGGTCTCCTACCTCGGCGCCTCCTACTTCGCCCAGGGTGCCTTCAAGGAGCTGGCCGAGGCGCTCTTCGTCCTCGCCGTGGCGGTGGGTCTGCGCGACCTCGACACGCTGCGCGGCCCGGACGTGCCGTGGGAAAACGGCCCATATGGGTACATAAGCCACGGCACGTCCGGGCTGGTCCGATTTGCACTGCCCTGGTTGGCGATCGCCGGCGGCATCTTCTTCTCCTACAGCTTCGCCGGGCTCGCCTGGCCGATCCTGATCGCGGTGCTCTGGAGCCTGACCCTGCCCGAGGTGCGGCGTGGGTTGGCGCCGAGGGCGTTGCTGGGCTTCCTGCTGCGGCCACTGACCTTGGCGGCGATCGCGCTGCTCGTCGGCCTGGCCGTCGCCGCCACGCTCGTCGGGCCGTTCGGCTTCGTCCACAGCTTCAACAAAGTCGCCGGGACGAACACCTACGGGCCGGTCTCCCCGCTCGAGGCGCTCGGAGTCTGGCCCGCGAGCGACTACCGCCTGGCGGCACCCGGCGGCGTCCACCTGAGCGGCCTGGCGGGCGCGATCGGCGTCCTGGCCATCCTCCTCGGAACCGCCTGGTGGGTGCGGCGACGGGAGCTGGCGGTCCCGATCGGCCTCGGCGCCTGCCTCGCCCTTTACCTGCTCGCCCTGCCGACCAGCGGCGACTACTCGCATGCAAAGGCGCTGATGATCGCCGCGCCGCTGGCGATGCTGGTGGCGATCCGCCCGCTGCTGGCGGAGTTCCCGCTCTTCCGCCGCCGACGGGCCGACAACGGGACGCATAGTCCCCTTTTCGGCCCGTCGGCGGTCGGCTTCCAGGTTGCCTGGGCGCTGCTGGCAATCGCCTTCGTGGGCGGTGCCGTCTACTCGAGCTTCCTGGCGCTTCGGGACGCGCCGGTCGGCCCGGCCGGCCACGGCGCCGAGCTGGGCGCCTTCATGCCGGTCCTGCGGGGCAAGCCGGTGCTCTACGCCGGCCAGGACCGCTACGCGCCCTACGAGCTGATGGGCGCCGACACCCACGTGCCGCTGGTCGAGTTCCCCGATCCCGAAGTCTCCGAAAGCCCGGAGAAGCCGTTCGACACCGGCGACGCCTACAGCCCGATCGACTTCGACTCCTTCTCGCGCGGCACCCTCGACCGCTTTCCCTACGTGATCACCGGCCGCGCCGCCTGGAACAGCCAGGCGCCCAGCGGCTTCAGGCGGGTCGCCTCAACGCCGTCCTTTCTGCTCTGGGAACGGACCGGCGAATCGCCCGCGGACCGCCACGTCCTGCTCGAGGGGACCGACGCCGGCGCCCGGGCCGGATGCGCCTCGCCGGAGATCCGAATCCTCCTCGCCAACCGCGGTCGCGCCTCGCTCTTCCCCGGCGCGGCGATCGGCCCCAAGGCCCGCTGGGACGCCGGAGACCAGCTGCACACCGGCGACAGCACCTCGCAGGCAATCGAGCTGCCGGCGGGGCGCTGGGCGCTCTCCCTCCAGTACTTCTCGCCGTTCGCGCTGAGCCTCTCGGGGCCCGGCTTCGAAGCAGGGCTGAAGCCGGCGCTCGACGGCCAGCGCCCGAACACGATCAGCCTCGCCAACGACGGTCAGTTCTGGCCCGCCGGCGTCTACTCGAGTGGTGGCGGGCCCGTGCCGTTCACCGTGACCGCGGCCGAGCCGAGCTTCCTACAGCGGCTCAGCGGCTACGACGACCTGGCCTACGTCGGCAACCTGGTCGCGGTCCGCGCCGGCAAGCGCCGCATCGTGCCGCTCAGCGCGGCATGCGACGGCTGGATCGACTGGTACGAATCCCCCAAGGCCCCCTGACCGGCGCTAATCGGCGTCCTCGGTCGCTCGCGTGCAAAGCACGCCACGCTCCCTGCGTCCTTGATCTGCTTGGTCAGGCGGCCTTGGAAGCCAGGCGATCAGGCGAGACGCGGACCACGTCCCAAACCCATCCCGCCTTCTCCATCGCGTCGATGACGATCGCCGAGACGTCGACCTGCCAGCGGCCGAGGCCGTGCGTGGCGGAGGTGGGGAAGGCGTGGTGGTTGTTGTGCCATGCCTCGCCCAGGGTCGGGATCGCGATCAGGGCGAGGTTGCGCGACTCGTCCGTGGTCTCGTAGTCGCGGTTGCCGAAGACGTGGCAGAGCGAGTTGATGCTGTAGGTGAAGTGGTGCAGGACGAAGACGCGGACGAGGCCTCCCCAGAGCAGGCCGGTTAGCGCGGCGAACAGGCTGCCGCCGATCAGCCAGCCGAGCACGAAGGGGAGGAAGAGCCCGAGGATCGCCCAGAGCAGGAAGGTGCGGTCGACCCACTCGATCGTCGGGTCCTCGAGCAGGTCGGGGGCGAAGCGCTCCTTGCTGCCGCGCTGGGTGTGGATGAAGAGCCAGCCCATGTGGGCGTGGAAGAGGCCCCGCATGGCGCCGGACCAGCCGTGGCCGTGGTCGACGTGGGGACTGTGCGGGTCGCCCACTTCGTCGGAGAAGGCGTGGTGCTTGCGGTGGTCGGCGACCCAGGAGATGACCGGACCCTCGATCGCGGCCGAGCCGAGGATCGCCAGCAGCCCGTGCAGCCAGCGCTTCGCTTTGAAGGCGCGGTGGGTGAGGTGCCGGTGGAAGCCGACGGTGATCCCAAGGCCGGTGAGGAGGTACATCCCGACGAAGAGGAAGACGTCGCTCCAGTGCAGCGCCCGCCCCCAGACCTGCCAGCCGGCGAGCCCGAGCGCGACGAACGGCACCACCGTCACCAGGCCGGTGATGATTCGGTCGCGGGTCTCGTTCGCTACCGGCTGGATGTCTGATGGCTTGGGCCCTGCCACTGCGCCGATCATACGCGCGCCGTACCTGGCCCCGCGGCCAAAGGCGATGGGAAAGCCCGAAGGCCGCCTTGCCTACCGGGCAGGGAGTCTCGCTTGTAGGGTCCAGCCGATGCCGTTCGCCCGCACCGAGCCGCTGCGCCGCGAGATCGAGGCGCGCATCCCCGAGCGCCCCTTCACGGTCGAGTTCTGGGACGGCACGCGCCTGCCGTCCACCGAAGGCGCCGGCCCCACCTTCTTCGTCCGCTCGCCTCGCGCCGCCGCCCACGTCCTGCGCGCTCCCGGTCAGCTCGGCCTCGGACGCGCCTACGTCAGCGGCGAGATCGAGGTCGACGACATGGACGCCGTGATCGAGGTGCTCGACGGCTGGCAGCCGCCGCCGCTGGGACGCGGCGACGCGGCGCGGCTGCTGCTGGGCGCCGTGCGCGCCGCCGGCTTGACCAGGCCGCCCAGCCGTCCGGCCGCGGAGCTGGTGCTCAGCGGCCACCGTCACAGCAAGGAGCGCGACGCCCGTGCCGTGCGCCACCACTACGACGTCTCCAACGACTTCTTCGCCCTCTTCCTCGACCGGTCGATGACCTACAGCTGCGCCTTCTTCGCCGAGGGCGCGACAACGCTGGAGGAGGCGCAGGAAGAGAAGCTCGAGACCGTCGCCCGCAAGCTGGCGCTGAAGGAGGGCGACCGGGTGCTCGACGTCGGCTGCGGCTGGGGCAGCTTCCCGCTCTGGGCGGCGACCAGGCACGGCGCCAGCGTCGTCGGCATCACCCTCTCGCCGCCGCAGGCCGAGCGGGCGCGGCAGCGCGCCGAGGAGGCCGGCGTCGCCGACCGGGTCGAGATCCGCGTCATGGATTACCGCGACCTGGCCGGCGAGCGCTTCGACGCGATCGCCAGCATCGGCATGGTCGAGCATGTCGGCGAGGAGCAGATCGACGTTTACGCCCGCGCCCTGGCCGGCCTGCTCGAGCCCGGCGGGCGCCTGCTCAACCACGGCATCGGGCGCCTCCGTCACACCGATCCCGACGCGGGCGCCTTCTCGGAGCGCTACGTATTCCCCGACGGTGAACCGCTCCACCTCTCGCGCGTCCTGCTCGCCCTGGAACGGGCCGGCTTCGTCACCCGCCACGTCTCCGAGCACGGCGCCGACTACGCCGAGACGCTGCGCCACTGGGCGCGCCGGCTGGACGAGAACCTCGACGAGGCGCTGCGGCTGGCCGGGCCCGAACGCGTCCGCGTTTGGCGCCTCTATCTGCGCGCCGCCCGCAACGGCTTCGAGTCGGACTTCCTCTCGATCTACCAGGCGCGCTGCAGCCTGGCCTAATACGCCGGGAAGCCGGCCGAGACGTCGGGCAGCGACCAATCGGCGCCTGCCTGCTCGAGCTGATCGACCGAGTAGCTGCCGGTGGCCACGCCGACCACCTCGATCCCGGCGCCGTGGCCGGCCTTGACGTCGCGGGGGGTGTCCCCCACCGCGATGCAGGCGCCCTCGGCAAGGGTGCCGCCGGAGATCAGCTCGCCGCGGCGCAGGGCCGCTTCGGTCACCTCGGTGCGGTCGGCGGAGTCGGAGCCGTAGCCGCCGAAGCTGAAGAAGCGGTTGAGGCCGCCGCGGGAGAGCTTGATGTGAGCGGCGGCCTCGACGTTGCCGGTGACCAGCCCGAGCAGGCGGCCGCCGTCGATCAGGCGGTCGAGCAGCTCCTCGATCCCGGGCATCAGCCGGTAGCCATCGGACTCGGCGACCGTCTTCGGCAGGTGCTTGAGGTAGCAGCCGATCGCCCTGGCGCGCTCCGCGGCGCTGCCCTCGCGACCGATCACCTCGCGGAAGAGGATCGCCGCGATCTCCGGGTCGGTCATGCCGGCGTCGGTGTGCTCGGCGACGTTCGCCTCCACGCCATAGAGCTCGTCGAAGGCGCAGCGCCAGGCGGCGCCCCCGGCGCCGCCGGTCACGAGCAGGGTGCCGTCGATGTCGAAGAGCACAGCCCGGACGACGCCGCGCCTACTCACCGAGCAGTTCCCGCTGACTGAGCCAGTAGAGCAGCCCGAGAGCGGGCAGGACGACGATCGCGGCGACCGCGAAGACGACCACGACCGCGTCGAGCGTCGGGCCCGGGGCCGCCGACTGGTCGATCTTCAGGGAGGTCGGCAGCAGGTAGGGGAACTGGGCGACGCCCCACCCCCAGATCACGGCGACCACCGCCCCGCCGGCGAGCGGCCGCAGCCCGAGACGGGCGCCGCGCAGGAGCAGCGCCAGCACACCGATGCCGCAGAGGGCAGAGACGAGGACCAGGGGCAGCCCCTCGGCGGTGAGGCGATCGAAGACGTAGCGGGCTTCCGAGTGCAGGGCGAAGATCCCCGCCAGGGCGAACAGCCCAGCGACCCCGGCCGCCCAGAGCGCGCGACGGGCGAAGTAATCCTCCATGGCGGCGTCGCCGCCGCGGCGGGAGTCGATCACGAGGAAGATCGCGGCGAGATAGGCGCCGCTGGCGACGAACAGCGCCCCGGTCAGCAGCGGCAACGGCTGCAGCCAGGTCGAGAAGGCGTCGCCGTTGCCCTTGGCCGGGACGTTTCCGGCCGCGATCGCGCCGACCACCGTCCCCATGAAGAAGGGCGTGATGACCGAGGAGAGGGCGAAGGCGGCGCCCATCGCACGGCGGTACTCGAAGCGGCGAATCGACTTGCGGAAGGCGAAGCCGGCGCCGCGAAGGACGATCCCGAGCGCCGCCAGCGCGATCGGCACATACAGCGTCGACATGATCGCGCCGAAGGCGTCGGGGAAGGCGGTCCAGAGGACGACGAGGATGAAGATCAGCCAGACGTGGTTGGCCTCCCAGACGGGGGTGAGCGACTGCTGGATCCGGGCACGCGGCGCGGCCCCCTTGCGATCGTCCAACCCGGCCACCAGGTCCCAGGCGCCGCCGCCGAAGTCAGCCCCGCCGAAGAGCGCGTACAGCGTCGCCCCCGTCCAGAGGATCGCCGCTGCGAGATCGGCACGGGTCATCGCCGGGCACCTCGTGTCGGCGGGGCTGGACAGGGCGGCGCCGGTGCGGCACGGGCGCTCATGCGGTGGTCGCTTCCGACGGCCCGTAGGGGACTTCCGCCTCGCCGGCGCCCGCCTCCTCGGCGCGCCAGCGCCGCGACATCGCCCGCAGCACCAGGACCGCGCCGGTGCCGAGGCCGGCATAGAGGATCAGCACCGCGGCGAATGCGAACCAGATTCCCTCTGCCCCGGTGACCGCTTCGGAGGTGCGCATGTAGCCCTGCACGATCCACGGCTGGCGGCCGACCTCGGTCACGATCCAGCCGGACCAGAGGGCGAGGATCGCGCCGATTCCCGAGATCGCGACGGCGCGCAGGAACCACGGCGTGCGGGGGATGTCGCGACGGCGCCACCAGGCGAAGCCGAGCCAGGCGCCGAGCACCAGCAGCGCGGTGCCGATCCCGACCATCGCGTCGAAGGCCAAGTGGAGCAGGGTGTTCGCCGGGGGCCGTTCGTCGGCCGGGATCTCGTTCAGGCCGGTCACCTCGGTGTCGGCGCTGAAGCCGACCAGGAAGGAGTCGAGGTCGGGGATCGGGATCGCCCCTTTGACGCCACCGGCGGTGCAGATGCCGCCCAGGTACTCGGTCTGGTGCCCGCCCGATCTTTGAATGCACTCCATGCCGGCGAACTTGGCCGGCTGGTGGTCGGCGACCGATCGCGCCGCCGTGTCGCCGACGAAAAGCTGGATCGGGGTGGCGAGGCAGGCGATCGTGAGGGGGATCAGCAGGCCGAGCCTGTGCAGGCGGTCACGCCGCCCCCGCAGCATCCCGACCGCGTAGATCGAGGCGAGGAGAAAGCCGACGACCATGTAGGCGGCGAGGATCATGTGCGGCACCTCATAACTCCAGGCCCTGTTGAAGAGCACCTCGAGCGGTTCCGTTTCCACCACCTTGCCGGCGGCGTCAAGGGTGAATCCCTGCGGCTGGTTCATCCAGGAGTTCGCGGTGACGACCGAGAAGGCGCCGCCGATCCCGGTGACCACCATCGGCACCCCGGCCCAGAAGTGCGCCCAGCCCCCCAACCGCCTCCAGCCATAGATGTAGATCGCCAGGAAGATCGCCTCGGTGAAGAAAAAGATCCCCTCGATCGCGAAGGCGATCCCGAAGGCGTCGCCGAAGCGGGCCATGAAGTTCGGCCACAGCAGGCCGAACTCGAAGCTCAGCACGGTGCCGGTGACGGCGCCGACGGCGAAGGTGACCGCCATCGCCTTCGACCAGCGCCGCGCCAGCGCCATCGCGTCCTCGTCGCCCCGCTTCAAACCCAGCCAGTTGGCGGTGAGGATCATCGCCGGCAGGGCAACGCCGAGGCTGGCGAGGACGATGTGAAAGGCGAGCGTGAACGCCATCAGCTCGCGCGCGGCGAGCAGGTTAGTCACGCCTCGCCTCGCGGTAGCGGCGGATCAGCGCGTTGGTCGAGCTGTCGTGCTCGAGTCGAGGCTCCTCCTCCGCCTGCAGCTCGGGAACGATCCGCTTCGCCAGGACCTTGCCGAGCTCGACGCCCCACTGGTCGAAGGAGTCGACTCCCCAGATCGCCCCCTGGGTGAAGGTGCTGTGCTCGTAGAGGGCGACCAGGGTGCCGAGCGTGAACGGGTCGAGGCGCTCGGCGAGGATCGTGCTGGAGGGACGGTTGCCCTCCATCACCCGGTGCGGGACGACCTTCTCGGGGGTCCCCTCGGCCCTGACCTCCTCCTCGGTACGGCCGAAGGCGAGTGCCTGCGCCTGGGCGAAGACGTTCGACATCAGGATGTCGTGGTGGTCGCCGAGCGGGTTGCCGCTTCGCATGAAGCCGATGAAGTCGCACGGGATCAGCCGCGTCCCCTGGTGGATGAGCTGGTAGAAGGAGTGCTGGCCGTTGGTCCCCGGCTCGCCCCAGAAGATCGCCCCGGTGTCGTAGTCGACCCGGGCGCCCTCGAGGGTGACGTGCTTGCCGTTCGACTCCATGGTCAGCTGCTGGAGGTAGGCGGGGAAGCGGTGCAGGTACTGGTCGTAGGGCAGCACGGCGCAGGTTTCGGCACCGAAGAAGTTGCCGTACCAGACGCTCAGCAGCCCCATCAGCATCGGCAGGTTGCCCGCCGGCGGCGCCTCGCGGAAGTGCTCGTCCATCGCGTGGAAGCCGGAGAGCATCTCGGCGAAGCGGCCCGGGCCAATCGCCAGCATGGTCGAGAGGCCGATCGCCGAGTCCATCGAGTAGCGGCCGCCCACCCAGTCCCAGAAGCCGAACATGTTCGCGGTGTCGATGCCGAACTCCGTCACCTGCTCGGCGTTGGTGGAGACCGCGACGAAGTGCCTGGCGACGGCCTGCTCGTCGCCGCCGAGGCCGGCGACCAGCCACTGGCGCGCGGTGCGGGCGTTGGTCATCGTCTCCAGCGTGGTGAAGGTCTTCGAGGAGATGACGAAGAGCGTCTCCGCCGGATCCAAATCGCGGGTCGACTCGGCGAAGTCGGTCCCGTCGACGTTGGAGACGAAGCGGAAGGTCATCTCGCGGCGGCTGAAGTGGCGCAGCGCCTCGTAGGCCATCACGGGGCCGAGGTCGGAGCCGCCGATGCCGACGTTGACGACGTTGCGGATCGGCCTGCCGCTGTGGCCCGTCCACTCTCCCGAGCGCACCCGCTCGGCGAAATCGGCCATGCGGTCGAGCGTCCCGTGGACCTCGCGGACGACGTCCACGCCGTCGACGATCAGCGAGCGCTGGCGCGGCATCCGCAGCGCGACGTGGAGCACCGGGCGGTCCTCGGTGACGTTGATGCGCTCACCGGCGAACATCGCTTCTCGGCGCGCCTCCACCCCGCGCTCGCGGGCCAGCTGGCCGAGCAGGATCAGCGTCTCGTCGGTGATCCGATGCTTGGAGAAGTCGAGATGGAGGCCGGCGCCGCCGGCGACCAGGGTCTCGCCGCGCTGGGGATCGGCGGCGAAGAGCTCGCGCAGGTGGGTGCCGCGGACCTGGGCGTGGTGGCGCTCCAGCGCGCCCCATGCCTCGCACCGGCGCAGCGCCGGCGCGGCTTCGCTCACGCGCGCGCCCCGAGCTGCGACTCGATCGTCTTCAGCATCTCGTCCCACGACTTCGCGAAGGCCGTCTTGCCCTCCTCCTGAAGGCGCTCGGCCAGCGCGTCGACGTCGATGCCGGCCTCCCCGAACCGCGCCAGCACCTCCTCCGCGTCGCCGCCGTCGGCCGGCACCAGCTCGCCGACCTCGCCGTGGTCGGCGAACGCCTTCAGGGTCGGCTCGGGCATCGTGTTGACGGTGAGGGGCGAGGCGAAGCCCTCGATGTAGAGGACGTCGGAGGCATCCGGGTCCTTGGTCCCGGTGCTCGCCCAGAGCAGGCGCTGCGGCCGTGCCCCCTCGTTCATCAGCCGCTGCATGCGCTCGGAGTCGAGCAGCTCGCGGTAGGCGCGGTAGGCGCGGAAGCCGATCGCCAGGCCGAGCCGGTTGCGCAGCTCGCCGGGAACCTCATCGGCGACGGCCACGTCCCAGCGGCTCATGAAGATCGAGGCGACCGAGGCGACGTTGGGATCCAGCCCGGCCTCGATCCGCCGTTCGATCCCGCGCATGAAGGCGTCGGCGGCGGCGAGGTACTGCTCGCGCGAGAAGAGCAGCGTGACGTTGATCGGGATGCCGGCGAAGATCGACTCCTCGATCGCCGGCAGCCCGGCCTCGGTGCCGGGGATCTTGATGTAGAGGTTGTCGCGCTCGGCCTTGGCGTGGAGCTCGGCGGCCTCCTCGATGGTCGCCGCCGTGTCGTCGGCGATCAGCGGCGAGACCTCGAGCGAGGCGAAGCCGTCGACGCCGGCGGTGCGCTCGTGGACCGGGGCGAAGAGGTCGGTGGCGTCGCGCAGATCGGCGAGCGCCAGCTCGAAGAAGATGCGCTCCGTGGGGGTGGCGCCGATGCCCTCCTCGGGAACCGTGCTGCGGCTGAGCTCGGCGATCTGCTCGTCGTAGGCCTCGCCGCCCGAGATCGCCTTGTCGAAGATCGTCGGGTTGGAGGTCAGGCCGGTGACGGAGAGCTCGTCGATGTAGCCGCCGAGCGTGCCGTCGCCCAGCATCGTGCGGGTGATGTTGTCGAGCCAGAGGCTCTGGCCCAGCTGGTGGAGCTTCTCGGTTGCCTTCACGGCTCTCCCTCCTCGGTGGCTTTGGCTTTCGCTCTCAGCTTCGCACGCCGAGCACCTCGCGGGCCGCCTCGGCGATCCTGTCCGGCGTGAAGCCGAACTTGGTCTGCACGTCCTTGAGCGGCGCCGAGCTGCCGAAGGTGTGCATGCCGATCCTCTTGCCAGCCAATCCGACGTAGCGATCCCAGCCCAGGGTCGACGCCTCCTCGATCGAGACGCGCGCGGCGACGGCCGGCGGCAGGACCTCGTCGCGGTAGGCATCGTCCTGGCGGTCGAACAGCTCCCAGCAGGGCAGGCTGACCACCCGTGAGCGGATCCCCTCGCCGTCCAGCTCCTCGTGCGCACCGAGGGCCAGCGCCACCTCGCTGCCGGTGGCGATCAGGATCACCTCGGGGTCGCCGCCCTGGGAGTCGGCGAGGACGTAGCCGCCGCGCCGCAGTCCCTCGGCCGAGGCGTAGCGCTCGCGGTCGAGGATCGGCACGTCCTGGCGGGTGAGGATCAGGGCGACCGGCTGGCGGGTGCGGTCCATGGCCACCCGCCAGGCCTCGGCGACCTCGTTGGCGTCGGCGGGGCGGATCACGTCGAGGCCGGGGATCGCCCGCAGCGAGGCGAGCTGCTCGACCGGCTGGTGGGTCGGCCCGTCCTCCCCCAGCCCGATCGAGTCGTGGGTGAAGACGTGGATCACCGGCAGCTCCATCAGCGCCGAGAGGCGGATCGCCGGGCGGGCGTAGTCGGAGAAGGTCAGGTACGTCGACCAGAGCGGGCGCAGCTTGGAGAGCGAGAGGCCGTTGGAGATCGCCGCCGACTCGTGCTCGCGGATGCCGTAGTGGAGCTGGCGGCCCTCGTAGGCGCCGGGCTCGAAGTCTGCGGCGCCGTCGGTCGAGAGGCCGACCGAGGTCGAGTCGGTGAGGTCGGCGGAGCCGGCGAGCAGCCACGGCACCCGCTCGGCGATCGCGTTCTCGACCTGGTTCGAGGCCTTGCGGGTCGCGAGGCCCTTCTCGTCGGGCTCGAAGCTGGGGATGCCGGCGTCCCAGCCGTCGGGCAGGCTGCGCTTCTGCATCGCCTCGATCTCGGCGGCCAACGCGGCGTCGCCGGCGGCGTAGTCGGACAGCTTCGACTCCCACTCGGCACGCAGCTCGGCCCCACGCCTGCCGATCCCCTCGGCGAAGCGCTCCTTGACGCCTTCCGGGACGTGAAACTCGGCGTCCTCGGGCCAGCCGTAGACGCGCTTGGTCTCGCGAACCTCCTCGGCGCCGAGCGGCTCGCCGTGGGCGGCGGCCGTGTCCTGCTTGTGCGGCGAGCCCCAGCCGATGTGACTGTCGACGATGACCAGCGTCGGCCGCCCCCGCTCGCCCCTGAACTCCTCGAAGGCGCGGCTGAGCAGCTCGGTGTCGTTGGCGTCGCCGACCCTGGTCACGTTCCAGCCGTAGCCCATGAAGCGGGCGGCGGCATCGTCCTCGTAGGCGATCCGCGTCTTACCGTCGATCGTGATGTGGTTGTTGTCATAGATCCAGCAGAGGTTGTCGAGCTTCAGGTGGCCGGCCAGAGAGGCGGCCTCGTTGGAGACCCCCTCCATCAGGCAGCCGTCGCCGGCGATCGCGTAGACGTCGAAGTCGAACAGCTCGACGCCGTAGCGGGCGCCCTGCCACTTGGAGGCGATCGCCATCCCCACCGAGGTCGCGATCCCCTGGCCGAGCGGACCGGTGGTCGTCTCCACGCCCGAGGTCCAGCGGTACTCGGGGTGGCCGGGAGCGCGCGAATCGAGCTGGCGAAAGCTCTTGACGTCCTCTAGCGAGACCGCCGGGCGACCGACCACCTCGTAGTCGGGTTCCACCGCCTGCACCTCGGTCAGGTAGAGCAGCGAGTAGAGCAGCATCGATGCGTGCCCGGCCGAGAGCACGAAGCGGTCGCGGTTGGGCCAGATCGGGTCGGCCGGGTCGAAGCGCAGGAAGCGCTGCCACAGCGTGTAGGCGACAGGGGCCAGCGCCATCGGCGTCCCCGGATGGCCGGAGTTGGCCTTCTGGATCGCGTCGATCGACAGCGTGCGAATCGTGTTGATGCAGAGCTGATCGATGTCCTGCGTCATGCCCGGTGCCTCAGGGTTCGATGCGGGTGATCGTCCCGTCGCCGTTGTCGGCTACCCAGACCGCGTCCAGGCCAACCGCGATCGCGCCCGGTTCCGGTCCGACGGACACCGGGTCCCCGTCCCGCTCGCCGCTCTCGATGCCGATCCTGGTGACCGTGTCCTCGCCCGAGTTGGCGACCCAGACGCTTTCGGTCCCGGCGTCGATCCCGCCGGGTCGTTGGCCGACGGCGATCGCCTCCCCGATCAGGGTGTGCGTCGCGGGATCGAGCCTGGTGACGGTGTCGGATCGGCTGTTGGCGACCCAGACCACGCCGCCGCCGACGGTGATCCCGGCCGGGCCGCGACCCGCCGCGATCGGCGCGCCCGCGGTCGCGCTGCCCAAGTCGATGCGCCGTACCGCTCCCGTGGAAGCGCTGCTGACCCAAACAGCGCCCGCCCCGACCGCGAGGCGAAGCGGCGCGACATGGGGCGGCAGGCTCGGCTTGTAGACGCGGCCGCCGCGGGCGTTGATCGCCGTGACGCCGGCGCCGTCGTCGTCGGCGACCCAGACACGACCGCCGCCGAAGACGATCGCCCCGGGGCTCCCCGGTACAGCGATCCTCTCGCTTACCCGTTCGGTGGCCGGGTCGACGCGCAGCACCTCGCCCCGCCGGGGGCTCGACACCCAGACCGACCCGCCGCCGACCGTCACGCCGGAGATGCCGCGCCCGAGGGCCAGCGGCCCGCCCGTTACCCGTTCGGCTTGCGGATCGAGCCGCGAGAGCGTGCCGTCGGCGGCGCTGACGACCCAGACGGAACCGGCACCGACGGCGAGGCGAAGCGGCGGACGTCCGACCTCGATCGGGGCTGAGACCGACGGCCCGTCGCCGCCCAGAAGGAGAAGCACGACGACGACGATCGCGGCGGCGAAGGCTGCCGAGGCGATCAGCCAACGCCACGGCGCCCCAGCGAGACGCGCGAAGCGGCCACGGACCCCGAGCTGCCGGTGCTCCGAGGTCCATATGGGCACCTGCGCACCGGCACGTCCAGGCGTTGGGCGATCGCTCGTCGAGAGGACCCGGGTCGGTACCGCGCTTGCGCCCTGGCGCTCGCGGGCGGCCTCGATCAGCTCACCGGCGGTCGCGTAGCGCTCGGCCGGGTTCCTGGCGACCGCCTTTTCGATCACGCCCGCCAGGCCCTGCGGCATCGGTGGTTCCGCCTCTCCGTCGCGGCGGGCGTAGGGAGCCACCCCGGTCACCGACTCGTAGAGGACGCAGCCGAGCGAGTAGACGTCGGCGGCCGGTCCGACCTGATCGCCGCGCCACTGCTCGGGCGACATGTATTCGACCGTGCCGACGACCGACGTGCCGCTGAGGACGCCGCTGTCCCCCAGCGCCTTGGCGAGGCCGAAGTCGGTGAGGAAGGCCCGCTCGCCTTCGAGCAGGATGTTCTGCGGCTTGACGTCGCGGTGGACGATGCCGGCGGAGTGGGCAGCGTCGAGGGCGTCCGCCACCTGGCCGAGCAGGGCGACCGCCTCGGCGGGCGGCAACGGCCCGCGGTCGAGGCGTTTCTTCAGATCTCCGCCGCCGATCAGCCGCATGGCGACGATCAGCTCGCCGTCTTCCTCCCGCGCGTCGAAGACCGGGACGACCGCGGGATGATCGAGGCGGGCGGCGAGGCGGGACTCGCGCAGGAAGCGATTCCGGAAGCTCTCGTCGCCGGCGAGCTGGCGGGCGATCACCTTCAGTGCCACCGGCCGCTCGAGGGCGAGATGGGTCGCCCGGTAGACGACCCCCATCCCACCTTGCGCGATCAGCGCGTCGAGGCGATAGCCGGCGAGCGTCGAGCCAATCGCGGGGTCAGCCACCCCGCGGTTATACCCGCCCGCGGGGCGAAGCCTCCGCGCGGCGTGGACGTGCCGGGAGCCAGAGGCACCCCTAGGGGTGCATAGCTCCCGGCACGCACCGGCTCGCGATCAGCCGCCCCTATGGGGCACCGGCTGCCATGCGATCACCGGACCGATCGCGGTGCCGTCTTTTTCGGAGGCCTCGAAGCCTTCCGCGAGCTGGGTTTGACGGCGGTTGGCAACGTCGATCGCGACCAGCGACTGCTGCTCTTCGACAGCGACGAACGCCGCGACCCGGCGCCCGTCCGAGGAGAAGACGCCGTTGGTCCGCGAGCCGTCGGGGAGCTGCGCGAGCTTGCGCGCCCGGCCCGGCCCGATCCGCTTCGACCAGAGGCCCTGGTCGCGGCGGAACAGCAGGGTGCGACCGTCGGGCGAGACGTCTTCGACGTAGGCGGAGCCGACACCGGCGACGAGGGCCTTCACCTTGGTCCCGTTGCGACGCATCGTGTAGACGTCGGCGTACGCGGCCGGCCCTTCGCTGCTCTCACCACGGCTGAAGACGATGCCGCCGGCGAACCAGCGCGGCTTGAACTCGTCGACGCCGCTGCGCGTCAGGCGGGTGAGGCGGGCACCCGAGGAGCGAATCGAGTAGAGATCCTCGGTCGCGTTGGGGCCTGGATCGCTGTCGCGAACGAAGACGATTTCCCGGCCGTCCGGCGAGAAATCGGCCTGGTGGTCGTCGCCGGGCCCGCTGGTGAGGCCGTGCAGGCCGCCGCCGAGAACCCTCACCGAGTAGAGATCGGCTGGGGCGTCGAGTGAGGTGCGGCGCTCGAAGGCGACTCGCTTGCCGTCCGGGGAGACGATCGGGGCCGAGTCGAGCGCCGCCCCGCTGGTCAGATGGCGAAGGCCGGAGCCGTCCGGGCGGACGGAGTAGAGGTCGTCGCCGCGGACGAAGGCGATCGTCCTGCCGTCGGCGGAGAACGCCGGTTCGGTGTCGGTGGGATCTTCGGTCAGCTGGTTCAGATGCCCGGCTTTGACCGCGAAGAGGCCGCCTTTGGCCTCACCGTCAATCGTCGTCGCTTTGGAATAGACGACGGCCCGGGGCGACGCAGCGAGAGCGGCGGTCGCCGACATCGCGAGCGCAAGCAGGGCGAGAATCGGTATGAGCATCGATCGGTGGCGCATGGCATTTCCTTTCAATCGTTGGACTTCGAACCGCGTCACCGATCCTGCGCCGCGGAAGCGTGCGCGCCAACGACAGCCGCGACGCGCGCCGGGCCAGCTTTGGCCCGGCCCGGGCCACCGGGCGCCCACGAGCTCTTCATTGCCGCCCTGTAGGCGGCAATTGCGAAACTCGACTACCTGGGGCGGTCGAGCCCCAGCTCTATGACCCGCGCGGCGATCAGGCGCGGCCGCTCGCGGCCCGCGTCGCCCGGCACGTCGAGCTTGGCGGCGAGGGCGTCGAGGCGGCGCTGGGCGGTGCGCTCGCTGACCTGCAGGGCCGCGGCGATCTCAGCCCTCGTGGCGGGACGGCCGGCGAAGGCGCCCTCGCTGCGGTACGGGGCGACCAGCGCCGCGGCGGTCGCCCGCTCCTCCTCGCTCAGCGGCATCGCCGGCTCGCTCGCCGCCACCGTCGCCCCGGCCCTGCCCGGGACCGGGTCGGCGACTTCGAGCCGGTACTGAGCAAGGGTGAGGATGTCGCCGTCGCGAAGCCGTCGCGAGCGGTCCAGCGGCTCGCCGTTCAACGCGGTGCCGTTGCGGCTGTCGAGGTCGGCCGCCATCAGCACGCCACCGCGGCTCTCGATCTCGAGGTGATGCCAGGAGACCGCCTCGTCGTCGATCGTCACGTCCGCCGCGGGATCGCGGCCGACCGTCGTCCGCTCGCCCAGCGCGAAGGAGCGCGGCTCCCGCCCCTTGCCGGTCAACCAGATCCGCGCGTCCATGGATCGCGAGCATAGGACGTGCCGTCGATTACCGGCCCATATGGGCGCATAAGCCACGGCGCGTCCCCGGATAGAGTCAGCGCCGTGGGGGCCGAGGAGGAGAAGCGCATCGTCGCCGCGGCGGCCGCCGAGCTCGTCGAGGACGGGATGACGGTGGGACTGGGCACGGGCTCGACCGTCGCCCACCTGCTGCCGGCGATCGCCGCACGCGGCCTGGGCGGGATCCGCTGCGTGGCGACCTCCGTCGCCACCGAGCAGCAGGCGCGTCAGCTGAACATCCCGGTCGAAGAGTTCAACGAGCTCGACCGTCTCGACATCGCGATCGACGGAACGGACCAGGTCACCCCCGACGGCTGGCTGATCAAGGGCGGCGGGGCGGCGCACCAGCGCGAGAAGGTCGTCGCCGCGGCGGCCGAGCGCTTCGTCGTGATCGCCGACTCGAGCAAGCCGGTCGACTCGCTCAGCGGCCCCGTGCCGCTGGAGCTGCTCGCCTTCGGCCTGCGCTCGACCCTCGCCCGGCTCGGCTCCGAGGTGGAGCCGCGCGACGTCCCGCCCAGTCCCGACGGCGGCGTGATCGCTGATTACCGCGGTGAGATCGGCGATCCGGCCGGCCTCGCCGCCCGCCTCGACGCCGACCCCGGGATCACCTCCCACGGCCTCTTCCCACCGGCGATGGTGAGCGAGGTGCTGGTCGGGGCGGGCGACGCGGTCGACCGCTTGACGCTGAGCTGACTCTTCGAGGAAGTCTCAGCCCGCGAGGCTCTTCAGCTTCTCCACAGCGGGGTCGTCGGCGCCGACCAGCTCGGCGATCGTCGCCGCGGCGTCCTCGATGTCCTCTGGAGTCGCGACGGCGATGGCCTCGATGTCGGCCCAGTCCTTGGTGCGGTCGAAGAACGCCTTGAAGATGACGAGCGAGGCGCAATCGAGCATGGGGATATCGCGGCCCTCCAGCCGTACCCAAACTACTGAGGCCGCCACCGCCTCGTGCAGCGGGATGTTGTTCAGGAAGACGTCGATCGGGGTGCCCTGCCAGTCGAGGCGGGCCTGGCCGTCGTGCTTCACCTTGGCGACGTCTTTCTTCCTCACGCGAACTCCACTCGGAAAAGAGGCGAGGACCGATTCGGCCTCCGCCGCGTCGACGAAGATGTTGACGTCGAGATCGCGGGTTCCGCGCGGCTCCTCGACGCAGTAGGCCAGAGCTATCGCGCCGCCGAAAGCGTGGGCAAGGCCAGCCTCGGTGAGCGAATCGTGGATCGCGAACAGCTTTTCGACCAGCTCGCTCATCGCACCGTGCCTTGCGCGACCCGGTCGGGGAGGTGGGGGTATTCGAGCTCGATCCGGGGCCGGAACGGCAGCGCCTCGGCAAGCTCCAGAACCTGGACCAGGATTCTGCTCGCCCGCTCGGGATCGACCGGAGGCTTGCGAGGCGCCAGCTGCAGCTCGAGCCCGCCGGCGGCCGCCAGCCGCGAGAGCGCCGCGGCTCCCGGCTCCCGCTTTCCCCGCACGTACGCGTTGACCACGGACCGGGGCATTCCGGCCCTCCGCGCAAGCTCGGCCTGACTGAGCCCGCTGCTGGCAAGGATCGCTCTTGCCGTCATGCCCAAATGTTAGCGAATCCGCTAACGCGACATCGCGGCCTCATCGGCGACGACGATCATGTTGTCATTCTCGACCTGGCCGGCTGGAATCGAGGTGTCGCCAGCGAGCAGCTTGGCGAGCGCCTCACGTGACGCCTCGCCGAGGACCAACCAGAGGATCTGGTGCGCTGCCTTCAGGGCCGGATAGGTGAGGGTCATGCGGCGGTGGCCCTGGTAGGGCTCCCCGGTCATCGCCACCCGCCGGTCGTCCACTTCGAGCACGGAGTCGCCTGGAACGAGCGAGGCGACGTGGCCGTCCGGGCCGAGGCCGAGGTGGATCAGGTCGAGCCGTTCGGGGACGTGGACTTCGTACTCCGACGCCGAGAGTTCGAGATCGCGGCTGGTGACCGGCATCGGCCGCAGCGCCGCCTGGTGATCGATCGAGAGCATCTGGACGAGGTGGGTCAGGTTGCGGGAGTCGTCCCCGGGCGGCGCCACACGCTCATCCACCTGGTAGATGTGCGTGTGCTCCCAGGGCATCTGCTGCATCTCGCCGAGCAGGCCGATCATCGCCCACGGCGTCTTGCCGCCGCTCAGCGCCAGCTCGTACTCGCCGCGCAGGCCGACGGCATCGCGACCGGCGGTCGCGACCACCTCGGCGGCGTAGCGCGACGCGGCGTCGGCGTCGGCGAGGACCTTCGTCTCGATCGCCATCGGCGGGGCCGCCTAGGAGGCCTTCTCGTCGTGGCCGCCGAACTGCTTGCGCATGGCGGAGAGCACCTTGTCGCCGAAGTCGCCGAGCCCGCGCGAGGAGAAGCGCTCGTAGAGGGCGGTGGTCAGGACCGGGGCCGGCACCCCGACGTCGATCGCCGCGATCGACGTCCAGCGGCCCTCGCCCGAGTCGGAGACGCGGCCGGCGAAGTCGGAGAGACCCGGCGATTCCCGCATCGCCGCGGCGGTCAGGTCGAGCAGCCAGGAGCCGATCACGCTGCCGCGCCGCCAGACCTCGGCGACCTCGGGCAGATCGAGGTCGTACTGGTAGTACTCCGGCTGCTCCAGCGGCGCCGTCTCGGCGTCCTGCTCACGGGCGACCTTGCCTGCGTCGGCGTTATGGAGGATGTTCAGCCCCTCGGCGTAGGCGGCCATGATCCCGTACTCGATCCCGTTGTGGACCATCTTCACGAAGTGCCCGGCGCCATTGGGACCGCAATGCAGGTAGCCCTTCTCGGCGGGGCTCGGATCGCCCTCCCGGCCGGGGGTCCGCGCCGCCGACTCGACGCCGGGCGCGAGGCTGGCGAAGATCGGGTCGAGCCGCTCGACCGCTCGGTCGGGGCCTCCGATCATCAGGCAGTAGCCGCGATCGAGGCCGAAGACGCCGCCGCTGGTGCCGCAGTCGACGAGGTCGACCTGGCGCTCGCGGAGCTTCTCGGCGCGGCGAATGTCGTCGCGGTAGTAGGAGTTGCCGCCGTCGACGACCGCATCGCCGGGCTCGAGCACCGCGGCCACGTCCTCGACCGTCTTCTCGGTGATCTCGCCGGAGGGCACCATGACCCAGACGGCCCGCGGCGCGGTGAGCTTCGAGGCCAGCTCCGGCAGGGAGGACGCGCCGTCGGCCCCTTCCCCCGAGAGGGCCGAGACGGCGTCCGGGTTGACGTCGTAGGCGACGATCCGATGGCCGTCGCGCATCAGGCGGCGCGCCATGTTCGCCCCCATCCGGCCCAGTCCCACGATTCCCAGCTCCATCGCTCCTCCTTCCCTTCGCGATCGGTTCGCGTACGGCTCGGGAAACCCTATGCGACCCAGCCCGGCGACTCGGATAGCCTGACGGCACGATGGCTAGGCACAAGGACGGCGCCGCGGCCGACGTGCTGACGATCTTCGGGATCAGCGGCGACCTGGCGAGGAAAATGACCTTCCGGGCGCTCTACAAGCTGGAGGCTCGCGGCAAGCTCGACTGCCCGATCGTCGGCGTCGCGATCGACGACTGGGACGACGCGAAGCTGCGCCAGCACGCCCACGAGGCGATCGGCGCCACCGTCAGCAGTCCCGACGAGGACGTCTTCAAGCGGCTCGCCGAGCGGCTCTCCTACGTCCAGGGCGACTACGCCGACTCGGCGACCTTCGAGCGGGTCGCCGCCGCGATCGGCAAGGCGAAGCGGCCGGTCTTCTACCTCGAGGTCCCTCCCTCCCTTTTCTCGACCGTCGTTCACGGCCTCGCCGGCGCCGGCCTGACCGACAAGGCGCGCGTCGTGATCGAGAAGCCCTTCGGCCACGACCTCGCCTCGGCACGGGCGCTCAACGCCGACCTGTGCGAGGTCCTGGACGAGGACCAGATCCTCCGCATCGACCATTACCTGGGCAAGGAGCCGGTGATGGACATCACCTACCTGCGCTTCGCCAACTCGGTGTTGGAGCCGGTCTGGAACCGCCAGCACGTCTCCCACGTGCAGATGACGATCGCCGAGGACTTCGGAGTCGAGGACCGTGGGCGCTTCTACGACGCCGTCGGAGCGACGCGGGACGTGATCCAGAACCACGCCCTGCAGGTGCTGGCGCTGGTCGGGATGGGGCCGCCGACCGGCAACCACCCCGATTCGATCCGCGACAAGAAGCTCGAATTCTTCAAGGCGACCCGGGCCGCCGATCCGAAGCGCTACGTGCGCGGCCAGTACGAGGGCTATCGCGAGATCGATGACGTGGCGAAGGACTCGACCACCGAGACCTTCGCCGCGCTCGAGCTCGAGGTCGACAACTGGCGCTGGAGCGGCGTGCCCTTCTTCGTCCGCACCGGCAAGCGAATGCCGGCGAAGTCGAGCGAGGTGACGGTGGCCTTCAAGCGCCCGCCGCGGCTCGGAGTCGGCTCCGGCAAGCAGCCGGATCCCAACCGGATGACGGTGCGGATCGAGCCGGAAGCCGGCGCCCGCATCCGGCTCTTTGCCAAGCAGGCCGGCGAGGAGGCCTTCGAGCCGGCCAACCTGCAGGTGCTCTTCGAGAAAGTGCCGGGCGAGGACCCCGAGCCCTACGAGCGCCTGCTCGGCGACGCGCTCGCCGGCCGCGCTCAGCTCTTCGCCCGTCAGGACTCGGTCGAAGAGACGTGGCGGATCGTGCAGCCGCTGCTCGACGAACCCGGCCCCGTCCATCCCTACGAGCCGGGCACCTGGGGGCCGAAGGAGGCCGAGAAGCTGACCCGGGGGCTCTGCCAGTGGCATCAGCCCTGGCTCCCCGAAGGCACTCGCGACACCGATACCTAGCGGCGTGCTAGGTTTTGTCCTCTGATTAGGGTTCCCTAATAGGGAGCCCCGCCCCCCGAAGAGAGACGGAAGCTTAGCTGGATGATCCCCACCCTGGTAATCGCCCTGCGCGAGGGCGTCGAGGCCTCGCTGATCGTCGGCATCATCGCCGCCTTCCTGGTCAAGGAGGGCAGGCAGGATGCGATGCGCCAGATGTGGGGCGGCGTCGCGATCGCGGTGGCGCTCTGCGTCGGCATCGCGGTTCTGCTGCGAGTCGTCGGACAGCAGCTGCCGCAGCGCGAGCAGGAGGGCCTGGAGACGGTGATCGGCACGATCGCCGTCGCCGCCGTGACCTACATGATCGTCTGGATGCGCCGCCACGCCCGCGGCATCAAGGCCGAGCTCGAGGGGCACGCCGCCAGCGCGCTCGCCGCCGGCTCGACCATGGCGCTGGTGGCGATGGCCTTCCTCGCCGTCCTGCGCGAGGGCTTCGAGACCTCGGTCTTCCTGCTGGCCGCCTTCCAGGACGCCAGCGACACGACCGCGGCCGGGATCGGGGCCTCGATCGGGCTGGTCGCGGCGATCGCGATCGGCCTCGGCATCTACCGCGGCGGCGTGCGGATCAACCTCTCCCGCTTCTTCCGGGTGACCGGGCTGATCCTCGTCTTCGTCGCCGCCGGCCTGCTCGCGACCTCGCTGCACACGGCCCACGAGGCGGGCTGGTTCGACGGGCTCCAGAGCCAAGCGGTCGACCTCTCGTGGCTGGTCCAGCCGGGAACCGTCTCCGGCTCGCTGCTGACCGGGATGCTCGGCCTGCAGCCGCAGCCGACCGTCGGCGAGGCGCTGATCTACCTGCTCTACGCCGTGCCGATGGCGCTCTACGTGCTCTGGCCGGACCGCTTGCGGCCCCGCCGGCGCGCCAGGGTGCCGCGGGCCCGGCGCAGCGCCCCTGCCGAGGGCGCACCGGCCCAGAGCCCCGCCTGAGTTTTTGCCAATCAGCTACAGAACGAATAGGAGCCCCTGCCAATGAGCCGCATCTCGTCCCTGATCGCCATCGCCGTCGCCGGTGTCGGTCTCGTCTCCATCCCGTCCGGCTGCGGCTCGAGCGGCGACGTCCCCGCCGACGCCAAGCGGATGTCCTTCAAGCTGACCGACGCCGGCTGCGAGCCGAACAGCGCCAAGGCGCCGGCTGGACCGATCGCCTTCGAAGTCGAAAACGCCGGGACGTCGAAGGTGACCGAGTTCGAGGTGCTGGACGGCGACTCGATCGAGGGCGAGGCGGAGGACGTATCCGACGGCCTCTCGAAGACCTTCTCGATCAGCCTCGAGAAGGGCCGCTATACGCTCTATTGCCCGGGTGGCGCCGATGAGCGCGGCACCCTGACGGTCACCGGGTAGCGACCAAAACGGAACCCGCGCCCCTCCCACGGGGCGCGATCCGTCCTAATCGTCCGAGGACCGAGTTAGGCGCGCCCGCGCCTCGTCAATCCCTCTAGAACCACCTCGACCGGCGAGCGGTGCTTGCCGTTCGAAGACTCACGGGTCCGCTGGATCTCGGTCGCCAGCTGCCCGACCTGGGCCCCGAAGCTGCCAACCTCCTTCGCGGCGGCCTTCAAGTCTCGCGACTTGACCTTCACCTGTGGCCGGCGATGCATCGCCCTGACGATGCGGTTTCCGCGGCGGCCCTGGCGCGCGCCGAGGGCCATGCCTCCGGCCGCCCCGGCGATCGCGGCACCGCCAGCAAGCAGCGGGACCTTGACCTTGCCGACAACGCTCGAAGCCTTTCCGGTCGCGTTGCCGACGACGGAGGTGGCTTTGTCCGCCGCCCCGCTGACCGCGGCGACCGGCGCCGGTTTGCGGCTGGATTTCGAGCTGCTGCTTTTCCGGCTGCTGGCTTTGGGGCTGCTGCTTTTCCGGCTGCTGGATTTCGAGCTGTTGCTTTTGCGACTGCTCGTCCGCGAAGGCGTGGTTTTTTTGCTTGATGAGCCCCGCGAGCGCGCCGGGGATTTTTTCGAGCCCCCAGAGCGTTTGGCGGAGGGTTTTGCTTTGGTCTGAGCCATCGTTCCTCCTCTAGTTGCTCGTGCCGAGCTCTTGCTCGCGCTGGTTCGCCCGTTCCTCGTCGAGTTCCGCCTCGACCTTCGCCCGCTCCGCACGCTCCTCGGCGACCGCTGCCTCGGTGCGGCGATCCTGCGCCCGCTCGCGGTGGTGGCGAGCGTCGTCGTGCTTCGCCTCGGATTGGACCTCGGCAAATTGCTGACGGCTGCGCGCACGGCGAGCCGCGGCGACTGCGATCGCCAAAACGATCAGTGCGCCAACGACTATGACGACGATTGCGACGGTGGACATCACTCCTCCTTTACATAGAGAGTTCCTCCCAATTGCCCGCTTGTGCAAATTCGAAACAACGGGTCGACACCCGCCGGACCTCGCCGTAGGGTGAATGCGATGGCCGTTCCGACGCAGGACAGAGCCGATGCGCTGCTGGGGAAGCTTGGCTTCACCAGCTGGCGGCCGGGGCAGCGGGAGGCTGTCGCGGCGGCGCTGGAGGGGCGCGACTCCTTGATCGTCATGCCGACCGGTGGCGGGAAGAGCCTCTGCTACCAGCTGCCGGGACTGGCGAGCGAGGATCTGACGATCGTCGTCAGTCCGTTGATCGCCTTGATGAACGATCAGTGGCAACGGTTGACCGCGGCCGGGCATCCGGTCGCGATGGTGACCTCGGCGATGAGCGATGAGGCGGTGCGCGAGTCGCTCGGCCAGGTGCGCGACGGCAGAGCCCGGATCGTCTACTGCTCGCCGGAGCGGTTCGGCTCCAGCGTCTTCCTCAGCGCGATCGACCGGCGGCGGATCGACCTGCTCGCGGTCGACGAGGCGCACTGCGTCTCGGAGTGGGGGCACGACTTCCGGCCCGACTACCTGCGGCTGCCCGAGGTCGCCGAGCGGCTGGGACGGCCGACCGTGATGGCCTGCACGGCAACCGCCACGGAGATGGTGGCGAGGGAGATCGCGGCGCGCTTCCGCATGCGCGAGCCGCTGCGGGTCCGCTCCGGCTTCGACCGGCCCAACGTCTCCTTCGACGTGGTTCGCCTGGAGGGGACCGGCTCCAAGGCGCGCCGGCTGGCGCTGCTCGAATCGGGCCTCGCCGACCCGGCCAACCGGCCGGCGATCGTCTACTGCGGCACCCGCCGCGACACCGACGAGGTCGCGGAGTCGTTGCGCGAAGCCGGCCTTCGCGCCCTTCGGTACCACGCCGGCATGGAGGCGGACGACAGGAGCGGGACCCAGGCGCGGTTCATGTCCGGCGAGGCGGAGGTCATCGTCGCCACCAACGCGTTCGGCATGGGTGTCGACAAGGCCGACGTGCGCTCGGTCTGGCACATGGCGATCCCGACCAGCCTGGAGGCCTACTACCAGGAGGCCGGGCGCGCCGGGCGCGACGGGCTGCCGGCACGCGCTGTGCTGCTGGCGATGAAAGCGGACCTGGGGCGCCTCGTCCGCTTCAACCAGCAACGTGCCGGCGACCCCGAGCTGGCGATCGCCCACGAGCGGGGCTGGCGCGACTACCGCACGATCAAGGAGTTCATCTATTCGGATCGCTGTCGCCGTCGCAGCGTCCTCGACCACTTCGGCGACCGCAGCGGCGGCAGCCCGCTGGAGCGCTGCTGCGACGTCTGCGATGCGGCTGGCTGGCTTCCCGACCCGGAGACGATCGCCGTCCGGCGAACCCGTGCGCCGAAGAAGCCTGCGGCGGCTCCAATCGACCTGTCCTCCGCCGACGCGCCGCTCTTCGAGGAGCTGAAGGCCTGGCGCCTGCGCGCCGCCGACGGCAAGCCCGCCTTCACCGTCGCCCACAACTCGACCCTGGAAGCGATCGCCGCCGCGAAGCCCGGCGACGAGCAGGCGCTGCTGCGGATCCGCGGCATCGGACCCAGCTTCGTCGCCAAGCACGCCACGGACGTCCTGGCCCTGGTCGGCCGCGGCGAAGCCGATGAGGACGTCGGCGGCAAGGACCTCGGTGCGGTCGACCCTGATGCCGGCGGGCTAGACGTCGTCGCGGCCGAAGTTGGCCAGGGCGACCTGTTCGGCGAGCTTTAGCAGCCCCAGCGTCGAGTGCGGCGAGGACGCGGTGCTCCGCATCCGCACGTGCGAGCCATGGGGGCCGCGGATCTCGACGATCGTGCAGATGTCGCCGATCTCGGAGTCGTCTCCGTAGTCGGCTTCGATCGCTTCCATCTGGGACGCGATGTGCTGCCCCACTTTGCTCTGGTCAAGCGCCACCTGAATCACCCTTCCGCCTCGCTGTCATCGTCGCCCTGAAGTAAAGCGCCAGGCAAGTTTCACGGCCGGGCGCCTTCCTTGCCACCATGTCCGGCTTCCTCGATGAATCGCTCCCGGGACAAGGCGACGAAGGTCGCCGCGCTCTGCGCCGTGGCCATGCTGTGCCTGCTGGTCGCCGCGCCGGCCGGCGCCCTCTCCCTCGTGCCCAACGGCCACAAAGTCTTCTTCGGCACCAGCGACACCGGCGACAGCGCCGACTTCGGCCAATTCAGCAGCGTCATCCACAAGCACCCGGCTCTGATCGAGTCCTTCAGGACCTGGGGCTCGGACTTTCCGGAGTCGATCGAACGCTGGCAGGCGGCGCGGGCGAGGCCGGTGCTCCACATCACCACCGCCGACAACGGCGACGGCCACGAGCTGATCACCCCGCGCGGGATCGCCGGCGGCGGCGGCGACGATTACCTGGTCCGGCTCAACAGGCTCTTCTGGGCGAAGAAGATGCGCGCCTACATCCGCCCGCTGGGCGAGCCCAACCGCTGCCTCAACGTTTACGCCTCCTTCGACTGCTCGGGCCGGCCGCGCGACGCCGCCCACACCCCGCGCTGGTACAAGCTCGCCTTCCGCCGCATCTACGTGATCGTCCACGGCGGCGGCAAGCGGGCGCAGATCGACGCACGCCTGCGGGGCGCCGGCCTGCCGCCGCTGCGCAGCGACGTCGCCGGCCTGCCGGCGGCGCCGATCGAAGTGATCTGGAGCCCGCTGCCGGCCGGCTCGCCGACGGTCCCCCACAACCGTCCCCGCCACTATTACCCCGGCTCGCGCTGGGTCGACTGGGCCGGTACCGACCTCTATTCCGACGACCAGGACTGGAAGGCGCTCGACGGGCTCTACAGGCGCTTTGCCGGCAAGCCGTTCGCGATCACCGAGTGGGGGGTCTCCTCCGGCGACGACCCGACCTACGTCCGCAGGCTGATGACCTGGGTGGAACGCCACCCCCGCGCCAAGATGCTCGTCTACTACCAGGACTTCGGCTCGACGAGCTCCTACCGGATTCAGAACTGGCCCGCCAGCCTCGGCGTCCTGCGCAACATGATCCACAACGGTCGCTATCCCTCCTACGCCCCCTTCCCGCCGAAGGCCCCTCCGCCCCCGCCGGGCGGCATCGCGCCCAAGAAGCGCTCCTCCTAAGGGCTGGGGCGATTGGCCTTCCCAGAGGCCGAGCGCGGCTTGCGGCGAGCGGGCTGCTTCGCGGCCGGCGCCAGGCGCTGTTGAGCCACGGCCGCCTTGTACTTGTACGGCTGCAGCGCGGTGATGCTCGAGTAGCCGATCAGGTAGATGCGACGGCCGTCGGAGACGACCGGCGTGTAGGTGCCGCGGGGATAGCGGAAGACGGTGCGGCCGCCCTTCATCGCGAAGCCGGTGGTCGAGGTGCCGTCGAACTCGGCGGCGTAGACGATGTCGCCGATCGCGGTCAGCGAGCCGATCACCGAGCCGCCGGCGGAGCGGATCCAACGCGGCTCGCCGCTCTTCGCGTTGAGCGCGTAGACGTTGCCGTCGAAGGAGCCGATGTAGACGGTCGGGCCGGTGTGGGCGGTGCTGGCCACGGCGGGGCCCGAGTAGGCGTAGCCGCCGGTCGAGTAGGTCCAGGCGATCGTGCCGTCGCGGCGGTCGAAGCTGTAGACGCGGGTGTCGTTGTTGCCCGCGTAGACGCGGCCGAAGGCGACCGCCGGGGTCGAGTAGAAGGCGCCCGAGCTGCCGAAGCCCTGCCCCAGCGAGTCGCTCTGCCAGACCAGCCTGCCGCTCTTGGCGTCGACCGCGTTCATGTAGCCGCCGTAGTCGCCGACGTAGAGGACGCCGCCGTAGTAGGCGGGCGCCGACTTGACCGGGCCGCCGAGCCCGGTCGTCCAGCGCACGTGGCCGTTGCGGGTGCTGAGCGCGTAGAGGTTGCTGTCTTCGCAGCCGAAGTAGAGAGTGCCGTCGACGACGACTGGCGAGGACTCCGCCCGAGCGGGCAGGGAACGCTTCCAGAGGATCTTGCCGGTGCGGGCGTCGAGCTTGACCACGTGTCCGGGGACGAGGTTGACGATGTAGAGGCGATGCTTGTAGTAGGTCGGCGAGGAGGCGTTGAGGCGGCCGATGCGGCGCTTCCAGAGCTGCTTGCCGTTATCCGCGTCGAGCGCCACGGCGTAGCCGCTGTTGTTGACGAGGTAGAGCTTGCCGCCGGCGATCGTCGGCGGGAACTCGAGCAGCGGCCGCTCCGTGTATCGCCAGACCTTGCGGAAGGGGGGCTTGATGCCCTTCGAGGGGAGGTAGCGCGTACGGGCTCGGTCGTAGCCGTAGAGGGACCAGCTGACGGTCTTTCGCTTCTCCACCTTCGGCTTCTGCGGCTTGAAGGTGGCGTGTGGGTTGTGGATGTCGGCCGGCCGCTTCAGCAGCTCATAGGCGAGGACGCCGCCGGCGGCGAGCAGCACCAACGCGGCGGCGGCGACCGCGAGCACCAGGCGCCGGTGCTCCCGCCACAGCGCCCCTGGATGCCGCAGGAGCCGCTTTATCTCCGGCCAGGCGTGCCGCTCCCGGGGGCCGTCGCTCACCGCCGCAGCTCCCACATCTCGACGTAGCCGAGATCGGCGAAGCCGAGCCGTTCGTAGATCGGCGCCCCGGCTTTGGAGGCCTGCAGCGACCCGGTCCGGGCGCCGCGGCCGCGGGCCTCGGCGAGGGCGTCGTGCAGCAGCCAGCTGGCTATCCCCCGTCCGCGGTGCGCGGGCGGCGTCGCCACCCCGGTGACGCAGACGTCGTCGCCCACGGCGATCAGGCCGACACAGCAGACCGGCTCCCCGTCGGCGTAGCCGCCATGCCACTCGATCGCGGTCTCAGCCGCGAGGCCGGTGCGGAAGCCGTCCTCGCCGTAGCCGTAGGCGAGGTCGTTGAGCGCCGCGGCGGTCGCCGGCTCGATCGGGCCCGGCTCGACACCGGGCGGGACGGGCACGGCGGACAGCGAGCCAAGCTCCATCGCCATGACCCGCGGCGCGGCATCCAGCATGTGGCCGCGGCCAGCAAGCAGCTCGGCGGTCCCGCGATCGTCGTCGGGAACCCAGACCGTCCAGGCGGCGACGTCGTGGGCGGCGTAGGCGTCGGCCAGCGCCCCGTATTCGCGGGCGAGCGTCGCGGCGTCCTCGTAATAGACGGAGTTGAAGAGCGAGCGCCGCGGGCTCGCCGGGACGACCGCCGCCACCAGGCCGTCCCGGCGGATCAGCAGCGAGTCGGGCGCCGCGGCGCCGAAGGCTTCGAGCTCGGCGCGGACGCCGTCGATCGCCCGCCGTCGAAGCTCCTGGGCATCGGGTCCGCCGCCCATCCGCGCCTAGGCAGCCGCGGCGACGTGCCGCTCGGCCTCGGCGGAGACTCCGTCCAGCAGCTGCTTCACGCCCTGCTCGATGAAGCGCATGACGATCCCGCCGCCGATCGGCAAGGTCGGCTGCGCTCGCACCGCGTAGGTCACCCGCGTGCCGGCCGCGCTCGGCTCCAGCGAGACGGTGCCGACGTGGTCGCGGACCGGCAGGCCGGAGAGCACCTTGTAGGAGAAGCGGCTCGGTCGCTCGTAGACGAGCACCTCCTCGCGGATCGGTGGGCCGACCGTGGACAGCACCCGGACCGCGCCGACTCCGTTTGGCGCCGGGACCCCATCCCGCTCGAGCCTGGAGCCGCGCAGGCGGGTCATCTCGGCATAGCGGCGGTGGTCCGTCAAGGCGTCGAACACGGCCTCGGGCGGGGCGTCGACCTCGCGAACGAGAGTGAAGCTGGCCATCCGCGAAGAGGCTACTGGAGTGCCCAGCGCCGCGGATCGGTCTCGGCGACCGGTTCGACCTCGCCGAGGATCGTCAGGTGATCGAGGCAGGAGAGGACGATCTGCAGGATCCAGACGCTGCCGATGCTGTTGGCGTTGTCCGGTCCGACGATGTCGCCGACGATCTCGAAGGCGGTCCGCTCGCCCGCGGCGAGCGCCTCGCGGACCTTGCCGAGCAGGTCGCCGACCTGGCGCCGGGCCTCGGCGATCTTCGCCTCGGGGTCGCGAAAGGTGCGGCCGTGGCCGGGCAGCACGAGGTCGATCTCCAGCGGCTCGACCTCCTCGAGGCTGCGCAGGAATTCTCCGACCGGGTCAGGGCTGTGGCCATGGTCGAAGAAGAGCACCGTGCGGCCCAGCAGGTGGTCGCCGGAGATCAGCAGTCTGCGCTCGGGCTGGTGCAGTACCACGTGCGAGGGGGCATGGCCGGGCGTCTCGTGCACCTGCCAGGTTCCAAGGTCGGTCTCCACCTCGACGCCCGGCAGCAGATCCCGGTCGGGCTCGACGATCGCGTCGATGCCGTTGTCGTCCTCGTCTTCGCGCCTCTCCCGAAAGCGCTCCAGGGAGGCCAGCGGCACGCCGCTCTGCCGCCCCACCTCGATCCGCTGCTCGAGCGCGGCCTGCGGGTCGTCTGCCATCAGCCGCACGTGCTCCCAGGCGGGATGCATCCACAGCTCGCACCCGGCACCCTCGACGATCGGCGCCGCGAGGCCGTAGTGGTCGGTGTGCGAGTGGGTGCAGACGAGCAAACGCACGTCCTCGAGCCCGAAGCCGGCCTGGGCCAGGGCGACGTCGAAGCGGCGCAGGCCGCCCTTGCCGCCGATGCCGGTGTCGAAGAGGACGATGCCGCTGTCGGCGGCGACCGCCCAGACGTTGCCGTGCGGAACGCCCGGCCAGGGCAGCGGCAGGCGCAGGCGCCAGATGCCGGGGATGACCTTCTCGGCCCGGGGCTGCTCAGGACGCTTGCGGTCGGCCATCCGGCGGGATCCTCTCAGGGGCCCGCGCGTCGCGGCGTGACGGCCCTCATACGCCGCCGGCGGGCCGCCGAGCTTCACCGCGGCACCGGGGCCTCGATCAGGCCATGAATCGCGATCAGGATGCGCCGCTGCGCCGGTCCCCGTCGCGATCCTATGGACCGCCGCGGCCGCTTGCGAAGATTGCGAGGATGGCCGTCTCGGGCGAAGCGCGCGAACCCCGCCTCAGCGCGGCGCCGCGCGAAGAGGAGCGGGTGACGCCGCTGGAGCTCTTCTTCGACCTCGTCTTCGTGCTGGCGATCACCCAGTGCACGGCGCTGATGTCCCACCATCCCAGCTGGTCGGGGCTGGTCCAGGGCCTGCTGGTGCTCGGCATGCTCTGGTGGGCGTGGGTCGGCTACGCCTGGCTGACCAGCGTCATCGACCCCGAGGAGGGCGCCGTGCGCCTCGTCATGTTCGGCGCGATGGCCGCCCTGCTGCTCGTCTCCCTGTGCGTGCCGGAGGCCTTCGGCCATCTCGCCCTGGTCTTCGCGCTCGCCTACGGGGCGGTCCGGATCGCCCACATCGGCCTCTTCATGCTCGCCAGCCCCGAGGACGACGCGCTGCGCCACTCGGTACTCGGCCTGGCCGCCAGCACCGCCCTCGCGATCGTGCTCCTCGTCTCCGCCTCGTTCTTCGACGGGTTCGCCCAGGGCGCCCTCTGGGCGCTGGCGCTGCTGCTCGACATGGGCGGCCCCTACGCCTTCGGCTCCGAAGGCTGGAAGCTGGTCCCCGGCCATTTCGCCGAGCGCCACGGGCTGATCGTGATCATCGCCCTCGGCGAGTCGATCGTCGCGATCGGCGTTGGCGCCGCCGGGGCGCTGACCTTGGGCATCGGCGCGGCCGCCGTGCTCGGCGTCGCCCTGGCGGCGGCGCTGTGGTGGATCTACTTCGACATCGTCGCGATCGTCTCCGGGCGCCGCCTCGTCGATGCCGAGCCGGGCCGGGTGCAGAACGAGATGGCTCGAGACTCCTACTCCTACGTGCACCTGGTGATGGTCGCCGGCATCGTCCTGGTCGCGCTCGGCCTGAAGAAGACGATCGGCCACGTCGACGACCAGCTGAAGGCCGAGACGGCGTTCGCCCTGCTCGGCGGCGTCGCCATGTACCTGCTCGGGCTGGTCGCCTTCCGCTACCGCCACATCCAGTCCATCAACCGGCAGCGCCTGTTGCTCGCCGTCGTCCTCCTAATCCTCGTCCCGGTGGCGACCGAGCTGCCGGCCCTGGCCGCCCTGGCGATCGCCAACCTGCTGCTCTGGGCGATGATCGCCTACGAGACCCGCAGCTACGGCGAGGGGCGACGGCGGGTTCGCCGGCCGGAATCCCGGCCCGCCGAGGCCTGAGCTCTACGGGGCGACGAAGTTGGCCGGGTCGGGCCCGATCCGCTGGCCCACGTCGAGGGCCGCGATCCCGGCCATGTCCTCCTCGCTCAGCTCGAAGTCGAAGAGCTCGAAGTTCTCGCGGATACGAGAGGGAGTGACCGATTTCGGGATGACGATGCAGCCGAGCTGCACATGCCAGCGGAGGATCACCTGCGCCGGGCTGCGACCGTGGCGGGCAGCCACCGCGGCGATCGTCTCGTTGGCGAGCAGATCGCCTTGGGCGAGCGGGCTCCAGGACTCAGTGGCGACGCCGTGCTCGCGGTGCCAGGCGCGAAGCTCAGCTTGCTGGAAGTGCGGATGCAGCTCGATCTGGTTGACGGTCGGCCTGACCTCCGCCTCCCTTTCCAGCATCTCGAGGTCCTCGATGCGGAAGTTGGAGACGCCGATCGTGCGCGAGCGGCCCTCCTCGCGGATGCGTTCGAAGGCGCGCCAGGTGTCGAGGGCGCGTCCTTCGCTGGGCACGGGCCAGTGGATCAGGTAGAGGTCGACGTGGTCGAGGCCGAGCCGCTCCAGGCTCTTGTCGAATGCGGCCAGGGTCGACTCGTGGCCCTGCTCGGAGTTCCAGAGCTTGGTGGTGACGAAGACCTCCTCGCGCGGTATGCCGGAGGCGATGATGGCCGCCCCCACGCCACTCTCGTTCCGGTAGGCGGCGGCGGTGTCGATGTGGCGGTAGCCGACCTCGAGCGCCTCTTCGACCACCCGCTGGGTGTCGTCCGGCGGCACCTGGAAGACGCCGAAGCCGAGCTGGGGGATCTCGACGCCGTCGTGCAGCTCGATCGAGGGGATGGAGGTCGCCTGGGCCATCGTCGCTCCGTTCCTGTCGCGGACTGGGGGACCTCCGGGCGGATACCCGGCGAGGCGGGCGAGTATGCCTGCAGGGACTAGCTGGTCGCGAGGCCGATGGCAAGCAGCGGGAAGCCGGCCATCAGGCCGACGTAAGCGCCGATCGCGACTCCGGTGAGCGTCCGCGTGGTGTGCGAGCGGGCGCCGGAGACGAGGCCGACCAGCACGCAGAAGGCGGTGATTCCAAGGCCGATCCAGAAGACGTCGGGCATGAGCGCGGGCGAGATTATCGAAGCGGGGCGGTCGAAGCGCCGGCGCGCTAGGTTTGGGTCGTGAGGCTGCTCGCCTTCAGCGATCTGCACCGCGACCTGGGCCAGGCCGCCGAGCTGGTTGAGATGTCGGCCGAGGCCGACGTGGTGATCGGCGCCGGCGACTTCGCCTCGGTGCACGAGGGCCTGGCGGACACCATTGAAGCGCTGGCCGCGATCGAGGCGCCGACCGTGCTGGTGCCGGGGAACAACGAGACCGAGGAGGCGCTGCGCGAGGCGGCGTCTGGCTGGGACGCCGCCACGGTGCTGCACGGCGGCAGCGCGACGATCGAGGGAATCGAGTTCTATGGCCTCGGCGCGGGGATCCCGGTCACGCCGTGGGACTGGAGCTTCGACCTCGACGACGACGCAGCGAGGGAGATGCTCGCCGACTGTCCCGACGACGCGCTTCTCGTCCTCCACTCTCCGCCCCAGGGCCACTGCGACGAGAACGGCAGCGGCGACCACTTCGGCAGCCCGGCGCTGCTGCGGGCGATCGAGGAGAAGCGCCCGCGGCTCGCGGTGTGCGGCCACATCCACGAGTCGTGGGGCTGTCAGAGCAAGATCGGCGGGACGCCGCTTCGCAACCTCGGTCCGACCGGCACCCGGCTCGAGGTCTAAGCGGGCGCCGAGCGGGTAGACGTGAGGGCGTGTCCACCACGCTCATCGTCATTCTCGCCGTAGTAGCCGTACTCGTTCTGCTCGTGCTTGCCGTCGGGATAGGCCGCCGGCTGCGCGCTCGCCGCGAGCTGAAGCGCGAACGGCTGTCCGAACAGGTGAGCGGCCACCGCCAGGAGGCCGAGCTGCACAGCTCCAAAGTCGGGCAGCTCTCCTCCGAGGAGCGTGAGAAGCGAGCCGCGGCCGCCGAGGAGGCGGAGACCGCGGACCGCCACGCCCGCCTCGCCGAGGAGCACAAGCAGCAGGCGGACAGGCTTGCCGAGGAGTCGGAGGAAACCCGCGCGCGCATCGACCGAGAGGGCGAGATCGCCCGCCGCCACGAGGGCAAAGCGGACGATCTGGAGGAGAAGCTGTGAGGAGAAACCGCTGCTGATAGCGGTGATCGTTGGAATCTGCGTCCTGCTTGCAATTCTGGGCTTCCTCGTCCCCGCCCTCTCAAAGCACGCGAGGCGGGGAAGCGACAAGGGCTTCTCGATGGGTCAACGCGCCGGCAGCAAGGCGCCCGGCCCGATCGGCCGCCTGCTCAGCAAGTCCTTCGGCAAATCTCAAAGCGCCGCCGACAAGAGCCACTCGGCCGGCAGCCCGAGCCCGTCGATCGGCTGGACTGCGTGGAGCTTGGTTTCAAGCGGTTTTCCGCGAATCGAGTCCCGCTGGGATCGGCTGGAATCTGTGGGGCATGTTGCCCCAATCGTTGCCCCAGGAGCCGGTCAGTCCGCGCTAATGGGTTGCCGCTTCAGGCATCAGGACGCGCGTGCTGCCATCGTCGGCGACGAGGACGACAGGCAGCCCTTCGTCGGCAGCGCGCTTGATCTCGTGGCCGGCCGACGCCGTGTCTGCGTCGATGAAGGCGGCCCGGTTGGGATAGGGCGAGCGGCCCTCGATCGCGAGGTCGATCGCTTCATCCATGATTTTGGCGGCGGGTGAGCGCCCGTTGTCGATGCTCATTGCCTTTCCCATCCTTCGATCATCTTGCCGTAGCCGCGCTCGACCTGATCGATTGCGGCGCGCATTCCTTCCCCAAGGGTACCCGCATGAAACGGCTCCCCCTGCTGCTTTCCGGTGCTACGCGTATATCGGTGCATCTCGTTGTGCCCATGAGCACCGTCGTAGACGCGGACCGTTTCCGGGGGGCCGTCGCGCGCCAGAAGCAAGACAACGGCGTAGTCGATGATCTCGCGCCCGTCCGTCGTGAACTCGACTCGGAGCATGGCCCCGAGGAGATGATCGAGAACTCGTAGGTAGTAGGCGCTCACGAGACGTGAGACCGGAGCGCAGACAACAGACCTCAAGCAAGCGTAGAATCGACCATCCTTAGATAACGATGGCTCTCGCTTCACACGCGGTTTCCCCGAACGCGCCCGACAGGATTCGAACCTGTGACCTTCGGTTTCGTAGACCGGAAGTTGGATGCGGGCTAAAGCGGTTTCCGGCACTTCTGCGACCGGGATGCGACCAGGGGCCGGACGCCGGACAAGAGCCTAGACCTCCAGCTCCAGCTCCACCTCAGCCTGCAGCTGAACAAAAAGTTCTGCGCTCTCCTCAGCCTCCACGGAGACCGCCAAGGCGTAGGGCTGGGGCTCCGATTCCCTCGGCATCCATTTGTCGAAGCTCTTGACGACCAAATACCAATCGTCGTGAAATTGTTCACGGGGCCGTTGGGAGCTGACCCACCTGGCCATCTGGTTTGCGCCCTTGCTCCGCGCGGTTCTGGTTGGCCGCAGGCCGGGTTCGTAATCGGCGAGATTCTCGCCTGCCGGAGATTCGAGGTCAGCAGCAGCAAGCTCGAACAATTCGTCGAAGTCAATTGCGCGTACTAGCTGGAAGTCCATCTCGAACGCTAGGTAGTCGAAGCGCCTGTGTCGAACAGGCGGCGAAAAGGCGAGGCCAATAGTCACTTGATGCGCACCTTTGACGTCGGTGAAAGCCGAGGTCATGGGTATCCGGTAGACGTGGAAATCTTCGGGCCTGATGGCATCCTCCGCGATCATGACTACGCGGTTGTCGTCGGAGAAAGCGCATCGCTCCCAGCTCAGCCCGCCGAACCCGCAAAGCGCGTGGAGCCGCTTCTCCGACTCATTGCTGTAGCGCCCTTCAAAAAGGATCTTCGTCTCGGGAGCGTGGGCAGCCGCCTGGAGCATCAGCGCCCGTATGGCGTTTGCACTTAGGTTCGGATACTGAGTGGTCAAGCGCCCTGCCACGTTGGTCACAGCAGGTGCCGCGAAGCTCGTCCCGACGGCGCCCTCAAGAAGGCGGTCGGGGTACTTGCCAGACGTCGAGATCACCTCGATGGCGGGATCGCGCTGAAGGGATTCCGATACGCGGTCGTAGCGACGGTTTCCACCGTCCGCGACTAGCTCTGGCTTGATCGCATTGCGCACTCCGGGGCCCTGCGTCGTGTACGGCGCGGGGCCGTTGCTCTCGGCAACAGCAATCGCGTCGAGGGTTGACCCGATAGACCTCTCACTAAGCCCATCAGACGCAGCGATAGCCCCAACCGTGAGTGGAGTGGAGGCCTGAGCGGGATCGAGAATCGTCGCTCCCCTGTCCTGCAGGTAGTCCGGCCATCTCTCGTGATCTATCAGGGACTCGTCGAGGTTGCCGGCAGACACGACTAGGACCAGCCCAAAACGTCGCGCAAGAGAATCGAGCTCCGCAGCAAGCGGTGACGACTTGCCTCCTCCAAAGGGGTTATCGGAGTCCCCGACTGAGAGGTTGATAACGCGGACTTGCCAGCTCTCGGCGAGATATTCGATCGCTTCGGAGATCGCTTTCACCCAGTTAACGGCTTCCGGCACATCGGCATTGCCATCAAGTATCCGAACGCTTGCGAGCCAGAACTCCGGATCGAACTCCCCAGCACGGGCAGCAGCGAGCACATTTCCGTAGAGGGCGAGGCCAGCGACAAGGGTTCCGTGCCCGTGCTCATCCTCGCCTTGTTCCCCGAACTCCGGATGTAGCGCAACTGCCTCCACTACCGCCGCCTCAAGAAGTGGGTGCCCTGACAACAAACCTGAGTCAATGAGCCCGACAACCGGCGCGTCGCGAGGTGGCTCCTGGACATCCTCGTACTGCTCTATGTCCTGAAGATCAGCAAGCTCTCCTCGCCCCAGCACGGGTCGGGGAACTACGTCCATGGCTGCCACCTGATCCAGTTCCGCTAGAGCGCGAATCACGGCCCCATCCCCTCGCAGGCGAGCCAATGCGATGCCTGCGCGGCTATTCACATACTCATCGAGGAGCTCCCCTCCTAGCTGCTCTGCTCGCCCAGCCGCTTCGCTCATCCACTCTTCTCGCGTTGCTTGGTCGCTAGAGAACCAAAACTCAATGTCGAACGGTCGAGATGCAGTCTCGTCTTCCTCAACTGCCTCCTCCAACCGACTGCTCATTCGGTCTTCCGGCTCGGTAAAGCGGAACTGCTCTACTGCGTCGAAAAAGCCCTCATGTGGGGCGCTTGGTTCCGTCTCACCATCCCCATCCTCGCGAGGCTGTGGTGCGCCTGGTCCCTCGGCATAGGCGCTCAGGCGCTCGCGAAAAAGATCGAGGTTCTCTTCATTGGCGAATACAATGACCGCGTGCGCATCGCCGGAGTCGAGGACGGTCAATCCGCTGCGTTGCCATTCCTCATCGCTGACGCGCCGGTGGAGATCAAACCTCAGGATGAACTTCGGATCAAAGTCGGTTATGTCTTCGCGCTTGCGATGAAACTCAGCGACTGACTCCTCTGCCGCCGAATCGAGATCCCCTGCGTGCCCGCTGAAGTCGTCGTATTGCCGTTCCGGCCGAAATCCCGACCGTACTTTCCGGCGACGTTTAGGAGGTCGCTGAACCCGGGTTATCGAAAGGTGCTCGTGCTCTGCCATTCGTTGCTATCTGATTCCTTCCCTGAGCCGCGTCAGCTGCAGCTATCAGCTCGTCTAGCGTGAGAGGACGACGAGCATCATGCAACAAATGGGAACGATATGAGTCTTCAACGACTTGCGAGACCTCTGCTTGAGTAAGTCCCTTGCAAGCGCTGGCAGCAGCCTCGACGTTGAAACCACCCTCTCGTTTTATGGATCTGAGTTTCAGTCGTAGCAAGTCCCGGAGTTCATGAACTGAAGGTGGATCGAACTGCAGGACTATTGAAAAGCGTCGCCATACCGCCGAATCGACTAAATCCGGATGGTTGGTCGCCGCAACTAAGACGCTTGGGCCAAGGAAATTGTCGAGCTGCTGCAGGAACGCCGTAACTACGCGCTTCAGCTCCCCATGATCGGTTCTCTCGGCGCGCTCCTTGCCTATGGCGTCGAACTCATCAAAGAGCACAACCCAAGGCTCGCGCGCGGCAGCTTCAAAAATCGAAGAAAGGTTCTTAGAGGTATCCCCGAGGAAGGAGGACACCACCGTTGAAAGGTTGACCACCGCAAACTCACGATCAAGCTCACGAGCCAGAGCCTCGGCGGTCGCCGACTTTCCGCAGCCCGGCGGTCCCGTAAATAGAAGCGTGCGCCTGGGAGCAACGCCATGACGCACGAGAAAATCTTCTTTCCGTAGCTCTAGCTGTAGCTCCGCGAAGATTTTCGTGTGGTTCTCGGGGATCAGAAGGTCCTCGAACCCTAGAAACGGATCGCGGAGTTGGAGGAGATCGAGCTCTCCCCTCGCCCTCGGCAACGATCGAAGACGTTGCTGAGAGGTATTCGCCGCTTTAGGGCGGCCTGGACGCACGGCACCACGTCCGGGATTTGCAGATGCTTTAGCCACAGCGGAGCTTCCTAACAATTGGTCGGGTCCTGACCTAGGGTAGTCGCCCGCTCGGAGCCACGCTTGCAGTTCCCATCTCCCTTCTAGCCAATGACGGACCGAACCCGGCTATGGCTTGCACCCACTGCATGCGTGTAGCGGGCGAGCATCGTCTCGACACGATGGCCGGCGATCTCGGCTAGGTCGGCGTCGTTGACGCCAGCGGCACGAAGGTGGGTGACGTAGCTGTGGCGACACTCGTGGGGGCGGATGTCTAGACCGGAGGCTTCCTGGGCTGGTTTCCAGAGGTCGCGGTAGAAGTTGCGCTCGCGCCACATGCGGCCGGTGGGGGTCGTGAAGAGGAGATCGCAGTCGTCGTCGTTTAGGCGGATCTGGGCTTCGAGCATCCAGGCCAGGGTCGCCGGAACGGGCACGATTCGGCCAGCGCCCTGCTCTCCGTGGTCGGTCTTGGTGCCCTCGAGGATCGTGCCCTCGTGGGCGGTGCGGCGGACCTTCAGGGTCTCCCCATGGAAGTCCTCGCAGCGCAGGGGCAGGACCTCGCCGAGCCTTATGCCGGTGTCGGTGAAGACGCGGACCATTGACTCGTAGCGGCCGGCCGCCTTGGCGAAGCGGTGCATCTCCTCGAAGCAGAAGACGCGGATTGGCCGACATTTTTTGGTGGCTCGTGGATCGCCGGCACGGACGCGGACTCCCTTGAACGGGTTGAGATCCGCTACTTCGTCGGTGATCGCGTCCTCGGCCATCGCCGAGAGGGAGCGGAGGATGCCGACGACGCCCGTCGTAGCTCTGCCCTGGACCCTCAGCATGTGGTCGACCAGGGCGAACGCGTGCCTTCTGCGCAGCTCGCGCATCGGCCAGTCCTTGAGCGCGATGCCCTCGACATCGACATCGAGCACGCGGCTGACCCGATGTTCATTCGTAGCGTTGGTGCGTTCCGATCTGGGGTGCTGAGTCGTCCAGGTGGCGAAGTAGCCGCCCACAGTGTCGGGGCGGTCTGAGATCCCGTAAGCCTCGTCTATTGCCCGCTGGGCTTCGTGCTTTCTGTCGAACGTGCCCTTACCGCCGTTCCACTGAGGCTTGGCCACCCTGCGCTTGCCGTCGCGACCGGTGTAGCGGGCAACCCAGACGATCTCGCCCGAGGGATTGCGACGCTTGATCGGGGACTCGCGCCGCCTCATGCGGCTTCCTCCCTACGGCTCTCCAGAAAAGCGTCAACGTCGGCGGGGTCGATGCGTCTTGAGGCGCCGAGCTTGTAGCTGGGGAGTTCGCCGCGCCTGATCCAGTTGCGGATCGTGCGGTCTGAGACCGCGAGATAGGCGGCGAGGGTGCGCTCGGTGAAGAAGGACTCGGATTGGGCTGAGTTATCCCGCATACCCCCTCTGTCTTTGAAACCGGCGAATTGCATCGCCGAATTCGCTGAAACATCTGTTGAGAGCACCGCGAAAGACCGAAGGTCAAACTCCTCCGGGCGGCCATACTCGCGGCCCGAAAGCACGGCGCAGCCGTGCCACAATCGGCCGCGGCCGACCAGAGGAAACCGCCGCTGATCTACTTGCTGACTTTGTAGATCAAGAAAGCGCGGCTCAGGCGTCGAACCGGAGGGTTCCCAGTGTGTCGGGTGTTCGGGGTTGGTGGTTGGGAGGGGCTGTAGTGGCTGTCCGGTTGGAGCCACTGCGAGCCCTGGGTCGATTCCGAGAACACCTGAATGTGTTGCTCGTTGGAGCTTGGCTGGGTTCTTGGTCTCTTTCTTGATCTTCCTTTGGTCTTTGGATCGATGAGACCAATTTCGGCCGGTCAATCTCCCTCCAGCTCGTCGCGCTCCTGAGGAGCGCTGGTTTGTGCCACGAGCGAGAATGCGCCAGCCCGAGTGCTTCCGGGGTTCCAGGTGATGCCGTCGAGAAGAGGGCACTCGACCGGAACGTCCACGGCGGCGGCGATCTTGACCAGCGTGTCGATCCGTGGGGTCCGAGCGCCGGTCTCAAGCAGACCGATCTCCGTCCGGTGAAGCGAGGCAAGCCAGCCGACCTCTTCTTGGCTGAGGCCAGCACAATGGCGAGCCTTGCGGAGATTCGCGGCGAACTGACGCGCGACATCGGCGGGCATCAGTCCATCTCCAGTCGCGCAAAATAGAGCGCCGCGCGAGTCGGCCGGACTAAGCCGTCCTGACAATGCAAGAGGCCCGCGCCGTCCAGTTCGCGGACGGCCCGCTCAACGGCGTCGTCGCTGCTGAAGCCGCCTGGATGGGCATTCAGCGCCCGCGACAGCTCCGGGATCGTCAGTTGGGATGGATGCTCTTCGAGCAGGAACGCCAGCACGACGCGCTCAGCCTTTGCGTCCTCGCCAGCGGGATAGCGCTCCGGGCAATCCGTAGGGTTGGAATTAGCCATGAGGAGCTTTGCCTCCTTGTGGTCAGGCGGCCCGTCGTGTGCAAGCACTTCGGGTCGCCGCTTCTTGGAGCCGGTAGCCAGCTACCGTTCCCGCTGCGACGGGGCGAGTTCGTCTTGACCCGTCGCCACGGGGCCGGCGACTCCACTCGCGCGGCCCCACTTATGTTTGCGGTCTGAAGCCTAGCATCTGTACATACATGTCGTGACGCGTCAGACGCCATATCCGCAGCCGGCTTTAGGCAAGGCGATCCGCGAGCTTCGCAGCGAGCGGGACATCAGCCTGCGGGGTTTCGCGCCCAAAGCGGGGCTGAGCGCCAACACGCTCTCCCTGATCGAGCGCGGCGCGGCCAATCCCACCTGGGAGACGGCCAAGGGAATCGCGGCGGCTCTCGACGTATCGATTGCCGACCTGGCGAAGCTGTCGCTCAAGTTCGAGGACTCGTCTCAGAAATGAGACCAGGATGAGACCACCGCCTCGCGGAACGCCCCGGAATCGCCTGGAAGCCAACGGAACGCAGATTCAGGCCGAAGCCGCGCAATCGGCTCTGCAATAGGCAAGGCCGGGCCTCACCCGGAACGAGAAGGAACGCGCCCGACAGGATTCGAACCTGTGACCTTCGGTTTCGTAGCCCGAAGCGTCCACTCGGCTGGGCTACGTGGAGCTAGGTTTCACGCCGTTTCCAGCGGATTGGGATCGGCTGAGATCGGCTGGAATCTGTGGGGCTTCTTGCCCCATTTCTTGCCCCAGGACGGCTGTCTGTGTCGGCGACTACCTCTCCGCGAGGGCGCGGAGACGCGGTAGGACGGATTCCCGGCTTGCCTAGGCCGCGATGTCGCGCTCCCGTTTCCAGACCTCGACGAAGCTCTCCAGCGCCTCGTCATCGAGTTCAATGGAGCCACGTACGGTCGTCATGCTGGTGTCCCAGGGGCGGTTCTTCTTCCTGCAGGGGGTCAGCAACACGCCGACGGTCGCCGGCTCCTCGGCCCCGACCCGCTCGGTGAACTCGTGATGGCGCAGTTCGACCCAGGCGCGAAAGGCGAGCTGGATTTCCCGGTCGAAGCGAGAACACACGCCAAGTGCGATCTGGGTGGAGTCGTCGAGCGTGATCCTGCGGTGGTGCCATTCGACCTCGCCTCGCGGCACCTTGAGGACCCGCTCGAATTGCTCCATGAGATGACGGGCGACCGCTGCCCGCTGACCGGGGAAGAGCCGGTCGAGATCGGCCAGGGCGAGGAAGCGGAGCTCCTCGTCGCCCCCCTTCAACGTCGTCCGCGCGATGTCCTCGAGGATCGTCCGATAGAGGCGTTGCTCGGCCTCGTCCTCGCCGGCCACCGGCACGAGCGGGAGCAGAGGCTCGCTATGAAGCTCCACCCCCGGGAGGACGTGTGACGCAGGAAGTGGGGTCGGCTCGGCGTCTTCGTCGGCCATCGCAAACTCGTAATAGCGCACCGGCTCATCACCTAGGACAAGCCCCTCACCGGCCACCCTTCGCAGATAACGCCCGACCGCATGGGTCGATTTGAGCTGGTCGAAGAGGAAATCCCAGTCACGACGCAAAAGGGCGATCCCGTTCTCGGGCACATCCACCAGCACCTCGGGCGGCGGCGCAGGGTGGTCGACGATTACGACGATCAGCCAATCGAGGGAGTTGCCGTCGAGCTCGATGGTGCGGCCCCGCAGGTTCGTCAGAGAACTCGGCCGGCGGCATAGTTCACGGATCGTCCCCGAACCCTGGGACATCGCGCGGCCGACCTGCTTGACGAGCCAGCGACACTCCCGGTCCTCCACCTCGCCGGGCGCCTCACGGCTCTTGACCTGTAGAACGACACCGAGGTCGCCGAGGACCAGGAGCCCGTCTCCCAACTCGCGCACACCCGAGGTACGACGCCGGAGGCTCGGGGGAAAGACGAAGTCCGGCAGGCCCCAGAGGGAGGCCGCATCGCGGGTCGCATCCTCCGCTTCCTTGCCTTGGCGCTCGATTAGTCGGAGCGGCATGGCCGGCGGAATGCGACGAACCACCAGGCCCTGACTCGTCTCGATCACGAGATCCAGGCCAGCCTCCTGCCCGACTCCAGAGATCGCCGCGAGTCGACGCTCCTTCGAAGGAAGACCTTCGCAGCACTTCTTGTACTTCTTGCCGCTGCCGCAAACGCAGGGATCGTTTCGCCCGACCTTGGTCACCGGTCGAGCATAGGAATTCGCCCGGCGCCTCAAAATCGTGCCCTATCGCGGCCTCCGGGCCATGGCTGATCCGGAAGCTCCGCTGCCAGATCCAGGGCTGGCACCATTTCCGCATCGATCACGTGCCCGTATGTGTCGAGCATATATGCCGCCGAGTGATGTCTCGTCCAGCGTTGAAGACGCAACGGCGAGAGCCCACGCTCGATCAGCATCGACGCGCATGTGTGTCGGAAGGCGTGGAAGCCGATGCCTGAGAGGCCCGCCCGCTCGACGGCTGGTACCAGCACGCGGTAGCGGACGTTGTCTGTGTTGAGCGGGGTGCCGCTCGCTTAGGAAGACAAGGTCCTCCTCCCCGGCCTCGGGATCGCGGCGTGCCGCAAGGCGGGCGGCAAGACCCGGGTCAAGCGGTACGCAGCGCCTGCCGAACCGGGACTTGGGCGCGCCGACCACGCCGCCGGACGATCGAACGCCGGACCCAGAGGCAGGGTGCGCCTAGATCTAGGTCCATCCAGCGCAGCGCGATCGCCTCCGATACCCGGAGGCCGGTCGAGGCGAGGAGATCGAAGAAAGGCAACCACTCCGCGGGGATCTCGGTGAGCACGCGGCGTAGCTGCTCGCGGGTCAGGAAGCGGCCCTGTTCGAAGTGCCAGCCATTGCCCCCTCGCCGCCGCGCAAGCACCTTGGTCAGCCCAATTCGTCTTTCCCCCAACGAGCCTCTGCCCGGGCAAGTTTGTGTGGGCCATAGAAGTGGTGAGCCCACCAGGAGTCGGGCAAGGCAAGCCTGAACGCCGCGATCCACCAAGCAATCCCCAGCGTGTACCAACCGGCGGCCACCAGCACCGTATGGCCCTTCATTTCGGCGACGATCACCGGACCGAGGAAGAGCACAACCACCAAGCCGACGACATACGCAGCCTGGATACCAGTCGATACGGCGAGCAGGCCCATTGACAGATCATAAGTCCCAACAGAACCTCTCAGGCGCTCTCGCCCCGCCCGGTTGAAAGCCGTTACCTGAACCGAAAGCTGGTCAGATCGGCGCCAAAGCTGGGATTCCAGATCACTTGGGGGAGCGGCACCGCCCTGGAGACAAAGAGCGGGATCGTCGGGTTGCCAAAGGCAACCCAGGGGGCCAGGGCAGTGTATGCCCGATCGAGAAGGGCATAGCCGTGTTCCGGAGTCGCCCCACGCTTTTCCCCAAGGACGATGATCGCGTCGTCAAGCACCGGGCTGTCGATCTGCGCCAGGTTTTCGTTGAAGGTCGGAAAGATGCTCCAACTCGCCAGAAGCGATTCAAAGAAGTCGTTCGGATGCGGGTAGTCGGCGAACCAGTTGCCTAGACCGGTGTCGAGGTTGGGCGTCGAGGGCTTTCCGATCACCGTGAAGTAGTGGCTGGGCTTGACCACCTTCAGATGAAGCGTAAATCCGAGTTCCTTCAGCACCTTGCCGTAGTATGCAGCCGCTCTACGCGCTTCGGGGAACTTGGGCGCCCAGACCGTGACCTTGCGGTCAGACGGATGTGCCTTTTCAATCAACCGCCGGGCGTCTGCCATGTCGTGCGGATAGAGCACGAACCTCTTGTAGCCGGGCATCCCCGGGGGCAGGACCTGGGTGGTCGGGAGGAGTTCGTCTCCGTAGATCCTCCTGAGGACGGAGCGGTCCACCGCGAGGTTGACGGCCACCCGCACCCTGAGGTCGTTGAACGGAGCCTTGTGGGTGTTCATCCAGAAGTAGTCGGTGCCGAGAGTCGGCTCGCCTCGAAGCCGACTGCCGTCATACCGGCTCTTTAGTACCGCGTATTGCCCGTGGGCCAGCCAGCCACCAACCCAATCTACCCTGCCTTCTTCGACGGCCCTTACGCGGTCCGAGGGTTTGTGGATCACGCGCATGGAGATGCGGCTGATGTGCCCGCCCGGCAGCTGGGGCATCAACCTCCCGTTTCTCGCCCACGCCGGATTGCGCCGGTAGCTCCAGCGGTGACCGCGACTCGATTGAGTGATCATGTAGGGACCGGTCGCGGGAGGAGGATGGCTCGTCAGGTCTCTCGCCTTCGTACCGCTCGGTACCGGCGCGGCAAATGGAAGGGCCAGCAGACTGATGAATTCGTTCCGCGGTTCGATAAGTCGGATGACGATCTTTCCGGTCTTGTCATCGGTTGCGATCCCCGAGATGTCACCATGACCCCTGCTTTCAAACTCTTCGGCACCGACGATTTCATCGTAGTAGGACGCCTCTGCCGAATTCAGCTTAAGCAGGCGCTTGATCGTGGCCTTGAAGTCCGACGCCTTGACCCGCCTACCGTTCGAGTAGATGAGCCTGCGGCGCAGATACAGCGTGTACGTCTTGCCGTGGTCTTCGAGCTTCGGCAGACCCCTGGCGAGTCCTGGCATGATCTGGCTCCCCTCCTTGCCGGCAGCGTGCCGATAGGTCAGCAGAGGGATGTAGGTGTTGTACATCGCCATCCAGCCGTCCTGACTGTCAGCGAGCTGGGGATCGAGGTGATCTGGAAACCAGGGCACGGCGCCCCGGAGCGTTCGCCCGTGAGGCGGAGGCTGCGCATCAAGAGCAACTGCATCGACTGACGCCTCCCAACAGGCGAGCACCGCGACCATGAGGACTGCTGCAACTGCCTCTTGTGTTCTCATCTACTGAACTTCTCGACTCCGGTTCAAATTGCCGTCGATGTTCCCGGACCGAATCGATTTAACGCACGCTGCATCTTCTCTGGGCCATAGAAACGACGTGCCCACCATGACGATGGACGAGCAAGCCTGCATGCAGCAACCACCCAAACCATGCCTAACAGACAGAATCCGAGAAAAAACGCGGCCCGCTGTCCCTTGCTCCAAGTAATTCCGGCTGGAATGCCGACCACGACGATCAGGATGTTCAATACAAGCAGGCGTTCGGCCATCGGAGCTTATCCTTTCGATCACCGAAGTCTTAACGAGCCTTGTCGGGCGGCCCTGAAAGTATCTCGATTGGGTCACAATCGCCCGATGAACCCGGTCCCCCACCGAGCCAGGTCCCGCACTGCCACGCTTGATACAAGCGGAACGGGTTCCAAGCGCTGGCCGTTTTCAAGGCCTTCATTGCATCCTCGGGAGCTGAGATCTTTGCAAAGACAGAGCCCCCCAAATGGTAAAAGCTGATCGCCGAACCCTTCACGGCCCCAGACACCTTGTCCACAACCGCATGGAAGGCGTCGCTTGCACTTGAAGCGGACGCACCCCCACAGTTCCTGCAGCGAATAATAATTGACGCTTGGTGAGGGGTCTTCCTGGCTAGCCTGCGCGCTTGGCGACTTTCACGGCGGCGCTCACGGTGTTCGCGCGGACTCGGCGGGCCGGAACAATGGCGGTTACGCGTCGGATGACATTCGCCGTTTAGGTCGACGTTGTTGACTGGATCCTGGTCGACATAGTCATAGGCGTTGGCCGAACCGCCCTTGACCGGATCGGGCGACAAAAAGCGTCCGAGGGCCGGAACGTAGCTGCGCTTGCCCATCTGGATCACGCCAGAAGGTAGCTGGGTGCGCCTGTGGGCGGCGCCCAGCCAGCCGTATTCGGCGTTTCCTCCCGAGAGGAAGCCAGACTGCAGCGGGTTACCAAACTCGTCGAAGCGCTGCGTGTCAAGCAGTTCCGTGGCTTTGGGATCGATAGCCGCGGTGGCGATCGCGTCGCCGTGCATGTTGGCGAGCTGGAGGGTGACTTCGCCACTGCTCGTCTCAAGCGCCCCGAGGCTGCCGCCCAGCGCGGCGATCGAGCGCGTCCACGTTGCGCCTTGCTGCGTCCAGGCGGGGGAATCCGAGCCGCCCGCGTAGTGATAGATCTCCGTGCCCGCTTCGGAACCGCCCGTGCGAACCCGTTCGCGCTGTCGCAACGATGCGTCGAGGTTGTACGTGTTCGTGATCCCGTCCTGCGTTTGACTGTACGTCAGGTCGTTGACGTAATAGCTGGTCGTGAGTTTGCCGCCGCCGGAGTATTTGGCCGGCAGGCTGGTGATCCGGCCGAGATTGTCGTATTCGACCCCTTCGCCGATCAATCGGTCGGCGGTGTCATAGCTATAGGAGGTTTTGATACCTTCGGATTCAGTGTCGCAAGTGCCATTTGCTTTCGGCCCCCTGGTGGTCAGCGAGGTTCGGTTCGAATCTTGGTCGAGGGCGTAGCTTCGCGTCGTGCAGCTACCGCCGAGACCAAATTCCTTGGCCAGCGTGAGCCGACCGGCCTTATCGTAACTGTATCCATGGTTACCGAGGGTGCTTTCTTCCCACAGCACTTGGCCACCGATCGAATCTTCACGACTGAAGGAGAGCCACGTACAGGCGCTTGAACAGAACGTTTGCTTTTCGTAGCGCAACGCGGTCGCGGTGCCCGATGGGTCATAGGAGATCTTCTGGTCCAAACCGTCGGGCAGCAGCTGTTCGGTCATCTGACTGTCGGCGTTGTAGGTGGCTTGAAAGGTGCCCGCGGCAGAGTCCGTGAGTTTGGTCGTGACACCTGATTTTTCGTCGTAAGTGATTTCCTGAATGCCCTTGCCATCGGAGACCGCGACGGGGCGCCCGAACAGGTCGTAGGCGACACCGGAGACGTTGCCATCGGCGTCTTTGTATTCGATCGGGCGGCCGAGTGCGTCGTAAATCGAGGTCACTTCCTCCGGTTTAACGCCTTCGGTGCATTCCTGTTGGGTTTCGCAAACAAACCGCCGGCTTTCGGGCTTACCAGTTTTGGAGTTGTAGCTGGTTTCAACGGCGGGGACTTTGGCGCCTTCGCCGGTCTGGTGGGTCCTGACGGTGCGCCCCGCTGAGTCGTAGGTGAGCGTGGTTGTGCGCTTGGTGAAGCCGCCCACAGTTTCCCAGGTTTCCGTCACCTGATCGAGATTCGAATAGTTGATGAACCAAACCCATGGCAGTTCTGGGCGACCACCGGACGGGCTTGGCGCCGCCGCAGGTGAGACTTTGCAAGGAAGTCCTGCCCATTTAGGCTGGTTTCCACAGGCGCCATATTCGGAGTTGGCACCTGCCATCCAATAGAAGGTTTTGGTGGTGCCGGCGGTGCCTCCTGCCGCATTCGAGGGCTGGCGTTCTTCAATCACCTGCCCGGATGAGTTGTAGACCGTCTTGCTGATCAGATTGAGGCCTTCCGGGTCGCGGACTTCTTCGGTCGGCTTGCGCAGTTCCCAGTTGTAGGCGGTCTTGGTAACGCGCGGTTCCACGTCTCCCACGCCGGGGATCGCGGCGGCGACGATTTCCTTGGTCGGCAGGTGCGGCGACGGGACGCCCGGCGTGCTGGAGCCCTGCTGGAAGCCTTCGTCGTAGTTGACAGTGGTATGCGCCCGCGCTTCCAACGTTTCGCCGTTTTCGCGGCGCACTTTGTGCAGCGGTCCCCATGATTCGAGCATCTCGGTGCCATCGGCGGAGAAGACCGAATGGCTGTCGAGTTCTTTTGAACGCGCGACGGTGTCGGCGGCTTTCAGCGCCACCAGCCGGTTTTGGGCGCTCAGTTGGCGCACGACATTGCCCTGGGCGTCGGTTTCAGCGGTGGTGATCGAGGCTCCTTCCACCCCGGGCGGCGAGGGCGAGGCGGTGTTGACCTCGTGCCCTTCAGGGTCCAGGTAGTGGATCGTGGCGTAGGAGTATTCGCTGCCACTATGGCCAGGCGGGACCATCGCCGTGGCGTAGACCGGATAGTCGCTTTGACCCCATTTGGCGATCGTCGCCGGGCTCATGTCGTTCGGCGCGCCTGAGCCGCTGACAGGCACGCCGTAGGAGATCGTCATCGTCGCTTTGGACGGGCTTTTCAGGAGGCTGGCGCGGCTGACGCTCGTCAGCGGGGTCGGGTAGCCCGCGCCGCCATTGAGGTAGCCGAATTCCCAGGGTTCCTCGCCGGGCGGGGTCAGGGTCTTCAGCCACCGCCCTTCATAAGTGTATTTCTCCTTCAAGTTAGGAGAGATGCGCGGGTCCCACTCTTCGGCCAACTGGCCGGAGCCGTTGTAGGCGTAGCGGGCCACGGCCTGGGCGCTGCTGACGTTGCCCGAGGCATTGTAATAGGTGATCGATTCGAGGCGGCCGGAGTTCGAGTTGTATTCGAAGTAGAGCGTGCGGCAGCCGGCCGTTTCGAGGGCGTAGCTGCCTTCGCCTTTGACGTCTTTGCAGGTCACCTGAGACGGGGCGATGATCATCTTCAGCCGCCGCTCGCCGCTTGAGATTTCATAGACCATCCGTGCTTCCTTCGGCATTCCCTGGAAGGAGACACTGCTCGGCTGGTATTCGTTCGTCGTCCCGTTTTGGGTGAAGACCGTGCGCGTGCCGTTGGGGTCGGCAAGGACGAAGTGGCCTTCGGGTTTGGTCAGCGTGTATTCCTTTGCTTCTTTGGGCGAGATGTAGGTTTCGCCCGATTTGCCGAAGGAAAAGCCGGCACCTTTGTTGTCGAGCACTTCGACCCAGTTTGCTTCTGGGATTTCGTATTCTTCGAGGCATTGCTCCCGGTCTTCTTTTTCGCCGGTTTCCGCTTCGATTTCTTCCTCTTCGTGCACGCAGGCAGAGTCGTATTTGGCTGGCACCGCGTCTTGGTGGCGGACGAGGGTCTTCTGCCAGGCTTCAGCTTGATATTCTGCTTCCACCGGCGCCGAGGGGGTCCACATTTCACCCAGCGCTTTCGAGCCGCCTTGGCTGAATTCGGTGTTCGTGGAGGTCCGGCCTGGACTCGACGTGTAGACGCGGGTGAATTCGAGGTTGGATTCATAGCCCGGCACCGAGAT
>Ga0307291_1000009_pt1 | contig 102468 bp, 91 predicted proteins | sample ER_DNA_148_FD_194474 | JGI IMG/M metagenome (GOLD analysis project Ga0307291, IMG submission 194474) | Bulk soil microbial communities from the East River watershed near Crested Butte, Colorado, United States - ER_DNA_148 | ecosystem: Environmental > Terrestrial > Soil > Floodplain | place...
GTGCGCCTTCGCCGTCGTCAACGCGGTGGCAGAATCAGGGGGCCACGTCGTCTCTGACGCGACCACCGCCAACACGACAGTCGTCGGCACCGAGAACACCACCCATCACACCGACCTCATCGTGCACACGCTCAGTGGCGAAATCGGCTGCAGCACCGCGCAATATCACGCTGAATTTAAAAGCCCCACAGCAGAAGACCTGACCGTGACCCCGACCTACGCTGGATGCACCACAACAGGCACCGAAACGAAAGTCCCGGTCGACGTGAACGGCTGCACCTACACATTCACAGTGACAAAACTCACGACGAGCGAAACCGAGCAGAAAGTCCACCTTCTCTGCCCGGCCGGCAAAAAGATCGAAGTCACACACCCGAACTGCACGGCGTCGATCGATCCGCAGACAGTTGAAACGGGTGTTACATACACAGACAAAGAAGAGGAAGTGTCAAAAGGAGTATTCAAGAAATACATCACACTCGACACGAGTGCCAAATTCACCGTCACAGCTGAGGGCCTCTGCGCGCTTACCGGCACAAACAAAACCGGGACACTGCTCGGCTCAGTGACAGTCAGGGGATTCAACACCGGCGTAGGCGGCGCTCAGGTCAACCTGACAGCTACATAGTCGTACCCGCAGCGACGCTGCAACTGCAGGCCTCGTTGTGTCATGGCCAGCAGGCAGGTCGATCCCGTGGGCCGGGGGGACACCCCTGGCCCACGGGACCTTCGGGAGGACGCGACGGTTGACAAACCTCTGTACGTTCCTATATGCTACTTATAAGTCTACAAAGAGCCTGCGGGTACATGCACGTTGGCTCCGCCAGGGAAACAGGCCGAAGGGGATGGGGGCGATGGGAAGAAAGGCATGGGGGATCTTGCTCGCAGGATTGAGCGCTGGAGCGCTTCTCTCACCGGCGGCCGCGACGGCGTCTCCGCCATCGTTCCTGCTTCGAATGCCGGGCGGTCAGCAGGCCGCCCTGCCGGGAAGCGGCGCGGCGGAATTCAATACGCCGAGGGGAGTCGCCGGCAACTCGGAGAACGGTCACGTCTATATCGCCGACAGCGAAAATGCGCGCGTCGACGAGTACACCGCCTGGGGGTACTTCGTCAAGGCCTGGGGCTGGGGAGTCGCGAACGGCGGCAACGAACTGCAGACGTGCGGGCCGGCGGAGCCGGAAATCGCCCCGCCGCCATCGCTCTGCCGGCAGGGGATCGCCGGCTCGGGGAAGGGGCAGATGAGATCGGTCGAAGGGGGCATGGCGGTGGATGGGGCGGGAGACGTTTGGGTTGGCGATCTCCAAAACCGCCGCATCCAGAAGTTCACGCCGGCGGGGGAATTCCTCCTGATGTTCGGCGGCGAAGTCAACAGGACCAAGGTCGAAGCCAGCGCGCCGGCCCCAGAACAGAACGTGTGCCCGATCGACCCGAGCGACGTCTGTCAGGCCGGCAGCGCCGGCGCGGGCCCCAGCTACCTCGAAGGCACCTTCGTCCACACCCCTACCGACGCGATCGCCTACAGCCCGACCGCGAACGCGATCGTGGTCGGCGACAAGGACCGGATCCAGATCTTCAACCTAGACGGCTCCTTCAAGGAAGAAATCGCCTTCGAAGGTCCCCTTGCCCCCTTCGCGGGCAAGACGGTCAACGGACTGGACGTCGACTCTGAGGGCAACATCTACTTCTCGCTAGACGAAGAAGAAGACCTCTACAAGGTGAGTGCGGCCGGAGAACCGCTCAATCCAGGGAAACCGCTGAGTTCGAAATTCGAGATGGCAAACCCGCTGGGGGTGGCGGTCGACGTCAACGAGGACGTCTTCGGGCTCGACGGCAGGCTCGGGACCGGAAAGCCGGCGGTGGTCGAGTTCGACGCGGCGGGTACGAAAATCGTTCCTTCCAAAGAAGAAGAAGAAGAAGAAGAAGAAGAAGGGCAGGAAGCGAACGGAAAGCTCTTTCCCTACATCGCCTTCAAGGACCCCGAACTTGCCGGCCTGGCGACGAACTTCTGCGCGGGAAGCAAAGCGCCGGGAGACCTATACATATCCTTCGTGAGGCCCTTCAACGGTGAGCCGGCGAGCTACGTGAACGCCTACGGGACCGGGCCGGTCGGTTGCGAACCGCCACCACCGCTGCCGCCGGAGATCGTCGCGCAGTACGCGACGGCGGTGGGCCGCGACGACGCGAGCGTGCGGGCGGAGATCAACCCGCGCTTCTTCACCGACGCCACCTACTACGTCGAATACGGAAGCGGGAGATGCTCGGAGGGAGGCTGTGATCATCTGCAGCCGCTGCCGCCCGGCACGCTGCTGACCGGCGAAGCCGTCGGGGCGCCGATCAGAACCGCCGGGGTCTCGCTCACGGGCCTTGCGCCAGGGACGACTTACCACTACCGCTTCGTCGCGCAGAGCAGCGGCGGCGGCCCGGTCTATGGCATCGATCCCGACGGCGGAGGGCCCAGAGGAGCCAGCGCCGCAGACGGCGAGGAAGGTACCTTCACGACCTTTCGGGCGGCGGGTGCGCAGGAGCCCTGCCCCGCCAACGAGGCATTCCGCGCCGGGCCCTCAGGCAAGCTGCCCGACTGCCGCGGCTATGAGCTGGTCTCGCCGCTAGACAAAGGGGACGGCGACGTGGCGCTTTGGGCCGCGAAACAGGGAATCGAGCCGCGCCTGTTCGAACTCGACCAGAGCGCGAGGTCGGGAGACAGGTTTGCCTTCAGCTCTACGGCGACGTTCGCAGCGGGGGAGGCATCCCCCTTCGTCTCGGAGTACCTGGCGGATCGAGCGGGCGGCGGCTGGTCGAGCAGGGGGATCTCGGCGCCGCGCACGGAACCGATCCTGGCCGCCGATGGGCTAGCAGCCGAATTCGATGGCTTCTCGGACGATCTGTGCCAGGCGTGGTTCCGCCACAACTCGCCGGCGACGCTGAGCGAAGACGCGATCGGCAGATACCCGAACCTCTACCGGCGCGAGAGCTGCTCGGGCACGCCGTCATACGAAGCGCTGACGACGGTCGAGCCGCCGCAACGGACCCCTCACGAATACTTCGAGCTGCGGGTGCAGGGGGCACTGGAGGACGGCACGCGCGCGATCTTTGTCGCCAACGACAAGCTGGCGCCCGACGCGCCCGAGCTGAAAGAGAACGAACTGCTGCTCTACGAGCACACGCCGGCAGGGCTGCGCTTCGTCTGCTACCTGCCGAGCGGCAGCCCGAGCCCGCGGGCATGCGCGGCGGGAACGGGCGCCGGTAGCTTCGGGGGCGAACAGTCGAGCGTCCACAACGCGATCTCGGCCGACGGCTCGCGGATCTTCTGGACCGCATACAGCGGGAATTTGCGCTTCGGCGACAACCCCGGCGTCCCCGGGCAGATCTACGTCCGCATCGACGGAAACGAAACGCGCAAAGTCTCGGGCACGGTCTCAAGCGAACCGGCCTGGTACTGGACCGCCTCTGAGGACGGCTCCAAGGCGATCTTCGAGTTCGCCAAAGGCACCGCGCGGGCGGGAGAGCTTTACGAAGTCGACGTCGACACGGGCACGCCGCGGCTGATCGCCAAAGGCGTCGAGGGCCCGCTGGGGGCAAGCGAGGACGCCTCGCGCATCTACCTCGCCTCGAGCGAAGACCTCGACGGCGAAGGGCCGGCCGCCAATGGCGCCCACAATCTCTACCGCTATGAAGCCGAAGAAGGGGGGCCAGGCAGCTTCGCCTTCATCATGGCGCTTTCGGCGGCCGACATCGGCGGCTCACTCAGGGTGCCGGCCCCGATCGACGAAGTGCCGGCCCAACGCTCCGCGCGGGTCAGCCCCGACGGTCTCAACGCCGCCTTCGTCTCCTCGGCGAGCCCGACGCCGAGCGGCTTCGACAACCTCGACGCGGCAAGCGGCGAGCCAGACCAGGAGGTCTACCTCTATGACGCCAGCCGTCACCAGCTGCTGTGCGCGTCCTGCAGCCCGACCGGGGCGCGGCCGGCGGGGGAAGACATCAGCACCGAATTGACGACCCTCTGGGCCGCCGCCCGCATCCAGGGCTGGGAAGCCCTGATGCACGCCCCGCGAGTGCTCTCAGAGGACGGCAGCCGCCTCTTCTTCGAAAGCCACGAGGCGCTGGTGCCGCGCGATACCAACGGCACCTGGGACGTCTATGAGTGGGAGGCGCCCGGCGCCGGCAGCTGCAGCCAGGCCTCGGAGACCTTCTCCTCGGTCACGGAGGGCTGCGTCGACCTGATCTCCGCGGGAGACAGCCCGGCGGTCTCCACCTTCCTCGACGCCGACCCCTCGGGCGCCAACGTCTTCATCGGCACCCAGAGCAGCCTGGTGGGCGCCGACTACGGCCTCAACGACGTCTATGACGCCCGCATCGACGGCGGCTTCCCCGAACCCGAGCGGGCGAGCGAATGCGAAGGCGAAGCCTGCCAGAGCCCCCCGCCCCCACCGGCGGAGGTGACCCCGGCAAGCGAAGCCTTCGAAGGCAAGGGCAACCCCCATGCCAGGCGCTGCCGCAAGGGCATGCGCAAAGTCCGCCGCCACGGCAAGGTGCGCTGCGCCAAGAAGCACAAGCACAAGCACAAGCGAGGGCATCACTCCAAACGGAGGGCTTCGCGATGAGGCGCTCTCTTCTCACCGCCCTCCTGGCAGCTCTGCTCGCCTCCTTCCTCGCGGTCTTCGCCGTCGCCCAGGCAAGCGCCAGCTTCGGCCTCTCCAACATCGGCGTCACCTTCACCGATCCCGAAGGCTTCCCGACCCAGCAGGCCGGCGCCCACCCCTTCGCGGTGAGGACCTCATTTACGGTCAACACCACCTTCAACGAAGAAAAAGGCGTCAACGTGGTCGACGGCGCCCTGCGCAACCTCGACATCGTCATGCCGGCCGGCTTCATCGGCAACCCGACCGCCACTCCGCGCTGTGAGACCCTTGACTTCCTCACCACCGAAGAAGCGGGCCACCCGATCTGCGCCGATGCCACCGCGGTCGGCGTGCTCACCGCCGTAGTCGGCGGGGGCATCGGCATCCCCGGCGAAGAAACCGTCGCCATCTACAACCTGCTTCCCTCGCCCCGCACGGCGGCCAAACTGGGCTTCTACGTGGGCGGCGTGCCGACCACGATCGACATCCACGTCAGCCCCGCCTCCCCCTACAACGTCATCGCCTCCCTCCAAAACGCCTCCCAGATCGTCGAAGTGCTGAGCTCGGTGGCGACCCTCTGGGGCAACCCGGCAGACCCGGCCCACGACCCAGAACGCGGCCGCTGTGCCTATGAAAACGTCAAAGTCGCCAACTGCCCGGCGGGCATCGCGGTGCGCCCCTTCCTGACCCTGCCCCGCAACTGCACGACGCCGCTCGCAGCCACCTTCAGGGCGCTCTCGTGGTGGAGTGGGGATCCACTCCACCCCGGACCCCCGGAAAGCTTCGAAGAGAGCGTGCCCCTCCCCGAGATGATCGGCTGCTCGCGGCTTGGCCTCGACGCCGAAGTGAAGGCCAAGCCGACCACCGACTTCGCCGAGAGCCCGACCGGCCTGGACGTCGGCCTCGATACGAGGGACGAAGGGCTCATCGACGACGAAGGGATCGCCCACTCAGACATCCAAAAGGCGGTCCTCACCCTGCCCGAGGGCGTCACCGCCAACCCGTCTTTGGCCGAAGGGCTCGCCACCTGCTCGCGCGCCGACCTCGAAGCCGAGACGCTCCTCTCCGAACCAGGTGAGGGCTGCCCGCAGGCATCGAAGGTGGGCACCGTGGAAGCGGAAACCCCGATCCTCGAAGGCACGGTGCTGAAGGGTGCCCTCTTCATCGCCACCCAGGACGACCCGGCGACCCCCCAGCCGGGAGCCGAGAACCCCTTCGACTCCCTCCTGGCCCTATACATGGTGATCAAGGACCCCGAGCTGGGCATCATCGTCAAGCAGGCCGGAAAGATCGAGCCCGATCCCCTCACCGGGCAGCTCAGAACCACCTTCCCCGACCTGCCCCCGGTCCCCCTCGGCCACGTCAGGGTCCACCTGCGCGAGGGCGGCAGAAGCCCGCTGATCAGCCCGCCGCTCTGCGGCCAGTACACCTCCCTGGCCGAGCTCACCCCCTCGGGGGAACCGGCGAGCAGCGTGGCCGCCCGCTCGAGCTTCCAGATAGGCAAGGGCGTCGGCGGCGGCCCCTGTCCCCCCGGCGGCACGCCGCCCTTTGCCCCCGGCTTCAAGGCCGGCTCGATCAACAACGACGCCGCCTCCTACTCGCCCTTCCACCTGCAGCTGACCAGGCGCGACGGTGACCAGGACCTGACCCGCTTTGACGCCGTCCTGCCGCCGGGGATGCTCGCCAAGCTCGCCGGCGTGAGCCAGTGCCCCGACGCGGCGATCGCAGCCGCCAAGGCTAAGCGCGGAAGGCAGGAGCTCGCCAACCCCTCCTGTCCCGCGTCCTCTGAGATCGGCCACGTGCTCGGCGGCGCCGGGGTCGGCTCGGAGCTCACCTACGTGCCCGGAAGGCTCTACTTGGCCGGCCCCACTGCGGGCGCGCCGCTCTCGGTGGTCGGCATCGTCCCCGCCGTGGCAGGTCCCTTCGACGTCGGCACGATCGTCGTCCGCCAGGCGCTGCAGCTGAACGCCAAGACCGCCGAAGTCGAAGTCGACGGCGCCCATTCAGACCCGATCCCCCACATCCTCGCCGGCATCCCGCTGAAGGTCAGGGACGTGCGCGTCGAGGTCGACAGGCCCAAGTTCACCCTCAACCCGACCAACTGCGATCCCTTCGCCACCAGAGCCCAGATCTGGGGCGGGGGGGCAAACGTCTTCTCGAGCGCCGATGACTCCCCGGTCGCGCGCAAGGCCCGCTTCCAGGCCGCCAACTGCTCACGCCTCGGCTTCAGGCCGCGCCTCGCCCTCACCCTGAAGGGCGGCACCAAGCGCGGCGGGCACCCTGCCCTGAGCGCCGTCTACCGGCCCAGGCCCGGCGATGCCAACCTCGCCCAGATCGTCGCCCGCCTGCCGCGCTCGGCCTTCCTCGAGCAGGGCCACATCCGCACGATCTGCACCCGCGTGCAGTTCGCCGCCGAGAACTGTCCCAAGGCTTCTATCTACGGCCACGCGACCGCCACCACGCCGCTGCTCGACGAACCCCTGAAGGGACCGGTCTACCTGCGCTCCTCGAGCCACAACCTGCCAGACCTCGTCGTCGCCCTGCACGGCATCGTCGACGTCGAGAGCTCGGCCCGCCTGGACTCGATCAAAGGCGGCATCAGGGCCTCCTTCGAAGCGGTCCCCGACGCCCCGCTGACCAAGGTGGTCTTGAAGATGCAGGGCGCCAAGCGGGGCCTGATCGTCAACAGCCGCGACCTCTGCTCGGTCGCCTCCCGGGCCAACGTCGGCCTCGCAGCCCAAAACGGCAAGCGCCGAGGCCTGCGGCCGCTGGTGCGGGCGGCGGGGTGCGGGGGCAAGAGGCACAAGCCGCGCCACCGGCGCTAGCCGGGCGCACTAATCCGCGTGCCGCACCGATCCGCGCACGCGCAAGCCAAGCGCACGCGCTTTGCAGGGCAAAAGCTCCTCAACCCAGGCACTGGCCTCATGGCGCCGCACTAATAGTCTGCAGATCTTGACTGCCACCCGATCGATCGTCTACCCCTGATCCGTCCCCCAAGATGGGAGATGCGCCAGCTCTCTAGAAGGGATGGTGCGACAAGCAAGAGGAAGGAACAGGGAAGATGAGCACCAAGCTCAAGGCACTCAGCCTCGGCCTGACCGCGGTGATCGCGATGTGCGCCTTCGCCGTCGTCAACGCGGTGGCAGAATCAGGGGGCCACGTCGTCTCTGACGCGACCACCGCCAACACGACAGTCGTCGGCACCGAGAACACCACCCATCACACCGACCTCATCGTGCACGGGCTCAGTGGCGAAATCGGCTGCAGCACCGTGAAATATCACGCTCAGTTCGCCGGCACCACAGCAGAAGACCTGACCGTGATCCCAGTCTACGAAGGCTGCACCACAACAGGCACTGAAACCAAAGTGCCGGTCGACGTGAACGGCTGCACCTACACATTCACAGTGACAAAACTCACGACGAGCGAAACCGAGCAGAAAGTCCACCTGCTCTGCCCGACCGGCAAAAAGATCGAACTCACACACCCGAACTGCACGGCGTCGATCGACCCACAGACAGTTGAAACGGGCGTCACATACACAGACAAAGAAGAAAACGGCAAAAAATACATCACACTCGACACGAGTGCCAAATTCAACGTCACAGCTGAGGGCCTCTGCGCGCTTACCGGCACAAACAAAACCGAGACACTGCTCGGCTCGGCGACAGTCAAGGGATTCAACACCGGCGTAGGCGGCGCTCAGGTCAACCTGACAGCTACATAGTCAGGCTGAAAGCTCTGCAATTGCCAACTGTGATCCGGCTCGCTCGTAGCAGGATCGGCCCCAGGGGCTGGGAGAGCTCTTCCAGCCCCTGGGCTGTGCTGGCCGATCGCGAGGCTACGGATGCCCGCATGCGGGCAGACCGTAGGCAGCCGCGACGTTTTCCGTCTTGCGGTACGGATAGTCGCGCCCGATGGCGAAGTCCTTCCTCGTCCGGTCAAGCATTTCCTGAATCGTGTTGATGACCGCTTCGACTTCGTCCTCCTCACCGGGCGGAGGCTGAAGTGCGCGGAGATCTCGCACCTCCCGTGCGAAGCCCGGCACGATCGCCCTCACCAGCAGCTTCTTGGCTGCCGCTTCATTCGAAAGCTTCTCGGCCTGCTTGTAGGCAGGGCGGAGCTTGGCCAGCATTTCTTCATTCCGGTGTTTGCAGATTTCATTCGCCGCCTGGATGAAGTCGGCCTTGACGATGGTCTCCTGGTCGTTTGAAGCGCTTGATGCGTCGTCGCTTCCGCAGCCAGCCATTGGCCAGAGGGCGCTCATCACAACTCCGAGCACGGTAACCGAATACCGACTCGATGCGGGCAGTCCCCTCCAGCCTTCAGCCTTACCGTCGTGAAGCATGGATCAAGGATGGCCACAGGCCGTCAGTCCGGCCTTTGCGGCGAGCTTTTCCGCTTTGGTGTAAGGGTAGAAATCGTGCGCTTCCGGGTTCCTTTTCAGTTCTTCGAGCATTTCTTCGAGAGCGGCGTAGAACGCCACAACGTCGGCTTCGCCGTCTTTTGGCACGTTGAGCGTCTTAAGGTCTTGCAGCTCCGCTTCGAACCCGGGCAAGATCGCTCCATTAACCGTGCGCCTGGCTGCGACTGCCTGAGGCTCGCTATAGACTTCATGGAATATTTTTTTGCCTTGGACTTGGGTTTCCGCGCTGTCTTTTGCGCACAGGGCATTGGCTTGGTCGATGAATTCGGATTTCGAGACCCCGACCTTGGCACGTTCTTCGACGGCGCTGGCCCGTTCTTCGGCAGCAGAGGAACTGCCCGTGCCACTATCGGCGGCGGTTCCACTGTCGCTGCCGCCACCGCAGCCAGAGGCAAGGGCGAAGCTTCCAAGTACGGCGATTACCGCGATCAAATGGCGTCCCGTCATTGCGTACCCCCAAAACCCGTCGGTCGATTAGTAAGCTAATTTATATCAAGTTGTGAAGGGCATGGTTCTTAGCCTGGTTGGGTCGTGGGGATGACCGCATCGAGGGATTCGTGGCGAGTTCAACGGCTCGCCGGGAAAATGCGGGCTCAAGAGCCTACGAAGTTTCTAGGCGTCGGCGGGAGCCGCGAGCTGCTCGATGCCACTCGCGCGTTGTCCGCCGGCGGCAAGCATCAGCTTGAAGTCGTGGGGGCTGGAGGCGTAGTCGAAGGCGACCTCCTCGGCGACCTTGCCCTCCATCACGTAGCCAAGCAGCGACTGGTCGAAGGTGCGCATGCCGTAGTACTCGCCTTCGGCGATCACCTCGGTGATCTTGCCGGTCTCATCCGGGTTGAGGATCAGGTCCTGGACGCGACCGGTAACGACGAGCACCTCGGAGGCGGGGACGCGCCCGTCGCCGCTGACGTCGGGAACGAGGCGCTGGGCGATCGCCCCCCTCAGGGTCGAGGCCAGCATGACGCGGGCCTGGTGCTGGAGGTGGGGGGGGAAGAAGTCGATGATGCGGTTTATCGTCTCGGTCGCGTCCAGGGTGTGGACGGTGGAGAGGACGAGGTGACCGGTCTCGGCCGCCGAGAGCGCCGTGCGCACGGTCTCCTCGTCGCGCATCTCGCCGATCAGGATCACGTCGGGGTCCTGGCGCAGAACGCGGCGCATCGCGCGGGCGAAGCTCTCGGTGTCGGAGCCGACCTCGCGCTGGTTGACGATCGAGCCTTTGTCTTCGTGCAGGTACTCGATCGGATCCTCGAGGGTGACGATGTGGTGGGAGCGGGTGCGGTTGATGTGGTCGATCATCGCCGCCAGCGTCGTCGACTTGCCCGAGCCGGTCGTACCGGTTACGAGGATGATGCCGCGCTGCTCCTCGGCGAGGTTGGTGACGACCTGGGGGAGGCCGAGATCCTCGACCGAGCGGATCTCGAAGGGGATGGCGCGGCAGACGATCGAGGTCGAGCCGCGCTGCTTGAAGGCGTTGACGCGGAAGCGGGAGAGGCCGGAGATCGCGTAGGAGAAGTCGGCCTCGCCGGACTGCTCGAACTCGGTCAGCGAGCGCACCTCGGCGATGTCGTGGAAGGCCTTCTCGGTGTCCTCGCCGGTCAGCGGCTCGTGGCCCTCGAGCGGCGTCAGCTCGCCGTGCAGGCGGATCGTCGGCGGCGCCGCCACCTTGACGTGGAGGTCGGAGCCGCCCCGCTCGACGAGCGTGCGCAGCGCTGAGTCGATGCCGAACATCCCGGCCTTTATCGGCCGGGATGCCGCGTCCCCTTAGCCGTTCAGGTGACTTCGCGCAGTTTCTGCGCTTCGCCCAGCTGCTGCAGCTTTTTGAGGCTCTGGTTCTCGATCTGGCGGATCCGCTCGCGGGTGACGTTGAAGGTGCGGCCGACCTCGTCGAGCGTGCGGGGGTGCTCGCCGCCGAGCCCGTAGCGAAGTTCGAGCACGCGGCGCTCGCGGTAGGAGAGGTTCTCCAGCGCCTCCTTCAGCGCCTCTTTGGTCAGCAGGTCCGCCGCCCGGTCAAAGGGCGACTCGGCCTTCTCGTCGGCGATGAACTGGCCGAACTCCGACTCCTCCTCGTCGCCGACCGGCTTCTCCAACGAGACCGGGGCCTGGGCGGAGCGCTTGATCGAGTCGACCTCCTCGGGATCGATCCCGGTCACCTCGGCGATCTCCTCCGGGGTGGGCTCGCGGCCCAGCTCGGTGACCAGCTTGCGCTCGGCGCGGCCAATCTTGTTCAGCTTCTCGACCACGTGGACCGGGATGCGGATCGTGCGCGCCTTGTCGGCCAGGGCGCGGGCGATCGCCTGGCGGATCCACCAGGTGGCGTAGGTGGAGAACTTGAAGCCCTTGCGGTAGTCGAACTTCTCCGCTGCCCGCACGAGCCCCAGCGTGCCCTCCTGGATCAGGTCCAGGAAGGGGAGGCCCTGGTTGCGGTAGTTCTTGGCGATCGAGACGACCAGGCGCAGGTTCGACTCGACCATTTTCTGCTTGGCGTCGAGGTCGCCGCGCTCGATCCGCTTGGCGAGTTCGACCTCCTCCTGGGCGGTCAGCAGGCGAACTTTGCCGATGTCCTTGAGGAACAGCTGCAGGCTGTCCGTGGTCATGTCCGGTTTCAGGTCGATCGCGGCTTTGGCGCGGCGACGGCCTTTGCGGCCGGTGTCGGCGGGCATGGCGTCAGCGGCCGCTTTCTGGGCCGGGTCCATGTCCTCGACCAGCTCGATGCCCTGCTTCTCGATGTGGCCGTAGAGGTCCTCAACGTCGGACTCGTCGAGGTCGACCTCAGAGACCGCCGAGGCGATGTCCCCGAAGGTGAGCACGCCCAGCTGCTGACCCCTGTGGATCAGCCCTTTTACCTCCTCGAGCTCCTGAAGCTCCGCAACCAGCATCTATTCTGCACCCGTCTTTCTGCGTCAAAAAAGCGGACCGAAGAGGTGGTCCGCGAAGTAGGAGTAGGGCCTGACACGTACGCAAGGCCTCAAACGTCTGTTCGCATGATAGGCGCCTCAGTTTTTGAAGTCAAGGTTGTCTGTGTCCAAGCTCACGGCAAACTCCCACCCCTGGCTGCGTGCCTTCTGGCAGCGCGCCTACCGCGAGAACATCACCGGCCTCTCAGCGATGGTCGCCTACAACCTGATGCTCGCCGTCTTCCCCTTCGCCCTGCTCGTGCTCTTCGTCTTCGGCCAGGTGCTGAAGATCAACGGGGTCGAAACGGGGGTGTTGGATGACCTGCAGCGGCTGTTCCCCAATACGGAGCAGGCGACGCTCACCGACGTCCTGGGAAGGATCGAGGACAACTCGACGACGATCGGGATCGCCGCCTTCGTCGGCTCGCTCTGGATCGGCGCCTCCTTCTGGGGCGCGATGGACACCGCATTCGGCCGCATTTACCACGTGCCGAGTCGCGGCTGGGTCGAGCAGAAGCGCTTTTCCTTCGCGATGCTGGGCGTGGTGCTGCTGCTGATCGCGGCCAGCATCGTGGTGCCGACGATCGAGGCGACGCTGGTCTCCAGCACCGACCGGCTGCCGCTCGGCCTCTCCGACATCAAGGCGATCGACACGGCGCTGCTGCTGGGCTTGGCGGTGCTGATCGTCTTCGCGATCTGCTGCGTCATCTACTGGGCGGTGCCGAAAGGCCACATGCCCTGGCGGGACGTCTGGCCCGGCGCCGCCTTCGTCACCGTCGCCGCCGGCGTCGCCAACTGGGCCTTTCCCTTCTACCTCTCCAACGTCTCCAGCCTCTCCCGCTTCGGCTCGACGCTCGGCTTCATCCTCATCGCCCTGCTCTGGTTCTATCTGCTCAGCCTGGCGCTGCTGGCGGGGGCGACGATCAACTCGCTGCGCCACGAGGTGCACGACACCGGCGAGCTCCCCTACACGTAGAAGGGGCCGGGACAGAGCCCGGCCCCTTCCCGATTCGGAGGAATCGGTACTACGACGTCAAGGTTCCTTGCGGCCCTCGACGAAGATCTCGTACTGGGAGGCCTTCGGCTTGCGCGGCTTGCCGCTGCCGGAGAAGGTGTTGGCGAGCCGCATCCCGACCGACTCGTAGATCTCGGTCAGCTCCTCGACCGAGTAGAGGCGCTGGCGGAAGGGGATCGGCTCGTAGCGTTCGAAGACCTCGCCGAAGGGGATCGGCACGGTCGAGCCTTCGATGTAGCGGTCCTGGGCGTTCCAGTGATGGTCGCTGAGTTCGAGCGTGCTCTCGCCGACGATCCAGGATTTCTTCGGCAGGTTCGCTTCGGCGTGGAGGACGTTGGGAAGCTGCATCAGGTGACCGCCTCCCGGCCGCAGCGCATCGGCGACCACCTCGAAGGTCCGCCGGTTCTCCTCCTCGGTCTCGAAGTAGCCCACGGCGCCGTCGTTGAGGCTGAGGACCAGGTCGAACTCGTCGGTCCGGTCCAGCTCGCGCAGGTCCTCCTGGACGAACTCGATCTCCAGCCCCTGTTCGCTTGCCTCGCGCTCGGCGATCTCGAGCAGCTCGGCGGAGATGTCCAAGCCGACGACGGAGAAGCCGCGCCGCGCCAGCTCGAGCGAGTGCCGGCCGATGCCGCAGGCGAGGTCGAGGACGCGCTCCCCGCCCGCGGGGCGCAGCATCATCGTCGCCCGGTCCACTTCCATCTCCGTCCGATCCGCCCACGGCATCTTCGTCGTGTTCTCGGCGGGGAAGCCGGAGCGGTACCAGTCGAGCGGGACCTCTAGCTCAGAAGGGCTCATAAGTCGGGAAAACTATAGCGGTTAGGTGCGAAGCTCGGCCCCGAACAGAGTCCTGTGGAGGCCGTGGAGAATGGAGCGGGCGAGAGCGCAGTCGCCGCCGATCTCCAGCTGGTCCACATCATGGTCGATCACCGCAGTGAGCCAGGCGGTTGCCGAGGCGACGATCCAGGCGTCGGGATGGCCCTCCAGCTTCGTCGCGCAAGAGACGATCCTGCCCTCCTCGACCTCGACCATCGCCCCGGCGAGGCGCGGGCCGTTTCCGTTCGGTATGTCGGCCGCCAACCGGCAGGAGCCCGAGACGCCGGCGGGCAGGCGCAGCAGCGGCAAAGCCAAGAGGAACGCCGCCTCGGTGTCGTGGCGCGCTATCGGCGCGGTGGTGGTGGGAAGGTGACGTCGCTCCCAGCGCGCCGCCGCGGCCAGCGGCGCGACGCTCTGGCGCAGCCACTCCGTGACTGCGTAGGGGGTGCCGCGGCTGTTGGTCTGGCAGGCCTCGACCTGTCCGGCGAGGCGCATCGCCCCGAGCCGTCGCTCCAGCGACGGGTAGCTGAGGTCGGCGATGATCCGGGTCAACTCGGTCAGCGACAGCGGCCGGGCGGCGAGAGCGCGCAGCATTCGAGTCGACCAGCCGTCCGCCAGCGATTTGATCGCTGCCTTCGCCGCGTCTCCCCCGAGTGTCAAGGGGCCGGCCGGGGCGTGTTCGAGCCAGCGGTCCAGCGCCCCGGCGACCGAGAGCAGCTCGCGTCCCGCGGGCGTCAGCTCGTACTCGAGCACGCCCGGGAAGCGGTTTCGCCGCTCTTTGGAGATCGCGCCGAGGTCGACGAGGCGCTTCAGCTGGGCGCGCAGCGTGGTCTGCGCGGGCAAGCCGGTGTCGCCGCGCAGCTCAGCCTGCTGCTTCGGCCCCTCCGCCAGCTCTCTCAGGATCGCGACGTTCAATGGCGCAGCAAGCAGCACGAGGGTCTGCGCTCCGGAGCGCGCCCCATTCCCGCTCCCGTTGACCGTATTCCCAGCCAAACAGAAGCATTATGGCATTAATCAGTTTTATCTGGGAATAGCCGAGTGACCGGCGAAGAGCGCGCGGTGGAGCGCGTAGAGCACGGGAGCGGCCAGGGCGCGATCGCCGCCGCAGCGCACCAGCTTGATGTCGGCCTCGATCACTGTGTCGAGCCACTGGGCCGCCGAGGCGGACGCCCAGGCGTCGGCGTGCTCGTCGAAGCCGACCTCGCAGGAGACGACGCGGCCGCCCTCGATCTGCGCGGTGACGGCGGCGGGACTGCCGGCGACGCCCTCGTCCAGCTCGACGGCAAGCGAGCACGAGCCGGAGAGCTCGGCCGGCAGCTCGAGCAGCGGCAAAGTCAGGAGGAAAGCGGCCTCGACGTCGAAGGCGGCGATTGGCGCCGTGTCACCGGGCGGGTGGCGCAGCTCCAGCCTCGCCGCCGCCGCCAGCGGGGCGATGCCGAGGCGCAGCCAGTCGGTGACGGCGAAGCGCTCCTCCTCGTCCGCGCCGACCGGAAGCGCCTCGAGCTGGCCGGCTTCCGTGAGCGAGGCGATTCGCACCTCGACGGTGTCGAGATCGAGCACCTGGATCGCCTCGCACGCCTCCTCGGCGGTGAGCGGCCCGGCGGCGAAGACGTGGGTGACTGTCGACGCCCAGCCGCTGATCAGCGGCCACAGCACCGGCCCGGCGTCCGGGCCGAGCTCGAGCGGCCCGGCGGGCCGGCGGGCGAGCCAGCGCTGCAGGACGTCGCTGACGAAGGGCACTTCCCGGCCGGCGGGGGTCGGCCGCAGCATCGTGTCGGGCCCCACCGGCTCGGATGGCTCTCGGTCGGGGTCGGCCGGTTCGACCAGATAAGGGTCGGTGATGATCTCGAGGTAGGCGGGATCGTCGGGCTGGGGAACCTCGAGGCTGTCGACCAGCTCGGCGCCGGTCGCCGCTTCGGCGAGCAGCGCCCGCAGCAGGCTTCGCTGCATCGGGCTGACCAGGTAGAGCAGCGTCAGCGCCCCGGCGCGAGCCTTGAAGGCGCCTTCACCGCTGCCGCTTTCAGGCGCCCCGGTCATCCCGCGCCACCTGGATCCCAAACAGGCTCCGGTGCAGCCCGTCGAGCAGGGCCCTCGCCAGCCAGCGGTCGCCTCCGGTACGGACTCGCCTGGCGTCGGGCTCGATCACCGTGTCGAGCCACTCGCAGGCCGAGCCGGCCGCCCAGGCGTTGGCCACCTTGTCGAGGCCGGCCTCGCAGGAGACGACCTGGCCCTGGTCGATCGTCGCGGTGACGCCGGTCAAGCTCGCCTTCCTCTCCTCGTCGAGGTTGAGGCCGAGCCGGCAGACGCCGGACAGCTCCTTGGGCAGCCGCACCAGCGGCAGGCTGAGCCTGAAGGCGGCCTCGACGTCGAGGGCGTCGATCGGCGCCATGCCCTCTTTCGGCTGTCGCCGCTCGAGGCGGGCCGAGGCGATCAGCGGGGCGATGCCGGCGAGTAGCCAATCGGTGATCGCATAGAGGGCTCGCCCGTCCGTGCCGGGCCGCGACTCGATCTGCCCCGCCTTCCGCATCGCCGAGATGTGGTGACGCAGCTCGCGGCGGCTGAGGCCTTCGCTTTCACGGCGCAGCTCGTCGAAGCCGCGCGGGCCGCGGGCCAGCACGTGCACCACCGTCGCCGACCATCCCTCCGCCAGGGCGGCCACCGCCCGTTCGGCCTCCGCGCTGTCGAAGGGAATCGGTCCCTGCGGCGCGCCCTGCAGCCAGCGCTCGGCGACGAAGGCGACGAAGAGCGACTCGCGGCCGCCCGCGCTGACCTTGTAGAGACGCCCCGGCGAGACCTCCAGCGGCCGCTCCAGCACCGTTTGGAGGATCCGCCGGTTGAGCGGGTTCGTGGCCATCAGCAACAGCTGCGCGCCGGCGCGCATTCTCCCCTTGCTCGCGCTGAAATCGCCTCCCAACAACGCCCTCCATTGTGTCACGTCTGGAGTCCTTTTTGGGAATGAAAAAGATCGTCAGGTCGTTTTCCCTGCCGAACTCAAGCCGGGAGCGCTTCCTGTCGAGCTAAGAGGCGAACGTATGAGGGAGCAGCTCAACAGCAACCCGCTCGTCCAGCTCGGCGTCGTCGGCGTGCTGCTGCTCGCCGTCGCGGTGTTCCTGATGTCCTCGGGTGGCGGCGAAGAAGAAGAACCGGCCGCCTCGAGCGAAGCGACCGTCGGCGCCACGGCGGAAGCCGGCGGCGAAGTCGGTGTGGCCTCGGCTGAAGCCGCTCCCGCCGAATCGCTCTCATCGGCACTCTCGGCCGTCAGCCAGAGCGCCGCCGCCGCGCCGCCCCTGCCTCGCCCCGTGCTCAACGCCTGGCAGGCCAACAAGACGCTGGTCCTCCTCTTCGTCCGCGACGGCGGCATCGACGACCGCCTCGTCAAGACCGCGACCGACGGCCTCGCTGGTTTTCGCGACGCCGCCGTCTTCATCGTCCCGGCAGCCAAGATCTCCCGCTACGCGGCGATTACCGAGGGGGTCGGAGTCGACCGCGTTCCGGCCCTGGTCGTGGTCACGCCCAAGCACCTGAAGAAGTCGGTCCCGACCGCCTCGGTCAGCTACGGGTTCCAGAGCCCGCAGAGCGTCGCCCAGGCCGTGATCGACGCCGGCTACAGAGGCAAGACGCTCGACTACCACCCGTGAGGGCCTGAGAGATGGACGGGCGCGACTTCCCAGGCCACCTGCGGCCGGTTCCCGACTCCGGCGACTCGACCGCGCCCGCGCTCGACCACGAGGTCGGCACCCCTGGCCTGACGCCGCCGCAGGTCCGCGGCCGGCACAGTGGCTTCGTCACCGACGTCCTCGTCGACCTCGGCTTCGTCTCCGATGAGGTCGCCCGGCAGGCGATCGAGACGGCGCGCACCGCCGGCCGACCGCCCGAGCGGCTGCTGATCGAGCAGGGCGCGATCACCGCCGATCAGCTCTCGCGCGCCGTCGCAGAGCGCTACGGGCTCGACCACATCGACCTCTCCGCCTACCAGGTGGACATGGCGGCCGCCAACCTGATCTCGGTCAACACGGCGCGCCGCTACCGGGCGCTGCCGGTCGGCTTCGTCGACAAGGAGACGCTGCTGGTTGCGATGGCCGACCCGACCAACGTGCTGGCGGTCGATGACATCCAGATCGCCACCGCGCTCGACTGCCGCGTCGCGGTCGCCGCCGAGGAGGACATCGAGGCGCTGATCGGCCGCCTCAACACGCTGCAGAGCGCCGTCAGCGAGGCGGTGACGGAGGGCGAGGCCGAGGCCGAAGAAGGGGAGCTGGCCGAGGTCGCCGACATGGAAGTGAGCGCCGAGGACGCGCCGGTGATCAAGCTCGTCTACAGCATCCTCGGCCAGGCGGTGGGGGAGGGCGCCTCAGACGTCCACTTCGAGCCCGGCGAGGAGGAGATGCGGGTGCGCTTCCGGGTCGACGGCGTGCTGCGCGAGGCCGCCCACGTGCCGAAGCGGATGGTCAACGCGGTCGTCTCCCGGGTCAAGATCATGAGCGACCTCAACATCGCCGAGAAGCGGGTGCCCCAGGACGGCCGCGTCAGCGTCACCGTCGAGGAGCGCCGCGTCGACCTCCGTGTCACCACGCTGCCGACCCAGCGCGGCGAGGGGGCGACGATCCGCATCCTCGACAAGGACAACGCGCAGCGCTCGCTCGACGACCTCGGCATGGACGGCACGGCGCGGGAACGCTTCGAGGCGGCCTTCCACCAGGCCTACGGCGCGGTGCTGGTCACCGGCCCGACCGGCTCGGGCAAGTCGACGACCCTCTACGCGGCGCTGCAGGACATCAACGACGTCGAGCGCAACATCATCACGATCGAGGACCCGGTCGAGTACAGGCTGGCGGGGATCAACCAGATCAACGTCAACCGCAAGGCGGGGCTCGACTTCGCCACGGGGCTGCGCTCGATCCTGCGCGCCGATCCCGACATCGTGATGGTCGGCGAGATCCGCGACGGCGAGACGGCACGGATCGCGATCGAGGCGGCGCTGACCGGCCACATGATGCTCAGCACCCTGCACACCAACGACGCCCCCGGCGCGGTCACCCGCCTGACCAAGATGGGGATCGAGGCCTTCCTGATCGCCTCCGCGGTCGACTGCGTGGTCGCCCAGCGGCTGGCGCGGAAGCTCTGCACCCACTGCAAGCGGCGCACGATCCTGGCGGCCCAGGTGCTCGCCGAAGCCGAGATCCGGGTCGGCGGGGATGTCGAGGCCTACGAGCCGACCGGCTGCTCGCGCTGCAACCAGAGCGGCTACCGCGGCCGGGTCGGGATCTACTCGGTGATGACGATGAGCGAGCGGATCAAGGAGATGGCGGTCGCCCATGCCTCGGAGGCCGAAATCGCCGCCACGGCGCGCGACGAGGGCATGCTCACCCTGCGCGAGGACGGCCTCACCAAGGTCCGCGCCGGCCTCACCAGCCTCGAAGAGGTCGTCCGTGTCACCACGTAGCCGGACGTGCCGTGGGAAAGCGGCCCATATAGGTGCACAAGCCACGGCACGTCCTAAAGAAATCGGCCTTCGGGGCCGATTTAGCTGACCATGGCTGTCGACTTCGCAGAGGTCCTGCGCCGCATGGTCGAGACCCGTGCCTCCGACGTGCACCTCACCGCCGGGTCGGCACCGGCGATGCGCGACAAGGGCAAGATCGTGCCGATGGAGGGCTTCCCGGTCCTCTCCGGCCAGGAGACCCGCGAGGTCGTCTACAGCATCCTCAACGACGACCAGCGCAAACGCTTCGAGACGGGCAAGCAGCTCGACTTCGCCTACGCGATCCCCGGCGTCGCCCGCTTCCGCGTCAACTGCTTCTTCCAGCGCGGCTCGGTCAGCGCCGCCTTCCGCCTGGTGCCGCAGGACATCCCCTCGCTCGACTCGCTCCAGGTGCCGCAGGTGCTGCGCGAGCTCTGCGCCAAGCCGCGCGGCTTCGTCCTCGTCACCGGCCCCACCGGCTCGGGCAAGAGCACGACCCTGGCGGCGATGATCGACGTGATCAACGAAGAGAACCAGGATCACATCCTCACGATCGAGGATCCGATCGAGTTCCTGCACCAGCACAAACGCTCGATCGTCAACCAGCGCGAGGTCGGCTCCGACGCGCCCGACTTCGCGCTCGGCCTGCGGGCCGCGCTGCGCGAGGACCCCGACGTGATCCTGGTCGGCGAGATGCGCGACCTGGAGACGATCTCCACGGCGCTGACCGCGGCCGAGACCGGCCACCTCGTCTTCGCGACCCTGCACACCCAGTCGACCGCGCAGACGGTCGACCGGATCATCGACGTCTTCCCGCCCCAGCAGCAGGGGCAGGTGCGCACGCAGCTCTCGATCGCCCTGCAGGGGATCGTCACCCAGCAGCTGCTGCCGACCGCCGACGGCATGGGCCGCGTCGTTGCCACCGAGGTCCTGGTGCCGACGCCGGCGATCCGCAACCTGATCCGCGAGGGCAAGACGCACCAGATCTACGCCGCCGTGCAGACCTCCGGCGCCGTCGGCATGCAGACGATGGATGCCGACCTGGCGCGGCTGGTGCGCGCCGGCAAGATCACCCGCTCGCTGGCCGAACAGCGCGCCTCGGTGCCGGAGGAGCTGAAGCGGCTGCTCGGCTCGCAGCCCATTCAGCCTGAATACACGCCGGTGGGCTGACGATGGCGGGCGCCAGCACCTTCGCCTTCCGCGCCATGGACGTCGCCGGGGCGGCGTCCGCCGGCGAGCTCGAGGCCGACTCCAAGGCCCAGGTCACCGAGCAGCTCCGCCAGCGCGGCCTGATCGTCCTCGACGTCAGCGAGAAGAAGCCGCCGTTCGCGATCGAGAATCTCTTCAGACGCTGGAAGAAGGTCGACGTCCGCGAACTGGCGATCTTCTCGCGCCAGTTCGCGACCCTGGTCGCTTCGGGAATGCCAATGCTGCGGACCCTGCACACCCTCGAGGAGCAGACCCAGGACGAGAAGATCAAGGAGGCGGTTGCCGGAGTGCGCGCCGACGTAGAGGCGGGCAGCACGCTCGAGCAGGCGATGACCCGCCACCCCGAAGTCTTCGACCGCCTCTACCGGGCGATGGTCCGCTCCGGCGAGCAGTCTGGCCGGCTCGAGGATGCGCTTGACCGGGTCGCCTTCCAGGTGGAGAAGGCCGACGCCCTGCGCCGCCAGGTCAAATCGGCGCTGATGTACCCACTGCTGGTCTTCGGCTTCGCCGCCTTCGCGCTGATCGCGATCGTCGCCTTCGTCATCCCCGTGTTCGCAAAAGTCTTCGAAGAACTCGCCGAAGAACACCCGGAAGAAGGCTCCGGCCTTCCAGCCCCGACCCAGCTCTGCGTCTCCGTCTCGCACGCGATCACCGGCTACTGGTTCATCCTCATCCCGGCGCTGATCGGCCTCACCGTCGGCTTCTTCCAGTGGAAGAAGACCGACCGCGGCAAAGAGCTGTGGGACCGCTTCAAACTGCGGCTGCCGGCGAAAATCGGCGACGTGATCCAGAAGGTCGCGTTGGCCCGCTGGTCGCGCACCTTCTCCGGCTCGGTCTCGGCCGGCGTGCCGATGCTGCAGTCGATCAAGCTGACCGGCGAAACGGCCGGTAACGTCGTCATCGAACAGGCGATGGAGGAGCTTTACGCGGCGGCCAAGCGGGGCGGCTCGCTCGCCGGGCCGATCGAACGCAACCCGATCTTCCCGCCGATGGTCGGCCACATGGTCGCCGTCGGCGAGGAAACCGGCCAGCTCGAGCACATGCTCGCCAAAATCGCCGACTTCTACGAAACCGAGGTCGACGCCAAGGTGAAAGCGCTGACCTCGCTGATCGAGCCTTTGATGATCGTCTTCGTCGGCGGCGCCGTCGGCTTCATCGTGATCTCGATGTACCTGCCGATCTTCTCGCTGTACGAAAAGATCCGCTGAGTTGCATCCGGAGGTGCGGCCTGGCACTGCCGGAACGAAAGAATGAGTCGTTTCTCCTTGACGCAGAAATGTCTGACTAAGTAGGTTCTCCTCAGTTCAATCTGGCTGGGAGGCTGCGGCGTGGCGGAGGAAGAGGCCAAGGTAAGGGGGACTGTGGCCACTCCGGAAGGGCCCGCGGGAGTCAAGTCCGGCGAGTCCGCCTGGACCGGCCTCTTGAAGGAAGGCGTCAAAGCGCTGATCCCTATCGTCCTGACCGGGGCCAGCCTGATCGGCTTCGTGGCCTTTGCCGGCGCCGTGATCGTCTGGACCCGGTTCCTGGCGATCGGCGTACCACCCGACCAGGCGGTGAAAGCGGTTCCCCGAGACGAACTGGTCGCCACCGGCTCGTCGCTGTTGCTCCTATTCGGATTCTTCGGCATCCTGGCCGTCCTCGCCACGTTCTTGGTCGATCGAGGCGGTCGGGCGACGCCGGGGATGAGCTGCGCCCTGCTGATCCTCGTTGCCGTCGAGGGCAGCATCGCCGTCGTGCTCGTCGACGACGTATCGCTGCTGACGAAAATCGGGTTCATCCTAGGCTTCCTGGTCTTCATCGGGGTCGCCATCGTGGCGACCTTCGACAAGCGGTTCGCCGTCTACAGCGACGTGTTGCGACCCCGTGACGGCGAGACCGAGAAACCGCAGCGGGGACCAGACTCGCTGCACACCTATAAAGGCGATTTGCGCGTCCCGGTCTGGATGCCTGTCTTGTCCCTTCTTCTTCTCGCCGGGCTGGCCGCCGTGTTCGCGGTGCTCGTCTCCGGCGACTTGACCGGCATCTGGCTGGCTGTGGCGTGGCTTCTGCTCGCCCGTCTCGGCCTGTCCCTCAGCATCATTCTCCTGGCCGCCTGGAAAGCGATCGAAACCAGCCGAAGCGCCGAAAAAGAGCGCGGGGACCTCGAAGCGAAAGCATGGAGGGAGAACCGGGAAAGGGACGAAACAGGCTTCAAAGCTGCCGTCAGGCGACGCTGGGAGGAGGCTCGAGGATCCTTTCAACCGAATCCGGGGGCGGCGCCGGAAAAAGAGGCAAAGCGAGAGAGCAGGCGGCGACCGCATCGCCTCGAACTGCGGTTTTGGGGCGTGTGTCTGCTGAGCGGCCTCGCGCTCGCGGCGATCGTCGTTCCGGCCGCCGTACTCCATCGTTGGTGGGTTGCTACCTCCTTCGGAGTCGCCTTTCTGCTCGCAGTCGGCCTCTGGCGGGTTGCCGTGCTGCCGAAGCCCGGGTTCATGTGGTACGGCCTTGCCGTCTTTCTGTCGGTGCCGTTGTTCGGCACCTGCACCCTGATGACCCGCAACGTCTCCGATCCCCAGGTGCAGCCGGTGGCGATTATCCGTGCGACCGACGGGCCGGGGGAATCGATTCAGGGCATCTACGTCACCGAAGGGGACGATCGAGTCTATTTCGTCAGCGTTGCCACTGAAGGTTGCCTCAACGACGTCAGCCCACACAGCGGGCGCCTTCTATGGGTGCCGAAGAGCGAAGTGGTGGCGATGGCGGTGGGTCCGCTGGAGGACGTCGACGAGGCCGGTCGCTCGGCGATCGAAATGTCCGATGCCCTAACCCCCGATGTGGAGACGCCGACCGGAGAGCTGGTAAATCTCGCGATTGGCAGGGATGGACAGAAGGATCATGCCGAATCCGCCGACGAACCCTCCGTCGAGGCAAGCGGTGAAGCGCCGGCCGGCGGTGACGGGGGAGAGAAGAAAAAGGCGAGCAAGGAAGGTGAGGAGGCCACCGCAGGGAAAGAAGCCAACGAGACCGGAGAAGCTTCAGAGCTTGCAGAAGCCGCAGCGGGGGCAGAAGCGGGGCCCACCGGCCACCGGCTCGAGAACGGCCGGCCCGCGGTGCGGCCCAACTTCGGAGAGGGCATCAAGATCGTCCCGGCCAACGCGGAACCCGGCGACGTTGTCGAGCTGAGGATGAGCGTGCCGAATGCAGAGGTGGACGGATTCGGCCCAACGCCCTCCGGATACAACCTCAGGCTCAATGGCGTGAGGCTTGCCGTTCTGCGTGTCCCTGCCGTGAACGTGGACAGGGCCGAATACGTGAAGACCGTCGCCGGAAAGGTGTTGCCGCTGGAATGGTACGACGAGTCGGAGGCGTCCCGCGATGGGTACGTACGTTTGAAGGCCGGTTCGGCTCTCAAGGTCGAGGATGGGCAGAAGCGGTCAGGCCTGACGCTGCGGGTTCGCGATGCGGACACCTCCGAACCATCCCTGGCCCCAGCCTCGGGAGCGGGAACCCAGAACGAGAAGCTGCCAACCGTGACCCTGCCCAACGGCGAAAGGGAAGAGCTCAAGCGGGTTCTTTTGCGACGCGCATGGAGCCCGACCAGGATCAAGTTTCGCGTTCCCGAAAATGCCAGCACCGGCGTGGTCAGCGTCGAGTGCGGCCAGCTCGCCGGCCAGCCGGTCCTCACCGTCGTCCACCCGCCGACCGCCCGCGTCGCCGTTCACCTCTCGCGGGGGTCGCGGCGCGTCAGCTTCGATGCGAGCCATTCGGAGGTTGATGCCGCAGGTGAATTCACCCGTCACTGGACGATCGCCGGGCGCAACATGGGGAACGAAACCGAAGTCTCGACGCTGCTTCCGCCCCGCCTCGCGCCCTACAAGGCAAGTCTGACGGTGACCGACTCGCGCGGACTCGCCGATACGGTTGAGCTGCGGGTTCTCCGCTTGCCCGCTTCGCGGTTTCCGCTTGGCAGCGACCAGCCCGCGAGCAGGGAGGACGTGCGCCGTGTCCGCGACGCTCTGCGGGCGGCGATCGCCGACGAGAAGCCGGTGGCGATCGAGTTGGACGGCCACGCCGACTCCGTCGGCTCCGACAGGGACAACCTGATCCTCTCCTTGCAGCGAGTCCGCCGGTTGCGTCATCTGCTCTTCGCATCTCGTGGAATCGCGGGCGGTGCTGACGATCGTCCCCAGCTGATCAATCATGGCGCCAGCGTGCCGATGATCCTGCGTGCGTTCGGTGAGAGCTGCCCGGTGGTCGTGGCGCCCGGCCCGCAGGAAGCCAACCGTCGCGTCGAAGTCTTCCTCTTGGGTCCAGGGGCCACGGTAGCGAGTGGAAACGGTTGCCACGCGAATCGAGTGATGCGGACGAGCTGGTAGGTGATCGGAGAGGACCGCAGGTTGCCTCTACGTCATTTGCCAGGCCGGCGCCCGGCCGCAGCGGTAGCGCTTACGACCTATTCGGGTAGGGCATCGGTCCGGAAGATCCGCGAGCCTGACTTTTGGCTCGATGAAGCCCAAATTTCGAGGATCAAGGTCTCTGGAGGACGGTCGATTAGGCCACTGTGATGAATCTGCCAGTGCTTCGGTGCAAAGGCAAACTCGCTGTGAGGCGGGGGCGCAAAGCTTTCGGGGACTCTCTTGCGGGAGCCGGCCGGGCTACCACCGGGGTCGACAGACACCACGTGGCTTCACACGGGGCTCTGGCGCAAACGATTAGGACCATAGGAGGTCACTAATGTTTCTCCAGAATCTCCGGGCCAAGGTTGGTGCCCGGCTCAACGGCGACAGCGAGGCCGGCTTCACGCTGATCGAGCTTCTCGTCGTCATGCTCATCCTCGGCATCCTCGCCGCGATCGCCATCCCCGCCTTCTTCAACCAGCGGGAAAAGGCGACCGACGCTCAGGCCAAGTCCGCGGCGCGGACCGCTGAGACGGCGATGGAGACCTATGCCACGGAACACGGTGGGAAATACGAAGGTGCCACGGCGGCGATTCTTCACGAAATCGAGCCGACGCTGGTCAAAGAAGGTACGAAAAACAACGTCATCACGATCCCCCTTGCCAGCGCAACCGAATTCCAGGTGACGTCCGAATCAGGAACCGGAGACACCTTCTCGATCAAACGCGAAGCAGGCGGCGTAGTCAAATTCAGCTGTACCGGCAAAGGCGGCTGCCCAACCGGAGGCGAATGGAACAAATAGTCGTTTGACGTGAAGCTGACCAGAAGTTTGGGTTGCGACCGTCGGTTAGGGCGGGCCTTCGGGCCCGCCCTTTACTTATTTTTGACCTAGACGTTTGGCCGATATGTCCACGTATCGCCGCCTGAGGCGGGTATATGGCCTTCTTCGCTCAAGCCATAGCGCCATTTGCTCGATCTAGGACTGGACGTATGGCCATATTCGATCGACTCCGCAGCCTGCTCTCCGCCCGCCTCGCCTCCGAGCGCGGCTTCGCGATCCCGACCGTGATGCTGATGACGGTCGCGGCGATGGGCGTCGCCACGGTTGGGGTGATGACCTCGATCGAAGGACAGGGCGGTGTCGTGCGTGACCAAGGGACGAAGACGGCCCTCGAGGTCGCCGAATCGGGCGTCAACCAGGCCCTCCTCTACTACAACCGCGGCGTTTCGCCCTGTACGGCCAAAGAAGGCGAATGGTGCGGCCCCGTCACCGGCATGTCGGTCAACGGCGGCGGCGTCTCGTACTGGACGCGGCTGGCCAGCGGCGAAGCATGCGGGGTCGGCAATCAGGTCGACTGCGTCGAGATCGTCTCCCAGGGCACCGTCAACGGCGTGACCCGCCGCGTCGACGTCAGCGCCTCCAGTGTTCCGACCCAAGGATCGCCGGGTCCCGGGCCGTTCGCCAGCGCCGGGGTCCTCTCGCAGGACTCGATGACGCTCGACTCGAACGCCGTCATCCACACCGGCGTTGCCACCAACGGCGACATAACCCTGAACAGCAACGCCAGGCAGTGCGGAAAAGCGAGCGTCGGCATCGGCAAGAAACTGATTCCGGGCTCCAATACCGGCTACTACGCTGACGCGTCGTGCAAATCCAAAGAAAGCACCTACCTGCAGCAGGCGCTGACCCTGCCCCCGGTCAACCAGGGGGACGCGGCGACGAACAACGACGACGGCCGTCTCTTCAGCCAGGATCTGGTCAGCGGCACGAAGTCCGACGCCTGCTGGAACGGGGTCAGGGCGGATGGCAAATCCGGTAGCTGCGGCAGCCGTGAGCTGCTCGTCGAACACAACAGCTCCGTGACCCTGACCGGCTCCGTCTACAGCTTCTGCAAACTGACCTTGCTGAACAACAGCGCCCTCTATGTCATCGCGGGCAAGAGCGTGACGATCTACTTCGACTCGCCGGAGGCATGCAAACAGCCTTCCGGAGTCACGCAGCTGGAACTCCAGTCCAACTCGCGGATCACCTCGGCGACCGGCAGCGCGATCAACGTGGCGATGTTGTTCGTCGGCTCGGAATCCCTGGCAACCAGGGTCTTGCTCAACAGCAACACCTCCGTCGAAGAATCCTGCGACCAGAACTTCATCGTCTACGCCCCGCGCTCCGAAGTGGAGCTGAACAGCAACTCGCGCTTCTGCGGGGCGATCGCCGGCAAGACCGTGCACCTCGATTCCCACGCCGAAGTCTGGTCGGCGAAAGGCTCGGAAAGCTTCAGCCTGCCTGGCTGGGAACCGCCTGAAACCGCCCCCCACTACACGCCCTATCGCTTCATCGAATGCTCGGCGGTGGCGGCCAGCCCTCCCAACGCGGGGTGCTGAGCCGATGGCGGCGGTGCGCAGGCGAGCCGCGGCGCTTCGCCGCGAGGAGCGCGGATTCACGCTGATCGAGCTGCTGATTGCGACGTCGCTGGGATTGGTCGTGATCGGCGCCGCCCTGACGATGTTCGTCGGCGCCATCCACAGCCAGCCGCGGGACACCTCGAAGGTGGCGGCGATGCAGGAAGCGCGGATCGCCGTCGATCGGATCACGCGTGAGCTGCGCCAGGGCCTGGAAGTCGTGACGACGCCGGCGCCGACGACCAGCCGGCTGGAAATCGTCACCTACGTCAAGGCGGCAACCTGCGGGGGGGCGACGGCGAGCACCTCGATCCCCTGCCGGGTCATCTACGCCTGCTCCGGGACGACCTGCACCCGGACCGTCGCCCAGCCCAGCGGCAGCGCGCCGGGACCGGCCGTGCGGGTCGCCAGCGGCCTCGCCAGCCCCAACGTCTTCAATTACTCGCCCAGCACCGTTGACCCGAGCTACGTCGGCGTCTCCTTGTCCATCAACGGCAGCGGCCAGCCGTTCACGCTCGGTGACGGTGTCACGCTGCGCAACCCGAGCGAAGAATCATGAGGCGCGAGGAGGGAATGACGATCGTCGAGGTCGTGGTGGCCGGGATGATCCTGATCGTCGGCGCTCTCGGCGTGCTCGGCATCGTCGACGCCGCCGGCCACAACGTCTTCCGGGCGGAACAGAGCCAGGTCGTCGCCAACCTGCTGCAAAAGGAAATGGAGAAGCTGCGGCAGGTGCCCTACGGCGAGCTGGCTCTCACCTCGCTCCCCGTCCACGCCGCCGATCCCGCGGACCCGAACTCCCGCATCGCCAGCACGAGCTTCTTCTACACCGGCCGCGACGGAACGGGGCTCAAGCCGGTCGTCTACAACGAAGGCACCAGCGAAGGCGAAACGATCAAAGGCGGGGCGGTCGACCCCGGGCCGACCCCCTTCCAGATCGGCCAGCTGAAAGGCACCGTCTACCGCTACGTCGTCTGGGACACCTGTCCCGCGACCCTGTGCCAGGACGGCAGACATCTGAAGCGGGCGGTTGTCGCCGTGCGGCTGGAAACGACCGCTCCAGGTGGCGCCCGTCGCTATCAGGAAATCCAGGGGCAGTTCGTCGACCCCGAAGTCGAACCCGCCGTGCTGCCCGAACAGGATCCCGGCGGCAGCGACGACGAATCGTGGACCTTGTGGTTGACCGACACTCCATGCAACGAAGCGAAACGCCTGGAACCGCCGACCGAAAACGGCGACCATCCGACCCACAACACGCGAGGGAATTGCTCCAACGGCCTTCACACCGGCGCCGCCCCGGGAGCACCGGATCTACTCTGGTACGAAGCCGCCAAAACGCCGGAAGATCCCAAAAAACCCTCTCAAAAAGTCGACTACCCCTACGACTACGCGACTGACGTCGAGCCGCAGGCGGGCAACGGCGACGAAGGTCTGCAGATCCTTCCGGGCGGCGATTGCAGCGCGGCGGCGACGACGGAACTGGCGACTGGGGTGGCGAAAGAACCCGACCCGCATCCGGACGCGTTCCAAAAGGTCCATCGCTGGCTCTCGCCGCCCGTGCCTTCGCACAGCGGTGAACAGGACCTGCTCCTCACCGGCGAAGGCACCCTCAACCTCTGGACCAAGACGCTCGGCAGTACGCCTTATCCAGGCCGGATCTGCGCCTGGCTCTTTGCCCGCTCGCAGTCGGGAGCCACCGTGACGGACACGCTCGTGGTCAACCTCGGCCCGCCGACGAGCCTATATTTCAGCTACTTCGCCCAGTCCTGGCCGAGCAGCGGCTGGACGGAGATCTCCATCCCGCTCAGCTTCGGATACGCCAGCGAAGGCGGCGCCCTGCCCTTGCCACCGGGCTCGCGGCTCGGGCTCGCGCTGAGCGTCGGCTCGGACAGCTCGAGCGCCCTGCAGCTCCGCTACGACATGCCGAGCTTCGACAGCCGCATTCTGCTGACGACGACCGGCGCGCCGCCGCCCGGACCCTGAGAGCGCCGCTGCGCGGCTAAGCCGGATCGCCGCCTCGCCGATGTAGAAGCGTGGAGCAGGCGACGGCGCTCATCTTCCTCTCTCTCTTCGGGCTGCTGATCGGCAGCTTCCTCACCGTGGTCGCGCACAGGGTTCCTCGGGGCGAATCGGTCGTCGGCGGCCGTTCGCACTGCCCGTCCTGCGGCGCTCAGATCGCCGCCTACGACAACGTCCCGGTCATCTCCTGGCTGGCGCTGCGCGGACGTGCTCGCTGCTGCGGCACGGTGATCTCGTCCCGTTACCCGCTGACCGAGGTCTCCGCCGGTGCCCTCTACGCCGCGACGGCGCTCGTCCTCTGGGACGACCCCTGGCTGGTCGCGCTTGGCTTGGCCTTCGTGACGATGCTGCTGGCGGTGACGCTGACCGATCTCGAGCGGCGGATCATCCCCAACAAGGTCCTCCTCGTGGGCGCGCTCGCCGGCATCGCCCTGGCCATCGCCGGCGATCCGGGGAGCCTGCCGGAAAGGGCGATCGCCGCGGCGGCCGCGGGCGGCCTGCTCTTCGTCATCGCCCTCGCCTATCCGCGGGGCATGGGCCTGGGCGACGTCAAGCTGGCGGCGGTCATGGGCCTCTACCTGGGGCGGTCGGTCGGACCGGCCCTGCTGATCGCCTTCGCGGCCGGGTCGCTCTTCGGCCTCGCCCTGATCGTCCGCCGCGGCGCGGCGGCGCGCAAGCAGGCGGTTCCCTTCGGTCCCTTCCTCGCCCTCGGGGGACTCGTCGGACTGCTCGCCGGCGACCAGATCGTCGACTGGTACCTGAGCACGTTCTGATTGGGCTGGTCGCAGCTTTTTCACCCCCATAGGGTGGAAAAGGCTGCAACCGTTGGTGAGGGGAGACCGCCTCGCTGTGCCAAACGTCCAGGTTTTCCCATAAATGAGTACTTGCAGGGCGAAAGGTCTGCGGTCTTTTTGTCGATTCAGGTCCGGCGTGCCCACCTTCACCCTGACCAAGCAGAAGACTGGCCCCGTCGTTGGCCTCGACATCGAGGCCGGCAGCATCGCCGCGACCGAAGTCGCCGAGAACGGCTCCGCGCAGGTGACCGCCTCGGCGATCGGCTCGCTCGAGCCCGGCGCCTTCCACGAGGGCGAGGTGCTCGACCCCGAGCGGCTCGCCGCGTCGCTGAAGGCGTTCTTCGCCGAGCACAAGCTCTCCAAGCGTGTGCGGCTCGGGGTCGGCAATCAGCGCCTCGTCGTGCGGATGATGCGGCTGCCGGCGATCGAGGACCCCAAGGAAATGGAGGCGGCGGTCCGCTTCCAGGCCCAGGAGCAGGTGCCGATGCCGCTCGACCAGGCGGTGCTCGAGCACCAGGTCGTGGGAGGGGCGCCCGCCGAGGAGGGCGGCTCCGCCCAGCTCGACGTCGTGGTCGTCGCCGCGCGCCGCGAGATGGTCTCCTCCTTCGTCGAGCCGATCCGGCGTGCCGGCCTCGAACCGGTCGGAATCGACCTCGCCGCCTTCGGCATGATCCGCGCCCTCGCCGGCACGGCGGCTGAGCCCGCCGCAGACTCGGGCGAGCCCTTTGCCGGTGCGACCCTCTACTGCAACCTCGGCGACGTCACCAACCTCGCCGTCGCCCGCGGCAGAGCTTGCCTCTTCACCCGCGTCTCCCACGTCGGCCTCGAGGCGATGTCGGCGCCGCTCGTCTCCGCCCGGGGGCTCAGCCCCGGCCACGTGGCCCAGTGGCTCTCCTACGTCGGCCTGGAGGCGCCGGTCGAGGAGCTCGACGGCGATCCGGAGATCATCGAGGAAGCGCGTCGAACCCTGGAGGAGGGCGTCGGCTCGCTGGCCGATGAGCTGCGCCTCTCGCTCGACTACTACGGGGCTCAGGAAGGGGCCCTGCCGGTCGACCGCATCGTCTTCTGCGGCCCGGGCAGCGCGATTGCCGGCGTGCCGGCGCAGATGGAAGCCCGCCTCGGCCTGCCGATCTCGGTCTCCCGCCCGGCGGCGCTGGGCAGCTTCGAGGAGTCCGCCGCCGCCCGGCTCACCGTTCCCTTCGGCCTGGCGCTGGAGGACTGACGTGCGCCCGGTCAACCTGATCCCACCCGAGGATCGCCGCGGCGAGCAGGCGCCGCTGCGCACCGGCCTGCTTCCCTATGTCCTGCTCGGCGGGCTGGTCGCGCTGCTGCTCGGCGTCACCTTCCTCGTTCTGACGAGCAACCAGATCGCCGAAACCAAGAGCGAAGTCGCCAGGCTGGAAGGCGAAGACGCCGCCGCTTCGGCCAAGGCGCAGCGCCTCGCCTCCTACACCCAGTTCCGCTCGATGAGTGAACAGCGAGTGGAGACGGTCAGCAGTCTCGCCGACAGTCGCTTCGACTGGGAGCGGGTGATGCGCGAACTCTCCCTCGTCGTGCCGCATGACGTCTGGCTGGTCGGTCTCACGGCGACGGCGGCGCCCAAAGTCAGCGTCGAAGGTGGCGGAGGCGGCGGTTCCGGCATGCGCGCGGCCATCGCCGGTCCCGCGCTTGAACTGAGCGGCTGCGCCCGCGGCCAGGAAGCCGTCGCCGGCTTCGTCACCGCCCTCAAGGACATCGACGGCGTCACCCGGGTCGGCGTCCAGTCCTCGGAACTCGCCGAAAAAGGCGAAAGCGGGGCAGGCGGAGGCAGCGGCGAAGGAGGCGAAGGCGGTGGCTCGAGCGGAGACGAGTGCCGCACCCGCGAGTTCATCGCCAAGTTCGAAATCGTCGTCGCCTTCGACGCCGCGCCGGTAACCGAAGCCGAAGGCGAAGAAGCGCCCGCCGTGGCGACCGGCACTGTCGAAACCAGCAGCTCCGAAAGCTCGGAAGGCGAATGAGATGAAGTTCCAGCTGAGCTCATCGAACCGCGCGATCGTCATCGGCGTGGCGTTCGCCGTGCTCGCCATCGCCTTCTGGACGATGCTGCTGAGCCCGAAGCGCGACGAAGCCGCCAAGCTCGAAGCGCAGGCCAAGCAGCTGCAGACCTCGCTTGCCCAGCACGAGGCGGAAGCGGCCGAAGCGGAAGCGGCAAAAACGGAATTCCCGACCGCCTACCAGCACCTGGTGGTCGTCGGCAAGGCGGTGCCGGGCGGCGACGAAACCGCTTCCCTGCTCGTGCAGATGAACCGGGTCGCCGACGCGGCGGGGGGGAGCTTCCGCGACATCAAGCTGAGCGCCGGGGGAGGCGAAGCGCCGGCGCCGGCGGCCGAAGGCGAAGGCACGCCCGCGTCGCCGACCGAGGTCGCCGCTTCGCTGCTGCCGCTCGGTGCGACCGTCGGCCCGGCCGGGCTCGCCGTGATGCCCTACAACGTCACCTTCGACGGCAACTTCTTCCAGGTCGCCGACTTCCTCAAGGGCCTCGACTCGCTGGTGGCGACGAAGGCAGGAAAGGTCAGGGTCGACGGCCGCCTGGTGACGGTCGACGGCTTCTCGCTCGAAGCGGCGCCGAATGGTGGGTTCCCGGCGCTGCAGGGCAGCTTCGCGCTGACCACGTACCTGACGCCGCCCGGTGAAGGGGCGGCCGGCGCCTCCCCCGAAAGCGCCGTTCCCGGCGAGGCGACGCCGGCCGCGGCGACGATCGGAGCGGCGCCATGAAGAAGCTGAAGGGACCGGCTCTGAAGATGCCGCGGCTGAAGACCCCGCGGATGAAGACCCCGCAGGTGAAGACGCCCGACTTCCTCAACGACCTCTACTACGACCTGCGCGACCGCCGCCTGCTGCCGTTCGTCGCGCTGGTGCTGGTGGCGATCGCCGCCGTGCCGTTCCTGTTGGGAGGCGATGGCGAAGAGGTGTACGTGCCCGGCCCGAGCGAAGGCTTGTCCGCGCTGGGCGCCGAAAAAACCTCCAAGCTCACCGTGGTGGAGGCGACCCCCGGACTGCGCGACTACCACCAGCGCCTCGGCGACCGGGCCCCCACCAATCCCTTCAAGCAGCGCTTTACGGGCCTGCCTCCCTCGGCCCAGGTCCAGAGCAGCAGCTCCGGCTCCGAAACGGTCGAAGGATCCTCGACGACCACCGTCACTGAAGGCACGACGACCGAGCCGTCCGAAGGCGCCACTTCGGGCGGCCAGGAAGGCGGCGGCTCCGGAAGCGGCGGCGGCTCGGGGGGCGGCAGCGGCAAGGGTCGCCCTCCGCGGCTGATCCAGTTCGTAGTAGACGTCCAGATCACCCACTCCGAAACGACCGCTGACGGCAAGCGGCAGATGAGCGAGCCCGAAGTCCGCGACAACGTGCGGCCGCTGACCCAGCTGCCCGGCAAGAAAGCGCCGGTCGTGACCGCGATGGGCATCAACCTCCACAACGGCAAGGTGATGTGGCTCGTCTCCGACGAAGTGAAATCGCTGGACGGCGAGTTCGCCTGCGCCGCCAGGACCGCGACCGGGCTCTGCGAACTGCTCGAAATCGAACCCGGCTTCCCGCTCGAACTCGTCTACGGGCCCAACAACGTCCTCTACCGAATCAAAGTCACCAAGATCGACGCCGTCTGGGACGGCAGGGCAGGCGACAAGCGCTCTTCCCGCGGAGCCTTCGTCGCGCCGCCCCGTGCGGCGCTCCCCACGCCATAACTTCAGTAAGTGAAGCATTGGCGCTAAACTCGCTTCAGCGAGCCGATCCGGCTTGGTCCGGTCCTTCGCGAAGCCAGGAAAGATGAGCGCCGAGAGCAACTCCCGCTGTCCCGTTTGCCGCACCGCCGACGTCGTCTGCGGCAAGTGGACGCTCCTCGTGATCCGCGACCTGGCCGAGGGATGCAGCCGCTTCTGCGAGCTGGAGCGCTCGCTCGAGGGGATCAGCCCGCGCACCCTCTCGCTGCGCCTGCGCGCGCTGGAAGAGGAGGGGATCGTCGCCCGCAACACCTTCCCCGAGGTCCCGCCGCGGGTCGAGTACGCGCTGACCGAGAAGGGCGAGGCGCTGGTGCCGCTGATCGAGGACATGCGCCGCTACGGCAGCCGTTGGCTGCTCGAAGAAGAGGCTGAGGCCGTCCCCGCCTAGCACGGGACGGGCGGGTATCCCCCGGCGGAACCCGCGTCGAATCCATCTGCGAGGGCTCCGGTCCTGGCGGCTCACAAGTTCCGGCGGGGAAACCCGTCCCGTCCTGCAAGGCGTGTTGCATGCGCAGGAGGGGATCGGTCTGGGGGAAAGCTGGGGACGTGCGTGATCCGTTGCTCAATGAGGCCTTGCGGCGGTTGGCTGCTGAGGCGGCTACTCGCTTCACCACGTTGGTTGCCGGTGGGGATCAGATTCCTTTTGACGTCGACGAGCAGGCGGGGCCCGATGAGGCGCTCTTTCACAGCTACGTGCCGTTGACGGCGCGATACGTGCGGGAGCGGGAGAGCGAGCTGCGGTCGCTGGCGGCATTCGAGCCCGCCCGTGAAGCGATCGTCATGACCGGCGTCGCCGCTCCTTACCTGGAGCAGCGCGGCGAGGCGGTTCCCTCCGATCCCGGCGACCGGGCCTCCCACCTCCTGACCGTCTTCATCGCCTCCCTCTGGGACGGCTGCACCGAGTTCTCGCTCGATCGCGAGCGGCTCGAGGAGGCGCTTGCCGTGCTCGACGCCGACGTGGGTGAGGTCGACGAGGCCGAGACGGTCCTGGTTCCAATGGTCGGTCTGCAGATGCAGGCCAGGCGGTTGCGCCTGGCGAGCGGCGTCCACCTCGTTCGCGCCGACAGCGTCGAGGCGCCGATCGAGGCGATGCGCAGCGAGGGCATGGGCCGGGCCGCCTGGGAGCCCCAGTTCCTCGCCGTCGCCGAGCAGGGCGATGGCCCCGACAGCGCCGCCGCGGCACTGGGCCAGCTGCAGGACCTGATCAGCGTCATGAGGCTCTTCAAGGGCGGCGGCGTCGGGCTCGGCCCGTACGCGTTCGCCCCGACCGGCGAGGGCCGCTGGCGCCGGATCGCGACGGGCGCGCCGGCACCGCGGCCCGAGGGCTACGAGCTCAGCGAGGAGGAAACCGAGCAACTGGTCGAGCTGGCCCAGACGCTGGAGGCGAGGCCCGACCCCGCCGGCCCCCTGGCCTGGGCGGTGCGCCGCTTCGAGCTCGGTTGCGAGCGCCCCACGGCGCTCGAAGGGCTGAGCGATCATCTTCTGGCGCTTCGCGCAGTGCTGGACGGCCAGGGCCCGGTCGGCGCATCGCTGCCGATGCGCGCCGCCGCCCTGATCGCCGACGGCTCGACCGATCGCCTCGGCGCCCGCGAGCGGCTGGAAGCGGCGATGGAGCTGGAGCGTGCCGAGATGGCGGGCACGCCGGCCGCGTCCGCCTCACAGCTTGCCGCCTGGATCGAGGAGTGCGTGCGGCGGATCCTCCGCGAAGCGGCGCTCGGCGAGCTCGGCGCGGACCTCAACGAGGCCGCCGACGAGACGCTGATCGCCACCGGCCTGGACGGCGGCGACATCGAGATCGCGGTGGCCGCCCAGGAGCTTGCGCCAGAGGTGGACGGCGAACCTGAAGCACGGCCCGAGCCCACGACGCCGCGGTCCACCCCGCCAGAACATCACCGGCCCATGCCGACCATCGAGGAGGAGCACGACATGACCCAGGACACTCGCATCCTCGAGCCGGTTCCGGCCGAGAACGAGATTCGCATCACCGCCACCCACTGGCTCGACGAGGTGGGGGTCGAGGAAAGCACGCTCGACTTCCCCGCGGTCGAGGGAGACGTCGAGCACCGGGAGCGAATCGACAGCCCCCGGGTACGCCACCTCTTCCCGGTTCCCGAGGACGCCGACTGGGAGGTCAGCGAGCTGCGGTACGACCACTACGACCGGCGCCACGCCGGCTGAAGCGGCCCGATGGGCCTAAAACGGGACATATCGTCTCGTTATAGGCCCGTCGAGCGTCGAGTCGCGTGGGTCTAGGCGACCCAGATTCCTCTGTGCAGCTGTTCGGCGTTCTCGCCTGTGATTGTGGCCTGGCCGCTCAGCGTGCCGTTGACTGTTGTCACTGTTTCGTTCGGGCAGACGGCGCCATGTTCAACGTAGTCGATCCCGCCGACGCCCAGGTCCGCGACGAGGCTGCGTGTCGCTCCCGCATTCTCATTTGTGAATGTGGTTTTCTGGAGGCCGTTCTGGGGCTGGATTGTGATCACGCAGCCCGGTGTGTGGATAACCAGCTTTTCGCCAGCCGGGCACTCGACGTCCATCACCGCCTCGGTGTTTTCTTCATGGCCGAGGTGGAACAGGAAGCCGCACCCGTTCGTTGTCACGCTCGTGTTCACGCCCCCGATTTTGCATTTTTCGAATGTCGGGACGAGTGTCAATGTGGGCGATGTGAACGGGCCCTGTGTTCCGTCGTAGTGGACGATTTCGCATTTCAGTTCCCCCAGGTCGGTCGTCAGGACGTTGGGGGTAATCTGACTTCCTGTCAGCGTCGTGTCTTCCATTTCGACATGGAACATTGGGTCCGCCGAGGCCGCCGACGCCAGAGCGGCGCTCATCGCGGTGACGGCGAACAGCACGAGACCAAGGGCTTTGAGCCTACGAGTCATCGTTTCTCTCCTTTGGTTACCGGCGGGCTCAGAGAACCCGCCAGGACTGGGCCCACCATTGGAGCAGAAAATCTGAGTAATTTCGTGTAGGGGAGGAGAGAAGGCCGAAGGAGCTAGGCGCGCCCCGCGGCGATCTCTATCCGCTGCTCGCTCGAGGCGAAGAGGTAGCGGTTGATCTCGGCGAGGCCGCCGAGGTCGTGGACGTCCTCGTCGAGATACGGCACTCGGATCACGCCCTTGGTTCGCAGCTCCCCGGCGAGGTGCTCGATGTTGCGCGCGTCGCGCTCGGCCAGCGCCTGGTAATCAGCGAAGTTCTCGGCGACCCGGCGCGCCAGGTCCTCGTCGTCGAGCTTCTCGGCCAGCGCGGCCTCGATGTCCCCGCCGTCCCCGCGCAGGCGCTCGGCGGGGTAGTGGACCTTGTTGACGATGACGCCCCCGAAGGGCAGCTTCGCCTCGACCAGCTTGCGGTGGAAGTAGACCGCCTCGTCGATCGGCTCGCCCTGCGGTCCGCAGACGACCAGGAAGCAGGTATGCGGGTCGGCGAGCAGGTTATTGACGCGCTTTGCCCGCGCCTGGAAGCCGTCGACCATGCCGCTGAACGCGTTGAAGAACTCGGCCAGGTCGGCGAGCAGGTCGAAGCCGACGATCCGCTTCAGCACGCCGAGCGCCACCGTGGCGCCGCGACCGGCGACACGGGCGGCTATCCCGGTCGGCTTCATGAAGACGCGCAGCGAGCGGCCTTCGATGAACTGGGTGAGCCGGCGCGGCGCGTCGAGGAAGTCGAGCGCGTTACGGGTCGGCGGCGTGTCGAGGACGAGCAGGTCGAAGCGGCCTTCGGTGTGCAGCTCGAAGAGCTTCTCCATCGCCATGTACTCCTGCGAGCCGGCCAGCGCGTTGGAGATCTGCTGGTAGATCCGGTTGTTCAGGACCCGGTCGCGCGACTCCTCGTCGGGCGCCTGGCGGGCGACCAGCTCGTCGAAGGTGGCCTTGGCGTCGAGCATCATCGCCCACAGCTCGCCCTCCATCTCCACCCCGTGCTGCTCGAACAGGGCCGGATCGACCTGCGTCGCCTCGTTGCCCAGCTCGCGGAGGCCGAGCGAGTCGGCGAGCCGCTTCGCCGGGTCGATCGTCAGCACGCAGACGCGCAGCCCGCGCGACGCCATGCCGGCGGCGATCGCCGCCGAGGTCGTCGTCTTGCCGACGCCGCCGGAGCCGGCGCAGATGCAGATGTCCTTGCCGGCGAGGATCTCGTCGACCGCCGGCATCAGCTCAGCCTCTCGGCCAGCGTCCGCGCCGCCGCCAGGTCCAGCTCCGGCTGGAAGAGGAAGGGCAGCGTCTTCACCGGTGCCTTCACCCGCCGCCGCAGCCGTGCGAGCTGGGTGCGCTGCGAGCGCGCCCTTCCGTGCTCGGAGGTCGCGGCGCGGGCGGCGGCGCGCACGATCCCGTCCTCGCCATCCGCCAGCTCCGCCAGCCGCTCCGCCTCCTTGCCGGAGAAGCGCTCGGGGTAGAGCCCGTTGAGGTAGACGCGATCGACGGCGACGCCGACCTCGGAGCGCAGCTCCCGCTCCAGCGCCGCCGACTCGTTGACCGGCATCTCCTCCGGCAGGGCGACGATCGCGGTGCCGGTGTGCTCGTGGTCGGTGATCAGCTGGTCGAGCTGCTGGGCCTGCGAGTGGATCGGGCCGACCCGGGCGATCGCGGCGAAGGTGCGGGGCGTCTGCAGGAATCCGATCCCGTGGCCGGTGGCGGGCGCGTCGACGATCACCAGGTCGTACTTGCGGCCGCTCTTGATCTTGCGGTCGAGCTGGGCCAGCTCCCAGATTTTCCCGATCGTCACCAGCTCCTTGAGGCCGGGCGTGGCGGCGGCGAGGTAGGAGAAGATGCGGCTGCGGAAGAGCATGTCGCGCATCGCCCGCACCTTGAGCTGGAGGAGCACGTACTCGCGCATCGACTCGTCCGGGTCGATCGAGATCGACCAGAGGTTCTCCCTCATCTCGACCTCGTGGAAGCCGACCTTGGCGTGCTCGAAGATCCGCGAGGCGTTCTCCTGAGAGGAGACCTCGCAGACGATCGTGCGCTTTCCGGCTTCCGCGGCGCGGAGGCCCAGCGCCACCGCGACCGTGGTCTTGCCCACGCCTCCCTTGCCGGTCACGAAGACCAGTCGCTTGTCGAGTAGCTCGGGGATCGGGTTGATTCCTAGCAATTTCCAGCAGCGGCAGGAAAAGCGGGCACCCTTGCGAATACCCGCGCAATGGGATTCCTTAGCCGAAAGAACAAGTCCGTGCCCGCTCCTGTCCAGGTTGAAGAGGAACAGCAGCCGATCGTCGAGGAGCTGGAGGAGATCGAGGCTGCTGTGCCTGAGAGGCGGGACGACGAGGGACGTGGCCGTCAGCCCGCGGGTCCTGTCGCGGGAGAGGGGCTTGTTGCCGCGGGCCCAGCGTCTGAGGCTGCGGCGCCGACCATTGAGGTGGAAGCTGAGCGGGATGAGGCGCCTGTTGAGGATCCCGGGCCTGAGCGGTTCATGCCCAGAGACTTGATCGCGCCGTCCCGGCACGAAGCTGTGGTGGAAGAGCCGGTTGCCGAGGTTCCCGTCAAGCACGCCGAGGTGATCGCCTTTGCCAACCAGAAGGGGGGGGTCGCCAAGACGACCACGACGCTGAACCTCGCCGTCGCCTTCGCCGAGTCCGGGCACCGGGTGCTGTGCATCGACCTCGACCCGCAGGGCAACCTGACGATGAGCCAGGGAATCGATCCCGACAAGGTCGAGAAGAGCCTCTACGACGTGCTGGTCAACGACATGCCGATCAGCGAGATCATCCAGCGCCGCGAGATCGACATCGCCGTCTCCTCGATCGACCTGGCGGGGGCGGAGATCGCGATGAGCACCAAGATCGGCCGCGAGCGCTCGCTCGAGAAGGCGCTGAAAGAGGTCTCCGGCGACTACGACTTCGTCTGCATCGACACGCCGCCCAGCCTCGGGCTGCTTACGATCAACGCGCTGACCGCGGCGAACAAGGTGATCGTCCCGGTCCAGTGCGAGTATCTCTCGATGCGCGGTCTGGTCCAGCTGCAGAACACGCTGAAGATGATCCAGGAGAACCTCAACCCGGACGTCAAGATCGAGGGCATCCTGCCGACGATGCTCGACTCGCGCACCGTCCACGCCAAGGAGGCGGTCGAGATCCTCGAAGAGAACTTCGGCGACCTGGTCTTCCGCTCGCGCATCAAAAAGGCGATCAAGTTCGCCGAGGCGCCGGTCAAGGGCGCCAGCGTGCTCAAATACGACCCACAGGGCAACGCCGCGGGCTACTATCGAGACTTGGCGAAGGAGGTCTTGGCGAATGAGTCGGCGTAAGCGGGCGAGTATGCGCGAGGGTCCCCTTGCCGATCTCTTCCGCTCTACTTCGGACGAACCCCCGGCCGATTCGTCCGCGGGTTCGGGCGCCTCAGCCGCGGGTCCTGTCGGCGCAGGGGACCCACCTCCCCCTGCGGTAGCTGAAGCTTCCTCGGGGGAGGTCCCCCCTACGCCGCCACCCGCGGGAGATGAGTCTGGGTCCTTGGCGGGATCGGCCGGAGCGGCTCTCGATGAGGCGCGGGACGAGGGGGCTGCGGTTGAAGCTGAAAAGCACGGGTCGTCTGGCGCTGCAGGTGGATCAGCTGAGTCGGCGCCCGAAAGGCTTAAGCGGGTCTTCTCCGAGGAGCCCAAGGTTCGGCATGAAGCGGCTTCCGAGACGCCTCGGTATGGGCGGGAGGAACCTGAGTACGAGCCGCCTGGTAGTGGGGAGCCGCATCAGCCTGTGATCCGGGTGGTCGGTGTGGGGGGCGCCGGCGTCAACGCCGTCAACCGGATGGTCGACGCGAACGTGCCCGGGGTCGAGTTCATGGCCGTCAACACCGACCTGCAGTCGCTGCAGCTCTGCGTCGCCGACGTCACCGTTCACATCGGCGAGCAGCAGACGCGCGGCCTCGGCGCCGGCGCCGATCCCGAAGTCGGCCACCGCTCGGCCTTCGAGGAGCAGGACAAGATCAAGCGGCTGCTCAAGGGATCGGACATGGTCTTCGTCGCCGTCGGCGCCGGTGGCGGCACGGGCAGCGGCGCCGCCCCAGTCATCGCCCGCCTCGCCCGCGAGATCGGCGCGCTCACCGTCGGGATCGTCACCAAGCCGTTCAGCTTCGAGGGCTCGCGGCGCGGCACCCAGGCTGCGAAGGGAATCGACGAGCTTGCCGCGGAGGTCGACACGCTTATCGTCGTCCCCAACGACCGGCTGCTCGAGGTCCTCGACCAGCACACCTCGATGGTCGAGGCCTTCCAGGTCGCCGACGACGTGCTGCGCCAGGGGGTGCAGGGGATCTCCGACCTGGTCACCCTGCCGGCGCTGATCAACCTCGACTTCGCCGACGTGCGCACGATCATGTCGGACGCTGGCCGGGCGCTGCTCGGCATCGGCATGGGCAGCGGCGAGGGCCGCGGCCTGCTGGCCGCCGAGAAAGCGATCTCCTCTCCACTGCTGGAGACCTCGATGGAGGGAGCGCGCGCGATCCTGCTCTCGATCACCGGCGGTCCCGACCTCTCCCTGGTCGAAGTCAGCGAGGCGGCGAAGCTGGTCGGAGAGGCCGCGCACCCCGACGCCAACATCATCTTCGGCGCCAATGTCGACGAGGAGCTGGGCGACCAGATCTGGGTCACCGTGGTCGCCACCCGCTTCGACGGGCAGCCGGCTCCACGCCGGGCCGCGGAGCCGACGATTCGCCGCACCAAGGACGCCGGACGCGGTCGCGCCCCGCGCAACGAGAAGGCCGGCGACCTCAGCTCCCTCGACGTGCCCGAGTTCCTCCCCGGCTAGGGCGGCTGCGCCATGACCGGCGTCGTCGCGGCGGGGCATCCCCTCACCGCCGAGGCGGGGGCCGAGGTTCTGCGCGAGGGCGGCAACGCGGTCGACGCGGCTGTTGCGGCGGTTCTCGCCTCATTCGCGGTCGAGAGCCCGCTGACCGGCTTCGGCGCGGGCGGCTTCATGATGGTCAGCCGGGCCGAGGAGACCGTGCTGATCGATTTCTTCGTAGCGGCGCCAGGGAAGGACGGGGTCGAGCGTGGGGTCGAGCTGGCCGCGGTGCCGGTCTACTTCGACGAGGAGACCGTGCAGACGTTCTACGTCGGGCCGGCGTCCTGTGGCGTGCCCGGCACCGCCGCCGGGCTCGCGCATGCTCTGGACCGCTTCGGCTCGGTGCCGCTCGCCGAGCTGACCGGCGCCGGGGTGAGGCTGGCCCGCGAGGGCGCTCCGGTGAACGTCGAGCAGGCGTACATCCTTGAGATCCTTTGGCCGATCCACGAGCGCCTCGCCGAGACGCGGCAGCTCTACGCGCCGGACGGGCGGCCGCTGGGGGAGGGAGACGTCTTCCGCTTCCCCGAGCTGGCCGAGGCGCTGGAGCGCTTCGGCGCCGAGGGGGCCGGGCCGTTCTACAGCGGCGATATCGCCGCTGCGCTGAGCGGCTACGTGATGGAGCACGGCGGCACCCTCGGAACAACGGACCTCGACGAGTACTCGGCGATCGAGCGCCAGCCGATCCGCGTCCCGTTCCGCGGCACCGAGGTGCTGACCAACCCGCCTCCCTCCTCCGGCGGAATCCTGATCGCCTACTCGCTCGGACTGCTCGAGCGGCTGGGCGAGCGCAGCGGTCCCGAGCAGCTGGTCGCCGCGATGGACGCGGCAAACCGGGCCCGCGACGAGGAGTTCGCCGAGGCGCTCTACGGACAGGGCCTCGAGGCCGCCCTGCTCGACCCCCAGCGGCTCGACATCCGCGCCGGCGACCTGCTCGGCTCGACGACGCACATCGCGGTGCTCGACGGCGACGGCATGTGCGCCAGCGTCACCTGCTCGAACGGCTCCGGATCGGGCGTGCTCGTCCCCGGCACCGGGGTGATCCTCAACAACATGCTCGGCGAGGAGGACCTCAATCCGCTCGGCTTCCACGCGATCGCGCCCGGTCGCCGCGTGCCGTCGATGATGGCGCCGACGGTGGTGCGGCGCGACGGCGAGATCGCGCTCGGCCTCGGCAGCGCCGGCTCGAACCGGATCCGCTCGGCGATCGTGCAGACCGTGGTGCGCGCGGTTGAGCAGGGGATGGGCGCCGGCGAGGCGGTGCGGGCGCCGCGGCTGCATTTCGAGCAGGGCATCGTCCAGGCCGAGCCCGGGATCGAGGAGGAGGCCCTGGCGCGGATCGAGGCGCGCGGCACCACGGTCCTGCGCCGTCCCCGGATCAACCTCTTCTTCGGCGGGGTGCAGGCGGTCGCCCGCGACCCCTCCAGCGGAGAGCTGAGCGGCGGCGGCGATCCACGCCGCGGCGGCGCCGTGACGATCGCCGGACGTGCCGGTGGCTGAGGGTCCATACGGGGCCTTAATCACCGGCCCGTCCCCAACCGAGAGAATGCCGCGATGATCGACTTCGAGGCGGAGGGCCTGCTCGACGACGTCGAGGGCGAGGCCCGCGAAGCGCGCTGCGAGCTGCTCGAACGCCTCGCTGGCGAAGGGGTGCCCCTGGAGGAGCTGCGCGAAGCGGTCGAAGGGGGTCGGCTGGCCCTGCTGCCTGTCGAGCGAGCCGTCGCCGGCACCGGCCCCCGTTACACGCCGCGCGAGGTGGCCGAAAAGGTCGGAATCGACCTCGCGATCCTGCAGCGCACCAGCGCCGCCTTCGGCGTCCCCTATCCCGACCCCGAGGATCGCTCGGTGACCGCGGCGGATCTGGAGGCAGCGAAGCGGGTCAAGGCCTTCTACGACGCCGGCTTGCCCGAGGAGGGGATGATGCAGGTGGCGCGCACGGTGGGAATGGCGACGGCGCGGATCGCCGAGGCCAATCGGGACCTGGTCATCCGCACGCTGATGCAGCCGGGCGACACCGAGCAGGACCTGGCGCTGCGCTTCGCCGCCGCCGCCGAGCACATGCTGCCGCTCTTCGAGCCGACCCTCTCCTACGCCTTCCGCGCCCACATGCTCGAGCAGATCCGCCGCGACGTGCTCGGTGCCGGCGAGATCGCCTCCGGCCAGCCGGGATCGGCAACCGACGTCACCGTCTGCTTCGCCGACCTGGTCGGCTTCACCAAGCTGGGCGAGCAGGTCGAGACCGAAGAGCTGGGCCTGATCGCCGGCCGCCTGGACGAGCTCGCGACCTCGGTCGCCGAGCCGCCGGTGCGCCTGGTGAAGCTGATCGGCGACGCGGCCATGCTGGTCTCCGACGACGCGGCGGCGATGGTCGAGGCGGCACTGCGGATGGTCGAGGCGGCCGACGAAGAAGGCGACGAGTTTCCACGCCTCCGCGCCGGCGTCGCCCACGGCTCGGTTCACGTGCAGGCGGGCGACTACTACGGGCGCCCGGTCAATCTGGCTAGCCGCCTGACCGCGATCGCGAAACCGGGCAGCGTCCTCCTCGACGAGACGGCGAAGCGGGCGGCGGGCGAGCGCTTCGCCTACTCCTACGCGGGGGAGAAACGCCTCAAGGGCTTCGATTCCCGCGCGAAGCTCTACCGCGCCCGCCGGTCGGAGAGCGAGTAGCGGCAGATGCTCGCGGCACTGGGCTGGGGTGCGCTCGCCGCCTCGTCGCTCGTGGCCGGGACGCTGCTGGCGGAGGCGCGAAGGTGGCCGTCGCGGCAGGTCGGCATGGTCCTGGCCTTCGGCGCCGGTGCGCTGATCAGCGCGATCGGCTTCGAGCTGGCCGGTGAGGGGCTCGAGGTCGGCAGCCTGCAGGCCACCGCCGCCGGCCTCGGAGCGGGGGCGCTCACCTATTACGGGCTCGACGGGCTGATCGCCGCCCGCTTCTCGGCCGGTCGCGGGCGCTCCGGGCGGGCCGGTGGCGCGGACGCCGGCACGGCCCTCGCCTTAGGTGCCTTCCTCGACGGCATCCCCGAGCAACTGGTGCTCGGGATCGGGCTGGCGGCGGGGGAGGGGATCGGCATCGGGCTGCTCGTCGCCATCTTCGTCTCCAACCTGCCGGAGGCGATCGGCTCGTCGACCGCGATCAGGGAGTCGGGCGCGAGAGAGCGCCGGGTGCTGCTCCTCTGGCTCGCCGTGGCGGGGATCTGCGCGCTGGCAACGATCGCCGGCTATGCGATCGCCGATGCCGTCAGCGGCGAGCTGCGGGCCGGCATCGACGGCTTTGCAGCCGGCGCACTACTCGTGATGCTGATCGACTCGATGATCCCCGAAGCGACGCGGGAGTCCGGCCGCGCCGCCGGCCTGATCACCACGCTCGGCTTCGCCGTGGCGACCGCCCTATCCAGCGTCTCCTGACGTTCCGCAAAGAGCGCACAAAGGATGCGAAGCGGGGGTGAGCCGCCGTGCATTGAAGCTTTGGGGATGGCATGCCGACCCAAAGCCTTCAACGAGACACTCGGCAGTTCTGGGCGGTCGCAATGGAGCAGCATGGCGTCGTTGCAAGATCACAGCTGTTGGAGCTTGGCTTTGGTCCAAGCTCGATCAAGCGTCGCATCGCGAACGGGCGCCTTCATCCCCTCTGGCGAGGCGTCTACGCGGTCGGCCGGCCCGAAGTGAGCCAGCGCGGACGCTGGACGGGGGCCGTGCTGAGCTGTGGCCCCGGGGCGTTGCTCAGCCACCGCAGCGCCGCCGCGCTATGGGGGATATCGCGCCAAGGCACCGCGGTCGACGTCGTGGTTCCGTACCGCGTGTATCGCCGGCGTCCCGGTATTCGGGTCCACCGGCGCCTGGATCTCGGGCCGGAGCATCGCCGCGAAGTCTCGGGAATACCTGTGACCGACCTCGTCTCCACGTTTGTCGATCTCTCTTCGTGTGTGTCCGAGGGTCAAACCGAGCGAGCGATCAACGAGGCGGATCGTCTCGATCTCATCGATCCCGAGACTCTCCGCCGGGAGGTCGAATCGCTCCCCCCTCGACCCGGCCTCGCCCTCTTGCGGAAGCTTCTGGATGCCGGCACGTTCACCGATTCGGGACTCGAGTGGCGCTTCCTCTCGCTGGTGCGAATGGCGGGCCTGCCGAAGCCGGAAACGCAGGCATGGGTGAACGGTTATCGCGTGGACTTCTACTGGCCCGAGCTCGGCCTCGTCGTCGAGACGGACGGCTGGCGCTATCACCGTACGCCGGCTCAGCAGGCCTCAGATCGCCGCCGGGACCAAATCCACACAGCGGCCGGATTGACGACGCTGCGCTTCCCCGAATCGCAGATCCGCTACGAATCGGGCACCGTGACAAGCACTCTGGCGACGGTGGCCAATGCCTTGCGCGAACCGCGCCGCCGCCGTTGAAGCATTGGGGTCGTATAGCGCCCCGAATGCTTCAATCGAGCTCAGGCTGGCTTGCGGCCGGAGAGCAGGAGGTTGTAGAAGAGCTCCGCGGGAAGGCGCGGCTCGAGCAGACGGGAGTCGACCTTCTGCAGGGCGATGTAGCTGTTGAAGGCGAAGCGGCGCCAACCCCACGAGACCGATTCCGGCTCGGCGGTCGACTCGACCGTGCGCAATCCCCAGCCCCAGGCGTTGGCGAGCAGCTCCTCACCGCCGACGCGGGTCCGCTCGAAGCCGGAGTCGCGCAGCAGCCGCCGCAGGTCCGCCGGGGCGAAGGCGTGGACGTCGACCTCCCCCTCCAGGGCGTGGCCACTCGACTGCTCCGACTCGGCCACGGCGCGGGGCTGGGCGCCGACCAGGTGGCGCCAGGCCGGGGCGGCGAAGATCGCGGCGCGCTTCGGCGCCGCCGCCAGGCGGTCCCCGTAGCGGGAGGGCTCGCCGCAGAAGGCGATCGCGCCGCCCGGTCGCAGCACGCGCAGGAACTCCGCGAAGGCGCGGTCGAGATCCGGGATGTGGTGGAGGACGGCGTGGCCGAAGACGAGGTCGAAGCTCTCGTCCTCGAAGGGCAGCTGCTCGGCCTCGGTCGCCACGGTCTCGACCGCGAGGCCGAGGCCCTGGGCGGTGGCGGAGAGGCGGGCCAGCATGCCGGGGGAGATGTCGGTGGCGGTCAGCCGCTCGATCGTCCCCATCTGCAGCAGGTTGAGCGAGAAGTAGCCGGTCCCCGAGCCGATCTCCAGCCCGTCGCCGAAGCGGAGGCCGTCCAGGCCGCCGAGCGCCTTCGCCAGCTTCTGTCGCACCTGGCGCTGGCCGGTGGCGCCGAAGTCGATGCCCCACTTGGCGTCGTATTCGTCGGCGGCCGCGTCGTGGTAGCGGGTGTTGACGTCCTTGATGTGGTCGGGCGTGGCGGTGGGCGAGGCCGGCATCGGGGCGGGAACGCTACAGGCATCGGCGCAACGCACCCGCGGCGAAGCAGCAATAGCGTCCCCGGCCGTGCCGCGTGAGTACCTGCAACAGAACCAGCCGGCGGGCGTGCCGCCGCTGCCGCTGACCGGCGAGCGGACCCTGCCCGACGTGCCGGAGGAGAACTACTGGTTCCGCCGCCACCTCGCGGTCTACGAGTGGATCGCCTCGCGCGTCGCCGGCAGGCGGGTCGTCGACATGGCCTGCGGCGAGGGATACGGCTCCGACGTGCTGGCCGCCACGGCGGCCAGCGTGGTCGGCGTCGACGCCAACCCCGAGGCGCACGAGCACGCGCGCCTGCGCTACGTGCGACCCAACCTGCGCTACGCGAGGGACCTTGTGGAGAGCTTCGCCGAGCCTTGCGACGCCGTCGTCTTCCTGCAGACGATCGAGCACGTACAGGACCCCGGCGCGATCCTCGAGCACTTCAAGTCGATGCTCGCGCCCGGCGGAGCCGTCTACGTCTCGACGCCCAACCTGCTGACCCTGGCGCCGCCCGGAGCCGAGAAGTCCGACAACCCGTGGCACGTCAAGGAGTACCGCGCCGCGGAGTTCCGCACCCTCTGCGAGGCCCACTTCGACCGTGTCGAGATGCTCGGCCTCTTCCACGCCCGCAAGCTGCGCGTTCACGAGATCGCGCTGAAGCTCGGCTGGGACGGGGTGCACAAACGGCTCGGGCTGACGGACCGGTTCTACAGCTGGTTCACGCCGGCGATCTCGAGCGGCGACTTCACCTTGAGCCCGAGGAATCTCGACGCTGCCTTGGATTTCGTGGCCGTTTGTCATGTCTGATGCGCGGCTGCCGGCGGGTGGCGCCGCAGGGGGGACCACCCCCGAGGAAGCTTCAGCTACCGCAGGGGGTGGTGGGTCCCCTGCGGTGACAGGACCCGCCGGCCCAGAAGCCCTCGTCGATCGTGAAAGACCCGCCGGCCCAGAAGCCGTCGTCGATCGTGAAGGACCCGCCGACCCGGAGGGCATAGGGGACTTGGCGATCGTCCTCCACTCCCACATGCCCTACGTCGAGGGCTTCGGCACCTATCCCTTTGGCGAGGAGTGGCTCTTCGACGCCGTCATCCGCTCCTACCTGCCGGTGCTGGAGGTCGCCCGCGACCTGACGATGACCGTTACCCCGGTCCTCGCCGACCAGCTGGAGGACCGCGGCGCGGCGAGGCGGCTGCGCGAGTTCCTGCTCGAGTGGCGGGTCGGGGCCGCCGAGAGGGACACGCCCCAGGTGCCAAGCGAGTGCCGGGCGGCATGCGAAGCGGAGGGCGAGCGCTACCGGCGCGCCCTCGAGCTGCTCGACGCCGCCGGGGGCGACCCGCTGCGGCCCTTTCAGGCCGCCGCGCGCGAGGGGCGGGTGTCACTCGCCACCTCGGCGGCAACCCACGCTGTGCTGCCGCTGCTCGCGACCAGGGCCGGACTGCGGCTGCAGGTCGACGCCGGCGTCAGGTCGCACCGGCGGCGCTTCGGCTGGGACGGCGGCTTCTGGCTGCCCGAGTGCGCCTACGAGCCAGGCCTGGAGCGCCGCCTGGCCGAGCACGGGGTGAGCTGGTTCTGCGTCGACCAGAGCGCCCACCAGCCGGATCCGCTGGACGCGCTGACTCCCGTGGCCACCGCCGCCGGCCCGACCGCCCTGCCGATCGACTGGGAGGCGATCCAGTGGCTGTGGTCGCTCGACGGCTATCCCTCCGATCCGGCTCACGCGCAGTTCGCCGGCAAATCGCTGCGCGGGGTGCGGATCTGGAAGGTGGGGGGCGGCGCCTACGATCCGGTAGCGGGCGCCGCCGCCGCGCGGCGCCAGGCCGAGGAGTTCCTGACCGCGGTCGCGGCGCGCCTGCGCAGCTTCGCCGAGCGCCATGGCCGGCGCGGCCTGCTCGTCTTCGCGATCGACACCGAGCTGCTCGGCCACTGGTGGTCGGAGGGCGTGACCTGGCTGCGCGAGGTGCTCGCCGGCGCCGCCGCGGCCGGCGTCCGCCCCCTGACGATTCCCCAGGCGCTTGCTGAGCACCAGCCCGTCGAGGGCGCCCTGGCGGCGTCGACCTGGGGCGAGGGCAAGGATCTGCGCACCTGGGACTCGCCCCCCGTCGCCGATCTCGCCTGGGGCGCGCGGCGGCTGGAGCTGCGACTGCTGCGGGCGCTCGGGAGGGGGCTGCGCGGGGCCGGTGCCATGCGCGCCGCCCGGGAGCTGCTGGCGGTGCAGGCGAGCGACTGGGCCTTCCTCGACAAGCGCGGCCAGGCGGGCGATTACCCCTTCCGCCGCACCACCGGACATTCCGAGGCGATGCTGGAGGCCATAGACTCCACCGCCAGCAGCGACCCGAGCATGCGCGCCCTAGCCCCGGATCTCAGTCTCGCCCCATTGCTGGAGCCGTAGCTCCGCTGGTTCGATGACCCGCGTCCTGATTCTCTCCTGGGAGTACCCGCCGCTGATCGAGGGCGGCCTGGCGCGCCACGTCCGCAAGCTCTCCGAGGCGCTGGTCGAGCGCGACGTCGAGGTCCACGTGCTGACCCGGGGCGGGGAAGAGTCGCCCGCCGAGGAGCTCCGCGCCGGCGTCCACATCCACCGCATCCGCGAGCCGCGGCGACCGACGGAGCTGGGCGAGTTCGTCGCCTGGGTCGAGCGGATGAACTCCGACATGCTCGCCGCCGGGGTCGAGCTCGGCGACCGCTACGGCTTCGACCTCGTGCACGGCCACGACTGGCTCGTCGCCAACGCCTGCGACCACCTGGCGAAGCGCTTCGAGGCGCCGCTGGTGACGACGATCCACGCCACCGAGCACGGCCGTCATCAGGGCTGGGTCGACAAGCATCCGCAGAGCTACATCCACGGCGTCGAGCGCTGGATCGTCAACCGCTCGGAGCGGACGATCGCCTGCTCCCACTACATGCGCGAGCAGATCGCCGACATCTTCGGAGTCGAGGAGGAGCGGGTCAGCGTGATCCCCAACGGGATCGACCCCGACGACCTCGCGGTCCAGGACCCCGCCGAGCTGGTGCGGCTGCGCGCCGAGTTCGCCGCGCCGGAGGAGAAGCTGGTGCTGCTGATCGGTCGCCTCGTCTACGAGAAGGGCTTCCAGCTTGCCCTGGAGGCGATGCCGCGGGTGATCGAGGAGGCGCCGGGGACGCGCTTCCTGGTCGCCGGCTCCGGCACCCACGAGGAGGAGCTGCACCGCCAGGCCGAGGAGCTGGGCCTGATGGACCACGGCACATTCCTCGGCTGGATCGGGGACGACGTGCTGCACTCGCTCTACCGGATCGCCGACCTGACGGTGGTCCCGTCGATCTACGAGCCTTTCGGCCTGGTGGCGCTGGAGGCGATGGCCTCCGAATGCCCCTGCATCGTCGCCGACACCGGCGGCCTGCGCGAGGTCGTCCCGCATGAGGACGTCGGGCTTCGCTTCCGCTCCCACGACCCGGAAGCGCTGGCCGACGTCGCGATCCGCGTCCTGCGCGACGACGAGCTGGGCCAGAGCCTGGTCGCCGAAGCCTACGAGCACCTGCGCCGCTTCGACTGGGGTGACGTCGCCGAGCAGACCGCGGCCGTCTACGCCGAGCTCGCCGGCGACCCGCGGCCTGCCTGACCGCCTCGCGGAGGCCGGCGCGCCCCCGGACGCGCCCTACGCCGGACCGCGGCCGGACACCTACGCCGGCGCGCGGCCGGGTCGCCTAGTTCGACCGCGGATCCCCCTGCGGAGCGATCGAGAAGCGGCCGCTCGTCGTGTTGCCCGGCGTCCACTCGATTCCCTCGATCAGCTCGACCGGCGGTATCCGCAGGGCGCTGGCGATTTTGATCAGTGTGTCGATGCGGGGCACCCGGGCCCCGCGCTCGAGCAGCCCGATCTCGGTGCGGTGGAGAGAGGACCGCAGCCCCAGCTCTTCCTGCGAGAGGTTGGCGCGCCTGCGACACCGGCGCAGGTTCTCGCCGAAGCGTCGGGCGACATCCATGGCGGGAATTCTTCTGTCTGCGAGGCGAAGGATCTACAGCCGCCAATCGGGTGAAGCCGAGTCTCTGGGATGGAAGCGCATTGTATCTCAGACAATAACCCTCGAATCTGATATAAAACTTGCACTGATCTTCGCCGCAAGGACCTGGCCGAGACCGGACATTTGCGGCGCTCGCCTTGTTCCGCGGCGCTCGTCTGATCCTCAGTCCGGCTGGGGCAGGGTGGTCCAGGCGCTCGGGTCCGGCTCGACCGGGTCTGGCCAGCTGAGCCGCTCGGGCGCCTCGCGCATGCGCACGATCCGCGCCGGCACGCCGGCCACCACAGCGTTGGCGGGAACGTCCTTGGTGACGACGGAGTTGGTGCCGACGATCGAGTTGTCGCCGACGCTGACGCCGCGCAGGATGCAGGCGCCGTAGCCGATCCAGACGTTGGAGCCCACCTCCACCGGGCGGGTGTAGATGCCCTGCTGGCGGATCGGCCGCTCGACCTCGACCACGCCGTGGTCGAAGTCGATGAACATCGCCCGGTCGGCGATCACGCACTGCTCACCGATCCGCACCTGCTCGTAAGCGGAGATCGTGCACTCCTGGCCGAGAACCGTCTTGTCGCCGATCTCGACCACGCCCTCGTGGCAGCGGATCTTGGTGCCGTGGCCGAGCCAGACGAAGCGTCCGAACTCGATCCGCCCGCGGCGTCCGACCTGCAGCTCGAGCCCGCTGCCGAGGAAGAGTGGCCCGCGGGTCCCCCAACGCCAGCCGGCACGGGTGAAGAGGCGGCGGCGCAGGTAGCGCACGCCCAGCAGCGCATATCTGGGCGTCAGCATCCCGTTGCTGGCGCAGAAGCGGAGAAAGCGGATCACGGCGGGCCGCACTTTAGACTGGCGCGCCATGGCAGACACCGCCAAATCCGCCTCGCTCTCCGAGCGCCTGGTTGCCGGCGACAAGCGGGCGCTGGCGCGGGCGATCACGCTGATCGAGTCCGACGACCCGGCCGGCTGGGAGCTGGTCCGCGAGGTCTACCCGCGCACCGGCAGGGCGCGCATCGTCGGCTTCACCGGACCGCCCGGGGTCGGCAAGAGCACCCTGATCGGCGCCCTCACCGCCGAGCTGCGCAAGGCGGAGCGCCAGGTGGCGGTGCTCTCGATCGATCCCTCGAGCCCCTTCACCCGCGGTGCCCTGCTGGGAGATCGCATCCGCCTCTCTGACCACTTCCTCGATCCCGGCGTCTTCATCCGCTCGATGGCCTCGCGCGGCGCCCTCGGCGGGCTCTCGGAGGCGGCGCTGCAGGTGGCGCTGGCGATGGACGCGGCGGGCAAGGACGACGTCCTGATCGAGACGGTCGGGGTGGGCCAGGCCGAGATCGACATCGTCGACCACGCCGACACGATCGTGCTGGCGCTGATGCCCGGCTCGGGCGACTCGATCCAGGCCCTGAAGGCGGGGGTGATGGAGATCCCCGACGTGATCGTCGTCAACAAGGCCGACCACCCGATGACCGACACGATGGTGCGCGAGGTGCGCGGTGTGCTCGCCCTCTCGCACGAGCCCGGCAGGTGGCAGGTGCCGATCCTGCGCACCGAGGCGGCCCGCGGCGAGGGCGTCGAGGAGCTGGCGGCGAAGATCGACGAGCATCGTGCTCACATCGAGGCGGAGGGGACGCTCGAGCAGCGTCGCGCCCGCAATCTGCGCAACGAGGTGCTGGGGATCGCCACCTCGCGGATGCGACGGCGGATGGAGGCGACGGCGGAGGGCGACCCCGCGACCGCGGCGCTGCTGGAGCGCGTCGTGCGGCGCGAGCTCGATCCCGCCAGCGCCGCAAGCGAGCTGATGGAGCGGCAGTCCGGTGAGTGACGCGCCGCCGGCCCCACCGCCGAGCCTCGAAGAGGTCCGCGCCTGGATCGGGTCGGAGCTGGACGACAGTGCCGGTGCCCCGCTGGGCCGCATCGACGGCGCCTATTTGGATGCCCAGAGCGGCGAGCCGGTCTGGCTGGTCGTCTCGGCCGGCCGCCGCCGACGCGCCAGGACGACGGTGGTTCCCCTGCGCGAGTGCGCCGCGCTGCCGGCGAGGGCCTGGACGGCCCAGCGGCGCGACGCCGTGCTCGGCGCCCCCACCGTCGACCCCAGCCGGCCGCTGCTGCGCGAGCACGAGGTAGCTATCTGCGCCCACTACGAAATCGACGAAGCCACCGGCCGCCACGCCGAAGTCGCCAGTCGCGAGCCAGCCTCGGTCACCGCTGAACCCTAGGGCGGCCGCGGTCCGCGGTGGCGCTGGGCCGCTTCGCCAGCCTCGCGTAGACCGGCTCCTGTAGCTCATCCTCAGTCCGTGACTTCTCAGCCGGCTACGGCTCATCAACAACCTCTCGGAGTTAGATCAGTAATTAGGGAACTTGATTTGTTATGCACGGCATGAAAGGGTGTTCGAATGGATCGAATAAATGTGCGTAATTGCCTGGTCACCCTCATCTTTCTCACGGTGTTGTTTTTGTTCCCTGCAACGACCCTTGCCGCCGAAAAGGTGCTGATGCTTTCCACGACCATCAGCGGGGGTGAATTCTCGACAGAGGCGGAAAAGGCTCATGCCCTGGGCTTCGACGTCGAGATTGTCTCGCCAGCCGAATGGGAAGGGAAGAGCCCAGCCGATTTCTCCAACTACCGGGCCATCGTCCTCGGTGATCCAACCTGTGGCAGCGGTTCCGAGGTCGAAGCCGCCGAGAAAACGGCCGACGCATGGGGTCCGCGCATCAACGGAAACGTGATTCTGGTGGGCACCGATCCCGTCTACCACGATTCGCAGGGAGGGCGGGCGCTGACCGACAGCGCAGTTGCTTATGCCTTGGATCAAGGAGATAAGACCGGTGCGTACATCTCGCTCAGCTGCTACGAGCATGGCGTGGATGAAGAGACGCCGGTTCCACTGCTAGATGGTCTCAGCACGCTTGGCAACTTCACGGTTCGTGGAGTGGGCTGCTACGACGAAGCCCACATCACGGCTACGGACTCGGCCCTCGGCGGCATCACTGACGAGGAGCTTTCGAATTGGGGCTGCTCGGTACACGAGGCTTTCGACACCTATCCCGAAGACTTCATCGAGCTTGCGATCGCGCGTGACATTGGCCAGACCTACACCGCACCCGATGGAAGCGTGGGCACGCCGTACATCCTGGCTCGTGGCTCCGGGACCTCATACCTCGGCCGGAGCTATGTTGCGCTAGGCGACTCGGTTGCTGCCGGAGAGGGAATCGCATACGACTATCGTTGGTCGCCTTTCGATCTCAGATGGCACCGCTTCGAACCGGGTGATCCGTCCTGGAGCTCTCTCTACACGGTGCCGGCATGCCACCAGACCCCCGAGGCTTATCCAAGGGTCGCGGCATACGAGCTGAGCGCCAAGCTGCTTCACCTCGCCTGCACCGGCGCAACCGCCCGGAACGGTGTGCTCGGGAACCGCACTGGCAATGTCAGCGCTCCGGCCCAACTCGGCTCCTCCCTGGGTGGCTTCGCCCCGCCGAATCCACTCTATGACGCTGCCGAGCCCGACATTGTCAGCCTCAGCATAGGCGCCAATGACGTCGATTTTGCCCGCCGCGTGGGTGGCTGCTATGGCGTGGACCTTGGCGGCTGCGACACTGATCAGGCTCATCTCGATGGGCCGCTCGCCGCGGCAAAGCACGATCTTGGCCTCGTGCTCGACGAGTTCAACCGTCGGGCTGGGGGAGGCAAGCGGCCACTGACGATCGTGACCCAATACGTCGATCCGTTCCCGGCGCAATGGGACGACGACTGTCCGGATCTTGATATTCCGGTGCCCGGCCTCGGCCTTTCGAAAAAGGAGATGGACTTTCTCCGGAAGGCGCTACGGCGCCTAAACGAGAACATCGCCGATATGGCCGAGGAGAAAGGCGCCTTCAGCTTGCCGGTTTCAGCCAAGTTCGCCGCGCATCCCTTCTGCTCGTCCGACCCGTGGACGTTCGGTCCGTCAATCCGTACCAACAACCTGCTCGGCCCCGACCGCGACAGCCCCGCGCCATTTCACCCCACCGTCGATGGACAGGGGGAGATCGGCGCGGTACTGGCTTCCCTCGTGCGCCAGAAGCTGAGGATCAGCGCCGGCTCGAATGTCAAAGTGAAGCTTCCCCAGGGCATCTTGCTGTATGAGAACGTCACCGGACCGGGGGAGGCAATCATACTCCAGGGATCGCAATGGTCTCCACAGCCCGCAGCCAGCTCGTTCATGAAGACGGCGGGTTTCGAGGTGTTCAGCTCCGCCGCCTACACGGGCAATATCTCGATCTCGCTGCCTTCCAATAGCGATCAGTCGCTTTTTCACTATGTGAATGGAAGCTGGCAGCTGGTTCCTTCGAGCTACGACAACGGCTACGTCACCGGCCAGGTGTCATCGTTGTCGCCGTTTGCGCTTGGCCAGCCGGTAAGTCCGGTCACCGCCCGGGCGGAATCCACTGGCGGCGGGATGTCCCCGGCGGCCGTGTCGTTCGACGGACGTGCCTCGAGTGTCCAAGACCACAGCGCCATCTCGTCCTACGAGTGGCATTTTGGGGACGGCACGACGTCGACCGCTCCCGCCCCGACTCATACCTACACCCAATCGGGCGAATACGTCGCGAGTTTGACCGTGACGGCGGACAACGGGGCGGTGGACGAAGCGTCCACCACGACGAACGTATCCAACGCGGCGCCGATTGCCCGTGCCTCGGGGCCCCGGAGCGGCCTGGCAGGACAGGTTGTCACTTTCGACGGGGGAGGCTCCTTGGATCCGAACGGCGAAGTGGAGAGCCACGTCTGGGATTTTGGGGACGGGGCGATCTCTGACGTCAGTCGACCCTCGCACGTATTCGACGCCCCGGGCATCTACGCAGTCGACCTCGAAGTCGGCGATAACGAGGGTGAGACGGCTCATGACACCCTGGAGGTGCGCATAGCCGCCGAGCCGGCCGCGGAACCTGGACAGGAACAAATTGTCTCCCAGGCCGAGGCTGCACCCGTGCCGAGGCTGTTTTTCGGGAAGAGGCTTCGGCTGGACCGCAAGGGCCGAATAGTCGTGCCGGTCACCTGCGCCGCGCCTGGTCCAGCGTGCGGCGTAAGGCTGAGGCTGAGCATCCCCCGGCGCGGGGGACGGCTGAGCCTCGGTGCCAAGAGTGCGACGATCGAAGGCGGCCACTCGATTCTGCTGCGAGTGAGGCCTCGTAGGGGGGTGCTGGCGAAAGCGAGGCGAAGCTCGCTCACCGTCATGGTGAGCGTCGACTTCACCGGTGGCGCCCCGGCTGCCTTCTCACGAACGTTCAAGTTGATCCTTCCGCCATCACGCGGATCCCGGAGGGGCTCCGGCTGATCAGCAGCCGAGCTGGCGGGCGATCACCATCTGCTGCACCTCGTCGGTGCCCTCGCCGATCGTGAGGATCTTGGCGTCGCGGTAGAAGCGGCAGACGGGGTACTCCTCGATGTAGCCGTAGCCGCCGTGGATCTGGACCGCCTCCTCGGTGGCGCGGACTGCGAGGCGGCCGGTGATCAGCTTCGCTTGCGCCGCGGTGAGCGTGAACGACTGTCCGGCGTCCTTCTCCAGGGCGGCGCGCCAGGTCAACAGGCGGGCGGCCTCGATCTGGGCGGAGAGGTCGGCGATCTTCGCCTGGATCGACTGGAACTTGGAGATCGCCTGGCCGAAGGCGCGGCGCTCCCTGGCGTAGGCGATCGCCTCGTCGAGAGCGCCCTGGGCAAGCCCCACGCCCATCGCGGCGACGCCGATGCGGCCGCCGTCGAGGATGTGGAGGAAGTTCTTGAAGCCGTCGCCGCGGCGGCCGAGCAGGTTGGACTCGGGGATGCGGCAGCCCTCGAAGCTGAGCGGGCGGGTGTCGGAGGCGTTCCAGCCCATCTTGCGGTAGGCCGCGCCGGCCTCGTAGCCGGGCGTGCCCGTGGGGACGATCAGATTCGAGATCTCCTTGCGGCCGTCGGCCTCGCCGGTCACGGCGGTGATCGAGACGCAGCCGGATATGTCGGTGCCGGAGTTGGTGATGAACTGCTTGGCGCCGTCGATCACCCACTCGCCGCCCTCGAGCTGCGCCGTCGTCCGCACGTTGCCGGCATCCGAGCCGGCCTCCGGCTCGGTCAGGCCGAAGGAGGCGAGCTTCTGGCCGCTGCAGAGCACGGGCAGCCACTCGTCCTTCTGCTCATCCGTTCCCCAAAGGTAGATCGGCATCGTCCCCAGCGAGGTGTGGGCGGCCATCGTGATGCAGACCGAGGAGTCGATCCGCGCCAGCTCTTCGACCGCCAGGACATAGGAAAGCGTGTCGGCCCCGCCGCCCCCGTACTCCGGGGGAAAGGGAATCCCCATCAGCCCCAGCCCGCCAAGCTTCTCGACGATCTCGTAGGGGAACGACTTGGTGCGATCGAGCTCCTCGGCCACGGGCGCAACCTCCTGCCGGGCGAAATCGCGAACGGTGTCGCGCAGCAGTCGCTGCTCGTCGGAGAGCTCGAAGTTCACGGCGGCGGAGCCTACGCGAGCGCTAGAGCTGCAGGCTCTTGACCTGCAGCAGCTCCTCGATCGCAAAGCGCCCGTTCTCGCGCCCGTGCCCCGACTGCTTGTACCCGCCGAACGGCGCCAGCGGGTTGAACGCGCCGCCGTTGATCTCGATCTGGCCGGTGCGGATCCGCTTGGCGACCGCGACCGCCCGCTCCTGCTCGGCTGACCAGACACCGCCCGCGAGGCCGTAGACGGTCTCGTTGGCGATCCGCACCGCATCGGCCTCGTCCTCGTAGGGCTGGATTACGAGCACCGGGCCGAAAATCTCCTCCTGCGCGACCGTCATCTCCGGCGTCACCTCGGAGAAGACGGTGGGCCGGACGAAGTAGCCGCGCTCCAGGCCCTCGGGCGGCCTCGCTCCGCCGGTCAGCAGCTTCGCCCCTTCGGCCTCGCCCTTCTCGATGTAGCCGCGGACGCGCTCACGCTGGACCTCGGAGACGAGCGGCCCCAAACGGGTCGACTCGTCGAAGGGATCCCCGGGCGTGAAGCTCTCGGCCGTCTTGGCGGCGATCTCCTCCGCCTCGGCGAGCTTCTCGCGCGGCACCAGCATGCGGGTCAGCGCGCTGCAGGTCTGGCCGGAGTTGAGGAAGCACTTGGCGACTCCGTCGGGGACGGCCTTGGCGAGGTCGGCGTCGTCGAGGATCACGTTCGGCGACTTGCCGCCGAGCTCCATCGCCACCGGCTTCACGGTCGCCGAGGCGAGCTCGGAGACACGGCGCCCCGCGCGGGTCGAGCCGGTGAAGGAGACCATGTCGACGCCCGGGTGGCCGGCGATCGCCTCGCCGACGACGGGTCCGGTGCCGGTGACGAGGTTGAAGACGCCGGCGGGAAGGCCGGCGGCCTCGACCACCTCGGCGAGGATGAAGGCGTTGAGCGGCACCACCTCGCTCGGCTTGAGGACCACGGTGCAGCCGGCGGCGAGGGCGGGGGCGACCTTGGCGGCGATCTGGTTGAGCGGATAGTTCCAGGGGGTGATCGCGCCGAGCACGCCGACCGGCTCGCGCAGCACGCGGGAGTTGCCGATCTCCTCCTCCCAGGCGACTTCTTCCATCAGCCCCGGCATCGCCGCGAACTGGCCGATCGGCAGGCCCGCCTGGATGATCTTGCTCAGCTTCAGCGGCATCCCCAGCTCTTGGGCGATCGTCGCGGCGATCTCGTCGGAGCGCTCGCCGAGCCCGGCGGCGATCGCGGAGAGGTAGCCGGCCCGCTCCTCGCGCGAGGTCTGCGACCAGGACTCGAAGGCGTCACGGGCGGCGCGCACGGCGAGGTCGGCGTCGGCGGGCGTGCAGGCCGGGATCGTCGCCATCGCCTCCTCGGTGGTCGAGTTGACGACCTCGATCGTCTCCGTGCCCTGCGGCTCGACCCACCTGCCGCCGATGAAGATCTCGTCCCTCGCTCGAACTTCAGCCGCCGTCGCCATCAGTCTTCCTCCTGCTTCCTAAGTCGACCTGTTGAAGGGTTTTCCACACGATAGGGGGGACGATGCCTCGGTCACGTCACGACCGGACTCGCCGCGGCGGGCTTGACGCCGGGTCCCGGCAGGGCGCGGGCGTCGCGGGCGTGCAGGACCTCGCCGCAGCTCTCGCAGGTGCCGCGGTCGTTGACCTCGCCACCGCATCCCTTGTGCACGATCAGCATCGGCGGCCCGTTCGGCTCGGGGGAGTGGCGGTCGCCCCAGGCGAGCAGCGCGATCAGGGCCGGCCAGAGGTCGAGGCCCTTCTCGGTCAGGAAGTACTCGTAGCGCTCTGGGGTGGACTGGTAGGCGCGGCGTTCGAGGATGTCCTCCTCGACCAGTCGCTGCAGGCGCGCCGAGAGGACGTTGCGGGCGACGCCGAGGCCCCGCTGCAGCTCGCCGAAGCGGCGGTTGCCGTTCATCACGTCGCGGACGATCAGCAGCGTCCAGCGCTCGCCGACGACCTCGAGCGCCTTGGCGATCGAGCAGACCTGGCCCGGATAGTCGTGGCGCAGCATGAAAGTGATCTTCGCACACAAGGTAGCGTCAAGCAACCGACTCGGCTAGGGTGGCGAGACATCGGTTGCTTCAAGCAACTAAGGGTGTTCGAGCCGACTGGAGGCACGAGATGAGGCTGATCCACAGAAACAGGAGCCGCAACCCCAGGGCTCCGCGCATCTACTTCACCCAGGAGGAGATCGCCGCCGACCTGCACTACCCCGCCGGCCGCCGACGCGTCGAGGGGGCTGAGGGGAAGCCCAGGCACGGGGGTCGCCGGTGAGCGAGAACGGGAGCACCGCGGAAGACGCCGCCGCAAAGGTCGCCGTTGCCGCCCCGGGCGGTGGCACGGCGATCGAGGCAGCCCAGCTTCATGCCGAGGCGAGTCCGGAGGCGACCCGCACCCGGACCCTTGTCTGGCAGGACCCGGTGCCGACCGCGGCCGCCGGCGCGACGATGACCGGTATGCGGTACATGGAAGCGATCGTCAGCGGCGAGCTGCCGCCGCCGCCGATCGCGGTGACGATGCGCTTGCGGCCGATCGAGCTGGGGGAGGGGCGCGCGGTATTCGAGGGCGATCCCGGCGAGGAGCACTACAACCCGATCGGCGTCGTCCACGGCGGCTACGCGGCGACCCTGCTCGACTCGGCGCTCGGCTGCGCGGTTCACACCACGTTGCCGGCGGGCGTCGGCTACACCTCGCTCGGCCTCGAGGCGAAGTACGTGCGACCGATAACCCGCGACACCGGCCGCGTTCTCTGCGAGGCCAACGTGCTCTACCGCGGCCGCCGGCAGGCGACCGCGGAGGCGAGCCTCACCGCCGCCGACAGCGGCAAGCTGCTCGCCCACGGCGTCGCGACCTGCATGATCCTCACCTGATCGTTCCGGTGTTCGCTATCCGTGTATGGCGCGGATAGCGAACACCGCTAGGCCGACAGCGTTCGCGCCAGCTCGACCAGCAGGCGGACGCCGTAGCCGCTGGCGTCGCTGCCGGTGTAGGGGCGGCCGACGTCCCAGGCGGTGCCGGCGATGTCGACGTGCGCCCAGGGCGTCTCGCCGACGAACTCCTCGAGGAAGGAGCCGGCGTAGATCGTCCCCGCCTTGCGCTTCGCCGCTGCGTTGGTGAGGTCAGCGACGGTGCCCTTGGTCAGCTCCTTGTACTCGGCGTGGAGCGGCAGGCGCCAGACCAGCTCGCCAGTCGCCTCTCCTGCCCGCTCGACCTCGGCGGCGAGGTCGTCGTCGTTGGAGATCAGCGCGGCGTAGGTCGAGCCGAGCGCCATCAGGACGGCGCCGGTCAGCGTGGCCAGGTCGACGATCCGCTCGGCGCCCAGCTCGGCCGCGTAGGCGAGCGCGTCGGCGAGGATCAGCCGCCCCTCGGCGTCGGTGTTGTTGACCTCGACCGTCTTGCCGTTGTACTGGGTGATCACGTCGCCCGGCTTGATCGCGGTTCCCGACGGCATGTTCTCGGTCGAGGGCACGACCGCGACCACCCTCACCGGCAGCTTCAGCTCGGCGATCGCCGCCATCGCCTCGATCACCGCGGCGGCGCCCGACATGTCCATCTTCATCTCGTGCATCGAGGCGGACGGCTTCAAAGAGATCCCGCCGGTGTCGAAGGTCACTCCCTTGCCGACGAAGCCCAGGGTTGGACCGTCGCCGCCGCCCTCGTAGCGCAGGACGATCAGCCTCGGCTCCTCGGCGGTCCCCTGGCTCACGGCGACCAGGCCACCCATCCCCTTGGCGGCGATCTCGTCGCGGCCGAGCACCTCGACGCTGACCGCCGCGTCGGCGGCGGCGATCTCCTCGGCGCGCCGCGCGAGGTAGGAAGGGGTCGCCACGTTGGAGGGCAGGCTCTGCAGGTCGCGGGCGCGGTTCTGCGCCTCGGCGCAGGTCCGCGCCGCCTCGGCAGCCCCGGCGACGGCGGCGGGGGCGAGCACGGTGAGCGACTCGAGCCGGGCGGGCGCTGGATCCACGGTGTCCCTGCTGAGGAAGCGGTCGAAACGGTACGTGGCGAGGATCGTGGCGGTGACGATGGCGCCCGCGGCCGCCTCGTCGTCACCGGACTTCGGCAGCTGCCAGGCCAGCGACGACGCCTCCAGCCTCGTCGCCTCCTTTGCAGCGACCGCGGCGGCCAGCCGCAGCCGCTCGGCGTCGGCGTCCCCGCGCCCGCCGAGCCCGACCGCCAGCACCCGCGCGGGGCGCTCAGGGTGGAGCAGGGTCAGCTTCTGGAAGCCGCCTTTCGCGTCGGCGGTCCCGGCTGCGCCGGCCAGCTCCGGCGGCAGCTGCTCCCCCTCGTAGAGGCCCACGGCGAGCAGCGCCGCGTCGGTGTCCCGCGGCTCGGCCTGGCTGACGGCAACCTTCACGACCGGCGAGTCTATGAGCTTCCCGTCGCCGCTTCCTCCTTCGCCTGCTACGTGATCAACGAACCACAACTCGGTGGGCGCTCCCGGTATCGTCCTGGGCAGGGCCATGCGGCCCTGTACGAGCCGAGACCCGGCATAAACCGACGCAGAAAGGCCGCCAGATGCCCAGCACCGTAATCCTTGGAACCGCACGCACGCCCTTCGGCAAGATGGGCGGAACCCTCTCCTCGCTCGACGCCACCGACCTCGGGGGCCACGTGATCGGCGCTGCGCTCGAGCGCTCGAAGGTCGATCCCGAGCAGGTCGAGCAGGTCGTCTTCGGCCAGGTCCTGCAGGCCGGCCAGGGACAGATCCCCTCGCGTCAGGCCCAGATCAAGGGTGGGATCCCGAAGGAGGTCCCCTCGGAGACGATCAACAAGGTCTGCGCCTCCGGCATGCGCTCGCTCGGCATCGCCGACATGGCGATCCGCGCCGGCGACACCGAGGTCGCCGTGACCGGCGGCATGGAGTCGATGAGCAAGGCGCCCTACCTGCTGCCGGGCGCCCGCTTCGGGTTCCGCATGGGAGACGTCAACGCGATCGACGCGATGACCCACGACGGCCTCACCAATCCCTTCACCGAGAAGCAGATGATCAACGAGGCGAGCGAGGTCTCCAACGAGCTCGAGATCACCCGCGCCGACATGGACAAATTCGCCGAGCGCTCCCACCGGCTCGCCGCCGAGGCCACCGACGCCGGCAGGCTCGCCGACGAGATCGTCGGCGTCGCGGTCAAGTCGCGGAAGGGCGAAAACACGATCGAGGCCGACGAGGCGATCCGTCCCGAGACGACTGTCGAGACCCTCGCCGGTCTGCGCGCGATCGGCGGCGAGGACGCCACCCATACTGCCGGCAACGCGCCGGGCGTCAACGACGGCGCCGGCGCGATCGTCGTCGCCTCCGAGGAGTGGGCCGGCAGGGAAGGCCGCACCGCGCTGGCGCGCGTCCTCTCCTACGGCACCGTCGCCGACGACTTCCCCTACCTGGCGAAGACCCCCGCCAACGCCGCCAAGCAGGCGCTCGAGAAGATCGGCAAGAGCCCCGAGGACGTCGACCTCTGGGAGATCAACGAGGCCTTCGCCTCGGTCGCGCTCAACTCGATGCGGATGCTCGGCGTCGACGAGGACAAGGTCAACGTCAACGGCGGCGCGATCGCCCTCGGCCACCCGATCGGCGCCTCCGGCGCCCGCATCGTCGGCTCGCTCGTCCACGAGCTCGGCCGTCGCGGCGGCGGCCTCGGTGTCGCCGCGATCTGCAGCGGCGGCGGCCAGGGCGACGCCATAGTCATCGAGGTCTGAGCGGGTGCAGCGGGCGGCTGCCTTCTTCGATCTGGACAAGACCCTGATGGCGGGGTCCTCGGGGATGCAGTTCGCCCGGGTCGCCGCCCGCCATGGGGTCGTGGGGCGACGCCAGCTGATCAGCTGGGGCATCGAGCACCTGCGCTACCGGCTGCGCGGCACCACCGACGAGCGCACGAGCGAGGTGCTGAAGGTCGCCCGCGAGCTGATCTCCGGCGTGCCGGCTCGCAGCCTGGAGCGGATGAACCCCGAGGTGATGGCCGCGATCCTGCCGCGCATCTATCCCCAGATGCTCAACGAGGTCTACGCCCACCAGGACGCCGGCCGGGCCACGTTCATCGTCAGCGCCGCCGGCCATGGCGTGGTCGAGTCGCTCGCCGCCGTGCTTGGGATGGACGGCGGCATCGGCACCGACTACGAGGTCGACGGTGAGGGCGCCTTCACCGGCCGCTTCGAGGGCCCCTTCGTCTACGGCCGCGGCAAGGTCGAGGCGATGGAGTCCTTCGCGGCCGGGCACGGCATCGACCTCGCCGAGTCCTACGCCTACTCGGACTCGCTTTCCGACCTGCCGATGCTGCGGGCCGTCGGCAATCCAGTCGCCGTCAACCCGGATCCGCCGCTGGCCGAGATCGCCCGCGAGGAAGGCTGGCAGACGATGCGCTTCGAGCGCCTCGGCCGCCGCCTCGTCGCCCTGGCCGTGACCGTGCTGGCGACGGTCGGCGGCTTCGGTGCCTCCCGCATAGCGGCGGCGCGCCGCAAGCCGCCGCCCCGCCGCTTTCCCGCCCGCCGCTGAGCGGGGTTCCGTCCTGCGGCTCGGAATCGGAGGCCTAGACTCTCCGCATGGCGACGGAGCCGCGGCAGAAGCCGCTGGAAGACCGCGAGACCGAGTTCAGGACGATGTCGGGCCAGCCGATCGCGCCGCTCTACGGGCCGGAGGAGGCGCCAGTCGACCGGGCGGAGTCGATCGGGCGCCCGGGCGAGTACCCGTTCACGCGGGGGCCGTACGAGTCGATGTACCGGGGACGGCTCTGGACGATGCGCCAGTTCGCCGGCTTCGGCACCGTGGAGGAGACCAACGAGCGCTTCCACTACCTGCTCGACCACGGCCAGACCGGGCTCTCCACCGCCTTCGACATGCCGACCCTGATGGGCTACGACTCCGATCACGAGCGCAGCCTCGGCGAGGTCGGGCGGGAGGGCGTCGCCGTCGACAGCCTCGACGACATGGAACAGCTCTTCGACGGCATCCCGCTCGGCGGCGTCACGACCTCGATGACGATCAACGCGCCGGCGGCGATCCTGCTCGCCTTCTACGTCCTGGTCGGCGAGAAGCAGGGCGTGCCGGCCGAGAAGCTCGGCGGCACGATCCAGACCGACATCCTGAAGGAGTACATCGCCCAGAAAGAGTGGTGCTTCCCGATCGAGCCGGCGATGCGCCTCGTCACCGACATGATCGAGTGGTGCTCGCGGAACATGCCGCGCTGGCACCCGGTCTCGATCTCCGGCTACCACATCCGCGAGGCGGGCTCGACCGCCCAGCAGGAGCTCGCCTTCACCCTCAAGGACGGTTTCACCTACGTCGAGCGGGCGCTCGAGCGCGGCCTCGACGTCGACGACTTCGCCCCGCGGCTCTCCTTCTTCTTCAACGCCCACGTCGACTTCTTCGAGGAGATCGCCAAGTACCGCGCCGCCCGCCGGATCTGGGCCCGTGAGATGCGCGACACCTACGGCGCCAAGCGCGAGGAGTCGATGCGGCTGCGCTTCCACGCCCAGACCGCGGGGGTCTCGCTGACCGCACAGCAACCGCTCAACAACGTCGTACGCACCTCGCTCGAGGCGCTGGCCGCCGTGCTCGGCGGCACCCAGTCGCTGCACACCAACTCCTTCGACGAGGCGCTGGCGCTGCCGACCGAGGAGGCGGTGCGCGTCGCCCTGCGCACGCAGCAGGTGATCGCCTTCGAATCCGGCGTCGCCAACACGCCCGACCCGCTCGGGGGCTCCTGGTTCGTCGAGAAGCTGACCGACGAGATGGAGCGGGCGGCGTACGAGTACTTCGCGCGCATCGACGAGCTGGGGGGGATGGTCGAGGCGATCCGGCGCAACTTCCCCCAGCGCGAGATCGCCGACGCGGCCTTCACCTACCAGCGCGAAGTCGACGAGCGCCGCCGCATCGTCGTCGGCGTCAACGACTTCGTCCAGGAGGACGAGCCCCAGACGCCGATCCTGCGCATCGATCCGGCGCTCGAAAGCAAGCAGGCCGATCGACTGGCGGCCACCCGAGCGCGGCGGGACGGCGCCGCGGTCGAGGCGGCGCTGTCGGAGCTGAAGCGCGCCGCCGCCACCGAGGCGAATCTGATGCCGCCGATCATCGACGCCGCTCGCGCCCGCGCCACCGAGGGCGAGATGATCGCGGCGCTGCAGGAGGTGTTCGGCACCTACACCGAGTCTCCAGTTTTCTAGTTCTCGGGGCCGTGCGTGGTTCGACTAACCTTCCGGCCCGATATGGAGGCAGCAATCGCCCGCAAGATCCGCGTCGTCGTCGCCAAGCCCGGCCTGGACGGGCACGACCGCGGCGCCAAGATCATCGCCCGTGCCCTGCGCGACGCCGGCATGGAGGTGATCTACACCGGCCTGCACCAGACGCCGGAGCAGATCGCCGAGACGGTGATCCAGGAGGACGCCGACGCGGTCGGCCTCTCGATCCTCTCGGGCGCCCACATGACCCTGGTGCCGCGGGTGGTCGCCCTGCTGAAGGAGCAGGGAGTCGACGACGTCCTGGTCACGGTCGGCGGCACGATCCCGGCCGACGACATCCCTGAGCTGAAGGAGCTCGGGGTGGCGGCCGTGTTCACGCCGGGCTCCGGCACCGACGAGATCGTCGATTTCATCCGCAGCGGCGCCGAAGAGCGCCACGAGCGGGAAGAAAGCTGAGCCGATCCGGCCTCCCCGGCGCCTTCTGGCGTGGAAACGCTGCGACCGGCCGGCTCTCGTGTGATATCGATCACCGCCGACCGTCGCACCGTCGCGTGTAATAGATAGACTGATTGACTGGTCAGTCAACCCGCCCGAAGCAAAGAGAAGCAAACAGCCAAGGAGGCTCGAACTTGAAGATCTGCGTCCTGGTCAAGGAGGTTCCGGACGCCGCCGTCCAGAAGCGCATCGACTCGAACACGATGCGGCTGGACCGTAGCGGCGAGAAAAACCTCAACCCCTTCGACACCCACGCCATCGAGGCCGCCATGCAGATCAAGGAGGGCGGCGCGATCCCGGTCGAGGAGGTCGTCGCGGTGACGATGGGCCCCGACTCGGCGGTCCGCGCGCTGCACAAGGCGGTCGCCCTCGGCGCCGACCGCTCCGTGCACCTCTCCGACGACGCGCTCGCCGGCTCCGACGTCTGCGCCACGGGCTACTCGCTGGCGAAGGTGCTCGAGTCCGAGAGCCCCGACCTGGTGCTGCTCGGCCAGCAGTCCGACGATGGCGAGTGCTACACGATCGGCGCCGTCGTCGCCGACCACCTGAAGATGCCCTCGCTGACCCAGGTGATCAAGATCGACGTCACCGATGGCAAGCTGCGCTGCGAGCGCCAGGCCGAGTACGGCTACGACACGGTCGAGGTCGAGCTGCCGGCCGTGATCAGCGTCGGCGACGCGATCAACGAGCCGCGCTACCCGAGCCTGAAAGCGATCATGGGGGCGAAGAAAAAGCCCCTCGACGGCAAGGCGACCGGCGACGTCGGCATCGAAGCCGGCATGGTCGGCGAGGCCGGCTCCAAGACCGCGGTCCTCGCGCTCAACCCGCCGCCGGCCAAGCAGGCGGGGGAGATCATCGAGGACGAGGACACCAACGAGACGGTCGAAAAGATCGTCGCCTGGCTCGACGAGAGGAAGCTGATCTAGATGGCAGGCATCCTGACTTACGCCCTCCACGATGACGAGGGCAACTTCAACAAGAACTCGCTCGGGGCGATCTCCGAGGCGGCCAAGCTGGCCGGCGAAATCGGCGGCGAGGCAGCCGCGCTGGTGGTCGGCGACATCGCTGACGACGCCTGCGCCGGCCTCGGCAACTGGGGTGCCGCCAAGGTCTACCGGGCCAAGAGCGTGCCCGAGGGGCTGGCCCAGCCGATCGTCGACGCGATGGCCAAGGTCATTCAGGATGAGGGCTTCGGCTACGCGCTCTTCGGCGGCGGCCTGCTCGGCTTCGAGATCGGCGCCGGCCTCACCGCCCGCCTTGGCGCCGGCGTGACGATGGAGGTGACGCAGGTCAAGGTGCAGGACGGCAAGCTGGTCGCCGAGCGCCCGATCCTGCAGGACTCCCAGGTCGCCGACGTCGGCTACGTCAGCGAGCCCGGCATCATCATCGGCCGGCTCAACGCCTTCGACGCCAGGGAGAGCGGCGGCAGCGCCGAGGTCATCGACGTCGACGTCGAGCTCTCACCCTGGTCGACCAAGGCGAAGATGGTCCAGCGCGGCGAGCAGCGCGGCGCCGACGTCAACATCGAGGACGCCGAGATCCTCGTCGGCGGTGGCCGCGGGCTGGGCGCCGCGGAGGGCTTCAAGCAGTGCGAGGAACTGGCCGAGGCGATGGGCGGGGCGGTTGCCGCGACCCGCGCCGTGGTCGACGCCGGCTGGTACCCCTACGCGGCCCAGATCGGCCAGACCGGCAAGACGGTCGCGCCGAAGCTCTACCTGGCCGCCGGCATCTCCGGTGCGATCCAGCACAAGGTCGGGATGCAGAGCTCGGAGAACATCCTCGCGATCAACAAGGACCAGAACGCGCCGATCTTCGAGTTCTCGGACCTCGGCGTCGTGGGCGACCTGCACAAGATCGTTCCCAAGCTGACCGAGGCGATCAAAGCGAAGCGGGGAGGCTGAGCCAGCGGCTCAGCCTCCGACTTCGACCGCGCAAAGGAGCAAGCGATGCCTGCCGTAAAGCCGATCGACTACCCGCCCCCGTTCGACTCCGCCGACGTGATCGGACCACCGACCGACCCGGTCGACGACCGCATCGAGGTCGGTATCGCGATCGTCGGCGGGGGGCCGGCGGGCCTCGCCTGCGCCAACAAGCTGATGCAGCTGCTCGAGGACGAGCCGGAGCTGACCGAGAAGCTGGGCGAAGTCCCGGTCGCGGTGATCGAGAAGGGCAAAGTCGCCGGCGCCCACCTGCTCTCCGGAGCGAACGTCGACCCCTCGGCGATGACGCGGCTGTTCCCGGACATGGACCCGGGCGACTGGCCGCCGGTCTACCAGGAGGTGACCAAGGACGCCACCTACTTCCTCACCTCGAAGGCGGCGATCCCGCTGAAGCCGCCGCCGCCGAACTTCCGCAAAGAGGGCACCTACACGCTCTCGATCTCGAAACTGGGTCGCTTCCTCGCCGACAAAGCCGAAGAGGCCGGCGTCTACATCCTCTCCGAGACGGCCGCGACCAAGCTGCTGGTCGAGGACCGGATCGTCAAGGGCGTGCGCTCGGGCGATCGCGGCCGCGGCAAGGAGGGCGAAGAGCTCGGCAACTTCGAGCCCGGCTCCGACGTCGTCGCCAAGGCGACGGTGCTTGCCGAGGGCACGATCGGCCACCTCACCTACGCCGCTTACGACTACTTCGACATGCACGGCTCCGACCCGCAGGCGTGGGAGCTCGGCGTGAAGGAGATCTGGGAGGTGCCCAAGCCGCTCGACCGGGTGATCCACACGCTCGGCTGGCCGCTGCGCTGGGGCGCCAAATACAAGGAGGCCGGCGGCAGCTTCATCTACCCGATGGGCGAGGACAAGGTCTGCTTCGGCCTCGTCGTCGGCCTCGACTACACCGACGCCACCTTCTCGGTCCACGACGAGCTGCAGCGGTTCAAGCAGCACCCCTTCATCGCCAAGATCATCGAGGGCGGCAAGCGGATCGGCTGGGGCGCCAAGACGATCCCCTCGGGCGGCTACTGGTCGCTGCCGAAGCGCTTCTCGGTGCCGGGCATGCTGGTCGCCGGCGACGGGGCAGGGATGGTCAACATCGCCGAACTCGCCGGCGTCCACTACGCGATGCACGCCGGCATGTACGCGGCGGAAGCGATCGTCGAGTCGCTCAAGAAGGACGTCGACTCGGTCAACTTCGAGTCCTACGACGCGATGATCCGCGACTCGGTGATCGAGAAGGACCTCTACAAGTCGCGCAACATGAAGCAGCCGCTGACCAAGGGCCTGATCCGCGGCGGCATCGTCGCCAACATGCTCGTCGCCAGCAAAGGCAACTTCCCCCCCGGCCACATGAAGGTCGAGGACAACGCCGAGCCGGCGATGCACATCGGCAACGCCGCCGAGCGGTACCCCAAGCCCGACAACGAGGTCACCTTCAACAAGCTCGACTCGGTCTTCCTCTCCGGCAACGCGACCCGCGACGACGCCCCCAACCACGTCCGTATCCAGACCAGGGTGCCGCGCGAGATCGCCCAGACCTGGGTATCGATGTGCCCGGCCCAGGTCTACGAGATCCCCGACGAGCAGCTCGAGAACGGCGCCAGCGAGGTCGACGTCCACGTCACCGCCTCCAACTGCGTCCAGTGCGGTGCGATCACCGCCAAGGGCGGCCGCCTCACGTTGCCCGAGGGTGGGGACGGTCCTCTGTATCAAGAGACCTAGACGAGCGCCTCGAGTCGGCGGGTCCTGTCACGGATTTGGAACCACCACCCCTCCGGTAGCTAAAGCTTCCTCGGGGTGGTCCCCCAAATCCGCGCCACCCGCCGACAGGATGCCTGGCCTAGGCGGCTCGGGGCTCGGGCTCGATACCCGCGGAGCGGTTCGCCGACCGAGCTGGAGGAGACATCCACGGGGCGATGTGTAGCGCGTCGGCGCGGCGTGGGGAAGGGGGAGCGATGGTCCAGTGCTCGCAGCCGGCGAAGGCTTCGTCGAGTCGCCTAGCCATCGAGCTCTTCCTCGGGGGCCGATCCTGGTCGAAGATCTGGGTGGCCAATCTGGCTCTCCGTCCTGTAGGGGGCGTTGCGGCAGCATCGCTCCCCGATCGGACGAAAAAAAGTGCTATTAGCGAAAATCGGCAATCAAGTCCGCAAGTTGGGCGGGTTGGTCCAGCGGGACGAACGTCTTGGCGCCCGGGATCTCGACCAGGCGGGCATTCGGTATCCCGGCCTCGAGCCGCTGCGCGTACTTCAGCGGGAAGAAGCGGTCCTCAGGCGCCCAGGCGAGGAGGACGGGCAGCTCGGAGCCGCGCAGCTTCTCCGCCGCCTCAAGCGTGTAGCGCTTGTTCATCCCGGCGGTCACCTTCTTGACGTCGCGCTTGACGGCGGCGTCGTGAAGGCCGGGCTCCATCCAGGAGGCGATCAGATCGGCCGGGATCGGCTTCTTCGAGAAGGGCTTGAAGGCGGCGCGGGCGAGGGCTCCGATTCGAAACGGGGCGGCCAGCACCGCCATCCCCCCCGGCAGCGCGGCGATCGGTGGCATCGCCTTGAAGATCCCAGGCGGAAAGTTCTCGTGGGTGTCGCAGTTGGTGAGGACGAGCCGGCCGATCCGCTGCGGATGCCGGCTGGCCAGCACCTGGGACATCGCCCCGCCCGAGTCGTTGCCGACGATCGTGACGTCGTTCAGGTCGAGCGCCTCGAGAAAGCTGGCGATGGTGGCCGCGATGCCGTAGGGGGAGAGGTCCGCATCGGCCTTCATCGCGACTCGCTGGGCGCCGATCGGCCAGTCCGGCGCGATGCAGCGGCAGCGATCGGATAGCCGCTCGACGACGCCATCCCAGAGCCGTCCGTCGACGAGATAGCCGTGGACGAAGACGACCGGATCGCCATCGCCGGCCTCCCGGTAGCGGATCGTTCCGGCGGGAAGCTGAATCTCGCGGCGCTGGTCTGACTGGCTCATCGCGTCCTCCTCCTAAGGGGTCGTCCGGTCGCCCCTGTAAGATACATACAGACAGTATGAATGTCAAACGCACCCAGGCTGAGCGATCCGAGGCGACGCGGGATGCGCTGATCGAAGCGGCGCGCCCGCTGTTCGCACAGCACGGCTACGCCGCGGTGGGTACCGAGCAGATCGTCCAGGCCGCGGGGCTGACGCGCGGCGCGCTCTACCACCACTTCGGCGGCAAGCGCGAGCTCTTCGCGGCCGTCTACGAGCGGGTCGAGGCCGACCTCGCGCAGCGGATCGCCGCCGGCGCCCTGGCCGGTGGCGCCGCCTCGCCGCTGGCGGCGATGAGGGCCGGCGCCGAGGAATTCCTGCAGGCCTGCACCGAGCCCGAGGCGCAGCGGATCGCCCTCTTGGACGGCCCCTCGGTGCTGGGCTGGGATCGCTGGCGGGAGATCGCCGCCAAGCACGGGCTCGGCCTGATCGAAGCGACCCTTCAGGCCGCGATCGACGCCGGCGCCATCGCCGACCAGCCGGTTCGGCCCCTGGCTCACGTCTTGATGGGCGCTCTCGACGAGGCGGCGATGCTCGTCGCCCGCGCCGCGGACCCGCAGCGGGCCCGGGCCGAGGTCGGCCGCACGCTGGACACGCTTCTCGCCGGGCTCAGCGCCGGGTAGCCGGCCGCTCGGCCGGCCGCTGCGCGGTGCTGTAGCCAACGCCGGGGGCGGCAGTCACGGTCGGTCCGGCGGGGTCCTGGCTCAGCCGCCGCGACTCCTTCTGCGCATACATGCGGACGTCGGCAAGCTGCAGCGCGGAGGAGGGATCGCTCTCCTCGGTCGGCACCTCCACCGCGCCCCAGGAGGGGCCGACCTCGAATCCGGAGCCGACCGCGGTCAGCGCTTCCGTGGCGGTCCTGGTAACGGCCTCGAAGCGCTCGCCAGGACAGGTCAGCATGACGCAGAACTCGTCGCCGCCGATCCGGTAGGCCGTGCCGTCCTCTCCCAGGGCCTCGCCAAGGGCCTCGCCAAACGTCGTGAGGAGCTCGTCGCCGGCGGGGTGGCCGAAGGTGTCGTTGTAGCGCTTGAAGCCGTTGAGGTCGAGAAGCAGCAGCATCACCGGCGTTTCACGACTTGCCTGGGCCAATCGCTCCGGCAGGTCGATCTGAAGCCGGCCGCGATTGCCCAAACCGGTGAGGGCGTCGGTCCGCACCTGCTCGAGCAGCGTGTGGTTCTCGCGGTCGCTCATCCCCAGGCGGACGATGACCGCCGTCATCGTCGCAGCCCAGAGGACGGTGGAGAGGCCGCTGGTCGCGCTGAAGTATTGCATCGCGAAGAGGCCGATCATCACTCCCGCGAAGACCGTGGGGACGACCATCTCACGCCGCCGCTCGCCCCGCGAGCCGATCTCGGCAGCCGCGGCGGGCTGCCACACGGACGCGCCGAGGCACACCGCTGCGATCAGGTAAACCGGTTCGACCCAGCTCCCGCCGGGCAGGGATTCTTCGGTCCACTGGAGGGTGAAGGCGATGTCGGCGACGACCAGGGCCGCCAGGCCGGCCAGCAACAGCGACCAGGTGCGCCCCGGTCGCCATCCGGTGAGGGCGACCACGCCGACGACCATCGCCAGCATGAGGATGTCGAAGAGCGGATAGGCGAGAGTGGTGACGACTTCGATCGTCGTCCCTTCGGTCTTCTGGGCGACGAAATCGAAGATGAAGGCGGCGCCGAGGGCGGCGGTGCCCAATGCCGCGATCAGCCCGTCCATCCAGAGGCGCCAGTTGATTTCCCCCGCCCGGGCTCGCACAAGAAGTGCCAGGCCGGCATAGGCCAACGGGTAGAAGGCGATATAGCCGATGTCGGCCGGCGATGGATACGGGGCGTTGGGGTTTTCTTCGATCGCCACCGACCAGTAGACCTCGGCTGCCCCCCAAGCGAGGATCGCGATGCCGAGCACTATCCAGGCACTGCGCTCACGGCCGTAGGCCGGCGCCCTCGTCAGGCAGGCAAGGCCCGCGCCCAGGACCACCGCGTCATAGATGACGAGCATCGGGGCATGCAAATCGCTGCCGACTCCGGCCCAGTAGTGCAGGGCGACGATCAGCGTTCCGCCGAAGAGCAGGACGGCAAGGGCGATCTGCACACCGCGCGAGAGCGGGGTGTCTGGCGCGGTCGATTGGCCAGGCGTCATGCTCAGCTATCGGCAGGCCTTGCAAACTTCTCTAGACTTGGGGGAATGAAGGCAGGAATTCACCCCCAGTACACGCTTGCCAACGTGCATTGCTCGTGCGGCAACCAGTTCTACACCCGCTCCACGGTGGAGGATCTGCACGTCGAGCTCTGCTCGGAGTGCCACCCCTTCTACACCGGCAAGCAGAAGCTTGTCGACACCGGTGGCCGGGTCGAGCGGTTCCAGCGGCGTGCGGCGAAGCACGCCAAGGCCTCCAGGTAAGCCATGGGCGCGGAGACAGGCTCTCCGCCTGTGGAGACGGTCTCCTCGAACGGAGCGGACCCGCTTCGCATGCCCGACGGCGCCCTGGTCGCAAAGCGCGACGCGCCGGTCGGCGGCCAGGCGGTCCTCGAGGGCGTGATGATGCGCGGCGTCTCGACCTGGGCCGTCGCGGTGCGCAATCCCGAGGGCCAGATCGAGCTCAGCTCCGAGCCGCTGGTGCCCTGGGCGAAACGGCACCGCCTCTGGCGGCTGCCGGTGCTGCGCGGCGTCGTCGCCCTCGGCGAGTCGCTGAAGATCGGCTTCCGCGCTCTGGCGATCTCCGCCAACGCCCAGATGGAGGAGGACGAGAAGGGCGAGAAGGAGGAGATCGGCGGCTGGATCTGGGGGCTGACGATCGTCCTCTCGATGGCTCTGGCGATCGGTCTCTTCTTCGTCGTCCCGGTCGGGCTGACCAGCCTGATCAAGGATCAGCTCGGCTCGCCGCTCCTCTTCTGGCTGGTCGAGGGGCTGCTGCGCACGGCGCTCTTCATCGGCTACATCGCGGCGATCAGCCGCATGCCCGACCTGCGGCGGGTCTTCGAGTACCACGGGGCGGAGCACAAGACGATCTCCTGCTACGAGGCGGAGGACGAGCTGGTGCCGGCGCGGGCCAAGCTCTACTCGCGCCTGCACCCGCGCTGCGGCACCAGCTTCCTGCTGATCGTGATGGTGCTGGCGATCTTCGTCTTCGCCCCGATCGGCCTGCCCGCCTGGTACTGGCTGCTCGCCTCGCGCATCCTCGGCATCCCGCTGATCGCCGGGCTCTCCTACGAGGTGATCAAGTGGGCCGGCAAGAACCGCCGCAAGCGCTGGGTGCGGGCGGTGATGTGGCCGGGCCTGATGCTGCAGAACCTGACCACGCGCGAGCCCGACGAAGCGCAGCTCGCCGTGGCGATCGCGGCGCTGGAGAAGGTGTTGGCGGAGGAGACGCCGCTGGCCGAGGGTGAGTCGGCGATCGAGATCGTCGCGTAGGGCCAGCGGCGCGCGGGTCCTGTCGTCGGTATGGGGTGTCCTCGCGTTGCTGGGTTTTTCGCCATAGATGCTTGCGGCCGTCCGAGCTGGCGGTCGGGCGAAAAAGAGGACGCCGCTGCCGCGAGGACACCCCATACCGACGCCACCCGCGCGAGGGGCGCTTATCGTTAGCTCCGTGATCGACTCACTCGTCGAACAGATCGAGAGCCGCTTCGCCGAGCTGGAGCGGCTGATGTCGGATCCCGAGGTGATCTCCGATCGGCAGCGGTATGCGGAAGTTGGGCGGGAGTACCGGGAACTGCAGCCGGCACAGGCGCTTGCCGGGGAATACCGAACGCTGAAGGACGATCTGGAGGGGGCTCAGGAGCTGCTGGTGGAGGGTGAGGATGCCGAGCTTCGGAAGATGGTCGACGACGCGCCGGCGCGGTTGGAGCAGCTCGAAGAGGAGATCCGGCTGGCGATGGTGGAGCGCGACCCCAACGACGCCAAGAACGTCCTGGTCGAGATCCGGGCCGGCACCGGTGGCGACGAGGCGGCGCTGTTCGCCGGCGACCTCTACAAGATGCTGACCCGCTACGCGGAGGAGCGTGGCTTCGCCACTGAGGTCCTCTCGCAGTCGGTGGCCGAGGTTGGCGGTTTCAAGGAGGTCACCTTCGCGGTCAAGGGCGAGGGCGCCTACTCGATCTTCAAGTTCGAGGGCGGCACCCACCGCGTCCAGCGGGTGCCCGAGACCGAGTCGCAGGGCCGCATCCACACCTCGACCGCGACCGTGGCCGTGCTGCCGGAGGCGGAGGAGGTTGAGGTCGAGGTCGACCAGAATGACCTGCAGATCGACGTCTACCGCTCCTCCGGGCCGGGAGGGCAGTCGGTCAACACGACCGACTCCGCGGTGAGGATTACGCACAAGCCGAGTGGCATCGTCGTCTCGATGCAGGACGAGAAGTCGCAGCTGCAGAACCGCGAGAAGGCGATGCGGGTGCTGCGCGCGCGGCTGTATGAGCGCGAGCTGGCCGAGCAGCAGGCGAAGGTGGCGGCGGAGCGCAAGGCGCAGGTGGGCAGCGGCGAGCGCTCCGAGAAGGTCCGCACCTACAACTTCCCCCAGGGTCGCGTCACCGATCACCGGATCAAGCTGACCTCGCACAACATCGACGGCGTCCTGGCCGGGGGTCTATCCGAATTCACTGAGGCCCTTGCTGCCGAGGAGAAGAGACAACGGCTTGCGGCGGCAGCAGTCGCATGACGCGCGTGACCGGCGCATATCGGCGTCCTCGGTCGCTCGCGTGCAGAGCACGCCACGCTCCCTGCGTCCTTGATCTGCTTGGTCACGCACGCCCCCGGCATTGACTTGTCTTCCGTGAAGCAAGCGCTCGCCGCGGCGTCGGATGCCATGCGAGCCGCCGGAGTCGAAACGCCACGGCTCGACGCGGAACTGCTGCTCGCCGAGGCGACCGGCTGGGAGCGAGCGCGGCTGGCGGCTGATCCCGAGGCGGGCATTCCGGCAGCCGCGGCGCGGCGCTTCGGCGAGATGGTGCGGCGGCGACTGCGGCGCGAGCCCGTCGCCTACATCCTCGGCCGCAAGGGCTTCCGCTCGCTCGAGCTGGCGGTTGACCGGCGGGTGCTGATCCCGCGACCGGAGACCGAGCTGCTGGTCGAGCTGGCGCTGGAGCTGCGACCGCGGCGAGTGCTCGACATGGGCACCGGCTCGGGCGCGATCGCGTTGGCGATGGCCGAGGAGCTTCCCGGTTGCGCGGTGACGGCCAGCGACACGTCCCCCGCGGCGCTGGAGGTCGCCCGCGCCAATGCGGGGCGACTGGGCCTGGCCGGACGGGTCGAGCTCGTCGCGGGCTCGCTGCCGCTGGAGGCCTCCGACGGCGGCGGGGAGGCCCCGGACTGCGGCCTGCGATTCGATCTGATCGTCGCCAACCTCCCGTACGTTGCAGAGCCGGAATGGAGCCGCCTCGAGCCCGAGGTGACCGAGTGGGAGCCACGCGAGGCGCTGCTGGCCGGCCCCGACGGGCTCGATGTCCTGCGGACGGTTATCCCGGTCGCGGCGAGCGTGTCACCGGCGCTGGCGCTCGAGGTGGGAGCGGGCCAGGCCCCGACCGTGAGCGAGCTGCTCCTGGAAGCGGGCTTCTCGAGGGTCGAGACGCGTGCGGATCTGGCCGGCATTCCGCGCGTCGTCTGGGGGCAGATGGCGACTTACCCCCCGAAAAACGAGAGTAAGTCGCCAGGGAGCCCCCGCCGGTGAGCGAGATCGTCTCGATCGAGCGCGACGGGGCCGCCGCGGCGCGGGCGGCGCTGGAGCGCACGATCGCCACCGGCGGCGTCGCCGTCTTCCCGGCCGACGGCCTCTACGGCCTGGCCTGCGACCCGCTCGACGCGGCGGCGATCGCGCGCATCCACCGGATCAAGGGTCGCGACGACGGCAAGCCCTCGGCAGTCATGTACCTCTCGCCGCTGGCGCTGCGGGAGCTGGTCGCCGGGCTGGGCCCGCGTACGAGGCGGGCGGTGGCGGAGCTGCTGCCGGGCCCGGTCACGCTGGTGATCGCCAACCCCAAGGGCCGCTACCCGCTCGCCTGTCGCGAGGATGCCGCCCGGCTCGGGATCCGCCTGATCGGCGGGCCGCTCGAGGGCGCGATGTGTCCGCTCTTCCAGACCTCCGCCAACCTCAGCGGCGAGCCGGCGCCGGGCAGTTTCGCCGACGTCCCCGCGGAGATCGTCGCCGCCGTCGACCTGGCGATCGACGGCGGCGAGCTGACCGGCAAGCCCTCGACGGTCATAGACCTCACCCGCTTCGACGCAGATCGCGAGTGGACGGTGCTGCGCGAGGGCGGGCTTCCGAGCGGGCAGCTAGCAGCCAGGCTGGCCGGGATACGGCAGACGGATCAGGCGTCTTGAGTGGTTGTCGCGCTCGTTCGACTCGTAGAGCAGGTTCTGGGGGTCAACCCTCATCACGAAGGCGAAGCAGCCACGCAGGCCGGCGACGTCGATCCACTGCTTGTCGTAGTCGGCGGGGTAGATGTCCGACCAGCCGACCGAGGTTCCCAGGGTGACCTGGTCGGTGTAGGGGTCCTGGTCGCAGCCGGGGTAGTGAGGGCCGGCGGGCGAGCGCCGCCCGGGGCGCGTGCGCTCGAGGTCGCGCAGGCAGTAGTTGAGCTTCGGCCCGACGCGGACGCGACGGGTCGGGTGCCGCTCGCGGTCCAGCCGCCAGAGCTCGAAGCGGGCGAGCTGGTGGACCTTCCAGTAGGAGCCGCCGAAATAGGCCCCGACGTCGGTGAAGTGGAGGGTCGCGCGGGTCGCCAGGACGAGGCGGCCACCGCCCTTGCGAAGGATTCGCTGCGCCACGCGCATCCTGTGCCAGCCGTCGCGGCTGCCATGCAGCTCCATCGGTCCCTTGCCACGGCTCTTGACGTTGCTGGTTGCTCGCAGGCGCAGCTGGCCGGCTCCCGCCGTTTCCAGATACAGGTCGGAGGGGCGGCCGATCCTCAGGTTGGGGCAGAGCAGCTGCCGGGCTTCCGGGCCTTCGCAGGGATTGATGGCGTCCGCTTTCGCGGACGCCACTGGGAGGATGAGGGCGGCGATCGCGAGCGCTGCGCTGGCCTTCACCGCCATCAGGCTATCCCTACCCGTTGGTAAGGTCGCTGAACCGTGACCGAGCTGCCAGAGAGCTTTCAAACCGCGCCGCTGACCGAGGTCGATCCGGCGATCGCCGCGGTGCTCGAGGCCGAGCTGCGGCGCCAGCAGGGGACGCTGGAGATGATCGCCTCGGAGAACTTCGTGCCGCAGGCGGTGCTGGAAGCGGTCGGCTCCGTGCTGACCAACAAGTACGCCGAGGGCTACCCCGGGCGCCGCTACTACGGCGGCTGCGAGGAGGTCGACGTCGCCGAGCAACTGGCGATCGACCGGGCCAAGGAGCTGTTCGGCGCCGAGCACGCCAACGTCCAGCCGCATGCCGGCGCGCAGGCGAACAACGCCGCCTACATGGCCTTGCTGGAACCGGGCGACACCTTCCTCGGCCTCGCCCTCGACCACGGCGGCCATCTCAGCCACGGGATGACGATCAACGTCAGCGGCAAGCTCTACAACCCGGTGCCCTACCACGTCAGCCGCGAGGAGCTGCGGGTCGACATGGAGGAGGTCGAGCGGCTGGCTCACGAGCACCGGCCGAAGCTGATCGTCGCCGGCTGGTCCGCCTATCCGCGCCAGCTCGACTTCGCCGCCTTCCGCGCGATCGCCGACTCGGTCGGCGCCAAGCTGATGGTCGACATGGCGCACTTCGCCGGGCTGGTCGCAGCCGGCGAGCACCCCAACCCGGTCGAGCACGCCGACGTCGTCACGACGACGATCCACAAGACCCTCTGCGGCCCGCGCAGCGGCATGATCCTCTGCGGCGAGGAGCACGCCAAGGCGATCGACAAAGCGATCTTCCCCGGTCAGCAGGGGGGGCCGCTGATGCACACGATCGCCGCCAAGGCGGTGGCGCTGCGGATCGCGGCCACCGAGCAGTTCCGCGCCCGCCAGCGGCAGACGATCGCCAACGCGCAGGCGCTCGCCGCCGGCCTCGAAGCCAATGGCGTGCCGGTCTTGACCGGCGGCACCGACGTCCACCTCGTCCTCGTCGACCTCACCCCGAGCGGCCTCGACGGCAAGACCGCCGAGGATCGCCTAGAGGCGGTCGGCATCACGGTCAACCGCAACGCGATCCCCTTCGACGAGCGACCGCCGATGAACCCCTCCGGCCTGCGGATCGGCACGCCGGCCCTGACCACCCGCGGCATGGTCGAGGAGGATCTCAGCGAGATCGCGGCGGTGATCGCCACCGTCCTCAGCGGCGACTTCGAGGCGGAGAAGGACGCCCTGAGCGAGCGCACCAAGGTCCTGATGGAGCGCTACCCGCTCTACCCCCAGCTCTCCGCCGCAGCTGTCTGAGCGCTTGAACATCTGGGTGGACATGAGCGCGCCGGCGCACGTCCTGGTGCTGCGGCCGATCATCGAGCGCCTGCGGGCGCAGGGCCACACGGTCGAGGTGACCTCGCGCGACTACGCCCAAACCCAGGCGCTGCTCGAGCTGGACGGGATGGCGCACACGCCGATCGGGCGGCATGGCGGCGCCTCGCGGCTGCGCAAGGCGCAGCGCCTCGGCGCCCGCACCATGGCGATGGTCGGCTTCGGCCGCGGTCGCTCCTTCGACCTCGCCCTCGCCCACGGCTCCAATGACCTGGCGATCGCGGCGCGGCTGCTTGGCGTGCCCGAGGCCAACATGCACGACTACGAGTACGCGGTCACCCAGCACCGGATCGGCTGCCGGCTGGCCAAGCGGGTGATGTTCCCCGACTCCGTGCCGCCCGAGCGCCTGCGCCGCTTCGGCGTCGGCCCCGACAAGCTCTTTCCCTACCCGGGGCTGAAGGAGGAGTACTACCTCTACGACTTCGAGCCCGACCCCGAGGCGCTCGAGCGATTGTCGGTCGACACCCGTCGCGTCGTCGTAATCGTGCGACCGCCGCCCGACGTCTCGCTCTACCACCGCAAGTCGAATCCGCTCTTCCCGAAGGTGCTGCAGCGGCTCGGGATCGACGAGAACGTCCACGCGGTCGTGCTGCCCCGAACTCAGGCTCAGCGGGAGCTGGTCGAGAGCCTTGCCCTTCCCTCGCTGATCCTGCCTCCCGGCGCGGTCGAGGCACAGAGCCTCGTCGCCCTCGCCGACCTGGTCGTCTCCGCCGGCGGCACGATGAATCGCGAGGCCGCGGCGCTGGGCACCCCCGTCTACACCACCTACGGCGGCCGCCTGGGCGGCGTCGATGAAGCGCTGATCCGCTCGGGCCGCTTGCGCCCTTTGACCGACCCGCGCGCGATCGAGCTGCGGAAGCGCACGGACGAGGCGACCCCGACCAGGCGGGACCCCGGTCTCCTCGTCGAGACGATCCTCGGTACCGTCGGAGCCGACCATCCCGCGGCGAGCCACATCTCCAGCTGACTCCCTCGCTCTGCCCGCCGAAGTCCAGGCCGAGCTGGAGCACTTCATCGCGCTGGCCGGCGAGGGGGAGCCGCGGCCGGTGGACCGCGTCCTGCGCGGCCTCGACATCCTCATCTCGGCCGCGATCCTCGTAATCCTTTCGCCGCTGCTCGCGCTGACCGCCCTGGCGATCGTGCTGACCTCCGGCCGGCCGCTCTTCTACCACGGCGCGCGCGTCGGCCAATGCGGCCGGCTCTTCCGCATGTACAAGTTCCGCACCCTCAGGCCGGACGCCGAGACCAGGTTGGGGCCCTATTTGGGGGAGGAGCTCTCACGGCGCACCGAACAGGAGGTAACGCGGATCGGCCGCCTCCTGCGCGCGATCCACCTCGACGAGGTGCCGCAGCTCTGGAACGTGCTGCGTGGAGACATGGCGGTGGTCGGCCCGCGGCCGATCCGGCCGGCCTTCTTCACCGAGCTCTGCCGGGAGATCCCGCAGTACTGGCAGCGGCTCGTCGTCCGCCCCGGCGTCACCGGCTTCGCCCAGACCAGGATGACCCGCGAGGAGTCCTGGGCCGACAAGCTCGCCCACGACATGGAGTACATCGCCGACCGCTCCGTCTCCCTCTACGTGAGCGTCCTCCTCGCGACCGTGGTCAAGGTCGTCGGGCGCGGCCCCGCCGCCGGATAGTCGGCAAAAGGCGGGAGCACCGCCTCTCTGGCTACTATTGATAAGTTTTTTTCAATCAATATTGAGCACGGACGGGCTCGGGGCGGCCGCGCTGAAGGGAGCAGAAATGAGCCGCAGCAAGATGCTCTTCGGCCTGATCCTGTTTGGGGCGCTCGTCATAGCCGCGATCGCGGCGTTGACGGCGCAGGCCGAAGGCGAAAAATTCACAGCTGCCAAATACCCGGTCACAGTCAGCGGGACCGGTGAATGGGAATTCAATTACGGCGAACCCCTGACCACCGAAAAATGCAAAATCGGCACGCTCGACGCGACGCTGAAAGAAGCATCGACGACGATGGAATTCGCGCCGACCTTCGAAGGATGCACGGCAGCCGAAGCGCAGATCAAAACGACCATGAACGGATGCATGTTCAAAAAAAAACCGAAAGAAAACCTCGGTGCGGACAAATACAAAATCATCAGTGAACTGGTCTGCCCACCCGGCAAAGTGATGGAAAAACACCGCCCGCTCAACTGCACAGTCACAATCGCCCCGCAGGAAATGGGCTTCGACGTCTTCGAAGACGACACAGCAGCCGGCAAAACCAAAGTCATCCTCGAAGTGACGTCCTTCACCTACACGCTCGACCAGGGCCTCGGCTGTCCGACCAAAGGCGGCGTCTACAAAGCGAAATCGATCAAAGGCACGCTGACTCTGTCCGCGCAGGACAGCGAAGGTCATACCGTGACGTTTGACGTCGGCTAGCGGCCAACCTCCCCGGCAGACGTGCCGTGGCTAGTGCGCCCATATGAGGGTCTCGCGAAACGACTAGCGAAACCCTTGCTGCTTCGCCCTGAACTGATCTAGCTTCGCCGGGTCCATTCAAAAAGTGGCCCCGGCGAACGCTGACACGCTCCCGGGGCCGTGACATAGGAGCGTGAACCCCTATGCACGATCAGCCTAGCCCGTGCTCAAACGAGCGCGAGGACGAACGCATCCAGAGCGCCGTTTTAAGCCTCGTCCTGAACGAACACCCCGCGCAGTTGACCATCTGCGAGATCTCCCGTGAGGTGGCGGTAGACGAAGGGGATGGCCCTGAGAGAGCGATCCGCGATCTTGTCGGCGTCGGTCTTCTCCGCTGCGAGGGAGCCTCGGTGCTCCCCACACGGGCCGCGCTTCATTTCGACCGCCTCACCTCGTCGTGACGGTCGCGCAGCGGTTCGGCGCGAACCTCGTCCACCAACGCAAGCAAGCCGGGCTTTCTCAAGAACAGCTCGGGCTCCGGGCCGAGCTGCATCGCACGGAGATTGGCCTGTTGGAGCGTGGGGCGCGCATTCCGCGCATCGATACCTTGCTCAAGCTCGCATCGGCGCTTCGCGTCGAGCCCGACCATCTTCTCGATGGGATCGCTTGGCAGTCGGGGACGATGAGCCCCGGCCGTTTCGTGGATGGTTAGCTCCAGTCCGCGCCCGAGACAAGGCGCAGGCCAGCTTGGTCAAGACCGTCAAGTCGGCATGCAGTCGGACGCGATCAAGGCCGCGAACGCGGAGAGGGCCAAGGCCCCATTCGTGCTTTAGCTTGCCGAACTCGCGCTCGACCGCACCCCGCTTGCGATACATCGCCTTCCAGCGCTTTGACTTGTAGGGGATGAGGGGGTGGAGGCGGTCGGCCTTGATCCAAGTCGAGGCAGGCTTGCACTCGCCGGTCGGGCAGCGCCACTTGGACGCGCCGCGCTTTCGATCAGATCCCGCGAACCTCCACTCGCCGTGATCGCAGACCGGTGGCAAATGCTCGCCGCGCTTGACCCCCGTCGTCTGCTTGAGCGGAATCACTGGGAGGCAGTTGCGTTCCGCGCATGCCGCATGGACACCCTCGGTGTCATAGCCCTTGTCCATCGCCACCGTTGCGGCCATCGCACCGCGCCTGAGCGCCGTGTCGAGCAGCGGGGGAGCTACCCAGCCTTCGTATTCCTTCGCGGTCTCTACCTGCCACGCGACTGGCAGGCCCGTGTTCGCACACGAGGCGAGGTGCAGACGGTAGCCGTAGAACGAGCCGCCCTTGCGAACCGAGACGGCCGAGCGATGTCCCCACGATGCATCGGGGTCCGAGAAGCGCTTTCGCTCTCGGCCATCCAGGGTGTAGGTGTGGCCATTCGCGTAGGCCGGCATGTCGCTGGCATCGATGGCAAGGTCGGTCCCGTAGCTCGGGCGCTTCGCCTTCAGCCCTTCGACTACCGAGTCGATGCAGCGCTCGACCATCGCGGCGTTGTCGCGCAGCTTTTCCTGAAAGCGGTAGGCGGCGTAGACGCTCGGCGGGTTGCCTTCACAGCCAAGCGCCCGCTGCAACCCCCAGTGCTCGCGGACCAGGGCGACGGTCTTCGTCCACGTCGGCAGCGCATAGAGGGACTTCGCCAGCGCCAGCCCGACCATCGTCCTCACCGGGTACCCCGGCCGCCCCGTCCAGCGGGTGGCCTGAAGCCCGGAAATCAACTCCGCAATCTCCGGAGAATCGAGAAGCTGTTTCAGCTCGGCAGATGCCGAGCGTCCTGCTACGTTGGCTGAGGCCAAGGAGCCACAATCTCCTGGGTCCAGACCCCCGACTGTTCCACCAGTGCGGGGGTCGCTTTTTGGCTTATTAGAGCGGAAAACTACACGGCGAGCCGGACGGAAAAGCCGGCTATACCAAGCGCGAAATCGCCCTCACGGAGGGCAAGATCGCGCGCAGGAGTGCCCGTACAGGCGTCGAAGTCTGGCCCGTTCGCCAAAGCCGCTTCTCGGGTAGACGAATACAGTTGCAAAAGCCCCCACCCGGATTCGAACCGGGACATGGCGCTTCGAAAAGGCGCTGCTCTGTGGCCTGTGGGCCGTTTTTCCATTGAGCTATGGGGGCGTGGTAGGCGACGAGGACGGCTGCAACCGCCCTCGTCGCATTTGCAGGACACGTGGGGTTGGCGGGCCGGGCTATCGGCTTAGACACTGGAAGCCCGGTCCGTGACCTCATATCAACGGCACCATCTCCTTCATTGCTTGTCGCGCCCGCCCTTCGGACGCGGGGAAGTTCTTGGAAGCTTGTCGGTGTCCCAGTTTCGACTTCGCGGCATATGCCCCTTGTGTGCCGCGCTGCAAATAGCGGGGAAAAGATGAAAAAGGGAGCCAGTTGGCTCCCTTTGAGAGGTCGTGTGATCGCCCCGCCGACGGGCAGGGAAGCGCCTCCCGAGGTCCGGGCTCTGTCCATCGCGAGATGTACGGAGTTGCTTCCATTGGATTTCCTGCGAGCGGTTGTTCACGCCTTTCGCAGTCGGTCCCGGCGAGGCCGGGGTCGGCTGTTTCTATTCAGGGATCAAGTGTCCGAGAAGCTAGCCCGTCAGTCGGACGCCTTCGAAGCCCCAGAACGACGAAGGGCCGCCGGAAGCAGGGCGACCCTTCGTCAAGTTCCTCTCGCAAGGCAGGAACAGGCGTGAACAAAAAGGACATTGACGCTGACCCCGGACAGCAAATGTATTACAAGGTTTTTCGGCTTGTTAGAGCCGAAAACTGGCCGTCGTACCACAGCAATCCCGGCTAGTCGTACGGGGTCAGCGGTGCGTCGTGCTACACGGCCCCAAATGCCCAGACCAAGTCGATGGCGATCAGCTTCTTGCTGGTGTTCCAGTCGTCGACGTAGCCGAGGATGGCGGCATGTACTCGGTGTCGAACTCGACGACGGGCGGGAACTGCTTGGGGTAAACAAAGCCGAAAGCGAGGTATCGATGATTCAGCTACTTCCGCAAACCCGCTTGGCGACTCGCGTGGCGAGTTTCGCTAGAGCCTCATATGGGCGCACTAGCCACGGCACGTCCGTCTGAGGCTGGCAGACTGCGCGGCCATGTGCGGGATCTGTGGAGTCGCGCTGCCCGGGCGAGGCGCCGTCGCCGACGTCGATGCGGTGAGGCGGATGAACGCCCGTCTCGTCCATCGCGGACCCGACAGCGACGGGCTCTTCCATGACGGCGGCGTGGTGCTGGCGATGCGGCGCCTCTCGATCATCGACCTCGAGCATGGCGACCAGCCGATCTCCAACGAGGACGGCGCGATCACCGTCGTCCAGAACGGCGAGATCTACAATTACCGCGAGCTGCGGGTTGAGCTGGAGCGCCGCGGCCACCGCTTCGCCACCCACTCGGACACCGAGGTCCTCGTCCATCTCTACGAGGAGCACGGCGACGCTTTCGTCGAGCGGCTGCGCGGGATGTTCGCGATCGCCCTCTGGGACGCACGCGAGCGACGACTGCTCCTGGCCCGGGACCGCTTTGGGATCAAGCCGCTCTACTACCGGCTCCTCGACGGCGCCCTGTCCTTCGCCTCGGAGCTGAAGGCGATGCTCGAGCAGCCCGGCTTCTCGCGCGAGATCGATCCGCGGGCCATCGCTGCCTACCTCGCCTTCAACTCGATTCCGGCACCGCTCACGGTCTTCGCCGAGGCGCGCAAGCTTCCCGCTGGGACGCTGGCGGTATGGCGCGACGGCGAGCTGACGCAGAGGCGCTATGCCCGGCCCTCGCCGGCGCCGCAGGGGGGGACGCGGCGCCACCCCGAAGGCGCGCTGGCCGACGAGCTGCGCGAGACGCTGCGCGACTCGATCCGCGCCCATCTGGTCGCCGACGTGCCGGTCGGCGTCCTGCTCTCCGGCGGCGTCGACTCGGCGGGCATCGTCGCCCTGGCCGCGGGCGAGCAGTCCGAGCCGGTGAAGACCTTCTCGGTCGGCTTCGAGGAGGCGAGCTTCGACGAGCTCGACCGTGCCCGCCTGGTCGCCAGCCGCTACGGCACCGACCACCACGAGATCGTCCTGCGGCCGGACGCGGTCGAGCTGCTGCCCAAGCTGGTCGAGGCCTTCGACGAGCCATTCGGCGACTCCTCGGCGCTGCCCACCTACCTCGTCTCGGAGCTTGCCGCGGGGAAGGTCAAGGTCGCCCTCTCCGGCGAGGGAGGCGATGAGCTTTTCGGCGGCTACTACACCTACGTGGCGGATCTGCTCGCGCCGCGCATCGGCCCGCTCGCCGCGCTCGCCGCGCCGCTGGTCGAGCGCCTGCCCAGCTCCGACTCCAAGGTCAGCCTCGATTACAAAGCGAAGCGCTTCACGCGCGCCGCGCGGCTGCCGCCGCTCGAGCGCCACCACGCCTGGAAGGAGATCTTCTCGCGCCCGTCGCAGGCGGCGCTGATCGGCGGCCGGGACGCGGGCTGGGACCCGGTCGAGGTCTACCGCGAGCGCTACGCGGAGACCGCCGGCGCGGAGCCGCTCGCCCGCCTGCAGGACGTCGACCTCGGCGTCTACCTGGTCGACGACCTGCTGGTCAAGACGGACCGATCGAGCATGGCCCACTCGCTGGAGCTGCGCGTTCCCTTCCTCGACAACGAGGTCGCCGCGATGGCGCTCGGCCTGGCGACCCCGCTCAAGGTCCGCGGCCTGGCGAAGAAGCGCCTGCTGCGCCGGGCCCTGGCGCCGCTGCTGCCGAAGGAGGTTCTGCGTGGCCCCAAGCAGGGGTTCTCGATCCCCGTCGCCGCCTGGCTGCGGGGGCCGCTGCAGGGCTTCGCGCGCGAAGTGCTCTCAACCGAGACGCTCTCGCGGCAGGGCTGGCTCGATCCGGCCACGGTGACCGCCCTGCTCGATCGCCACTGCGCCGGGCAGGAGGACCTCAGCCGCCAGCTCTGGGGGCTGATCGCCTTCACGCTCTGGTTCGACAGGTACGCGCTCTAGCCTGGAGCGGTGCCCGCCGCGGTCGAAGCTCTGCTGGCCTTCCTCCTCGCCGGGGTCGTCACCCTGCTCCTCGTTCCCTCGACCATCCGCCTCGCCCGACGCGTCGGCGCGATCGACGTGCCCGGCGTGCGCTCCCTGCACGAGGCGCCGACGCCCAAGCTCGGCGGCCTGGCGATCCTCGCCGGAGCCCTGATCTCGGCGCTGATCTGGCTGCCCTGGGACGCCGAGACCCGCGCCATCCTGAGCGGCGCCGTCGCGATCACGGTCGTCGGCCTGCTCGACGACGCCTACGACCTCAACGCGGCGGCGAAGCTGGTCGGCCAGACCGTCTCCGTGGTGATCCCGGTGGCCGCCGGGGTGACCGTGGAAAGCTTCACCTTCCCCTTTCTGGGCGCGCTGGATCCCGGCTCGGTGCAGCTTGCTGGCCTGCCCGGGGGCGGCGCGATCGACCTCGGCGACGTCGGCACCGTGATCGGGATCGTCGCGGTGATCAACGTGATCAACCTGATCGACGGCGTCGATGGGCTCGCCGCCGGGGTCTGCGTCATCTCGGGAATCGCCCTCGCCGTCATCGCGCTGTCCCTGGAGCGCAACGCGGCCGGCGTCCTCGCCGCGCTCACGGCCGGCGCCTCGCTGGGCTTCCTCCGCCACGGCTTCCCGCCGGCGAAGACCTTCATGGGCGACACCGGCTCGAACCTGCTCGGCTACCTGCTCGGCGTCGTCGCGGTGCAGGGCGCCCTGAAGACCAACGCCGTCATCGCCCTCTTCCTGCCGCTGATCATCCTCACGGTGCCGATCCTCGACACCGGCTTCGTCGTCGCCAAGCGACTCAAATACCGGCGGCCGATCTACCGCGCCGACCGCTGGCACTTCCACCACCGCATGGCCGACATCGGCTTCTCGCAGCGCCGCACGCTCGCCTACCTCTACGGCTGGACCTTCGTCATGGCCGCCGTGGGGCTGGCCCTGCGCTTCGTGCCCTACAGCGACGACCACGGCCACTTCGACGTCCTCTGGTCCGCGGTGATGGCGGCCTTCGGCCTGCTCGCCCTCGGGGCCAGCGTCTACCTCGTCGAGGTCCTCGAGATCCTCAACCTGCGCCGCATGCGCCTGCGCCAGCTGGTCAGCATCCGGCGCGACGCCGGCCGGCCGGTGCCGGAGGAGGAGCAGGTCGACATCGCGGTCGCCCGCGAGCTCGAGACCGGCAGCTTTCCCGCGATCGATCCCGAGACCGGCGAGTTCGAGGCGGTCGAGCCGCGCCGATAAGGCGCTTCCCGGCGCTTGTGCGAAGTTGTTACAACCGGCACGAACTGGCTCTACAACGCGGATCGACGGGCCTTTGGGATATAGTCGCCCATCCGCTCCCCCGCCGAGCCATCGGCGGCTTTCGCGGATTTATGTCTCCTCCCAAGCACGTTGACCTGATGGTGCTAGCCGCCGCCCTCGCCGTGTTCGCAATCGGAGGGCTGCCCCTGCTCGGCTATGCCGTCGCGGCCGCCGCCTGGCTCGCCCAGCGGGGGATCCAGATGCTGGCAAGCCGTCGCGCCGGCGAGGAACTGGCCCACGGCAACCGCCAGCGGGCGATGGGAACCGTGGCTGCGACCACCCTCGGCCGCGTCTGGCTGATGGCAACCGCCGTCCTCCTGGTCGGCATCGCCGAGCGCGAAGCCGGGCTCAGCGCGGCGCTGCTGCTGCTGACCCTCTTCACGGTCTCCTTCGCCGCCCAGGGGGTCGCCTACCTGATCGAGCCAGAAGGACGGGAGATCAAGGCGCCGTGAAGACCAGGACCAAAGTCCTGATCGGCTTCGGCGTCTACTTCGCCGTCGCGATCCTGATGCTGCTGATCTTCGGCAACGAGGGCAAGAACGAAGCCTTCAAGCCGCAGAACGAGTTCAAGCTCGAAGAGTGGATCCCGATCCACCTCGGCAGCCTCGACCTCAGCGTCAACAAGGCGGTTCTCTACCTCGCCCTCGCCAGCGCCCTGACGATCGCGACGATGACCTGGATCGCCCGCCGCATGCAGGAAAGGCCGAACCGGGTCCAGACCGCGGTCGAAATGGCCTACGACCTGGCAAAGAACAACATCACCGGCGGCAACCTCGAGGCAAAGGAGGCGACCCGCTGGTTCCCCTTCATCGCCGGCCTCTTCTTCTTCATCTGGTTCTCGAACATGCTCGGCTTCCTGCCGCTGCCGACCAACACCGAGCACGACATCTCGGTCTTCGGCCTGGAAGTCCCCGCCTTCGCGATCTACGCGGCGACCGCGAACATCTCGATCCCACTCGTCCTCACCCTGGTCGTCTGGCTCTCCTACCACGTCGAAGGGATCCGCTCGAAGGGCTTCGTCCCCTACTTCGCCAGCTGGCTTCCCCCGGGCCTGGAGGAGATGAACCCGATCGGCAAGGCGGCGATCTTCATGATCGAGGTGATCTCCCACTTCGTGCGGCTGATCTCGCTCTCCGTTCGTCTCTTCGCCAACATCCTCGCCGGCCACCTGCTGCTGCTCTTCATGGGCGGCGGCCTGGCCGTCCTGCTCGGGATCGCGGCGCTCGGCGCCCTGACCTTCCCGCTCGCCTTCGCCTTCTTCATCTTCGAGGTCGGCCTGGTGGCCACCCTGCAGGCATTCATCTTCTCCACGCTCAGCGCCATTTACATCGGCGGAGCGACCTCCGCAAGCCACTAAAAAAAGGAGCACTGTTCTCACTATGGATCTGTCCCCCGTCGCCGCCGCGATCACCGACGAAGGTGTGAAAAGCGCCGGCAAAGCGATCGCCCTCGGCGTTGGCGCCGGCCTCGGCTCGATCGGCGCCGGCATCGGCGTCGGCTTCATCTTCGGCAAGGAGATCGAGTCGGTCGCCCGCCAGCCCGAGATGAAAAGCGAGCTCGAAAGCATCCGCTGGCTCGGCTTTGCGCTGACCGAGGCGGTCGCCTTCTACACCTTCATCTTCGGCCTGATCGCCTTCTTCCTCTCGTAGCGAGATGGGGCTGCTGAGCTTCATAGCCGCGGTTCCGGTCGCCGCCGAGGAGAGCGGAGGCAGCTTCCTGGTCTCTCCGGGCCTCGGCCTGATGATCTGGACGCTGGTCCTCTTCCTGTTCACGATGTGGGTGCTGAGCAAGGTCGCCTTCCCGAAGATCCAGGAGGCGCTCGACAAGCGCGCCAAGGCGATCGCCGAGTCGATCGAGGCGGCGGAGAGGCAGCGCAAGGAGTCCGACGCGCTGCTCGAGGAGTACCGCGCCCGGCTCTCCGAGGCGCGTGAGCAGGCCGACGACATCATGGCCCGGGCACGCAGGGCGGCGGAGACCGCCGAAGCGGAGGCGGCCACGGCCGGCAAGGAGAAGCGCGAGGAGCTCGTGGCGGCGGCCAAACGGGACATCGAAGCGGAGACCCGTCGCTCGCTCGAGCAGATCCGCCGGGAGGTCGCCGACCTGACCGTGCTGGCGACCGAGAAGGTGACCCGCAAGAGCCTCAGCGCCGAGGACCAGCGCCGCCTGGTCGAGGAGGCGCTCAGCGAGGTCGACTTCACCTCGCTCTCGGGGGCGGAGAGCTAGAGATGGCCGACGTCGCTCGCGTATACGCCGAGGCCCTCTTCGAGGTGGCCAGGGATCAGGGCAAGCTCGACGCGATCGGCGCCGACCTCGACCAGTTCGCCGACGCGGTCTCCGGCGACCGCGAGCTGCAGATCTTCCTCTTCAGCCCGCACTTCGCCTCGGCCGAGAAGGTCGAGGGCCTGCGGCGGGCGACCGGCGGCGCCGACGCCGAGCTGGCCAACTTCCTCGAGCTGCTGATCGAGAAGGGGCGCATGCCCGAGGTCTTCCGCATCCGCCGTGAGTTCGACCGGTTGTGGAAGAAGGAGAACAAGCGCATCGACGTGACCGTGACCAGCGCCGTCGAGCTGGACCCGGCCGTGGTCGCCAAGGTCGGCGAGGAGATCGAGCGGCAGACCGGCCAGAAGGTCGAGCTGGCCAGCCGCGTCGACGGCGAGATCCTCGGCGGCATAGTCCTGCAGGTAGGCAACATGGTCCTCGACGCGAGCATTCGCAGTCGCCTGGAGAAACTTCGAAAGAGCGTCGCCCAAGCGGCGTAAGGAGGCGTAGAGCAGCCCAATGGAGATCAAGCCCGACGAGATCGCATCGATCCTCAGAGAGAGGATCGAGGGACTGGACACCGGCAGCGCCGACCTCTCCGAGGTCGGCACCGTGCTGTCCGTCGCCGACGGGATCGCCCGCATCCACGGCCTCGACAACTGCATGGCGCTCGAGATGCTCGAGCTGCCGCACGGCGTCACCGGCCTCGCCCTCAACCTCGAGGCCGACAACGTCGGCGCCGTGCTGTTCGGCGAGTGGGACAAGGTCGTCGAGGGCGACACGGTCAAGCGCACCGGCCACCTGCTGCGGATCCCCGTCGGCGATGAGCTGCTGGGCCGCCTGGTCGACCCGCTCGGCCGCCCGCTCGACGACAAGGGAGAGGTGGCGACCACCCAGACCCGCCCGGCCGAGTTCAAAGCGCCCGGCGTGGTCCAGCGCCAGCCGGTCACCGAGCCGGTGCAGACGGGGCTGATGTCGATCGACGGGATGATCCCGATCGGCCGCGGCCAGCGAGAGCTGATCATCGGCGATCGCCAGACCGGCAAGACGGCGATCGCGATCGACACGATCATCAACAACCGCGACAAGGACATGATCTGCATCTACGTCGCGATCGGCCAGCGGATGTCGACCGTCGTCCAGCTCAAGGAGGTGCTGGAGGAGAACGGCGCGATGGAGAACACGATCATCGTCGCTGCCCCGGCCGACGAGGCGGCGCCGATCAAGTTCATCGCTCCCTACGCCGGCTGCGCGATGGGCGAGCACTTCCTCTACAACGGCAAAGCGGCGCTCTGCGTCTACGACGACCTCACCAAGCACGCCTACGCCTACCGCCAGATGTCGCTGCTGCTGCGGCGCCCGCCCGGCCGCGAGGCCTACCCGGGCGACGTCTTCTACCTGCACTCGCGGCTGCTCGAGCGGGCGGTGAAACTGAACGACGAGCTCGGCGGCGGCTCGCTGACGGCGCTGCCGATCATCGAGACCCAGGCCTCAGACGTCTCCGCCTACATCCCGACCAACGTCATCTCGATCACCGACGGGCAGATCTTCCTCGAGTCCGACCTCTTCAACTCGGGCGTGCGGCCGGCCATCAACGTCGGCATCTCGGTCTCGCGGGTCGGCGGCAACGCGCAGACCAAGGCGATGAAGAAGGTCGCCGGCAAGCTGCGCCTCGACCTCTCCCAGTACCGCGACCTCGAGGCCTTCGCCCAGTTCGGATCCGAGCTCGATCCCGAGACGCAGAAAACGCTCAACCGCGGCGAACGGCTGGTCGAGATGCTGAAGCAGAAAGAGCGCGAGCCGCTCGAGATGGCCGACCAGGTCGCCGCGATCTACTCGGGAACCGGCGGCTATCTGGACCGGATCAAGACCGAGCGGGTCGGCGAGTTCCTGCGCGACCTGCGCATCCGCCTGCGCTCGGAGAAGGGCGACCTGCTCGACCGGATCGCCGAGAGCGGCAAGCTCGAGGAGGCTGACGAGGAGGAGCTGGGAGCGGCGATCGGCGACTTCGTCGACGACTTCGGCGCCGACTTCGACGAGCACGGCGATCCGCTCGAGGCGGGCGAATCCGATCGCGTCAAGTCCAGCGAGGAGCGGGACAAGCCGAGCCGCACCGCCGATGCCGAAGAGGCCGAGAAGGAGACCGCCGCAGCCTGATGGCTTCCCAGAAGGACGTCAAGAACCGCATCGCCTCGATCAAGAACATCAACAAGATCACCCGGGCGATGGAGATGGTCGCCGCGGCGCGGCTGCGCCGGGCCGAGCAGCGGATCGAGCAGCTGCGGCCCTACGCGCAGGGCATGCGCAAGCTGACCCGCCGCGCGGCCGAGCAGGCCGGCGGCGTCCCGCGCGTGCCGGTGCTGGTCGAGCGCGAGGATGTGAGGCGCGTCGGCGTCGTCCTGATCACCGGCGACCGCGGTCTCGCCGGCGCCTTCAACACCAACGTGATCCGCGACGGCCTGCGCCTGCGCGACGAGTGGCAGGCGAAAGGCGTCGAGGTTGCCTTTTCCGCCGTCGGCCGCAAGGGCGTCTCTGCCCTCACCTTCCGCAAGCAGGACGTGCACGCCTCCTACGTCGGGTTCACCGATCGTCCCGGCTTCGCCAACGCGCGCGAGATCGGCGAGGAGCTGACCGCCCGCTACGTCGACGAGGAGCTGGACCGGGTCGAGCTGGTCTACAACCGCTACGTCTCGCCGCTCACCCAGCACGTCTGGCGGCAGACGCTGCTTCCCATGCAGCAGGCCGACGTGGTCGGCGCCGGTGCCGCGGAGGAGGAAGAGGAGACCGAGGAGAGCGAGATCGAGAAGGCGCACAGCCGGGCGCTCTGGGAGTACGAGCCCGAAGCCGAGCTGCTGCTGGCGCAGCTGATCCCGGAGTACGTGAACATCTCGGTCTACCGGGCGCTGCTCGAGTCCGCCGCCTCCGAGCTGGGGGCGCGAATGACCGCGATGCGCAACGCGGCGGAGAACGCCGAGACGATGATGGACGACCTGACCTTGGAGATGAACCGGGCCAGGCAGGCCGAGATCACGCAGGAGATCCTCGAGGTAGTTGCCGGCGCCGAGGCGCTCGGCTAGACGAATCTTAGATAGAGCGAGAAAAGGAACCAATGGCTGAGAGCAACGGAAGCAACGTAGGACGAGTCGAGCAGGTGACCGGCGTCGTCGTCGACGCCGTCTTCCCCGACCAGCTGCCGGAGATCTACTCGGCGGTGAAGATCGAGATGTCCGGCGACGAGGATCGTGAGGCGACCGAGCTGGTCTGCGAGGTCCAGCAGCACCTCGGCGACGACCGGGTGCGCACCGTCGCGATGGACGCCACCGACGGCCTGCAGCGCGGCGACAAGGTCGTCGACACCGGCGGCCCGATCTCGGTGCCGGTCGGCGACGCGACCCTGGGGCGCATCTTCAACCTGCTCGGCGAGCCGATCGACCAGGGCGAGCCGGTCGAGCCCGGAGAGCGCTGGCCGATCCACCGGCCCGCCCCCCAGGCCTCCGACCTCGCTCCGACCCAGGAGATCCTCGAGACGGGAATCAAGGTCATCGACCTGCTCGCGCCCTACGCCAAGGGCGGCAAGGTCGGGCTCTTCGGCGGCGCCGGCGTCGGCAAGACCGTGCTGATCCAGGAGCTGATCCGCTCGATCGCCGAGGAGCACGAAGGCCTCTCCGCCTTCTGCGGAGTCGGCGAGCGCTCGCGCGAGGGCAACGACCTCTGGCTCGAGATGAAAGAGTCGGGCGTGATCGACAAAACGATGCTCGTCTTCGGCCAGATGAACGAGCCGCCCGGCGCGCGCCTGCGTGTCGCCCTCTCCGGCCTGACGATGGCCGAGTACTACCGCGAGCAGGGCGGCCAGGACGTGCTGCTCTTCATCGACAACATCTTCCGCTTCGTCCAGGCGGGCTCGGAGGTCTCGGCGCTGCTCGGCCGGATGCCCTCGGCGGTCGGCTACCAGCCGACGCTGGAGACCGAGATGGGCGAACTGCAGGAGCGGATCACCTCGACCGAGCGCGGCTCGGTCACCTCGGTGCAGGCGGTCTACGTGCCCGCCGACGACCTCACCGACCCGGCGCCGGCGTCGGTGTTCGCCCACCTCAACGCGACCACGGTGCTCTCCCGGGCGATCTCCGAGAAAGGGATCTACCCGGCGGTCGACCCGCTCGACTCGACCTCGACGATCCTCAAGCCCGACGTCGTCGGCGAGGACCACTACCGCACCGCGACCGAGGTGCAGGAGGTGCTGCAGCGCTACAAGGAGCTGCAGGACATCATCGCCATCCTCGGCATCGACGAGCTCTCCGACGAGGACAAGCAGACGGTCTCGCGAGCGCGCAAGATCGAGCGCTTCCTCTCGCAGCCGTTCTTCGTCGCCGAGCAGTTCACCGGCCGCAGCGGCGAGTTCGTGCCGGTTGCCGAGACCGTGCGCGGCTTCCGCGAGATCCTCGACGGCCAGCACGACGACCTGCCCGAGGGCGCCTTCTACATGCAGGGCTCGATCGACCAGGTGACCGAGAACGCCGGAGCCGCGGCGGCCGCGTAGGGACCGATGGCCGGCGAGAGCAAATTCGAGGTCGAGATCCTCACCCCCGAGGGGGAGGTATTCAACGGCGAGGTGAGCCAGGTCTCGACCCGCACCGCCGGGGGGGAGATCGGCATCCTGGCCAACCACGCGCCGCTGCTGGCGGCGCTGAAGCCCGCCGAGCTGCGCCTCTTCGAGGGCAGCGGGGAGCCGCGCCGCTACGCCCAGGCGCACGGCTGGCTGCAGGTCTTCGGCAACCACGCCCGGCTGCTCGTCGAGGAGGCGATCGCGCCGGAGGACCTCGACGCCGGCACGCTCAAAGAGCAGCTCGCCGACGCCGAGCAGCGGCTTGGCGAGGCCGAGGAGGGCAGCGGAGCCTGGGCTCGCGCGCAGAAAGACCGCGACCGGACCGAAGCGTTTCTCGCTATCGCAGGAGGATGAGGGAGGGAGCGGGTGCCCCTCCGCGTGAATTTGGGTCGCTCGGCCTTCGGCCTCCGCTCCCGATGATGGAGCGCGGCCTGCGGCCGCGCAGAAGACAGATTGCATATCGCCGCTTCGCGACATTCCCGCGGAGGGGCACCCGCTCCCTCTCGCGGGCTCCTCGAGAGATACAAGCTTTCCGTGAGAGAAGCGGCAACCAGCTCTTCCGCTTCGCGGGAGACTCATCGATGTGGCAGATCTGGCCATCCTCCGCCGGAATGTGGCCGAAGGCCGCGAAATGCAATCTGGTTCCCGCGCGCCATAGGCGCGCACGACCATCCGGAGCGAAGCGCGAAGCGCGAGCGACTAAATTCCGCCGGAGGATGGCCAGATCTGCCGCTTGCGTGCGGGCCCATGAGTGACGAGCTGGTCGCCCTTGCGACGCGGCTGATCGGGTTCGACACCTCGGTCGCGGACGGGGTTCTCGAAGCGGCCGGCTTCGTCGAGGGCTGGCTGGAAGCGCGGGGGATCGGAGTCGCCACCGAGGAGGTGCGGGGGCTGCCCGTGCTGCGGGCAGAGGTCGGGCCGGAGAGTGCGCCGACCGTGGTGCTGCACGGGCACCTCGACGTGGTTCCAGGCCAAAGGGGCCAGTTCGATCCGAAGCTCGACGGTGATCGCCTCTACGGGCGCGGCGCCTATGACATGAAGGGGGCGCTTGCGGCGATGCTGGTCACCACCGCCGCGATGCGCGACCAGGAGCGGGTTCGCGTGCGGCTGGGCATCGTCGGCGACGAGGAGTCCGAGGAGGAGGCCGAGCGGGGCAGCGACGCCCTGGTCGACGGCGGCTTCGTCGGCGACTTCGCGATCACCGGCGAGCCGACCGATCTGCAGATCGGGGTCGAGGCGAAGGGCGTGCTGGCCCTGCGGCTCGAGGTAAGCGGCGTCGCCGCCCACGGCGCCACCCCGTGGCTGGGCGACAACGCCGTGCTGAAGGCACACGACGTTTTCCGCAGCATCGAGTCGCTACCGTTCGCACGGCACAGCTCGGAGCTGTTCGACCGCCCCTCGATCAACCTCGGCCGGATCCTGGGCGGCGACGCGCTCAACAAGGTGCCCGACCGATGCGCGATCGACGTCGACATCCGCTACCTGCCCGACCAGGATCCCGAGACCGTGCTCGAGCAGGTTCGGAGCCTGCCGGACGCCGAGGTGACCTCGCTGTTCACGCGTCCGCCCGCCGTCGTCGATCGCAACTCCCCATTCGTGCGCTGCCTGCGCGAGGCGGCCTCGACCCATCACGACGGCGAGCCGATGAGCGTCGGCCGGGACGGCGCCTCCGACGCGGTCTCCTTCCTCCGGGTCGGCGTGCCGGCGGTCGAGTTCGGTCCTGCGGGCGAAGGTCACCACGGCCCTGCCGAGTGGGTCTCGGTCGAGTCCCTGCAGACCTACCGGCAGACGCTCGAGGATTTCCTGCGCGGCATCCCCGAGCGGCTCGAAGCCTGAGCGGGCGGCGATGATCGAGGAACCGCTCAAGAAGCCGCCCCCGGAGGGCGATCACGAGCCGCCCCCCAAGCCGAAGCGCCGCTACTGGTGGCGCTTCACCCTGGCGTCCGTGTTGATCGTCGCCGTCACCGCGGCGGCGACCTCGGCGAGCGTCCTCCTCTACATCGGCAGCATCGCCGACGCCCTCTCCCACAACAACAAGCTGCAGAGCAAGGTCCAGCGCTTCCTCGCCCAGACCCACGGCGGCGAACCGGAGAACATCCTCATCGTCGGTTCCGACAAGCGGGCCAGCGAACCGGAAGACCCGGGCCGCTCGGACACGACGCTGCTGCTGCGTCTCGACCCGGACCAGAACGCGATCGCGCTGATGTCGATTCCCCGCGACCTCAAGGTCGAGATCCCGGGCTACGGAACCGAAAAGTTCAACGCCGCATACACCTATGGGGGGCCGAGGCTGACCCTGCGTGTGGTGAAGGAACTGACCGGGCTGCCGATCAACCATGTGGTCAACGTCGACTACCTTGGCTTCGTCCGCGCCGTCGACGCGATCGACTGCGTCTACGTCGACGTCGACCGCCGCTACTACCACTCGAACGTCGGCGTTCCGCCCTCCGAAGAATATGCCGAAATCAACGTGCAGCCCGGCTACCAGCTGCTGTGCGGGAAGAAAGCGCTGCAGTACGTGCGCTACCGCCACACCGACACCGACCTGGTCCGGGCCGCTCGCCAGCAGGACTTCCTCAGCGACGCGCGCCAGCGAGTGCCGATCGGGGATCTGGTGCTCGGCCGCAACGAACTGATCGACATCTTCACCCAGTACACGACGTCGGACATCAGCGACAAGGAGACGATGCTCGAGGTGCTGAAGCTCTTCATCGCCTCTCGCAACGCGGCGATCAAGGAGGTCCACTTTCCGGCCGAACTCGGCCCCAGCTATGTCTACGCCTCACCGGAAGCGATCGGCGAAGCGGTCGACAAGTTCCTCGGGATCGAAGCCAGCGGCGGCCCGCGCGGCTCGCTCGAAGCGGCAGCGCACGACGCGAAGGCGAAGAAGAAGAAGAAGAAGAAGGGGAGGCACCGCCACAAGCACCGCGTGAAGCCGAAGCCGCCTGGCAGCGACGGCCTCGTGGCGGCCGGCGAAGCGGGGAGGCTGGAGGGCGAGGCGGTCGCCCGCAGGGTGGGCAGCGGCTTCCCGGTCTTCTATGCCAGCCGACTGCCGGCCGAAGCCTCATACGTCGAAAGCAACAGCTACTACCACGTGCAGGACCCGCGCGTGTACCACTTCAAGGACACCGGCGGCAAGCGGCACGCGGCCTACCGGATGGTCGCCGAGTACGGGCCGGAATTCGAAACCCAGTACTTCGGCGTGCAGGGAATCCAGGGATGGAGCAACCCGCCGATCCTCGACAACCCGAGCGAAACGAGGACGATCCACGGCCGCGAGTACGACATCTTCGTCGACGGGGATCGGGTCAGCATGATCGCCTGGCATCGCGGCGACAGCACCTATTGGATCTCGAACAGCCTGCTGCAATCGCTGACCAACGACCAGATGCTCGGCATCGCACGGTCGGCAAGGGTGATAATTCCGAATCGAAAGCCAAAGCGAGAGCGAGGGAGCGCGCAACCATGACGCAGAGCAGAGAGCCGGTCGGAGTGATCGGGGTGGGTTGGGTCGGCCTGGTGACGGCCGCCTGCTTCGCCGAGCTCGGACACCCGGTCATCGCCCGGGACATCCTGCCCGAGAAGGTGGCGGCCCTCTCGCGCGGCGAGCTGACGATCCACGAGCCCGGCCTTGGTGAGCTCGTGAAGCGCAACGCAGAGCGCCTCACCTTCACCACCGACATGGGCCAGCTGCTCGACTCGGCCCGGCTGCTCTTCGTCTGCGTCGACACCCCGCCCACCCGCTCCGGCGACGCCGACCTCTCCCGGGTGCGCGCCGTGGTCGAGGAGCTCGACGCCGAGGGCGACCACGTCCTGATCATGAAGAGCACCGTCCCGGCCGGGACGGGGGAGGCGATCCGGCGCGACCGCCCCGGCCTCGCCTATGTCTCCTGCCCCGAGTTCCTCAAGGAGGGCTCGGCGGTGGCCGACTTCATGCACCCGGACCGGGTCGTGATCGGCGCCGACGCCGGCGACGAGGCCGCGGGCGACGCCGTCGCCGCTCTGTACGAGCCGCTCGGCGGCGAGCTCGTCCGCACCGACGTTGCCAGCGCCGAGATGATCAAGCTCGCCTCCAACGCCTTCCTCGCCACGAAGATCTCCTTCGTCAACGAGATCGCCAACGTCTGCGAGGAGGTCGGCGCGGACGTCGGCGAGGTGGCCCGGGGGATGGGCCTCGACCGGCGCATCGGCCAGTCCTTCCTGCGGGCGGGAATCGGCTACGGCGGCTCCTGCTTCCCCAAGGACGTCAGCGCGCTGAAGATGCTCGCCGGCAACACCGGCTACCACTTCCAGCTGCTAAACGCCGTGATCGAGGTGAACGAGCTGCAGAAGCGCCGCGTGGTGCAGAAGCTGAACGGTCATCTCGGCTCTCTTGTCGGCCGGCGGGTGGCCCTGCTCGGCCTCTCGTTCAAGCCGCACACCGACGACATGCGCGAGGCATCGAGCCTGGTCCTGGCCGCGCGTCTGCAGGGCGAAGGAGCCGCGGTGGCCGCCTACGACCCGGTTGCCGCCGGCGCCGCCGGCGACCTGCTGGACGACGTCGCCATGTGCGACTCGGCGCTGGACGCGCTCGAGGGCGCCGACGCGGCGGTGCTGGTCACCGAGTGGCCGGAGTTCGCCGAGCTCGATTGGAATCAGGCGGCGAGCAGGATGGCCCATCCGCTGCTGATCGACGGGCGCAACTTCCTCGATCCGAAGCGGCTGACAGCAGCGGGCTTCGAATACGAGGGAATCGGCAGGGCCGCCACGGGCGAGCCCTCGCCGGCGGCAGCCGACTGACGCATGCAGGCGATAGTCCTCGTCGGCGGCGAAGGCACTCGTCTGCGCCCTCTCACCAACTCGACCCCGAAGCCTGCGCTGACCCTGGTCGACCGGCCCTTCCTCGCCTACATGATCGAGTGGCTGGCGGGGCACGGAGTCTCCGACGTCGTCCTCGCCTGCGGCTTCCTGCCCGACGTGCTCGAGGCGGCTCTCGCCGGTGAGGAGGAGCGCGCCGGGGTGAGGATCCGCTACGCGGCCGAGCCGGAGCCGCTGGGAACGGCGGGCGCCATCCGCTTCGCCGCCGATGCGCTCGGCGACGACCTCGAGGACCGCTTCCTCGCCCTGAACGGCGACGTGCTCACCGACCTCGATCTGGGTGCCCTGCTGCGTGCCCACGGGGAGTGGGGCGCCACGGCGACGATCGGACTGCACCCGGTCGAGGACTCCTCGCCCTTCGGCCTGGTCGAGAGCGACGAGGATGGCAGGGTGCTCGAGTTCCTCGAGAAGACCGGCGAGCGGAAGCCGGGCGAGGTCAACGCGGGGATGTACGTGCTCGAGCGCTCGGTGCTGGACCTGATTCGCCCCGGTGAGAACGTCTCGATCGAGCGCCAGGTCTTTCCGCGGCTCGTCGGCAGGGGCCTGCACGGCCTGCTCCTCGATGGCTACTGGGTCGACATCGGCACCCCGGAGCGCTACCGGCAGGCCAGCTGGGACATCCTCGAAGGCCGGGTGTCGACCAGGGTGAAGCCGACCTCGCCCGGGGTCCTCGTCCACTCCGCCGCCGAGGTGGACGCGGCCGCCAGCGTCGGGCCGCACGCGGTGGTCGGCCCCGGCTGCAAGGTGAAGGCCGGCGCCGAGGTGCTCGAGTCGGTTTTGCTGGAGGGCTGCACGATCGGCGAGAGCGCCCGCGTCGTCGGCTCGATCCTCTCGCCGGGGGTCGACGTCGCCAAGGACGCGGTCGTGGAAGGTGCCGTGGCGGCCGAGGGCGAAAGACTTCCCAGCTGAAGATGCTCGACGACGTCCTCGCCATCCCCGATCACCTCCGCGACGCGCTCTGGCGGGTCGAGTCCGCTCGGCTCCCGCCGCGCAGGTCCGCTGGGCTGCTCGTCTGCGGCATGGGCGGCTCGGCGATCGGCGGCGACCTGGCGGCGGCCGCGCTGGCGGACCGCCTCAGCGGGCCGCTGCTGACGGTACGGGGATACGAGCTGCCGAGCTGGACGACGGCGGAGTGGGCGGTCCTCTGCTCGAGCTACTCGGGCGACACCGAGGAGACCCTCTCCTGCTTCGCCGCCGCCGAGGCCCTCGGCCTGGCGCGCATCGTGGCCAGCACCGGGGGCGCCCTGGTCGAGTCCGCCCGTGCCGCCGGCGACCCGGTCATCGGCCTGCCCGGGCTGCTGCCCGCGCCGCGCACGGCGGTCGCCTACATGATGGTCTGTGCCGCGGAGGCGGCGGCCGCCTGCGGAATCGCGCCGCGCCTGGCCGAGGAGATCGAGGCGGCGGCCGCCTTTCTCGAGGGGGGTCGCGAGGAGCTCCGCCATCGGGCCAGGGAGGTCGCGACGGCGATCGAGGATCGCGTCCCGGTGATCTACGGCGCCGGCCCGACCGCTGCGGCCGCCCGGCGCTGGAAGACGCAGGTGAACGAGAACGCGAAGCTGCCCGCGTTCTCATCCGAGCTGCCGGAGGCAAACCACAACGAGATCTGCGGCTGGGAGGCGGCAGCCGCCTCACGGCTCGCCGTCATCCTGCTCGAGGACCGCGACCAGCACCCCCGCGAGCGGCTCCGCTTCGACCTGACCGCGGCCGAGGTCGAACGCGGGGGGGCGATCGCCGTGCGGGTCGAGGCGGCCGGCGAGAGCCGCACCGAGCGCCTGCTCTGGTCGGTGATGCTCGGCGACCTGGTCTCGCTGGAGCTGGCCGCGGCGCGGCGCGTCGAGCCGCTGCCGATCGAGGCGATCGACCGGCTCAAGGCCGCGCTCGAATAACACGTTTTCCACCCCGGAATGGAAAACCTGCTGGCGCCCCGGTGCGTATCCTTCGCGGGGCTCAATCAGACGAAAGGGACCCGATGGCAACCGCCACCTCAAACTACAAAGTCGCCGACATGGATCTCGCCGACTTCGGGCGCAAGGAGATCGCCCTCGCCGAGGTGGAGATGCCCGGCCTGATGCAGACCCGCGAGGAGTTCGCGGCCGAGCAGCCGCTGAGCGGAGCTCGGATCACCGGCTCGCTGCACATGACGGTGCAGACCGCCGTGCTGATCGAGACCCTGATCGCCCTCGGCGCCGAGGTCCGCTGGGCCAGCTGCAACATCTTCTCCACCCAGGACCACGCCGCGGCCGCGATCGCCGCCGCCGGCATCCCGGTCTTCGCCTGGAAAGGCGAGACCCTGGAGGAGTACTGGTGGTGCACCGAGCAGGCCCTGCTCTGGCCCGACGGCGAGGGCCCGAACATGATCCTCGACGACGGCGGCGACGCCACCCTGCTCGTCCACAAGGGCGTCGAGTTCGAGAAGGCGGGCGCCGTGCCCGACCCGGCCTCGGCTGACTCGGAGGAGCTGCGTGTCATCCTCGAGACCCTGCAGCGCTCGCTCGAATCCGACCCGCAGCGCTGGACCCGGATCGCCGCGGGGATCAAGGGGGTCACCGAGGAGACGACCACCGGTGTGCACCGCCTCTACCAGCTGGCCGAGACCGGCGACCTGCTCTTCCCGGCGATCAACGTCAACGACTCGGTCACCAAGTCGAAGTTCGACAACCTCTACGGCTGCCGTCACTCGCTGATCGACGGGATCAACCGCGCCACCGACGTG